>Ga0182792_1001864_pt1 | contig 16045 bp, 12 predicted proteins | sample Passage237B_FD_130497 | JGI IMG/M metagenome (GOLD analysis project Ga0182792, IMG submission 130497) | Cellulose adapted compost microbial communities from Newby Island Compost Facility, Milpitas, CA, USA - Passage2 37B (version 2) (version 2) ...
CCCCGCACAGGCGCGTTGGCGAGGTCCCCTTGGACGACCGCGCCCCGGGCCCGCCGGCCGACGAAGGCGATCGAGCCGGCGCCGCCGCGGCCCCCCGCCCCGGCAGCGGTGCCGGCGCAGTTGCTGACGCCGCCGCCCCCGCCGCCGCCGGCGACGACCAGCGCGTCGGCGATCGGGTCGGCCTCGCAGATGATGCCCCGGCAGACGCCGGTCGCGGCGCCGCCGTTGCCGCCCGAGGCGCCGGGCGAGAGCAGGATGACGTAGCCGCGGCCCGCGGCGCCGCCGGGCGCGAAGCCGGCGGCCCGGGGGGCCGGGTCGTGGTTGCCGCCGTTGGCGCCGTCGCAGCCGACCTGGGCGGAGAAGACGTCGCCGCCGGCGGCCGGGAACGTGGCGGTCACGAGGCCGCCGCTGCCCCCGGCGGCACCGCTGCCGCCGCCCTGGCCGCCGCCGTTGCCGCCGCGCCCGCCGGCCGCGGTGACCGCGACGCTCGTGGTGTGCGGGGGAGCGGTGACGGTCTGGGTGGTGCCGCAGCCGGTGGGCGACCAGGACTGGGTGGTGATGACCGGCGGGAGCGCCGTGGTCGTGGTGGTGGCGCCGGCGGTGGTGGAGGTGGTGGCCGGCGCGGTCACGGTCGTCTTGGCGAAGGTGGCCCGGGCGCCGGTGGTCTGGCAGGTGATGTTGATGCCGCCGCCCACGACGGCGGTGAGGCTGTAGGCCGGGCTGGTCTGGGCCCGCACCGCCAGCTCGGAGCCGGCGGGCGCGTCGGCGCGGAGGGTGACCTTCACGCCGGGCGGGGAGAAGGTGGCGCCGTTCTTGACGGTGCCGGCCGCCTTCAGGGTGACGATGCTGCCGCTGGCGGAGGCGGTGACCGCGCCGAGCGTGCCACCGGTGGTCGAGCCGGTGCCGACGATGGCGGGGGTGCCCTGGACGGCGGTGCCGGCCGGCATCTGGAAGTACCAGGCGAGGTTGCGGATGTCGGCGCCGCTGGCGGTGCCGTTCTGCGGCTTCAGGGTGACCTCGAACTGGCCGCCCTGGAGCACCGTGGCCGGGTACGTGGCGTCGATCTGCATGGTCTGGTTGCCACCCGCCCCGCAGGCGAGGGCCTGGTTGGTGACCACCGCGCTCGCCGGTGCCGAGCCCAGCGTGGTGATCGCGGCCAACCCGGCCGCGATGGCGGCGCCGGCGGTGACCACCGTGCGCAGGACGCGTCGTCGTTGCATTCGTCTCTCCCCTCGTCCCGCGCCCGATGGCACGGGAACCACGATTCTGACACAGAGTCAGATTCCGGGTCGACCCGGGCGCGAACGGGGTGGGCTGTAGCATCCGGGGCACTGTGGACGCCTTCAAACGCCTCGCGAAGCTCATCGTCATCCTCACCGCGATGGTCGCGGTCCTCGCCGGATCGGTGGTGGTGGCGGCGCCGCAGGTGGAGAAGCTCTACAGCGCCCACAAGTCCGAGCACGAGCAGATCCAGCTCAAGTCGCTCGCCGAGCGCTCCTACATCTACGACCGCACCGGCGAGAACCCGGTCGTGCTCACCGACAACACCGACCCGCAGAACCGGGTGGCGGTGCCGCTCGCCCAGATCCCCAAGCAGGTGCAGGACGCGGTCATCGCGGTGGAGGACGCCGACTTCTACAAGCACAAGGGCGTCAACATCCGCTCGATCGCCCGTGCCGTCGACGCCAACCTCCAGAGCGGCGACGTGGCCCAGGGCGGCTCCACCATCACCCAGCAGGTGGTGAAGAACTCCGAGGTCGGCGACGAGCAGAGCTTCAGCCGCAAGCTCCGCGAGGCGTTCCTGGCGGTGGAGCTCGAAAAGCAGATGTCCAAGCAGGAGATCCTGGAGTACTACCTGAACAGCGTCTACTTCGGCGGCGGTGCCTACGGGGTGCAGGCCGCGGCGGAGTACTACTTCGACCGGCCGGTCAGCGAGCTGGGTTGGGCCGAGGGGGCGCTGCTCGCGGCGCTCATCGCCAGCCCGAACAACTACAACCCGTTCCGGAACCCGCAGCGGTCGCTCCAGCAGCGCAAGCTGGCCCTGCGGCGCCTGGTGGAGACGGGCAAGCTCACCAAGCAGGAGGCCGACTTCGTCGCGCTGGTGCCCCTGCCCACCACCCCGACCAAGATCGAGCCGCCGCGCGACTACTTCCTCGACGAGGTGAAGCGCCAGCTCCTCACCGACCCCCGCTTCAACCTGGGCTCCACCGAGGAGGCCCGGGCCCGGGCCGTGTTCCAGGGCGGCATCAAGGTGCACACGACCTTCGACCCGACCATGCAGTACCAGGCGCTCGCGGCCCGCAACGCGACGGTGCCGGGCGAGCGTGGCGACGGCACCTTCGACATCACCTACGTCGATGACGACGGCGTCGAGCAGGAGACCTTCGGCACCCAGGCCATCACCTCGATCGAGCCCTCCACCGGCGCGGTGCGGGTGATGGTGGGCGGTCCCGGCTGGGATCGCTGGAAGTACAACCTCGTCCTCCAGCGGCCGGGACGGCAGCCGGGTTCGACCATGAAGACCTTCGTGGCGGCCACGCTCTTCGAGGAGGGCTACGTGCCGCAGAACAGCCTGCGGGGCGGTTCCTGCACCTTCGACTTCGGCGACGGCCAGGAGGCGGAGCACTTCGGCGGGTCCCTCGGCAGCATCACGACCATGACCACCTCGTCGTCCAACTGCGGCTACATGGCGCTCGGCCAGATCGCCGGGGTGGAGAACGTGGCCGACCTGGCCAACCGGGTGGGCGTTAAGGCCGACCTCTACCTGCACAACGGCGACGGCGACCCCACCAGCCCGCCGTTCAACCTGCCGCTGGGCACCAAGGAGGTCACGCCGCTCGACATGGCCTCCGCGTACGCCACCTTCGCGAACGACGGCATCTACAACGAGCCGTACCTCATCCAGCGCATCACCGATCGCAACGGCAAGATCATCTACGAGCACCAGCCCCAGCCCCGCGCCGTGGTCGACGTCCGCACCGCCCGCCTCGTCACCGAGATCCTCCAGGCCAACACGCAGTACGGCACCGGCCGCGCCGCCCAGGTGGACAGCGGCCAGCCCGTCGCCGGCAAGACCGGCACCACCAACAAGTCGACCGACGTCTGGTTCGTGGGCTACTCGCCCGACCTGGCCACCGCGATCTGGATGGGTGCCCCCGCGGGCGCCATCAGCCTGGACCGCAACCGCGAGCTGCAGGGCGCCACCGGCGGCAAGTTCCCCGCCACGACCTTCGGCCGGTACTACTCGATGATCTACGAGGGCCGGCCGGTGGTGGAGTTCGCCGAGGCCGTCGAGGCCGGGCGCGGCAAGGTCTTCCCGAAGGTGCCCTACATGACCTCCAGCTACTCGGGCACCTACACCCGCCGCCGCTACACGCCCACCACGCCCACGACCGGCGCCCGCACCACCCCGTCCACCACCGCCGGGACCACGCCCCCCGACGATGAGGGCGGCGGCGGGGGAGGCGGCGGTGGCGGCGGGGGCGGGGCCACCCCGTCCACCCCACCCACCAGCCCGGGCGACGAGGACGACGAATGAGCCGGGAACCCCTCGACGCGCTGCTCGTGGTGCAGGGCCACGACACCAACCTGGACCAGCTCCGGCACCGCCTGGCCACCCTCGACGAGCGCACGACCCGGGACGAGGCGACCGCCCGGCTCGACGCCGTGCGCGCCGAGGCGGCCACCGTCGGCGCCGAGCGGGACGAGCTGGCCCGCCGGCTCAAGCGCATCGAGGACGAGGTCGCGTCGATCGACGACAAGCGCAAGCAGCACGACGCCCGCCTCTACGGCGGGACGGTCACCAACGCCCGGGAGCTCCAGGACCTCCAGGAGGAGGTCGACTCCCTCGGCCGTCGCATCACCCAGCTCGAAGACGAGGAGCTGGAGCTGATGGAGCAGCTCGAACCGCTGGACGAGCGCCTCGCCGCGCTCGCCGCCGACGAGGCCACCGCCGGCGCCGCCCTCGACGCGGCCGAGCTGGCCCTCACCGCGGCCGAGGCCGAGATCGGCGCCGCCCTCGACGCCGAGGCGGCCCGGCGCGACGAGGCCGGCGCGGGCGTGGACGCGGCGCTGCTCGCCCACTACGAGACGCTCCGGGCCGGCGGGGGCGGCGTCGGCATCGCCCGCCTCGCCGGCGGCAACCGGTGCGGCGGCTGCCACCTCACGCTCTCCGCGGTGCAGGTGGCAGCGCTGAAGAAGCAGACCGACGCCGTGGCGCACTGCGAGGAGTGCGGCCGCATCCTGGTCCCCTGAGCGCTCGATGATCCTCTGGTTCGCGGTCACGTCCGTCGTGCTCGTGGCGGTCGTCTTCCGCAGCGGCGCCGTCGACTACCGCACCGTCGCCATCGGCGCCCTGCTGCCCTGGGTCGACGCGCTCCTGGGCGGCCCGAGGGTGCTGCACTCGGTGCTCGGGGTGGTGGCGGTGCTCGGCGTGGTCATGCTGGCCACCCGCGGCCGCCGGCTGGTCCGCCGCCGCCTGCTCGGCCTGCCGATCGGCCTGCTCTGCCACCTGGTGCTCGACGGCTCGTTCACCACCACCCGGGCCTTCTGGTGGCCCGCCTTCGGCCTCGACTTCGCGCCCGGCCAGATCCCGGAGCTGCGCCACCTCGGCCTGTCGCTGGTGCTGGAGGCGGCGGGCCTCGCGCTCGGCTGGTGGGCGTGGCGCCTCTTCGGCCTCGACCGGCCCGAGGCCCGGGACCGGTTCCGCCGCGAGGGCCGCCTCGACGCGCCCTCCGGCTGACGACGAGTCGACCTGTAGGCGGGGTTCTGTCCTCGGGTCCGTTGCCGGGGTCCCGATGGGTGACCATCCATCTGTGCGGCCTACCTGAGGGTCCCTCCGGAGAGGGGCGGACGGGTCGCCCTGCCCTCGATTCGGCCTTGCTCCCGGTGGGGGTTGCCGAGCCGGCCGGGTCGCCCCGGCCGCTGGTGCGCTCTTACCGCACCGTTTCACCCTTGCCTGTGCCGCCGGAGCGGCCATCGGCGGTCTGTTCTCTGTGGCCCGATCCGCGAGGTCGCCCCCGCCTGGCTCGCGCCAGCACCGTGCCCGGTGGAGCCCCGACCTTCCTCGACCCGGCACCCGGAGGTGCCGGACCGCGGTCACCCGGTCGACTCGTCGTCGGCGGCGAGCCTAGCGCCCACCCACCGGCGGGGGTCAGCCCTCGTTGCCGCCCTCGGCCTCGGCCTCGGCGCCGGCCTCGCTGTCGGTGGCGCCCTCGTCGCCGGCCGCAGCGCCCTCGCCGTCGCCCTCGGGGGTCAGGATCGCCTTGCCGGACACGAGGTCGGTGGGGGGGTAGACGGCGTGGGTGGGCAGCTCGCCCTCGCCGTCGCCGCCCAGGAGGGTGACCCGGCGGGCGCAGGCGGCGCCGTGGGTCATGATCGCCTGGCGGGTGTCGCCGTCGAGGAGGACCTCGACCGAGGCGATGTAGGTGGCGGCGAGCGTGGATTCGAGGTCCGTGAAGATGCTCAGGCGGCTGCGGTCGTTCGTGAGCATGGTGGAGCGGGGCTCGACCATGGAGCGCTGGAGCTCGGCGTTGGGCTGGTCCTCGGCCCCGTCGTCGGTGAGGCCGCGGAGCGCGTCGGCGGCGCCGCGGTGGGCCTGGGCGAAGCCGGTGACGACCGGCTTCAGCTCGGCGTGCTCGATCTTCGCGGCGTGCTCGTCGTAGACGTCGGCCACGAGCAGCTCGATCGACGCGAGCGTGTGGAGCTGGAGCTGCGCGGCCTCGACCTGGGCCTCGGTGGCCTGGCGCTTCGGCACGGTGGGCGTGGGGCCGGAGGTGGGGGTGGCGGAGCCGGAGATGCCCGGGGGCAGGTCGTCGGAGCCGCAGGCCGCGAGCAGCGCGGCACCGGCGACGCCGAGGCCGCCGAGCTTGAGGAGGTTCCGGCGCGACGTGGTGTTGGGGAGCTCGTTCATCAGTTCCCGGCCTCCGGGGTGCTGTCGTCGGTGTCGGTGGTCCCGCCGTCGGTGCCGTCGCCCGCGGCGGTGGTCGTGGTGGTGCTGGCCCCGGCGTCGCCGGCCTCGCCCTCGCCGCCCTCGTCGGACTCCTCGTCCTCGCCGGCGCCGGCGATGGTCGCCTCGGCGGCGTCGATCGAGCCGGTGACGGCGCCGGTGGGCTCCACGGTGGCGGGCACGAGCGAGGCCAGGTCCTCGCCGGCGAGGCGGCCGAGGTAGGTGGCGCGCTGGCTGCCGGCGGCGGCCACCGCGGCGGCCGAGCGGGCGGTGAGGCCGTCGCGGAGGCCGGCGATGGCCCAGAGGTGGGTGGCGGCGATGCGCTGCTCCAGCTCCGCGAGCGAGCGGAGCACCGCGGCCTCGTCCGCCCCGAGGCCGTCCCGGAGGGCGAGGACGGTGGGGTCGGGGAGGGGCGTGAGGCCGGCGGTGGCCTCGTCCATCAGCGCGGTGAGGGTCGTGACGACCTCCTGGTGCTGCGCCTCGAAGGTCCGCAGCGCCTCCTGGGCCGGGCCGGTGAGCCCGGGGGTGGAGCCGGCGGCGACGTAGACGGCGATCGCGGCGGTCTCGAGCTGGGCGGCGGCGATCAGGAAGGGGGCGTCGCCGAGGTCGTCGGGGGCGGTGGGCGCGCCCGGCGCGCCCTGGGCCCCGGCGGGCAGCGACGTGAAGAACGACCCGGCGGTGGCGACGAGCGCCGATCCCATGGCGGCGCGTGCCAGGAACGTCCTGCGGGTGTTCATGGCGGCCGTGGTCTGCGGCTTGTCGATCGGCACGCGGGTTCCTCCTGGTGCGGACGGGTCGTTGATCCTCTTCGGAAGTGTGGTCACTGGGACGGGTGCAAGTCCAAGTGAGGCCGGGGCAACCCTAGAAGCTGATGGCCGACAGCTCGGGGAACCAGCCCTCGGCGCGCCGGAGGGTGTCGGCCCAGCGTTCGCGATCGAGCGGGGCCTGCGGGGAGACGGCCGCCTCGGGGGCCCACAGGGCGGCGATCTCGTCGTCGCCGCCCCAGGCGCCGAGGGCGAGGCCGGCGGCGTAGGCGGCGCCGAGGGTGGTGGCCTCGCGCTCGGGGGAGACCTCCACCGGGCGGCCGGTCGCGTCGGCGAGGAGCTGGACGAAGGTGGGGTTGGCGGTCATGCCGCCGTCCACGCGCAGCACCGGGATGGACGTGGCGCCGTCGGCCTCGGCCGCGTCCACGAGGTCCGCGGCCCGCTGGGCGATGCCCTCCAGGACGGCGCGGACGATCTGGGGGCGGCCGCTGCCCCGGGTGAGGCCGAGGAGGGCGCCGCGGGCGCCGTAGTCCCAGGTGGGGGTGCCGAGGCCGAGGAGGGCGGGGACGTAGGCGACGCCGCCGGTGTCGGGCACCTGGGCGGCCAGGTCGTGGCTCTCCGCCGCGGTCGAGATGATGCCGAGGTCGTCGCGCAGCCACTCGATGTTGGTGCCGGCGGCCAGCATCACGGCTTCGAGGCCCCAGCGGCGGTCGCCGTCGAGGCCGCGGGCGACGATGGGGAAGGTGCCGCCGGAGCCCTGGGTGGCGTAGCGGGGCCGCTCGTCGAGGCAGACGTCGAGCATCCCGCCGGTGCCGAAGGTGATCTTGGCCTGGCCGTGGCTCACGCAGCCCTGGCCGAGCAGCGACGCCTGCTGGTCGCCGAGGATGCCGGCGATGGGCGGGGCGCCGTCGAGGGCGGTGGCCTCGGCGACGACGCCGACCGAGTCGACCACGCGGGGGAGCGCGTCGGCGGGGATGCGCAGCGCCTCCAGCAGGGGGTGGTCCCAGTCGGCCTGGTCGGGGGTGCGGAACCCGGAGATGCCGACGTTCGTGGCGTCGGTGACGTGGTGGGCGCCGCCGGTCAGGTGCCAGACGATCCAGGTGTCCACCGTGCCGATGCAGAGGTCCCGGGCCCGGTCGGGGTCGGCCAGGTCGAGCAGGTGCGCGGCCTTGGTGACCGACAGGTTCGGCGCCACCCGGAAGCCCTGGCCCTGGAGGGTGAGGCACTCGACCACGGTGCGCAGGTCCTGCCAGCCGAGGCCGGGGCCGACCGGCTCGCCGGTGGCGCGGTCCCAGACGATGGTGGAGGCCCGCTGGTTCGCGATGCCGACGCCGTCGACCCCGCCGGCCTCGGCGACCGCGTCGCGGGCCACCGCGAGGACGGCGTCCGCGAGGGCCGTCGCGTCGAACTCGACCAGGCCCGGGGCGGGCGAGGACGGGAGCACCTCGCGGCGGTGGCTGTGGAGGACCCGGGCGGTGGCGTCGACCACGGCGGCGCGGACGCCGCTCGTGCCCACGTCGATGACGAGCAGCTTCATGGTTGCCTCCCGGCGGAGCGTCGGAGCGCCACGAGCGCGCCGATGGTGCCGGCCACCGCGGCCAGGCACGCGAGGAACAGGATGGAGCCGACGGCGATCGGGTCGCCGCGGCCGGTCCGGCCGAGGAGGCCGAGGACCTGGACGGGCACGAACGCCACCAGGCCGGCGAGGGCGCCGTGCTTGGCCGCGTGGTGCTCGGCCTCGTTGCCCGCCACGAAGCCGCCGGCGGCGAAGCCGACGACCAGCACGAGCAACGTCAGGTTGAGGGCGCCGGTCGGCTTGGGATCCTGCTCGGCCAGCCAGGTGTTGGCGAGCGCGGCGGGCACGGCGAGGATCTGGGCGAAGGCGGCGCCGCGGAGGACGACGAGTCGGTTCACCGGTCGCCGCCGGCGGGCCAGCCCGAGTCGCCGAAGGGGTCGGGGAGCCCGAGCTTGGCGGGGTTGGCGATGCCGGCGGGGTCGAGGGCGGCCTTCACCGCGGCGAGCACGTCGAAGCCGCTGCCGAGGGCGTCCGCGACGAAGCGGGCCCGGTTGAGGCCGACGCCGTGGTGGTGGCTGAGCGAGCCGCCGGCGTCGAGCACCGCCCGGGTGCCGGCATCCCACGCCTCGACGTAGAACCGCTCGCGGTCGTCGGGCTCCACGATGCCGGCGAAGGTGACGTAGACGCAGCCGCCGCCCGGGTACGAGTGCGACTGGTGGGCCGACACCGCCGCGGCGCCCGCCACCGCCGCGATCGCGGCGGTGGCCGCGTCGTAGACCGCGCCCATCTCCCGCCACGGGGCCGAGACCTCCATCGTGTCCACCACGAACCCCTTGGCGATGAGCGCTTCCAGCGCGCTCACCTCGTTGCGGTGCCCGAACCACCGCTCCACGAGGCCGTCGTCCAGCCGGTCGGCGTCCGCGCACTCGTCCACCACGACCGACAGGCCGGCCTCGGTGAGCGTGCGGTCCCCCTCGTCGTAGGCGAGGAGCACGTTGACCGACTCCTCGACGCCGAAGTTCCGCTTGGACTCGATGCCGTCGTAGAGCCGCAGGACCGCGGTCTGCGCTCCCCGCTGGATGATGCGGCGCAGGGCGTCGAGGCCGTCGTGGAACGACGCGAAGCCCCACGCGCCCCGCACCGTGTGCTCGGGGGTCGGCCACGCCTGGAGCCAGGCCCGGGTGATGACGCCGAGGGTGCCCTCGGCGCCGACGAAGAGCTGGGTGAGGTCGGGGCCGACCGCCTGGCGGGGCTGGCCGCCCGTGCGCACGACCCGCCCGTCGGGGAGCACCACCTCCAGGCCGACGACGATGTCCTCGATCTTGCCGTAGCGGTTGGAGAGCTGGCCGGCGCCCCGGCAGGCGAGCCAGCCGCCGACGGTGGCGAGGGCCATGGACTGGGGCCAGTGGCCGACGGTGAGCCCGTGGGCCTCAGCCAGTTCGGCCTCGAAGCGGTCGCCGAAGGTGCCGGCGAGCACCTCGACCACCTTGGAGACGGGGTCGACGGCCACGATGCCGGCCAGCGCGGTGAGGTCGAGGAGCACGCCGCCGTGCACGGGGACCACGCCGCCGACGACGCTGGAGCGACCGCCCGCCGGGGTGACCGGCACCCGGTGGTGGTGACAGATCGCCAGGACCGCGGCCACCTCCTCGGTGCTCGCGGGGCGCACGACCGCGCCGGCCACCTGGCCGACCCGGCCCTCGGTGGCCCAGATCATGGCGAGGGGCCACCAGTCGCGGCTGGCCTCGCCCCGGTCGCCGCGGTCGACCAGCACCTCGGCACCGGTGGCGCGCAGCTCCTCCAGGAGCGCGTCGTCGAGGAGCACGACCGGGGCGGTCAGGCGGGCGCCGGCCTCGCCGCCACCTCCCCGGATGGCGATCGCGGGGGTCGGCGTGGAGGCGGTGGACGGTTCTTCGGACACGGCCGCATCGTAGGGGCGCGGGGCCCGGCGACGCGCCCGGGGCCCGGCACGGCGGCCGGGCCCCGGGGTCTCGGGTGGGAGGCCGGTCACCCGGCTGCGGGGATCAGCCGGCGGCGATCGCGGCGAGCGGGTCGAGCTTCGCCGCCCGGGCCGCGGGGCGGACCGAGGCGAGCACCCCGGCGAGGGCCCCGAGGAGGGCGATCGCCACGAGCTGGCCGGTCGGCACCTGGAACCGGCTGATCTGGGCGGAGTCGTCGGCCCGGATGACGACCCAGGCGCCGACGACGCCGACCGCGAGGCCCACGAGGGTGCCGTAGGCGGCCACCACCAGGGACTCCAGGCGGACCATCGTGCGGGTCTGGCGTCGCACCTGGCCGACCGCCCGGAGCAGGCCCAGCTCGCGGACCCGCTCGAAGGTGGACAGCGACAGGGTGTTCGCGATGCCCATGAGGGCGATGAGGATCGACAGGCCGAGCATCCCGTAGACGAGGTACAGGACGGTGTTGATCTGCTCGCCGACGAGCTTCGCGAACTCGGCCCGGTCCCGGACCTCGGCGGTGGGCAGGTCGTCGACCACCCGCTCCACCGCGGCGCGGCCCGCCTCGGCGCTCACGCCGGGGGCGACGTCGATCAGGATCACGTCGTCGGTCAGCTCCGCGCCCCGGCCCTGCACCAGCGAGGTGGGCAGCAGGTAGTCGCCGGCCATGTCGGTGGTGGCGTAGGTGGCGGCCACGGTGACCGCCTCGCGGCTGCCGTCGAGGAAGGTGACCGCCACCTCGGAGCCGACGTGCCAGCCGTGGTCGTCGGCCGCGTCCTCCGAGATCGCCATCGCCGGGCCGACCACCCGGTCGAGGTCGCCGTCGCGGGGGTCGACGTCGACCAGGCGGGTGGCCTGGGGGATGTCGCTGACGCCGACGTCGGTCCGCCGGCCGTCGAGCTCGACCACGGCGTTGGAGAGCCCGGCTGCCGCCGAGACCTCCGGCAGGTCCGCGACCTCGACCGCGAGCCCGCTGTCGAAGCCGAGGGCCACCGAGGACGTGACGATCAGGTCGCCACCGAACTGCTCGTTGATCTGGTCGTCCACCGTCTCCTTGATGGAGGAGGCGACGACGGTGAACAGCGCCACGATGGCGACGCCGATCATGAGGGCCGACGAGCTGGACGCGGTGCGCCGCGGGTTGCGGACGGCGTTCTGGCGGGCCAGGTCACCGGTGACGCCCCGGAGGCGCAGCGGCTGGCCGATGAAGCGCCCGGCGGGGCCGGCGACGACCGGGCCGAGCACGACGAGGGCCACGATGACCGCCAGCACGCCGACCCCGCCGGCGGCGAGGCCACCGGAGCCGGCCGTGGCCCACAGGACCGTGCCGACGCCGATCGCGGCGGTGGCGAGGCCGATCGCCAGGCGGGTGCGCGAGGTGGCGGTGCGGTCGATCGCCGCGTCGCGCAGCGCCTCGACGGGGGCGACCCGCGAGGCCCGGACGGCCGGGCCGAGGGCGCACAGCACCGTGAGCCCGGTGCCGAGCAGCACGCAGGTGACGAGCGCGGCCGGTTCGAGGCGGAGCCCGCCCGGCATGTCCATCCCGGCGCCGTCCAGGACCGCGCCCAGGCCGGCGGCCACCCCGATGCCGGCGGCGAGGCCGACGAGCGAGGCCACGAGGCCCACGAGCACGGACTCGACGAGCACCGCCCGACGGGTCTGGCGGCGGCTGGCCCCGATGGCCCGCAGCAGCGCCGCCTCCCGGGACCGCTGGGCGACGATGATCGCGAACGTGTTGTAGATGCTGAAGGCGGCCACGACGAGCGCGATGAGCGCGAAGGTCAGCAGCGCCGGGCGCAGGAAGCCCATGATGTCGTCCACCTGGTCCCGGTTCATCTGCCGGTAGGCGGCCCGGTCGAGCGTCTCGGTGCCCGCCCCGGCGGCCTCGCGGACCTCGGCGGCCACCCGCTCCAGGTCCGCCCCCGCCTCGGCGGCGACCAGGATCGAGCCCGGGCCGACCGTGGTACCGGTGCCGCCCTCGGGAGCGGCGGGCGCGAGGTGCGCGGCGGCGCCCTCGGGGGCGAAGAGCACGCTGGTGGCGCCGGCGGGGGAGTCCTGGTCGCCGAAGGTGGCGATGCCGCTCACGGTCACCGCCGCCTTGGCGGGCAGGAGCACCTCGATGCGGTCGCCGACGCCGACGTCGGCCGACTCGGCGGTGCCGCGGTCGAGCACCACCTGGTCGCCGCCCTGCGGCGCGGCGCCCTCCACCAGCCGGTACGGGTTCAGGCGGGGGTCGTCCTGCCAGGTGAGGCCGAGCTGGGGCGGCCCGAACGTGCCGACGGCCTTGCCGTCGCGGCCGATCACGACGGCCGTGCCGACCCAGTCGGGCGCGGCCCGCTCGACGCCGTCGACCGCGGCGACCCGGTCGAGGACCGACGGGTCGAGGGGCGGCCGCACGGGATCGCCGTCGCCGACCTCCATCGAGCGGTCGCTGCGGACCATCACGTCGACGTCCGCGGAGCTGGTGTCGAACAACGTCTCGAACTTGTGTTGCAGGGTGGCGGTCTGGATGACCACCCCGGAGAGGAACGCCACGCCGAGCACGACGGCCGCGAACGTGGAGAGCAGGCGCCGCTTGTGGGCGCTCAGGTTGCGAAGGGTGACGAGCAGCACGGTTCAGCCTCCCAGCGAGGTGAGGCGGGTGAGGACGGCGTCGACGGTCGGCTCCGGCAGGTGGTCGACGATGCGACCGTCGGCGAGGATGACGGCGTCGTGCGCGTGGGTGGCGGCCACCGGGTCGTGGGTGACCATCACGATGGTCTGGCCCATCGCGTCGACGGCGTCGCGCAGGAAGGTGAGGATCTCCGAGCCGGTGCGCGAGTCGAGGTTGCCGGTCGGCTCGTCGGCGAAGATCAGGTCGGGCCGGGTGGCGAGCGCCCGGGCCACGGCCACCCGCTGCTGCTGGCCGCCCGACAGCTCCGCCGGGCGGTGGTCGAGGCGGTTGCCGAGGCCGACCGTCTTCACGACGGTGTCCAGCCAGGCCCGGTCCGGGCGCTGGCCGGCGAGGCGCATCGGCAGCTCGATGTTCTCCCGGCAGGTGAGCGTCGGGATCAGGTTGAACGCCTGGAAGACGAAGCCGATGCGGTCCCGGCGCAGGGCGGTGAGCCGGCGGTCGTCCAGGGTGCCGAGGTCGGTGTCGCCGATGGTGACCCGACCCTCGGTGAGGGTGTCGAGGCCGGCGAGGCAGTGCATGAGGGTGGACTTCCCCGAGCCCGAGGGGCCCATGACGGCGAGGAAGCGACCACCGGCGATGTCGAGGTCCACGCCGTCGAGGGCGCGGACCGCGGTGGGGCCGGTCCCGTAGGTCTTGACCGCGCCGGTCACCCGGGCCGCGACCTGCGGCGGGGCGACGGGGCGGTGCGGATCGGCGACGGCGCTTGGGGCGGTGGTCATGGCTCTTCCTTCGTGGTGAGGCGGTTGGATCGGTCGATCCGGTGCTCTCACGGTGAAGGAACGGCGGGGTCGGATGAATCCGACTGCCACCCGAACCGGGGGTGGTGCTGGCCCTACCCCCGAGGTGCAGCCCGCGCCAGAGGCCCAGGCCGGGGCGGTGGCGCGAGGGCGGTGCTCAGGCGTCCAGCACGTGGTCGAGCGGGGTGGGCGGCAGGCCGGCCGCCTCCCGCTCGGCCGCCACCGCGTCGCGGTACGCGGCGGCCTGCGCCGCGGCCGCCTCGTCGCTCAGGCCGAGGACGGGGGCGATGAGCGCGGCGACGTCGTCGGCCGCCGCGGCCGAGGCGTCGCGGGCGAGCAGGCGGGCCCGGGTCCGGCGGCTGAGCACGTCGTCCACGCTGCGGGCCATCTCGTAGGTGGCCGCGTAGACCGCCTCGGCCCGCACGTAGGGCAGGCCGGCCACGAGCGGTTCGCCGAGGGACGGATCGGCGTCGATCAGCGCCAGGACCGCGGTCGCCTCGCCGCCGTAGCGGTCGGCCAGGTGGCGGACGGTCGGGTCCTCGGTGGCGGCCAGCTCCTCGTAGCCCGCCGCGCCCCGCAGGCGCAGCTTCTTCGTCTTCGACCGCCGCGACACGCCGTCGGGGGTGCCGAGGTGGCGGAGCAGGGCGTCGACGGTGTCGGCCGCCATCTCCCGGTAGGTCGTGAGCTTGCCGCCGGTGATGGTGACGACGCCGCTCGGCTGCGCGGTCACCTTGTGGCGGCGGCTCAGGTCCGCGGTGCGGCCCGACGACGCCGACTTCACGAGCGGGCGCAGGCCGGCCCAGGCACCGACGACGTCGTCGCGGGTGATGCCGGTGAACGCCATCGCGTCGAGGAGGTACTGCACGTCGTCCTCGGTGACCGGCGGGTCCTCCAGCGGGCCGTCGTAGTCGGTGTCGGTGGTGCCGATGTAGGTGAGGTCGCCCCACGGCACCACGAAGATCGCCCGCTTGTCCTCGGGGACCGGCACGACGACCGCGATGTCGTTGCGGACCTTCTCCCAGGGCACCGTGATGTGGATGCCCTTGGCCGGCCGGATCGAGTCGGGATCCGTGCCCTCGTCGGCCTCGCGCACCTCGTCGGACCAGACGCCGGCGGCGTTCACCACGGAGCGGCACCGCACGGTGATCTCGCGGCCGTCGGCCTCGACGGTGGCCGCCCGGACCCGGCCCGACGCGTCCTTGTCGACGCCGACGAAGCGGACGCCGTTGACCGCCACCGCGCCGTGGTCGATGGCCGCGGTGCGGGCCACGGCGAGGGTGAGGCGGGCGTCGTCCACGGTCGCGTCGTAGTAGAGGTACGACGACGCCACCCGGTCCTCGGGCAGCGTCGGCATGTGCGCCAGCGCCTCCTCGGGGGACAGGCGCTGGTGGAGCTTGCCGATCCGGGCGCCGCCGGTCAGGTCGTAGAGCCACATGCTCATGCCCAGCGCCCGGGCGAGCTTCTTCGGGATGACGCTGCCCTTGCCGGTCATCACCGGCAGCAGGAACGGCAGCAGCTTCACCAGGTGCGGGGCGTTGTGGCGCATCCGCTGGCGCTCGTGCAGCGCCTCGTAGACCAGGCGGATCTCGCCCTGCTGGAGGTAGCGGAGCCCGCCGTGGGCCAGCTTGGACGACTTGGACGAGGTGCCGAACGCGAAGTCGTCTCGCTCCACGAGCGCCACCCGCAGGCCCCGCGACGCGGCGTCGAGCGCCACGCCCACGCCCGTGATCCCGCCGCCCACCACGAGCACGTCGAACGGGTCGTCCGCGAGGCGGCGCAGCGCCTCGGTCCGGTCGAACCAGGTCGGGCCGGTCATCGCGTGCCCTCGGAGTCGCAGGAGGCGGTCATGGCCCGATCCTACGGCGCCCGCCGCCACGGTCCCGATGTGACACCCGCCTCCGCCGCCGACCATACTCGCATCCGGGTTCGCCCCGGGCCGGGACGATCACTCCCGAACCCGCCAGCGACCCGCACCACCGGGCGGTGCCGTGACCGAGGCAACCGTCGTCAGCCGACTCCACGTCGAGGGAGCGATCAGTCCACCCATGAACATGACCTGGCGCACGAAGGGGGCCTGCCTGGGCCTCGATCCCCAGATCTTCTACCCGGAGACCGACGAGGACGCGCAGCCGGCCAAAGAGGTGTGCGAGGGCTGTCCGGTGCAGACCGCGTGCCTGGAGTACGCGCTCGCCCGGCGCGAGAAGGACGGGATCTGGGGCGGCTGCACCGAGCGGGAGCGCCGCCGGATCATCCGCCAGCGCCGCCGCACCGCCTGACCCGGTGCCGTGACGCCGAGCCCGCCGGCGGCCGTCACGGTCCACGCGCCGGTGCGCGTCGCGGACGTCGGCGGCTGGACCGACACCCGGCTCGGCTCGCCCGGCCGGGTCCGGCCCCTCGCCGCCGCGCCCGCCCCCACCCACCCCGACCCCCGGGGCCCCGCGGCCCCCCC
>Ga0182792_1001868_pt1 | contig 16022 bp, 21 predicted proteins | sample Passage237B_FD_130497 | JGI IMG/M metagenome (GOLD analysis project Ga0182792, IMG submission 130497) | Cellulose adapted compost microbial communities from Newby Island Compost Facility, Milpitas, CA, USA - Passage2 37B (version 2) (version 2) ...
CGCCGGGTGCCGGATCGCCGGTCGGTCTACCACTTCACCTTGTCGAAGACCTCGCGCTGCAGGGCGGCGGCGAACTTCGTCTTGTCGCCCTTGATCTCGGTCTCGTCGAGCTTCTGCCACTTGGCGACCAGCGCCATGTACCTGTCGACCAGCTCGTCGGCGTTCTTGATGCCGCGCTTCTTGCCCTCGGCCTTGACGCGGGCCAGCTCCTTGGTCGCGTACTCGTCGTAGGCCTTGACGAAATCGTCACCGGGCTTGTTGAACTTCACGCCCTTCTCGGCCGCCGTCTTGCGCACCTCCTTGCTCTCGGCGAGATAGCCGTAGGTCACGTCGGCCGCGAGGATCGGCATGTTGCGCTTGATCATCGCCTTCTGGTCGGTCGGCAGCTTCGCCCAGACCTCGGCGCTCATGGCCCACAGCAGGCCGCCATGGTAGGTGCCGATGGTGGTGTCGAGCACGTTCTTGGCGACGTCCCACAGGCTGTACGACTTCAGCCACGAATCGGCGCCCATGTTGCAGTCGACCTGTCCGCGCTGCAGCGCCTCGTAGGTCTCGTCGCTGGTCAGGTTCACCGGCACGAGGCCGAACGACTTGAACATGATCGACCAGGCGGCGGCCGAGCGGATCTTCTTGCCCTGGAAGTCGGCAAGGGTGCGCAGATCGGGCTTGCACATCACCGTGTAGGGGGCGGTCGAATAGTGCGCCATCGAGATGATGCCCTGCTTCTTCTGGTCGGCGAGGCATTCCGGACAGGCCACCAGGTTGAACTCGTTGGTGGCGCCTGCCATGGCGACGCTGTTGCGGCCCAGCACGGCGAGTTCGGTGATGAGGAAGCTGTGCGGCAACTGCTTCGGCACGTAGCTGTCCACGATCATGCCGGCGGCGACGAGCCCGTCACGGATCGAATCGACGGCCGCGGTGGCCTTCGCAACGGAGCCGCCCGTGAACATCTCGATCCTGAGCGCGCCGTTGCTTTCCTTCTCGAGGCGTTTCGCCAGCGGCTCGATTCCGACCGTGTTGTTCACGTGCGTCGGCGGCAGATAGGTGCCGTAGCCCAGCTTGGTCTGCGCCTGGGCCGAGGCGGCGGCCGTGGAAACGGCGGCAGCGGCGAGCAGTGCCCATACAATGGTACGCATTCATTCCTCCCAGACTCGAAACGTCTTTTTCTGCCTTCAAACTACTGTGGCATTCCTTCACTGCCTAGCGTTGATCGTGGCGAGTTTTGCTGCTCGGCAGGTGATGCGAGTTCGGGAGCACGGCGCGCGTTCGGGCGGACCGACCGGAATCCGGGCGGCTAGCGCGGCTCCTGCGCTTGCGCTCGGCGCCCCGCCATTACAGCCTGCCGCCCCTTCTCGGGTGAGACCTCGAAGACGCCGCAGCGAGGGCCAAGCCATCCGATGCGCATCGCTGCCTCCACGTATCGCGTCTCGCCAGGGGCCAGGGTCACCGTCGCAGTAGCCGTCTTTTCGTCCGTCGTGCACGCGACTTCATAGGAGCCTGGCGTCAGGTCGATGCGGAACCATGTATCCGTGGCCAGGGCGCCCACCTGCCGCGGTCCCAGCGAAACCGGTAATGAGTAGGCGGCAGCGAACACGCTTTCGCGATAGATATATAGTGCCGCTTCGCCGGCTGGGGGCGGCTCGAAGCGCTTGCCCTGGGCATCCGCACCTTCGCCTGCCATGGGGACCGATGCGCAGCCCGAGAGCGCCAGCAGGAGAAGACAGGTCGTGAAGCGCACTGTTTTGTCGTCCTGGCAATGAACGCGAAACGCATCGCACGCCGCCACGGTTCCTGCGGGCGAAGGCAGCGCTACAGGGTAAAGGAGGGTCGCTGGATCATCAGCCAGAAAATCGCAAGAACGGCGGCAAAAGCGGGAAAGCCACAGGCGAACCACAACCTGAACAGGCGGTCATATTCCGCGGGCAGCTGGCCATGGCGTCTGACGGCCGCCGCCGCGAGGTCGCGCATGCGAAGCTGCATCCAGACCACCGGCAGCCAGAACGCTCCCGTGACCACGTAGAGGATCAAGGAGAGGACAATCCATCCTTCGGTGAGCGGGTAGCCGACATGCGAGGCCAGCCAGACGCCGCTCAAGGGCTGCAGGACGACCGCAGTGGCGGTGAACAGAAAGTCGGCAATGACGACAATCCGCGCGACGGCTGCCACGACCACGGGCCGGCCGTCGCGATGCGCGAGGAGCATGAAGAAGGCGATGCCTGCACCCGTGCCGAGCAGGACGGCGGCGCCGACGACATGCACGAACTTGAGGGCGAAATACAGCATCAGCGGTCGTCGACAATGCCGAGCGCCGCCAGATGCAGCGCGAGAATGGGCAAGACCTTCAGCATCGGGCCCATCGGATCGGTCCAGAGGCGCGGTACCAGCACGCTGGCGATGGCAGCGTAGGTGATGGTCACGATGATGGCGGCGATGATGCCCATACGGGCGGTGCGCCGCCAGCCTATCGCCATGCCGACGCCGATATCGCAGGCCGCTCCACAGATGACGATGGCCACAGCCGGCCAGCCGTAGATGCCTCCCTCTTCCATCAGGGCGATGCCGCTCGCCCACCCCGGCCAGAGCGCAATGATCCCGGTCGAAATCCAGAACAGCGCGCAGATGGCGAAAACCGCGGGCCGCAGCAGGTAGAGTCGCGCGAACCAGCGTTCCTGGACGGAGGCGGGCTCCATCGATAGCACGCGTTCGAGGTCGCGCGGCGCGATACCGGTCAAGTGTCGCCATCGTGCACCATCGCCGAGCCGAGCATGCAGGAGTTCGCGGCCGGCATTGCTGCGAATGGCGGTGCGCCAGCCGAGGAGGCCCATCAGATCGCCGAAGCCGAAGGACAGCGCTTCCAGCCAACCGGGCAGGCGGACCGTTGACGCCGGCCGCCAGCCGAGCCATCGCCGGAACACGGCCACGAGTTCGTCGAAGCGCCACGGGTGGGTGCCGACGACGTCCAGCACCAGCCGCGCCGGCGCGTCACGTCGCAGGAAGAACAGCACGGTATCCAGGACGTCGTCGATGTGGACGACCTGAAGCGGCGCGGTCCGCTCGAGGACCGGAAGCACCGGCAGAGCCGCCAGGCCGCGCAGCAAGGCCGAGCCACCGAACGCATTGCGGCCGATCACCACGGAGGGCCTTAGGATCACCCAGTCCAGCTGTGTCTGCATCAAGACTTCGTCGCCCGCGTGTTTGGTGCGCGAGAATGGCGTCACGGATTGCTCCGCGCCCAGCGCCGAGAAATGCACGACCCGACGAATGCCGGCGGTTGCGCAGGCTTGATAGAGGGCCGCAGGACCGTTCTCGTGGACGGCGGCCAGTGATTCCCCTGGTCCTTCCTGCAAGGCTCCAGCACAGTAGACGACGGCATCGATGCCGGCCAAATGCTCCCGCCAGGCCTCCGCATCCGTGGCCTGCGCAATATCGAGCCGCACGTGTCGCAGTGGCAACCAAGAGCGTGGGATGGAGCGCGACACACCTACGACCGATGCCCCTGATGCGTGCAGACGGCAAGCTACCGCCGCCCCAACGAAGCCGGTCACGCCCACGACGAGCACGGTGCGCGGAGTCGGTGGGTTCCTGGGGGCGTGTTCGGAAGTCGCGTCGTTCACAACGTTCCTCGCTTGCCCGGCAACGCCACCCGACATGCGGTCGTTCCCGGGGTCAGCTTCGGATCGGTCGACCTAGCTCGACCCGAGGGCGTCGTGCGTCCTCACCCTTCGGAGTCGGCGAGAATTTTCTGCCCCTGGCTCAGCGTTACGCGCCGTTGCGGATGCTCCTGACGTGCGGCATGGAAGATGGCATGCGCCAGCTGCACGCTGGCCGCGCGGGCAAGAATGCGTTCGACACCTTCCCTTCCACCATCGCGCCACAGCTCGACCCGGTAGGTGAGGTCCTCGGGAGGGGGGCTGAGAGACTCAGGAGTCGACATCGTGACCCCCTCGGGAAGGGCGTGCGCTCATGGGCTGAAGCGGCGACTAGTGTGATGGCGCGTTCCACCGCGAGACAATGCTGTTCTTGTGACGCAGCGTCACGTAGCGGTCGGGATACTCGCGCGTCGCCGCATAGTAGGCGGCATAGCCGATGCTGCCGTTGGCGGTGACGGCCAGCACCAGCTCCACGCTGCTGCGGGTCTCGTCCCACAGCTCGACCTTGTACGGCAGCTCCTCGTGCTCCGGCGCACTGCGCCCGAATGGCCGTGCAGGGCGCGGACTGTCGTCCGACTCCCCGCTGCCGACGAGGTGGTGAGGAAGGGGGATCACGTTGGAGCGCAGCGGGATTGGGAGCGTAGAAACCATGGGAGTGTTGATGCACCTGGACGAAGCCTGTAGTCTTCACCATTCGCCCCCTGCCGGGGAAAGGGGTGCTGCGGCGAACTCAGGGAATGAGCATGACATTGGCAGCCGGTGGCCTGCAAGCCCTGTCCAGTGAGCATCGCCTGGAGCTGCTCATCGAGTCGATCGCCGACTACGCCATCTACATGCTCGACCCCGACGGCTACGTCACCACCTGGAATGCCGGTGCCGAAAACATCAAGGGCTATCGGGCTGCCGAGATCATCGGCAGCCACTTTTCGCGCTTCTTCACGCCGGAGGACCGCGCAAAGGGAATGCCCGCCGCCATCCTGGCAGCCGCCCTGGAGCATGGTCGCCACGAATCCGAAGGCCAGCGCGTGCGCAAGGACGGCAGCCGCTTCTGGTGCAATGCTGTCATCCGCCGGGTGCAGGACGCCGACGGCCGGCTTGTCGGCTTCGCCAAGATTACACGCGACACCACGGAGCGGCAGGCCGCGCAGCAAGCGCTCATGGAGAGCGAGCGACGCTTCCGCGTGCTGGTCGACGGGGTGCTCGACTATGCCATCTTCATGCTCGATCCCAGTGGCATGGTGGTGAACTGGAACGCCGGCGCCCGGCGCATGAAAGGCTACACGTCTTCTGAGATCGTCGGACGCCATTTCTCGATCTTCTATACGGCTGAGGATCGCGCCGCCGGCCGGCCGGCGCAGGTCATCGAAACAGCCACGCGGGAGGGTCGCTGCGAATCGGAGGGATGGCGGGTGCGGAAGGATGGCAGCCGCTTCTGGGCGTCCATCGTGGTCGATGCCATCCGCGACGATCAAGGGAGGCTCGAAGGTTTCGCGAAGATCACGCACGACATCACCGAGCGGCGGGCCGCCCAACAGGCGTTGCGCGAGAGTGAGCGCCAGTTCCGCCTGCTTGTAAGCAATGTCATCGACTACGCGATCTACATGCTCGATCCCAACGGCATTGTCACGAGCTGGAACGCCGGTGCCCAGCGCATCAAGGGTTTCGCGGCGCACGAGATCATCGGCCAGCACTTCTCGCGATTCTACACCGAGGCGGATCGCGCCGCCGGCATGCCCCTGCGCGCGCTCAACACCGCGCTCGCGGAGGGCCGCTTCGAAGCGGAAGCCTGGCGCGTCCGCAAGGGTGGTACGCTGTTCTGGGCCAATGTCATCATCGACCCGGTGCGGGACGAGGAAGGCAGGCTGATCGGCTTCGCGAAGATCACACGCGACGCCACCGAGCGCCGCAACGCGCAGCGCGCCGTGCAGGATGCCCAGGCTCAGCGCGCCCACGCTCAAAAGATGGATGCGCTGGGCCAGCTCACCGGCGGCGTGGCACACGACTTCAACAACCTGCTGATGATCGTCCAGGGACAGGCCGAGCTGCTAAAGCGCCGCGGCGTCTCCGATCCCGAGTTGATGTCGAAGGCGGTTTCCGCCATCGAGATGGCGGCGCAGCGTGGCGCCTCGCTGACACGTCAGCTGCTGACGTTCGCCCGCCGCCAGGTCGTCAACCCCGTCGTCCTCCAGCCGTCCCGGCACCTCGAAGACTTCAGCGTCATGCTGAGAAGCTCGATCGGCTCGACGATAAAGCTCGTCGTCGACGTGCCTCCGGATTGCTGGCGGATCAAGGCGGACCCCGGCGAGCTGGAACTCGCCCTGCTGAACCTCACGCTCAACGCCCGCGATGCCCTGAGCGACGGCGGCCAGGTGGTGGTCCGCGGCGCAAACGTGGTTCTGGGCGTTGAGGATACGCCGGCCGGGCTCTCGGGAGAGTTCGTGGCGCTCAGCGTCGAGGACAGCGGCGCCGGAATCGCGCCCGACGTGCAGAGCCGCGTGTTCGATCCCTTCTTCACCACCAAGGGAGAGGGCCGGGGCAGCGGCTTGGGCCTGTCGCAGGTCCACGGCTTCGCCCATCAGTCCGGCGGCACGGTCATCTTGCGCAGCGAGTTCGGCCGCGGCACCACCGTCACTCTGTACCTGCCTCGTACTCTGGAGAAGGCGGATACGCGGCCCGCGGAGGTCGAGCCCCAATCGACGGGCGGCGGGCGGATCCTGGTCGTCGAGGACAATCCCGACGTCGGCCGCGTGACGCGGGAGATGTTGGAACAGCTGGGCTACGCCGTGCATCTCGTCGGCGATGGCAACGCAGCGCTCGCGGCGGTGGAGGCCGGTCCGTTCGATCTCGTGGTGACCGATATCCTGATGGCCGGCGGCATGAACGGGCTCGCGGTCGCCCGCGCCTTGCGCGAGCGCCATCCGACACTGCCGGTGCTGTTGGTGACGGGCTACAGCGAAATGGCGGCTCAGGTCGCGGGAGAGTTCCCGGTGCTGCGCAAGCCGTTCTCCCTCCCCGAACTCAGCCGCGCGGCGGCTCGCATGATCGCCGATGCCGGCCAGCCGTCCGGCAGCAACGTGGTCCGCCTGCGCAACCTGCGGCCTCCCACCGGACGCGAACCGTCGACCTGATGCGGCCGCTGCGGCGCTTCGGATCCGCTCGGGCTGAGCAGCGGCGCAGCAGCACGCCCCATCGGCGCTGGGGCCTGGCGATATGCGTGAACGTTGTCGCGGCAATAGTGGCTGCGCTGGCGTTCGGGGTATGGCAGCGCGCCCAAGCCCCCTCCCGCTCCCCAAGCATCCCCCACGCCGGCGGCTTCGAGGTGGTCGACGACGTCGGCTTCTTGCCGAAAGCCAACACCCAGATACGGGCACACTCCGAGGTCGACGGCCGCAAGATCTACGATGTGACCTACACGATCGGTCCGGACCATTTCCGAGCCGTGCCCGAAGCGGCCGCCAATCCCGATGCCTGCGCTCTGCTGTTCGGCGACTCGTTCACGTTCGGCGATGGTGTCAAAGACGACGAAAGCTTCGCGGCCCAGATCGTGAAGCTGAGCGGCGGCCGGGTCGCCGTCCACAATTTCGGTGTGTCAGGATGGGGGCCGCATCAGTTCCTGGCGGGCCTGCAGTCGGGACGCTTTCAGCGCGCGGTACAGTGCAGACCGACGGATGCCTTCTTCCTGATGATCCCCTCACTGGTCTGGCGCGCCAACGGCGTCACAAATCCCTGGGACACAACCGGACCGCGCTACCGGCTTGGGGCGGACGGCCGGCCTGTCAGAGACGGCAGGCTTGGCGATCCCGATCCCTACAATTGGCGGCGTTGGATAGGTCTACGGCCAGTCAGCAAGGGCTATGCAAAGCGCCTCGCAATTGCGGTGATCGCCGAGGCGATGAACGAGCTCAAGCGGCTCTATCCAGGCATCCGGACGCATGTCATCTTGTACCGGGTCGCTTCCTGGATCGATGTCGACTTCACCGTCGATGATCTGGTGCAGCTCGAATACGACCTGCACGAGGCCGGCCTGACGCCCATTCCCCTGGAAGCGATCATCCCGCACTATCGCTTCGCCATGCAGGACTACATCCTGCATCCAACCGACTTTCACCCGAACGCGCGCGCCCACCGCCTGATCGCCGAGTTCATGCTTCGGGAGATTGAGAGCGGACGCTGAGGGGCATTGGGCACGCGCGCCAGCGAGCGGCTATTTTCTCCTCCGGCATGATTTGTTTCAGCCGTGCGCCCCTGGCATCGACGAGATGTTGCGAAGGCCACCGCTTGCAAACTACGCCAATCGAAGCTGAAGTGAGGAGGCTTCCATGTCTGGGGATTTCGAACGAAACCTGACGAAGCGCATCTGGACGGACGACAGGTTCGCGGCGCAGGTGGAGAGCAACCCGGCCGAGGCTTTCAGGTCCATGGGGATCGAGGTGCCGACCGGTGTCAAAGTCAAAGTCGTCGTGCAGCGACGCGATACGGTGTACTTCACCATTCCGCCTGCCCGCGATGCCCGATCGCCGCCGCCGACGGCGCCCCTCAATCAGATGGACCTTTGGTCGAGCAAGGGGCTGTTCATTTGGCTCGTCCCCGTCGCTGCCAAATTCAAGCTCCTGGCCCTGCGCAACGCCGCCCGCAAAGAGGAGGATTGATCGTGAGCAACGCCGATTTCGTCGAGCGATATTACGAACGCATCGCGACCGATCCGGACTATCGCGCCAAGCTGCTCGCGGACCCGGTCGCGGTCGTGTGTGAGGAATTCGGATACACGCCCGGTCCCGACCTCAAAATCCAGATCATCGAGCAGGCGGATGACACGATCGTCATCATGGTGCCTCCCAAGCCGGAGGCCGGTCAGAACATGGAGCAAGAGCTGACCCGGGTGACGGAGCAGGTTTTTGATCTGCTCTTTTCGTCGGGCATCGGCGGCTTCTTCATCCCGGACGAAACACGGAAGTGGGTCGTGCGAGAGATGCGGCTGGCATCCCAGAAGAAGATGGGTCTCGATATCTCGCAGATGTAGCTCCGGCGCTGGTTCCGGAACGGGACAACGGTCGCTGAATTGTTGAAAAGAATGGTGCCCAGGGGCGGAATCGAACCACCGACACTGCGATTTTCAGTCGCATGCTCTACCAACTGAGCTACCTGGGCGCACCGCAATGGCCGGCGCTTATAGGACGGGCTAACGCCTCTGTCCAGTTGGCTCGGGCGGGCCGCCGCCGCCGGCCTCTTCGTCGGAAGGCGGCTCGTCCGTCTCGATGCGGTACCCCTCCTTCAGCCAGCGGCCGAGATCGATGTCGGCGCAGCGCTTGGAGCAGAACGGCCGGTAGCGCGCCTCGACGTCCTTGCCGCAGACGGGACAGCGCGCGGCGGTGCGCACGACGCGCAGCGGTGGGCTGATGCCTGGCGGGGTGCCTGTTCGGTCACTCATCGGTCTTCTGCAGGGCCTCGAGCTGGGCGGCCAGAGTCGGACCGCGCCGCGCGCGCGTCAACTCGAAGTGGCCGAGCCGCGTGAAGCCGTAGAGCTGGGTCGGCACCGGATCTTCCGCAAGAGCCTCGGCCAAAGCCGCCTGCACCTTGTCGCGATCGTAGGAGCTGCGCATCGTGACGAAGTCGATGACGACCGCGCCCGCGAGGTTGCGCAGGCGCAGCTGCTGGGCGATCGTCGGCGCCGCCTCCAGGTTGACCTCAACCGGGCGGCGGGGCGCCCGTCCCTGGCGCCCGCCGGCGCTCGCGCTGTCGACATCGATGGCGATCAGCGTCTCGCCAGGCTCGAACAGCACTTCGACCCCGCTCTCGAGCGCGATGCGCGCAGCGAGCGCCGTGTCGATCTGCCCGGCCACGTCGTCGATCTCGAAGGCCGGCATCGGCCCGTTGTGCCAGCGCACGCGCAGCTTCTCGCCCTGGCGGTCCATCCTGTCCTGCAGCGACCGCGCCATCGACCGGTCGTCCAGGATCACTTCCTCCAGCGTGGCGCCGTGGTCGCGCAGCATGCGCGTTATGGGATCGCGCTCGGCCGGCAGGCGGGCCGTGAGATCGGCCGGCGGCGATGCATCCAGCGCGAAACGCCGGATCTGCTCCCAGCGCTCCAGCACCTGCTGGGCATCGCCGCGCAGCAGGTCGGCCGCCGCCCCGCCGGCGGCGGTACGCAGCACGACACCCCCCTCCAGCAGCCCCTCGACATGGCCGCGCAGGCGGTCGCGCTCCGATTCGCCCTCGATGCGGCGCGAGAAGCGCACGCCCTCGCCCAGCGGATGATAGACGACGTAGCGACCGGTGACGGCGATATCCATCGACAGGCGCGGGCCCTTGTCGGCCTCGCCGTCATGCCGCACCTGCACCAGCAGCGGCGCGCCCGGGGGCGGCCAGTCGTCGATGCCGGCGCGGTCCTCGGCGCGCAGGAACCCCGAACGACCGATCCCGATATCGACGAAGGCGGCATCCAGGTCCGGCATCACGCGCTCGAGCCGCCCGAGGAAGACGCTCTCGACCCGCGTGGGCCGGTCGCGGCGCACGATCTGAAGCTCGACGAGCCGTCCGTCGGCCACCAGCGCCATCAGGAAGGCCTGCGGCATCACATGGCAGACCAGGCGATCGATGCGGCTCACGATGCGGCCGCCTTCAGCAGCGCGACCGTCTCGAACAGCGGAAGGCCGACGACGTTGCTGTAGGAGCCGGACAGGAAGGAGACGAAGCAGGCGCCACGGCCCTGGATGGCATATCCCCCGGCCTTGCCGCGCCATTCGCCGCCCTGCACGTAGTCCTCGACCTCGGCCGCCTCCAACCGCTTGAAGCGGACGACGGTCTCGACCACCCGCGTGCGCACGCGGCCGTCCATGCCGGCGACGGCGATGCCGCCCAGCACGCGATGGCGGCGACCCGAAAGCAGCACCAGGCAGGCCCGCGCATCGCGCTCGCTCTCGGCCTTGGGCAGGATGCGCCGCCCGCAGGCGACGACGCTGTCGGCCGCCAGCACGATGCCTCCCGGATGTCGGCGCGACACGACCGCAAGCTTGGCCGACGCCATGCGCTCCGCATAGGCGCGCGGCAGCTCGCGCGGCAGAGGCGTTTCGTCGATGTCGGCGGGATCGATCTCAATGGGCTCGATGCCGACCTGTCGCAGGAGGTCGAGCCGGCGCGGCGAAGCGGAAGCCAGGACGAGTGGCGGAACTCGCGGCAGAGTCTGCGACGCGCTCAAGCCTACTTGAAGCGGAAGGTGATGCGGCCCTTGGTCAGGTCGTACGGCGTCATCTCGACGGTGACGCGATCGCCTGCCAGCACGCGGATGCGGTTCTTGCGCATCTTGCCCGAAGTGTGGGCGAGAATCGTATGATCGTTGTCGAGCTTCACCCGGAACATCGCGTTGGGCAGAAGCTCGGACACCACGCCGGTGAATTCGATCAGGTCTTCTTTGGCCATCCGGCCTCCATGGGGATCGTGAACGAAGCGGCCGGAAAATGGGCTCCGGCAGGACCTAAGTCAACTGGACGGCCGCAACCGACCCCGCCTATACAAGACGCGGCTGCGGACGCCCGGGGAAGGAAGGACCAGTCTTGATGAACGCACAACGGACGTGCGGCCTGCTGGCCGCCCTGATCCTCGGCTCGGGATACGCCTTCGCGCAGACGGCGCCTTCGCCGGCGCCGGCGGCCGCCACCGCTGCGGCACCTCGCACACCGAAGGTCATCGGCGTCCCGAGCACGCGCAAGTACTCGTCGGCGCTGATCGTGCTCAATTCCCGCGGCGCCAAGCTCGATGGCGGCAAGCTGGTGCTCGAGGGCGTGCAGCCGACCGCCACCCTCTTCACCAGCCGCCCGGTGCGCACGGTGGGCCACATGGCGACGCCGGAGATGGTCGACATCTGGCGCACCGGCAGCTTCGCCAAGGATCCGCCCAACGCCACCGCCTCGGTCTTCTCCAAGGACGGTTCGCAGGTGGCCGACATCGTCGTGGTCCTGAAGTCGCCCAAGCTCGACGGCGAGCGGCTGACCTTCGACATCGACCTGCTCGAAGGCAAGCTCGACAAGGCCGACGGCCCGGCCTCGGTGTTCATCGACACGATCTGGTTCGGGCTCGGCTCCAACGGCTTCTCCTACTATGGCCAGAGCCAGACCACCGGCGGTGAGACGCCGGCGATCGGCGACCCGCACGGCACCAGCACCTTCAGCGGCTGGTCCAATCCCTCGCCGACGCACCCCTACGTGCCGCCGCCCCAGAGCTACGGCACGGCTGTCGGCGCGCCGCCGCCGCCGGACATCGATCCGCGCTACCAGCAGCGCTTCAACCAGCCGACCTGCGGCGCACCGCCCCTGCTTCCCTGCTACTGAGGCCCGCCATGAACCGCATCCGATTCCTGGCCGGCCTCGCGCTGGCCGCCGCCTGCGCCGCCGCGCCGCTGGCCGCCGTCGAAGCCCAGGCTCCGGCTGGCGCGACCACGCCCAAGACCGTGGGCCGCCCGCAGGCGCCGCGTGTCGTCCCCTCGATGATCGTCCTCAACGCCAAGGGCGCGAAGCTCCAGGACAAGAAGCTCGTGCTGGAAGGGGTGTCGCCCAACGCGATCATCTTCGCCGACCGCCCGGTGCGCTCGGCGGGCCATGCGCTCACCGCGCATCTGCTCGAGGAGTGGAGCGACAAGGCGCCCGACAGCTTCGCCCGCACCCCGCCCAACGCGACGGTGTCCGTGCTGATCAAGGACAAGGCCGCGGTCGTCGACGCGGTCATGGTCCTGAAGTCGCCCAAGCTCGAAGGCGACCGCCTGACATTCGACGTCGACGTGCTGGAGGGCGACCTCGCTGGCGGCGACGGCGCGGCCTCGGTGTTCATGGACATCATCAACCTGCCGGTCGCCCGGCGCACCGGCCATCGCGGCGCCTGGTACCATTCGAGCTCGAACTGATCGCGCTCAGACGGTCGGACCGGACGGCGCGCCGAAGCGGGCCTTGAGCCGCCCCAGCAGCAGGTCGCGCAGGCGGCGATAGGCATCCAGCCGCATGTCGCGCGTGCCCTCGACGACGCTCGGATCCGGCACCGGCCAATACTCGACCTCGGCGGCGGTGCCGCGCGTGAATTCCAGGGCGCGATGATGCGCCTCGGGAGACAGGGTGACGATCAGGTCGAACGACGTAGCATCGGCATCGTCAAAGGTCTTGGCATGGTGGCGGCGGACATCGATGCCGACCTCGTCGAGCGCCGCGGCAACGAACTGGTCGGCATCGACGGCGGCGCGCACACCGACCGAATCGACGTAGGAGGCATGGCCGTAGAGCCGCTTGGCCAGCGCCTCCGCCATCGGCGAACGGACGGAATTCTCGCTGCAGGCGAACAGCACGCTGGCGGGAAGTCCGGGCATCGCGCGCCGTATCTCAGGTCTTGATGTGCAAGGCGCAGATCAGGGTGAACAGCCGGCGGGCCGTGTCGAGATCGACCTCGATCTTGCCGGCGAGCCGCTCGCGCAGCAGCTCGGACCCCTCGTTGTGCAGACCGCGCCGCCCCATGTCGAGCGCCTCGATCTGCGAGGGGCTGAGCTTCTTGATGGCGTCATAGTAGCTCTCGCAGATGAGGAAATAGTCCTTCACCACCTTCCGGAAAGGCGTCAGCGACAGCACGATGTCACGCAGCTTGTTGTCCTCGGCATCGCGCACGTCGAACACCAGCCGCTGCTCGAACACGCCGATGCGCAGGCGGTACGGGCCGGGCTTGCCGCCGATCAGCAGGAAGTCGTTCTCCTCCAGGAGGTCGAACAGCGCGACGGCGCGCTCGTGCTCGACCTCCGGCGAACGGCGGGCGACCGATTCCTCATCGAGCGCAACGTCGACGATGCGGCGCGCCTTTTCACCCTCCCCGCCTCGCCTGGCCGGCATGGCGATCAGGCCCTGCGGTTCAGCCGGATCGACACCGACCGGCCGTGGGCGCCCAGCCCTTCCGCCTCGGCCAGCGCCAGCGCCGCCGGTCCGAGTGCGGCCAGCGCCTCGGGAGAGCAGGACACCAGAGAGGTGCGCTTGAGGAAGTCGGCGACGCCCAGCCCGCCCGAGAAGCGCGCGGCGCGCGAGGTCGGCAGCACGTGGTTGGTGCCGGCGACATAGTCGCCAATCGCCTCGGGCGTGTGCCGGCCGACGAAGATCGCGCCGGCATGACGGATGCGCGCGGCCAGCGCCTCGGCCGGCGCCGCCTCCATGGCGAGCTCGACATGCTCGGCCGCGATGCGGTCGACGATCGGCGCCGCCTCGGCGAGGTCGCGCACCAGGATGATGCAGCCGTTGTCGCGCCAGCTCGCCGCTGCGATATCGGCGCGCGCCAGCGTCGTCAGCTCGTGTTCGACGGCGCGTGCCACCGCGTCGGCGAAGCGCGCATCGTCGGTCACCAGGATCGACTGCGAGGAGGCGTCGTGCTCGGCCTGCGACAGCAGGTCGGCGGCGATCCAGGCCGGATCGTTCTGGCCATCGGCCACGACCAGGATCTCCGATGGGCCGGCGATCAGGTCGATGCCGACCTGGCCGAACACCCGGCGCTTGGCCGCCGCGACATAGGCGTTGCCCGGCCCTGTGATCTTGTCCACCGGCGCGATCGATTCGGTGCCGTAGGCCAGCGCCGCCACGGCCTGCGCGCCGCCGATGCGCCACACCTCGTCGGCGCCGGCGATCTCGGCCGCCAGCATGACCAGCGGGTTCAGCATGCCGCCCGGCGTCGGCACGACCATGACGATCCGTCCGACACCCGCAACCTTGGCCGGCACGATGTTCATCAGCACCGACGACGGATAGGCCGCCGTGCCGCCCGGCACGTAGACGCCGGCCGAGTCGATCGGCCGGTAGCGGGCGCCCAGCCGCGTGCCCGTGGCGTCGGTGAAGTCGACGTCCCGGGGCAGCAGCGTGCGATGGAAAGCCTCGATACGGCCGGCCGCGAAGGCGAGTGCCTCGCGTTGTGCCGACGGCACGCCGGCCGCGACGGCACGGCGCTCGGCGTCGCTCACCCGCAGGCTCGCGGCGTCGGGCGCGGCCCAGTCGAACCGGCGAGTATGCTCGAGCAGGGCGGCATCGCCGCGCGCACGGACGTCGGCCACGATGTCGGCCGCGACGCGGTCGACGTCCTCGTCAGTGTCGCGGTTGCGTCCAAGGAAGGCCGAGAAATCGCGTTCGAAACCCGGCGCCGACGCATCCAGGCGCCTAGGCTGCACGGGCGATCTCGCGGAAGCGGTCGACCCAGCCGCCGATGCGCCCGGGCTGCGTCTTCAGCGCGGCGCGATTCACGATAAAGCGCGAGGTGATGTCGGCGATGTGCTCGACCTCGACCAGGCCGTTCTCGCGCAGCGTGCGGCCGGAATCGACCAGATCGACGATGCGGTGGCTGAGGCCCAGCGACGGCGCGAGCTCCATCGCGCCAGAAAGCTTCACGCACTCGGCCTGCACGCCGCGCGCGGCGAAGTGGCGGCGGGTCAGCTCGGGATACTTGGTGGCGATACGCACGTGGCTCCAGCGCCGCGGGTCGTCGCTGCCGGCCATCTCCACCGGCTCGGCCACCGCCAGCCGGCAATGGCCGATGCCGAGATCGATCGGGGCGTAGATCTCGGGATAGTCGAACTCCATCAGCACGTCGGCGCCGGCGATGCCGAGATGGGCGGCGCCGAAGGCGACGAAGGTCGCGACGTCGAAGGAACGGACGCGGATGATGTCGAGGTCGGAATGGTTGGTCGCGAAGCGCAGCTGGCGGGCGTCGGGATCAGCGAAGGCGCGCTCGGGCTCGATGCCGGCGCGCGCCAGCAGCGGCGCCGCTTCGCGCAGGATGCGGCCCTTGGGAAGGGCGAGAATGAGCTTCTCGTTGGCTTGGCTCGACGGCACGGTTTCACGTTGCTCCAGTGACGAAGGCCCGCTCCCCGATCGGGCCCCGGCGGGCCTATTCGACCGGATGGGCGGGCTTCCACGGGGTGGCCCAAGGCTCCCCGACATCCCCCAAATGGCACGCGAGACGCCCGATTTCCAGCCGTATGGCGCGGCCTGCGGCGAACCGCAGCGTGACCGAACGGTCATCTTCCTGCAGCACGGCCAGCAGCTCGAGCATGCGGTCGGGTTGGTCGACGGGGATGTCGTGGTGGCGGACTCCCGTCACCTCGTTGAAGACGAGCGCCGAATGGACGCGCGAATACGCCGAATCGACAGTCGGGTCGGCCTCCCAGCGGAACCGGTTCAACAGCAGGACGAAGCGCTTCTCGTCCTTGAAGTGGGCGCAGTCGCGCACCGCCACCAGCGAGTCCTGGACGGCGGCCGAGATGACGCCGAGATCGTCGGCGTCGAGGGCGGAAAGCCTGAGCCTGCTCATCGGCGCCTCACCCCTTCAGCCGCTCGATCTCGGCGCCACAGGCCGCGAGCTTCTCCTCCAGCC
>Ga0182792_1001873_pt1 | contig 16000 bp, 15 predicted proteins | sample Passage237B_FD_130497 | JGI IMG/M metagenome (GOLD analysis project Ga0182792, IMG submission 130497) | Cellulose adapted compost microbial communities from Newby Island Compost Facility, Milpitas, CA, USA - Passage2 37B (version 2) (version 2) ...
CCCCCCCGCCCGCGCACCCCGCCCCGGGGGCCCGCCTGGCCCCCCCCCGCCCCGCTGCCGGCCCGGGGGGGGGAGGAGCCGGTCGCCCCCGAGGAGGGCCTGCCGCGTCCGCCGCAGGAGCAGGTGCGCGTGCGCGCCGACCTGCTCGACAACCTGGTCAACCATGCCGGCGAAGTGGCCATCTACCGCTCGCGCCTGGAGCAGCAGCTGGGTGCGTTCCGCGGCGCCCTGGCCGAGCTGGACCGCACCAATGCGCGACTGCGCGACCAGCTGCGCCGCCTGGATCTGGAGACCGAGGCGCAGATCGTGGCGCGCTACCAGCGCGAGCAGGACAGCGCCGACCCGACCTTCGACCCGCTGGAGCTGGACCGCTTCTCCACCCTGCAGCAGCTCAGCCGCGCGCTGAACGAGTCGGCGGCCGACCTCACCGGCCTGCAGGGCGTGCTGGACGACCTCGCGCGCCAGTACGACACGCTGCTGCAACAGCAGTCGCGCGTCAGCTCGGAGCTGCAGGACGGCCTGATGAGCGCGCGCATGGTGCCGTTCGACAGCGTGGTGCCGCGCCTGCGCCGCGTGGTCCGCCAGGCCGCGCACGACACCCGCAAGCAGGTGCAGCTGCGGCTCGACGGCACCCACGGCGAACTGGACCGCAACGTGCTCGACCGCATGGTCGCGCCGCTGGAGCACATGCTGCGCAACTCGGTGGCCCATGGCCTGGAGCTGCCGAAGGATCGCCGCGACGCCGGCAAGCCGGAGGAAGGCACCATCACCATCGCGCTGCGGCGCGAGGGCTCGGAAATCGTGCTGCAGGTGTCCGACGACGGCCGCGGCCTGGACCGCGCCGCCATCCGCCGCCGCGCCGAGCAGCGCGGGCTGATCAAGCCCGACGCGGTGCTCACCGACGCCGAGCTGGACTCGGTGATCTTCGAGTCCGGCTTCAGCACCTCCGAGCAGGTCAGCCAGCTGGCCGGCCGCGGCGTGGGCATGGACGTGGTCCGCAACGAGGTGCGCCAGCTCGGCGGCACCGTGGAAATCGACTCGGTCGCCGGCAAGGGCGTGGTGTTCACCCTGCGCCTGCCGCAGACGCTGGCGGTCACCCAGGCGGTGTTCGTGCAGATCGGCGAGACCACCTACGCGGTGCCGGTGGCCTCGGTCAGCGGCATCGGCCGCATCTCGCGCGAGCGCTTCGAGGCGGGCGTGGGCGGCTACCGCTACGCGGGCGAGGAGTACGCGCTCCACGACCTGGGCCTGCTGGTCGGCCAGGGCCCGGCCAAGGCCGAGGGCCAGGCGCAGGTGCCGCTGCTGCTGGTGCGCGCCGGCGACCTGCGCGCGGCCGTGGCCATCGACCAGGTGGTCGGCAACCGCGAGATCGTGGTCAAGCCGGTGGGCCTGCAGATCTCCTCGATCCCCGGCATCTACGGCGCCACGATCACCGGCGACGGCCGCGTGGTGGTCATCCTGGACGTGGCCCCGCTGGTGCGCCGCCACCTGGCGCAGCCGGAACGGCCGGCCGCCGAGGCCGCGCCGCCGCAGCAGCGCTACGTGCCGCTGGTGATGGTGGTGGACGATTCGCTGACCATGCGCAAGGTCACCGGCCGCGTGCTGGAGCGCCACAACTTCGAGGTGGTCACCGCGCGCGACGGCGTGGAGGCGCTGGAGCGGCTGGAGGAGCGCGTCCCCGACCTGATGCTGCTGGACATCGAGATGCCGCGCATGGACGGCTACGAGCTGGCCACGGCCATGCGCGCCGACGACCGCTTCCGCGGCGTGCCGATCGTGATGATCACCTCGCGCACGGGCGAGAAGCACCGCCAGCGCGCATTCGAGATCGGCGTGCAGCGCTACCTCGGCAAGCCGTACCAGGAGCTGGACCTGATGCGCAACGTCTACGACCTGCTGGGGATCGCACGTGTCCGCGAGTGACCCGGCCCGGCCGGTGGCCCTGCTGGCGCGCCCCGGCCAGGCGCGCGAGCGCCTGCGCCAGGCGCTGGAGGCGGCGGGCGGGCGCATCGTGCTGGAGGAGGATCCCTGCGCGCTGGACGCCACCGCGCTGGCCGCGGCCGCGCCGCAAGCGGTGCTCGTCGCGCTGGAGCCGGCGGTGGAGGATGCGCTGGAAGCGCTGGAACCGGTGCTGGAGGCGCCGGGCATGCTGGCCATCTTCGACGAGGCCGAGCTGGCCGCGCGCCGCGACGGCTGGGAGGCGCAGCGCTGGATCCGCCACCTGTCGGCCAAGCTCAACGGCCACGACGACGTGCTGCCCCCCGGCCACGAGCGCGATCTGGCTATGGAACTGGAGCCCGGGCACCCGGTGACGCCGCAGCAGGTGCATGCCGACGCGCCGTTCGCCCCGCACCTGGCCGAGGCCGCCGCGCTGGCCGGCGGCCTGCCGCAGGACCGGCCCGGCGGCGCGCCGCCGCCGCCGTCGGACTGGGCGCTGCTGGACGAGGTGCCGGTGCAGGCCCCGGCGCGCACCGCGCCGCCGCCGCTGCCGGACTTCTCCAACCTGGAGCTGGTGGAGCTGGAGCCGGTGGCGCCGGCCGGCCGCGCCGCGGGCGTGGTGCTGGTGGTCGGCGGCATCGGCGGGCCGGATGCGCTGCGCAAGCTGCTGGCGGCGCTGCCGCCGGAGTTCGGCCGCGCGGTGCTGGTGCAGCTGCGCCTGGACGGCGGCCGCTACGACAACCTGGTCAAGCAGATGGCGCGGGTGTCGGCGCTGCCGGTGGCCATGGCCATGCCGGGCGACCCGGTCGACGCCGGCACCGTCTACGTGCTGCCGGACCGCGTCGGCCTGGCCGCCGCGGCCGATGGCCTGCGCTTCGCCGACGTGCCCGACGGCGACGAGCCGGTGGCGGTACTGCCGCCGGCCGAGAGCGCGGTGGTGGTGCTGAGCGGCGCCGAGCCCGCGCGGATGGAGGCGGTGCTGGCACTGGCCACGCGCGGCGGCCACGTCGCCGCCCAGGCGCTGGACGGCTGCTACGACGCCACCGCGGTGAGCCAGGTGGCGGCCGGCGGCGCCGAGCTCGGCACGCCGGCGGAACTGGCCGCCAGCCTGGCCGCGCGCTGGAACTGAGCGCGGATCGCATCGGGGAATACGCATGGCATACAACAGCGACGAAATCCGCGGCGTCATGATCCAGGTGGGGCACGAGCGACTGCTGCTGCCCAACGCCACCGTCGCCGAGGTGCTGGCGCGGGTGGAGGTGGAGCCGGTGGACGGCGCCCCTGACTGGCTGGCCGGACGGATCGCCTGGCACGGCTGGCAGGTGCCGATGGTCGCGTTCTCGCGGCTGGCGGGGCTGGGCGAGGAGCCGGCCGCCGCGCGCCGCCGCGGCGTGGTGCTCAAGGCGCTGGGCGGCGATCCGGACATGCCGTACTTCGCGCTGCAGACGGCCTCGTTCCCGCAGCTGGTCTCGGTGCCGCGCGACAGCCTGCTGGCCGACGCTTCCGAGGAGGACCTGCCGCGCGGCGTGCAGATGCGCGTGCTGCTGGGCGAGCAGGGCGCGCTGCTGCCGGACCTGGAAGGCGTGGAACGGATGATCGGCCAGGCGCTCGCCGCGGCCTGACCCCGGCGGTCACATGTCGCCGAGCCGCGCCTGCAGCGCGGCGATCGCCGCCAGCCCGGCGGTCTCGGTGCGCAGCACGCGCGGGCCCAGGCGCAGGCCGGTGAAGCCGGCCGCGTGCAGCACCTCGCGGTCGCGCGGCGACCAGCCGCCTTCCGGGCCGATCGCCACGCACGCCTCCGTGGCGCCGGGCGCCAGCGTGTCGAGCCGCTGCTCGCCCTTCGGGTCCAGCACCAGGCGCAGGCCGCCGCCGGGCAGCGCCTGCGCGGCCGCGGCCAGGCCGGCGGGCGCGGCCAGCGCCGGCACGCGCGCGCGCCCGGACTGCTCGCAGGCCGATGCGACCACGCTGCGCCAGTGCGCCAGGCGCTTTTCCGCGCGCTCGGCGTCCAGCCGCACCTCGGTGCGCTCGCCGTGGACCGGCACGATGGCGGCCACGCCCAGCTCGGTGGCCTTCTGCAGGATCAGGTCCATCTTCTCGCCGCGGGCGATGCCCTGCAGCAGCACGATGCGCAGCGGCGACTCGTTCTCCACCGCGGTCGCGGCCAGCACCTGCGCGCGCACCTCGCGCTTGCCGACGGCCGTCAGCCGCGCCGCGTAGTCGTGGCCGTCGCCGTTGAACAGCACGCAGGGGTCGCCCTCGCGCAGGCGCAGCACCCGCGCCAGGTGGCTGGCGGCGCGTTCGGGCAGGACGAACTCGGCGCCCGGGCGCAGCGGCAGGTCCACGTGGCAGCGGGTCAGGCGCATGCGGTGGCCTCGTCGATGGCCGCGGCGGTGGTTTCGGCCAGCAGCTGCAATTGCGCGTCGTCGACGCAGTAGGGCGGCATCCAGTACAGCACGTCGCCCAGCGGCCGCAGCAGCACCCCGCGCGCGAGCGCGGCGCGGTAGGCGCGCAGGCCCACGCGCGCCGTGGCGGGGAAGGGCGTGGCCTTGTCGCCGTCGCGGGTCAGCTCGAAGGCGACCACCATGCCGGCCTGGCGCACGTCGGCCACGTGGCGGTGGCCGGCCAGCGGCGCGGACAGCGCCGCCATCGCCGCGGCGGTGGCGCGGTTGCGCTCGAGCACGCCGTCGCTGGCGAAGATGTCCAGCGAGGCCAGCGCCGCGGCGCAGGCCAGGGGGTTGCCGGTGTAGCTGTGCGAATGCAGGAAGGCGCGCTCGCGCGAATCGTCGAGGAAACCGTCGTACAGGACCTGCGTGGCCAGCACCGCGGCCAGCGGCAGGAAGCCGCCGGTCAGACCCTTCGACAGGCACAGCAGGTCCGGCATCACCCCGGCCTGCTCGCAGGCGAACAGGGTGCCGGTGCGGCCGAAGCCGGTGGCGATCTCGTCGGCGATGAGGAACGCGCCGTGGGCGTCGCACAGCTCGCGTGCGCGGCGCAGGTAGGTCGGGTCGTGCATGCGCATGCCGCCGGCGCATTGCAGGCGCGGCTCCAGGATCACCGCGCAGATCTCGCCCGGGTGGCGGTCGAACAGGTCGGCCAGCGCATCGGCCGCCGACGCCGCGCGTTGCGCCGGGGTCTGCCCCGGGGCGGCCAGGTAGGCATCGGGGGAGGGGGCGAACAGCGCCTCGGCCAGCAGCGGCGCGTACACGCGGCGGTACAGCGGGATGTCGCCGACCGCCAGCGCGCCCAGGGTCTCGCCGTGGTAGCCGTTTTCCAGTGCAACGAATTTCGTGCGCTGCGTCTCGCCGCGGTTGCGGAACCAGTGGAAGGCCATCTTCAGCGCCACCTCCACCCCGGCCGAGCCGTTGTCGGCGTAGAACACCCTGGCCAGCGGCGCGCGGCCGGGCTGGCGCGGCGCGATGGCCAGCAGCCGTTCGGCCAGCTCCACCGCCGGCGCGTGCGAGAAGCCGGCCAGGATCACCTGTTCCAGCGTGCGCGCCTGGCGCGCGATGGCCTCGGCGATGCGCGGCTCGGCGTGGCCGAACAGGTTGGTCCACCAGCTGCTGACCGCGTCCAGGTAGCGGCGGCCGTCGCGGCCCACGAGCCAGGCGCCCTCGCCGCGTTCCACCGGCACCAGCGGCAGCACGTCGGGGTGCTCGCGCATCTGCGTGCACGGGTGCCAGAGCACGGCCAGGTCGCGGTCGCGCCATGCGCGAGCGGTCTCCAGCGGCGACGGGTCTGTTAGCATTCCGGATTCATGAGCACGTCCCAGCATCCCGCCATCATATCGGCCGCCGCGCGGCCACGCCGCGGGGGCTGGCGGTGAGCCGGCGCCTTCCCACCATCCACGGCATCGACGCGGTCGACGCCGGGCCGTACCGGCTCGAGCGCCTGGACCTGGAGTTCTCCAACGGCGAGCGCCGCCGCTTCGAGCGCACCGTCGCGCGCGGCCACGGCGCGGTGGTGGTGGTGCCGCTGCTCGACGAGGACACGGTGCTGCTGGTGCGCGAGTACGCCGCGGGCGTGCACCGCTACGAACTGGGCCTGGTCAAGGGCCGCATCGACGCGGGCGAGACGCCGGAGCAGGCGGCCGACCGCGAACTCAAGGAGGAGGCCGGCTACGGCGCGCGCCGCGTGGACGTGCTGCGCGCGCTGACCCTGGCGCCCACCTACATGAGCCACGTCTCCTGGCTGGTGGTGGCGCGCGACCTCTATCCCGAGCGGCTTCCCGGCGACGAGCCGGAGGAGCTGGACGTCATTCCCTGGAAACTGCAGGACCTGGAAAAGCTGATGTTGCGAGAGGATTTCTCCGAAGGGCGCTCGCTGGCGGCGCTGTTCATCGCCCGCGAATGGCTGGGGCGCCGATGACCCGGATCACCGTCGACGTGCGCGAGACCGTCATCGCCATCGCGCGCCAGGCCGGTGCGGCCATCATGGAGATCTACGACAAGGAGTTCGACGTCGCGCACAAGGAAGACGCCAGCCCGCTGACCGCCGCCGACCTGGCCGCCCACCGGATCATCGTCGAGGGGCTGGAGCGCCTGACCCCGGACCTGCCGGTGCTGTCCGAGGAATCGGCCGGCGTCCCGTGGGAGACCCGGCGCCACTGGCCCAGCTACTGGCTGGTCGATCCGCTGGACGGCACGCGCGAGTTCATCAAGCGCAACGGCGAGTTCAGCGTGAACATCGCCCTGATCGTGCAGGGCGCGCCCGAACTGGGCGTGGTGCAGGCGCCGGTGGGCGGGCAGGTGTGGCACGCCGTGCGCGGCGAGCAGGCCTACCGCCGCGATGGCCACCGCGACGAGCCGCTGCGCACGCGCGCGCCGGCCGGCGCGCCGCTGCGGGTGGCGGCCAGCCGCTCCCACCGCGACCCGCGCACGCAGGCCGTGCTGGACCGGATGGGCCGCATCGAGGAGGTGGCGCTGGGCTCCTCGCTCAAGTTCTGCCGCATCGCCGAGGGCGCGCTGGACGTGTACCCGCGCTTCGGCCCCACCTCCGAATGGGACACGGCCGCGGGCCAGTGCGTGCTGCAGGCCGCCGGTGGCGCCCTGCTCGCCACCGCCACGGGCAAGCCGTTCCGCTACAACCGGCGCGAGTCGCTGCTCAACGGCGACTTCATCGCCCTGGGCGACCCGGACCTGCCCTGGCGCGACTGGCTGTAGCGGTCGCCTGCCGGCGAGCGGACGCAGCCGGCCCAGGGCTCCCGCTCGGCCGGTGCCGGTGCGCGCGCCGGCCCGCATCGCCTTGCCCGCCGCGCCACGCTAGAGTCCCCGCATGGATGATCCGACCCGCCCGATCGACCGCCTGCTGCGCATCATGGCCCGCCTGCGCGACCCGCAGGGCGGCTGCCCCTGGGACCTGGAGCAGGACTTCGCCAGCATCGCGCCGTACACGATCGAGGAAGCCTACGAGGTCGCCGACGCGATCGACCGCGGCGACCTGCACGCGCTGAAGGACGAGCTGGGCGACCTGCTGCTGCAGGTGGTGTTCCACGCCCGCATGGCCGAGGAGCAGGGCGCGTTCGCCTTCGACGACGTGGCCGCTGCAATCGCCGACAAAATGGTGCGCCGGCACCCGCACGTGTTCGGCGATGCGCGCGTGGCCGACGCCGAGGACCAGACCCGCAGCTGGGAGGCGATCAAGCGCGCCGAGCGCGCCGCCGCCGGCGAGGCGGACCCTTCCGCGCTGGCCGGCGTCTCCCGCGGCCTGCCCGAGTGGCAGCGCGCGGTGAAGCTGCAGTCGCGCGCCGCGCGCGTGGGCTTCGACTGGCCCGGCCCGGAGCCGGTGCTGGCCAAGTTGCAGGAGGAGATCGGGGAAGTCCGCGCCGAGTTCGCCCGCGGCGACGTGGCCGCCAACCACGACCGCCTGCAGGACGAGATCGGCGACCTGCTGTTCGTCTGCGCCAACCTTGCGCGCCATGCGCGGGTGGACGTCGGCGCGGCCCTGCGCCAGGCCAACCTGAAGTTCGAGCGCCGCTTCCGCGCGATGGAGCGGCTGGCCGAGGCCGACGGCACTCCGCTGGCCTCGCTCGACCTCCAGGCCCAGGACGGCTACTGGGAGCGCGCCAAGCGGCTCGAGCGCGAGCCGCGGGAGTGAGCCGGCGCCCATGACCACCCTCCTGCTGTTCCTGGCCACCGCGCTGGCCGAGATCGGCGGCTGCTGGCTGGTCTGGGCCTGGCTGCGCAACGGCGGCAGCGCCTGGCTGCTGCTGCCGGCCGCGGCCTGCCTGGCCCTGTTCGCCTGGCTGCTGACCCTGCATCCCACCGCGGCCGGGCGCGTCTACGCGGCCTACGGCGGGGTCTACGTCGCCGTGGCGCTGTTCTGGCTGTGGGGCGTGGACGGCGTGCGCCCGACCCGCTGGGATCTGCTGGGCGCGACGCTGTGCCTGGCCGGCATGGCGGTGATCATGTTCGCGCCGCGCCAGGCCTGACCGGTTTTTGCGCCGCACCCACGCGCGCGCCGGCGGGCTGCTATGGTCGGCGCACCTGCCACCGGGAGGCGCGCATGGCCCGCTTCGCCAGTTTCCGCGAGTTCTATCCGTTCTACCTCGACGAGCACCGCAACCGCACCTCGCGCCGCCTGCATTTCGCGGGCAGCTGCGGCGCGTTGCTGTTCCTGGGCCTGGCGCTGTGGAGCGGCAGCGCCTGGTGGCTGCCGGCCGCGCTGGCGTGCGGCTACGGCTTCGCCTGGGTGGGGCATTTCTTCTTCGAGAAGAACCGGCCGGCCACCTTCCGCCATCCCGTGTACTCGTTCATCGGCGACTGGGTGATGTTCAAGGACATCCTCACCGGCCGCATCCCGTTCTGAGCGGGCGTCAGGCCGCCGGCGCGGGGCCTTCGTAGAACATCAGGAAGGCCGCGCCCACGATCAGGGCGAAGGCCGCGTAGTGGTTCCATTTCAGCGGCTGGCCCAGGTACCAGGCCGAGAAGCCGGCGAACACCACCAGGGTCAGGATCTCCTGCACCGTCTTCAGTTGCACCACCGAGTACACCGCGCTGCCCATGCGGTTGGCGGGGACCATCAGCAGGTACTCGAAGAAGGCGATGCCCCAGCTGGCCAGGATGACCGCCAGCAGCGGCGCACCCTTGTACTTCAGGTGCCCATACCAGGCGAAGGTCATGAACACGTTGCTGGCCAGCAGCAGGAGCACGGGCAGCAGGTAGGCGGACAGGGAGGCTGGGGACATGGCGGCATGCGCGCGGTGGAGACCGCGCGCAGCATAGCCGCGCCGGGGCGGCGCCGGCGGGGCGGTCGCCTCAGGTGCCCCGCAGCGCCAGCGCCGGCGGGGTGCGCAGGATGCGGCGGGTGCCGGACCAGCCCGCCAACAGGCTCAGCAGCACGCCGCCCGCACCGCCGGCCAGCAGCGCGGGCCATGGTGGCGACAGCGCCAGCTCGAACAGCTGCCGCGACACCGCCACCCCGATCGCGGCCGCGGCGCCCACCGCCAGCAGCGCGGCCAGCAGGCCCAGCGCGCCGAACTCCACCAGCACCGCGCCGCGCAGCTGGCTGCGCCGCGCGCCCAGGGTGCGCAGCACCGCGCTGTCGTAGCGGCGCTCCCCGGCGGTGGCCTGCAGCGCGGCCAGCAGCACCAGCACGCCGGCGGCCAGGCTGAAGCCCATCACCAGCTGCACCGCCTGGGCCACGCGCTCGATGACCTCGCGCACCCGCTGCAGGATGGCGTCGATGTCCAGCAGCGAGACGTTGGGGAAGGCGCGCGCCACCGGGGCCAGCTGCGCGGTCCGCCCCGACGGCAGGTGGAAGCTGGAGATCAGGCTGTAGGGCGCGTCGCCCACCGCGCCGGCGTTGAGCAGCAGGAAGAAGTTGACCCGGAACGAATCCCAGTCGGCCTTGCGCAGGCTGGTCACGGTGAAGCTGCGCTCCTGCTCGCCCAGCTGCAGGGTGACCGTATCGCCCGGCTTCACCCCGTAGCGCCGCGCCCAGCCCTCCTCGACCGAGGCTTCGGCCGCGTCGCTGTCCGGCGCCCAGAAGCGCCCCTCCAGCAACGTGTTGGCCGGCGGGAAGGTGTGGCGCCAGGAGAAGTTGACCGGGCGGTTGGCGTCGTCCTCGCCCGCTTCGCCTTCGCGCTCCTGCCGCTGCGGCGGGCGGCCGTTGATCGCCACCAGGCGGCCGGTGCCGAACGGTTGCAGGTCCGGGTCGGCCACGCCCAGGCCGCGCAGGTGCGCCTCCACCGCCTCGGCCTGGTCGCGCTGCACGTTGAGCAGGAAGTAGTTGGGCGTGTCGGCGGGCAGGCGGTCGCGCCACTGCGCGAGCAGGCCCGGCCCGATCACCGCCAGCAGCAGCAGCGCGCACAGCGACAGCGACAGCCCGACCAGCTGCACCACCGCCAGCGTGCGGCGCCGGGTCAGCGCGGCCAGGCCCAGCCGCCACGGGCCGCGCAGGCGGCCCTGCACCCGGCGCAGCAGCCATAGCAGCGCGGCGCCGGCCAGGGCCGCCAGCAATGCCAGCGCGGCCAGTCCGCCCAGCACCCACAGCGCCAGCGGCAGGTCGCCGGTGGCATACACCGCCAGCGCCACGGTCGCCGCCAGCGCCGCCAGGTAGGCCAGCAGCGAGACCGGCGGCAGGCCGCCGTAGCTCCGGTTGAGCACGCGCATCGGCGGCACCCCGCGCAGCCGCAGCAGCGGCGGCAGCCCGAAGCCGAGCAGGAGCAGCAGGCCGATGCCGGCGCCGCTGAGCACGGGCGCGGCCTGCGGCAGCGGCAGGCGCGCCGGCACCAGCGCGCCCAGCGCCTCGACCAGCGCCGCCTGCGCCACCATGCCCAGGCCGATGCCCAGCGCGCAGGCGGGCACGGCGAGCAGCAGCAGCTGCAGCGCCAGCGCGGCGAGGATGTCGCGCTGGCGCGCGCCCAGGCAGCGCAGTACCGCCACCGTGTCGATCCGGCGCAGGGCGAAGCGGTTGGCCGCCAGCGCCGTGGCCACGCCGGCCAGCAGCACCGCCATCAGCGCCGACAGCGCCAGGAAGCGGCCGGCGCGCTCGAAGGAATTGCGCAGGCCCTGCTGCGCGTCCTCCAGGCCGACCAGGCGCAGGCCGTCCAGCCGCGGCTCCAGCCATTCGCGCAGCGCGGCGATCCGGCCGGCGTCGCCGGCGAACATCAGCCGGTACGAGGCGCGGCTGCCCGGCCCCAGCAGCCCGGCCGCGTCCACGTCGGCGCGGTTGACCAGCAGCGGCGGGGACATCTGCAGCAGCTCGCCGGAGGCGTCCGGCTCGGCCAGCAGCACCCCGGCGATGCGCACCTGCCCCGCGCCCAGCTCGATGCGGTCGCCCACCGCCACGCCGAGGGCGTCGAGCAGGCGCGGGTCGGCGTAGGCCTCGCCCGGGCCGGGCGCGGGCGCGGGCCCGGCGTCCAGGCCGGCGCGGTCGCGCGCCACCCGAAGCTGGCCGCGCAGCGGATAGCCCGCGTCCACGCCCTTGACGGTGGCCATCTGGCTGGCCTCGCCGTGGAACAGCACGCTGGGAAAGGCGACCATGCGCGCGCTGCGCAGGCCGCGGCGCCGGGCCTCCTCGGCGAAGGCCGCCGGCGGGTCCTCGCGGCCGCGCACGCCCAGGTCGCCACCGATCACTTCGGCCGCGCTGGACGAAAGCGCCAGCATCACCCGCTCGACCAGGGTGCCCACCGCGGTCATCGCCGCCACGCCCAGCACCAGGGCGGCGAACACGGTCAGCAGGTCGCCGGCCAGGAACTCGCGCCGCAGCGAGCGCGCGGCGTGCCGCAGCGGGTTCATGCGCCGGCGCCCGCGGCCGCGTGCAGGCGCCCGCCGTCGAGCCGGTGGACGTGCCGGCACTGCCGTGCCAGGGCCAGGTCGTGGGTGACCAGCACCAGGGTGGTGCCGCTGCGGCGGTTGAGCTCGAACAGCAGGTCGCTGACGTGGCGGCCCGTGGCCTGGTCCAGGTTGCCGGTGGGCTCGTCCGCGAACAGGATGCGCGGCCGCCCGACGAAGGCGCGCGCCAGCGCCACGCGCTGCTGCTCGCCGCCGGACAGCTGCCGCGGGTAGTGCCGCCGGCGCCGGTCCAGCCCGACGGCCTCCAGCGCCTCGCGCACCCGTGCCGGATCCTCGCGCCCGGCCAGCTCCAGCGGCAGCGCCACGTTCTCCTCGGCGGTCAGCGAGGGCAGCAGGTGGAAGCTCTGGAACACGAAGCCCACCTCGCGCGCGCGCAGCGCGGCCCGGGCCTCCTCGTCCAGGCCGTCCAGGCGCTGGCCGGCCAGGGCGATGCTGCCGGAGGTGGGCAGGTCCAGCCCGGCCAGCAGGCCGAGCAGGGTGGTCTTGCCGGAGCCCGAGGCACCGACGATGGCGACGCTGTCGCCTTCATCCACGGTCAAGTCCACCCCGTCGAGAATCCGGACCACCCCTTCCGGGCCGTCCACGGACTTGGTCACGCCGCGCACCTCGATGGCCGCGGCCGCGGGGGTGGCTATGCTGGAAGGTACGTGCAGGGTGTCGATGGGAGGCTCCGGATGCGGATGGCGGGAAATCGTGGCGCACGGAACGGCTGGGCGCGGCTGCTGCTGGCGGCAGCATTGCTGCTGGCGCCGGCCCTGGCCTGTGCCAAAGGTCCGGTGCTGGTGCTGGGCGACAGCCTGAGCGCCGCGCACAACATACCGGCCGGGGCCGGCTGGGTCAGCCTGCTGGAGCAGCGCCTGCGGCGCGAGCTGCCGCAGCCGCCGGCGGTGGTCAACGCCAGCATCAGCGGCGAAACCTCGGCCGGCGCGCTGGCGCGCCTGCCGGCGCTGCTGCAGAAGCACCGGCCCTCGGTGGTGGTCATCGAGCTGGGCGGCAACGACGCCCTGCGCGGCCTGGCGCCGCCGCAACTGCGGGGCAACCTGGAGCGGATGATCGGGCTCAGCCGCCAGGCCGGCGCGCGGGTGCTGCTGCTGGGCATCGACGTGCCGCCCAACTACGGGCCGGCCTACCGGGAGCGCCTGCGGCGGACCTATGCCGAGCTCGCGCGGGAGCACGACACCGGGCTGGTGCCGTTCCTGCTGGAGGGGGTGGCGCTGCAGCCGGGCATGATGCAGTCCGACGGCCTGCACCCCACCGCGGCGGCCCAGCCGCGCCTGCTGGAGAACGTCTGGCCGGCGCTGCGGCCCCTGCTCCAGCCCGCCCCGGCCCCGGCCCGCAGGTAGCGGATTTCCTTCACGCGGCCTAGACCCGGGCTCCGGCATGTTTCACAAAGCTGAAGACATGGAGGCGGAAATGCGTCAAGGCAAAGAGACTTCCGGACTGGTGCTGGTGGTGGAGGACAACCGCAACATCTCCGAGATGATCGGGGAATACCTGGAGAGCCGCGGCTTCGAGGTGGACTACGCCGCCGACGGGCTGGACGGCTACCGGCTGGCGTCGGAGAACACGTACGACGCCGTGGTGCTGGACCTGATGCTGCCGCGCCTGGACGGCATCGAGGTCTGCCGCCGGCTGCGCAGCGACGCGCGCAAGTCCACCCCGGTGCTGATGCTGACCGCGCGCGACACCCTGGACGACAAGCTCACCGGCCTGGGCCACGGGGCCGACGACTACCTGACCAAGCCGTTCGCCATCCAGGAGCTGGAGGCGCGCCTGCGCGCGCTGATCCGGCGCGAGCGCCGCCAGGTGGGCTCGGAGGTGCTGACCGTGGCCGACCTGGTGCTGGACCCGGTGAGCATGCGCGTCACCCGAGGCGGCACCGAGCTGCAGCTCTCGCCCATCGGGCTGAAGCTGCTGACCATCCTGATGCGCGAATCGCCGCGCGTGGTCAGCCGCCAGGAGATCGAGCGCGAGATCTGGGGCAACAGCCTGCCCGATTCGGACACCCTGCGCAGCCACCTGTACAACCTGCGCAAGGTGATCGACAAGCCGTTCGACCGGCCGCTGCTGCACACCGTGCAGAGCGCCGGCTACCGGGTGGCCGACATCGCGCAACCGGTCGCCGCTTCCTGACGGAAGCGGCGCCGCACAGGGGAGGGAGGCCATGGCGGTCGCCGCACCATGGAACGGAGGGGCATCGCCCGCGCTCACGGTGCGGCGATGTCCGCTTGCCTACATTTGGCGGCCGCGTTACTGATTCCCGCCCATGGCCCACGGCTTGCCACGCAAGATCCGCCTCGCCTTCATCCTGCAGATGGTGATGGCGAGCCTGGCGATCATCCTTGCCTTCTACGTGGTCGCGCTGCTGTTCAAGTACAGCTTCATCCAGACCACGCTGCAGGAAGAGGCCCAGCACTACTGGGAGCTCTACGACGCTTCGCGGGTGCAGCCCCCGCCCAACACCCACGTCCTGCGCGGCTACCTGGTCGAGCGCGGCTATTCCAACCTGGCCCTGCCGCCCAACCTGCGCGGCCTGGAGCCGGGCTTCCACGACCTGCGCGGCGACGGCCAGCTGGTCTGGGTGGACCGGCGCGAGGCCGGCACGCTGTACCTGGTGTTCCTGCGCTCGAAGGCCACCCGCGTGGCGGTGTGGTTCGCCGTGCTGCCGGCGATGGCGGCGCTGTTCGCCATCTATGGCGCCACCTGGCTGACCTACCGCGCGTCCTCGCGCCTGGTCTCGCCCGTGGCCTGGCTGGCGCGGCACGTCTCGCGCTGGGACCCGCGCCAGCCCGACGTGACGGCGCTGGCGCCCGAGCGGCTGCCGGCGGACATGCAGGGCGAGGCCCGGCAGCTGGCCGGCGCGCTGCACGCGCTGGGCGAGCGGGTCGAGGCGCAGATCGCCCGCGAGCGCAACTTCACCCGCGACGCCAGCCATGAGCTGCGTACCCCGCTGACGGTGATCCGCGTGGCCAGCGACATGGCGCTGTCGGAAGCCGAACAGCCGCGCGTGGTGCGCAGCCTGCAGCGCATCCAGCGCGCCGGCCGCGACATGGAGGCGGTGGTCGACGCCTTCCTGATCCTCGCCCGCGAGTCGGACGTGGAACCGCAGAGCGAATGGTTCGACGTCTGCGAGGTGGTGCACGGCGAGGCCGAGAACGCCCGCACCATGCTCGGCGACAAGCCGGTGGAGCTGGAAGTGGAGTGCCGGGGCACGCCGCGGCTGTACGCGCCGCCGCGCGTGCTGCACGTGGTGCTCGGCAACCTGTTGCGCAACGCGGTCAGCTATACCGACCGGGGCCGCGTGGTGGTGGTCGTGGAGGACGCCTCCGTGGAGGTGCGCGACACCGGCATCGGCATGTCCGCCGAGGAACTGGCCCGCGCGTTCGAGCCGTTCTATCGCGGCGACCGGCCGCAGGGGCCGGGGCTGGGGCTGTCCATCGTGCGCCGGCTGTGCGAGCGCTTCGGCTGGACCATCCACCTGGACAGCACCCGCGACTCGGGCACCACGGCCACCGTGCGCTTTCCCGGCGCGACCGTCCCGGACTGAGCCGCGGGCCGGCCGCACGGCGCGTCAACCTGCCGCCGGGCCGTGCGTTAGATTGTCCAGGTTCCCCCACGCCACCCCCGCATGAGCCGACCCGTCCGTCCGCAAGCCCCCCGTTCCCGCGCCCGGCTGTCGCGCGGCCTGATCGCCCTGGCCGCCCTCGTCCTGGTCGGCGGCGCAGCCTGGTACTGGCAGCAGCGCAAGGAGGGCGGCGGCGAAAGCACCTACCGGACGGTGCCGGTGGAGCGCGGCAACATCCGCGTGGCCATCTCCTCCACCGGTACGCTCAGCGCCATCTCCACCGTCACCGTCGGCAGCCAGATCTCCGGCCAGGTGACCGAGGTCCTGGTGGACTTCAACGACCGCGTCACCCGGGGCCAGGTGCTGGCGCGCATCGACCCCAAGACCTACGAGGCGCAGATCCAGCAGGGCAACGCCCAGATCGCCAGCGCCCGCGCCTCGCTCAACCAGGCCCTGGCCACCCAGCGCAACGCCGAGCTGGACTACAACCGCAAGGCCGAGCTTGCGCAGCGCCAGCTGGTGGCGCGCAGCGACGTCGACCTGGCGCGGGCGGCGCTGGACCAGGCCAACGCCCAGGTCGCCGCCGCGCAGGCGCAGATCCGGCAGCAGACCGCCTCGACCCAGACCACCCGGGTCAACCTCGAGCGCACCGTGATCCGCTCGCCGGTGGACGGCGTGGTCCTGACCCGCAGCATCGAGCCCG
>Ga0182792_1001874_pt1 | contig 15995 bp, 18 predicted proteins | sample Passage237B_FD_130497 | JGI IMG/M metagenome (GOLD analysis project Ga0182792, IMG submission 130497) | Cellulose adapted compost microbial communities from Newby Island Compost Facility, Milpitas, CA, USA - Passage2 37B (version 2) (version 2) ...
CTCGACCTCGCGAACGTGCGACTCGCCGCATGACGACACGCGGCGCTGCTCCTTGACAAACGCCGTGCACGTTGGCATCCTGATAACGTGGCCGTAAGGCCAACCTCGAAACGCCCCGTGAGCACACCGCTCCGGGGCTTTCGTGTTCCAAACTCCCGTCGCCGTACGTGCCGACGGGCGCGGGACGCGAGCAATCGTCTCCTGCACCACCCTCGTCATTTCCCCGGCGGATGACGAGTGTGTGCCGCCAGCGACCATGCATGGCGGCTAGCCGGGCACCCCACCGGCCCACTGACTGTGAGCCGGGACAGCGACCAGTGGCCCCGCGGGTCGCTTTGCCCGTTTGCACGAGAGCCCACCGGTGGCACTCGGAGGGACCGCTGCCCCACAGGCAGCAGCGGGGCACAGACTTCCCTGACGCACGCCGCGATCACTCACGCACACGAGCCGCCAGCTCGAGCCGCAAGGCACTAGCGAAACCGCGCGGAGACTGACGGGAACCCCACCACAGGAGGCGCCATGACCACCGTGTCCGTCCTCGTCCCCTTCCGAGGCGACGGCGGCTGGCGCGACCGGGTGTGGAACCACTGCCGCAAGCTGTGGGAAAGCCTGCCGTACGAGCTCGTCATCGGACACGACGACAACGACGGCCCGTTCTGCATCGCCCGCGCTTTCAACGACGCCGCCACCCGTGCAACCGGCGACGTGTTCGTGCTCCACGGCGCGGACCAACTGCCCGACCGTGAACGCATCGAATGGGCCGTCAAGCAAGCCCTCACGCACCGTTGGGCGGCCCTGTTCGCCGCGACCGCCGGGTACGACCAAGCCAGCACCAACGCGATCCTCAACGGCAAAGCTCCGTGGGAAGTGCCGCTCGGTGACTCGGTGCCGTTCTGCACAGGGATCATCGCGATCCGTCGTGACTCGTGGATCAAGTTCGACGAACGATTCATCGGCTGGGGGGGCGAAGACACCGCCCACCGCATGGTCCTTGAAAGCCTCTACGGCCCAAGCCCTGAACCCACCGGCACGCTCAAGTGCCTGTACCATCCAGCCGCACCACGCGACCACACCGACGCGAATTTCGCGCTCATCGGCGAGTACGTGACCGCGCGCGACACGGGCACCATGGCCGACCTTGTGGACCGATTGGGCCTGCGGTGAAAATCGCCACCTTCGCTGGCGGGGATGACATTGGCGGAACCGGCTACCGCACCGCCACCGCGTTCAACCGTCTGCGGCCTGACTGGCAGTACCGGGCGTACTGCCTGCACCCGTCCTACCTGCGCTACCCCACCCACACGCCGTGGGACCGGCGCGGCATGGCGTACTGGAATGCCGCCGACGTGCGCCACACCCACGACTACGTGCCCGAGCTCACCGGCCAAACCAAGCGCCCCCACGTCATCACCTTCCACGGCACAGGCTTCCGTGAAACCCCCGACCGGCACCTGAACTACGCCGCCGAGAAAGGCGTCGCCCGCGTCCTTGTCTCCACGCTGGACCTGTGGCTCATGCGCCCCGACGACGTGGAATGGATGCCGCAGATCGAGGACGTAGACGCACTCGCGGCGATGCGCACACCCCATGACGGGCCGCTGCGCATCTGCCACGCCCCCACCAACCGTGACCTCAAATCCACCGCCGAGTTCCTTGAGGCCTGCGAAGGTCTGCCGGTCGAAGTGGTGCTGATCGAAGGGAAGAGTTGGGCTGAGTCGCTGGCTATCAAAGCAACCTGCGACATCCTGTTCGACCAAACCCTGTACGGCTACGGCGGCAACTCGACCGAAGCGTGGGCGATGGGCATCCCAACCGTCTGCGGAGCACCCGACAACGTGCTCGCCGAATACGAACGCCGCTTCGGGTACATCCCGTTCGTCCAGGCCACCGCGGCTACCATTCGCGCCGCGATCGAGCAGCTCCTCGATGCGGCAGAGCGCGAGAAGTACGGCCGCCTCGGCTCTGAGCATGCTCGCCGCTACCACTCGCAGGAGGCAGGCGTCGCACGACTGACGCCGATCTACGAATCGTTGGCGTAGGAGAGACACCTTGCACGTCGTTGCGCTCGTCCACGCCTACCTGCCGCATCACCTTGCAGGGTCCGAGCGGATGATGCAAGAACTCCTCGCGGCCCTCATTGCTCGCGGCCACACCGCCACCGTCCTGACCACCACCCAGCAACTCGAGCCCTACACCTTCGAAGGCGTCACCGTCCGGCCCGACAGCCCCGAAGCACGCGCCGACGCCAAGCCCGACCTAATCGTGTCGCATCACAACGCGTCCGCCGCCGCCGGACAATGGGCGCGCGAAAGACGAACGCCGCTCATCTATGTGCTGAATGATGACTTTCCTGGCAACGTCACCGCCGCACGCCGATACTCGCCGCGCCTGGTGGTCGCGAACACCCGTTGGCTTGCCAGATCCTTGAGCCACATCACCGCGCCGAAAATCATCGTCCACCCGCGCATCCGGCCCGAACGTCACCGCACCACAACCGGCGCGAAGGTCACGCTCGTCAACCTGTCCGACAACAAGGGCGCGAACGTGTTCTACGCTCTCGCTGAACGAATGCCAGAGCAGCAGTTCCTTGGCATCATCGGCGTCTACGGGCGACAAGACGTGCGCGAAATGCCCAACGTCGAGATTCGCGAACCCACCGCCGACCCGCGCACCATCTGGCAAGACACCGCCGTGCTGCTCATGCCGAGCCGCTACGAATCGTTCGGCATGGTCGGCGTGGAAGCGGCCGTCAACGGCATCCCCACGATCGCAACACCAACGCCCGGCCTGCTCGAGTCGCTGTCATACGCCGGCACTTTCGTGGACCGGGCAGACATCGACGGCTGGAAAGTCGCGCTCGACAATCTGCTAGGCCCAGCGCGAGGGCCAGCCTCCGAGCTGGCTCGACAGCGAGCGCGCGAGCTCGACAGCGACCAGGAGATCAACGCGTGGGTTGAGGCGGTGGAGCGGATCGTAGGCGCCGGCTAAGAGCCGACGCGGATCACGCCATCGATCATCAACGCCAAGCCCGCAAGGCCGAGGATGATCAGCAGCGCCGTGCGCCCCGCGCTACTTGGCTCGTTGCGTTTGCTCATGCGCCCACGGTAGCGCGCGGGCGCCGGACACGACAAGGCCCCCGGACATTGCCGGGGGCCAGTCGAGTGGGGCTAGTCGCCCATCAGGCCGAGGGCGATGAGCAGGAGCACGAGGAGCGCCACCAGTTGAGCCGTCATGCCGACACCCGCCATTCGCCGACGCGGTTGCCGTACAGTGCGCCCATCCCGATGTCGGCCACAGCGTCCGCGATAGCCTCGGCGCCCCGCTCGGTGGCAAAGCCCCAGTAGACGAGGGCGCTGGCGATGTTGCCGGCGTTCCCGAGGCTGAGCGAGTCGGCAAGCCGCTCAATGCCGTCCGCGCGATTGCCGCCCCTGCGCACATAGCGGTCAAGGGCTCGCGCGAGCAGGGTCTCGGCGCTCATCGGGCCACCTCGTCGACGGGGAAGGTCTCGGCGTATCCGCCGCGGCCGTCCTGCAGGAGGTAGGCCACGGCGGGCGAACCCGGCTCGGTGTCGTCGTGGGTCAGGCCGACGTGCCAGGGGCGACCGTCGCGGCTGCCAATCTCGACGGACCCCGTGCCGATGTAGTCGTCGTCAGCTGCGTTCTGCTCGATCTCAGCCGCCACGTCGTAGGCGTCCTTGCGGACGAGCACGCCCAGCTCGATGGCGCGGTCCAAGGCGGCGTCGATGGCCTTGATCTCGGCGGGGGAAACAGTAAACTTGCTCATGATGTCACTCCTAACAGTGATATCCGCGCCCCCGACCGGTTGCGCCCGGTGCGGGGGTTTCGCCTCCTTGGCGATACCTCGACTATAGCACGCTATAGACGTGCTGGCAAGTCCGCGCTACCATTTCGCCCATGATTTCCGACGCAGATTTAGCCCGCCTCACGGCAGCCCGCGAGCGCCTCGAGCGCACCACCCGAGAGGCCGAGCAGGCTCGCGCCGCGCGTGATGAGTTAGTCCGCGAGCTGCTGGCGTCAGGGGCCACCACTGCCGAGATCGCAGACGCCGCAGGCCTGAGCGGCCCACGCGTGTACCAGATACGCGACGCCAGGCGATAGCGCCGCGCTCGCAGTTGGCCGGCGACCCACGGATCTAGCCCGCGCGACCGGGAGGAGCGGTGACCACCTCACGCACCGGAACCGCGCGCTGGAAGTTGCTACGCGCCACCGCCCTGCGCGCCGCCCAAGACAGCGGCCTAACGCATTGCCCATGCGCAGGGCCATGCAGGCACCACGCGGGCCGGCCGTGCGGTGTGCCACTCGACTACGAGCAAGGTCGCACGCCGAGCAGCGCCGAGCCGGACCACATCACGCCTCACGCTCGAGGCGGTAGGGACGAGCTCGCGAACATCCGGGTCATCTGCCGGCGATGCAACCAGGCGCGAGGTGGCCGGTCGCTACGCGCCAGCACGCCGGCCGTCCCGGCCACCACGACCACGCTCGTCACCTGGTGAGCAGCAGGGGGCCCCACCCCCTCCCCCTCGCCCGGCCGTCGCCCCCCGGGGCATAGCGAGATATCCCCCCGGCCCGATTTTCTCAGGACTCACCCACGCTTGGAGGGCCTCGTGACCGACCCCGCGACCCCCTCCGAGCGCCTTCGTGCTCAGTTCGCCAAGGCCGCCGAGTCGGACGCCGCGATCGACGCGCTCCTCATCGAGGCGTGCCGCATCGCCGATCGCTTGGACCGCATTCACGAGATCGAGACAGGCAAGGTCGACTGGTTCGAGTTGCTGAGGTTCCGTACTCAGCGAGAAGCCGGGGACGAGATCACCGTGACGATCGACAACGTGATCAGCGAGGCCCGTCAACAGGCGAACACGTTGCGTTCGCTCGTCACCACGCTCATGCAGGCGCAGCCGTCAACCGCAGCCCAACCCAAGCCTGCCGCGAACCCTCTCGACGAGCTCCGTCTCCGGCGGGAGCGTCGCGCCGCCGGATAGCCAGGAGGACTTGTGGCGATTGCACTGCTTGGCACCCAAGCGCCACGTGTAGCCAACAGTCCCGCCTACGCATGGACCGCCGCGGACGACGCCGCATACCTGGCGTCCTCGTATGGCTTGACTCCCGATCCGTGGCAGTACGACGTGATCGCGGCGTGGCTGGGCGAGTCGAAGAATGGTCGCCTGGTGGCAGGTCGATGCGGTCTCGCGGTCCCCCGCCAGAATGGCAAGAACGGCGTTCTTGAGATCGTCGAGCTCTACAAGATGGTTGCGCAGGGCCGCAAGATCCTTCACACCGCGCACGAGGTCAAGACGGCCCGCAAGGCGTTCCTCCGGCTCAAGTCGTTCTTCGAGAACGAGCGCAAGTGGCCAGAGATGGCCGCGCTCGCCAAGGAGATTCGGCTAACCAACGGCCAAGAAGCGATCGTGCTCCATGCCGTCGATTGCGACGTGAAGGGGCACAGGAACACCGACTGCGGCTGCTCAGGCGGCGGCTCCGTCGAGTTCGTGGCCCGGTCGCGCGGTTCAGGTCGCGGCTTCACGGTCGACGACCTCGTGTGCGATGAGGCGCAGGAGCTCACCGACGAGCAACTCGAGGCGCTCCTGCCGACGATTTCCGCCTCGCCCCAGGGCGACCCCCAGCAGATTTACACGGGCACACCCCCTGTCCCGCGCGGACCCGGCGAAGTGTTCAGTCGTCTGCGTCGGGAGGGGGTGGCTGGGACGGCGAAGCGCCTGTCTTGGATTGAGTGGTCCATCCCGGACGACGTACTGCCCGAGGACGCGATCAAGCACTGGCGCGACAACGCCGCGGCGACCAACCCCGCCCTGGGCAAACGACTCAACCTCAGCACCGTTGAGGACGAGCTGGGGGCGATGAGCCCCGAGGGATTCTGTCGCGAGCGTCTCGGTCAATGGCCCTCTGGCGTTGCGCGCACGCGGGCGATCAAGGCCGCCGACTGGTCCGCCACTGCGGTCACGGAGCCGCCCACCGATGGTGTGCGCTCCTTCGGGGTTGCGTTCAATGTGGATGGCACCCGCGCCGCGCTTGCAGGATCCATAAAGCACGCAGGTGGCGTGTACGTCGAAGTCGTGGACGCCATGTCCGGCGACCTTGAGGCTGGCGTGGAGTCGCTGGCGAGTTGGCTGTCGGAGCGGTGGCGCCAGGTCGCCATGATCGCGATCTCGGGGCAGTCCTGGTCGGCGGCGCTCAAGCAAGCGCTCCTTGATCGCGGCGTACCGGATGTGGTGATTCACGTCCTGTCAGGCCCCGAGGTGTTCGCGTCGTCGTCCATGTTGCTAGATGCGCTCGTCGAATCGGCAAAGGCGGTACGTGACGGCGGGCAGCCGACACTGACGCACCCGCTGGGCCAAGAAACGGACCACCTCGAGAAGTCGGTCGCGGTGGTCGACAAGAAGCTCCGCGTCAAGACCTCCGGCGCGTGGGCGTGGGAAGCGACCACCGAGGACGGCGACGAGACGCCGGTCGAGGCCATCTCATTCGCCCATTGGGCGGCACGAACAAGCAAACGTAACCCGAACCGAACACAAGTTCTTCTGTAGGCCTTGGAGGGCAGCGATGAGCGTTGTTGTGGCACCTGCCCCGTACGGAGGGCCGTCGATCATCGCAAACGTCGACGAGCGCGAACTCGACATTATTCGCCAGCTGTTCCAGGTGTGGCAGGCGAAGTATCCGCGCAACGCCCTTCGAACGGTCTACGTCGAGGGGAAGATGCCTCTCCGGCCCACGGGGAACATCCCCGAGGAGTCGATGCGTCGCATCGAGGCGGTCCTTGGCTGGCCCGAGAAGGCCGTGTCCGTCCTTGCTGAGCGTTCGGTGTTTGAGGGGTTCGTCTCCGAGAAAGGGGAACCTGACCCCTTCGACCTGTCGCGGACGCTTGACGACAACCGATTCGACCTTGAGCTTCCCCAGGCAGTCTCCGCCGCATACAAGCACTCGTCGTCATTCATCACGACCGCGAACGGCGATGTTGCATCGGGCGAGCCCGAGGTTCTGGTTCTCCCGAGGTCCGCCGAGTGGTCTGCGGCGATCTGGGACGAACGCCGCCGTTGCATCAAGTCCTTCCTTGCCATCACCGAGATCGACTCGACGACTGGCCAGCCCACCGCGATGGACGTGTACCTCCCCGAGGTCGTGCTCATCCTGACCCGCCGCCCGTCCGGTTCGTGGGTGGCTGATCGCCGGCCAAATCCTCTGCGCGAGGTCCTTGTCGAGCCGCTTTCCTTCGACCCTCAGCTGCACCGACCCTTCGGCCGCTCGCGAGTGTCGCGCGCCGTCATGAACATCACAGACCACGCTCTCACGACGATTGTGCGGACGGAGATCGCGGCCGACTTCTACGCCGCCCCACGCATGTACGCACTCGGCGTTGCGGAGGACGCCTTCAAGCGGGGCAAGTGGAATGCGGCCATCGATCGCTGGTTCGCCATCACGCGAGACGAGAACGGCGACGTGCCCGTGGTGGGTCAGTTCGCCCAGATGACCACGCAGCCCCTCATTGAGCAGTACCGGCTCTACGCGACGATGTTCTCCGGCGAGACGGGCGTGCCAGTCTCGAACTTGGGCATCGTTACGGACAACCCGCCGTCAGCCGAGGCGCTCTACGCAGACGACCGGCGACTCGTCTCGATCGCCCTCCGCCAGAACCGCATCTTCGGCTCAGCGCTCAAGCGAGTCGCGCAGCGAATCATCCGGTTGCGCGACAAGACAGAAATCACCGACGAGATGCGCGGGATCTCGGCATCGTGGGCAAACCCGGCCTTCACGTCGCCCTCAACCTCTGCGGACGCGCTCGTCAAACTGGGCGAAGTGTTCCCGTGGCTCGGAGAATCCGAGGTCGCACTCGAGTTTGCGGGATTCTCGCGCTCCGAGATCAAGCGCCTACTTGCCGACAAGCGCCGCGCGCAGTCTATGGACCTGCTCCGTACGCTCGCGTCCACCACACCCCAGCAGTCGCAGGACGGTGAGCAGCTCGCCGAGGTTGCCTAATGGCTTCCGCGAGCGAGCAGGCTGAGTTTCTGCGCGCCGAGGCTGGCCTGCGCGCGCTCATCGAACGCCAGCTCTTGGCGACCATTACCGAGATCGCGAGCACAGGCGCGGATCCGCGGTGGGTTCGCGATCAGGTCTCGGCCATCACGCGGTCTATGGTCGCCGAGTTTGGATTCGCGGCGGCCTATCTTGCCGAGGACTGGTACAACGAGATCCGCGCAGGCGAACGCATCCCTGGCGAGTTCCTTGCAACCGCATCCACGCGCGACTTCACAAAGCAGGTGGATGAGACGGTTCGACGCGCCGTGGGCGACCTTTTCGGTGAAGCGCCCGACGTGAACAAGTTTGCGGTCGCTGTTGCGTCCCGCGCTGCCCAGTACGCAATTGACGGCGCACGCAACACCATCGTGGAGAACTCCATCCGCGACCCACACGCATCGGGTTGGGCGCGCGTGCCGCACGGCAAGACCTGCGACTTCTGTTTGATGCTCGTCGGCCGCGGCGGCGTGTACAAGGAGAGCACGGCGCGATTCAAGGCGCACCCCGGCTGCGACTGCGCTGCCGTCCCGTCGTGGGATTTGTCAGCGCCCGAGGTGCCGACCATCGCCTACCGCGCGTCCGAGCGCCTGGAGTCGCTTCGCGAGCGCGCCAAGAGCGGCGACAGGAGCGCCCAGCGCCGGTTGAGCAACCACCGCGCCCGGATTCGCGACTACATCGCGAACAACCAGGACGAGTTCGCGCGCCTTCGCCGCGCATACGACCTCACCCCCGCCTAGGGGCTCATCTTCCACGGTGTTTCTCCGTGGCCGCACGCGACGGTTTCGCGGTTCATGGGCGACGGCCCTCATACGGAAAGGGAGTTCGGTATGTCCGAGCAGACGGCCCCCACCACGGGCACGGAGAACACCACGAGCGAATCGAAGAAGGACGAGCCGAAGGTCGAGTTCCAGGCGATCACGTCGCAGGAGGAATTCGACAGGGCGATCCAGGCACGCATCGCTCGGGAGCGCGCGAAGTTCGCCGACTACGACGACTTGAAGGCCAAGGCCGCCAAGTTCACCGAGTGGGAGAACGCGCAGAAGACCGAGGCGCAGAAGGCGCAGGAGCGGCTCGAGGCCGCCGAGAGGCGCGCCGCCGAGCTCGAACTGAAGGTCATTCGCGCCGAGGTTGCGGCAGAGAAGGGCGTCCCCGCGGAACTGCTGACCGGAAGCACCCGCGACGAACTCATCGCCTCCGCAGATGCGCTCATCGAATTCAAGGGCACCCAGCCCACCGGCCCCGTCATCCCCGGCCAGGGGAAGCAGCCGGAACAGCCTGCCCCAGCGTCGGCGGACGACTGGCTCCGCAACGCGGCGCGAGGGGCTCACTAACCGAAAGGAGTCCAGCACATGGCTGGATACAGCGAGTCGATCACGCGGAGTGACACCCTCATTCCCGAGCCGATCGCGAACGAGATCATCCAGGAGCTTCCGAAGGCGTCGGTGCTCCTCAGCCGCGCCCGTCGCGCTCGGATGTCATCCAAGACGCTCAAGCAGCCGGTCCTCTCCGCACTGCCGGACGCGTACTGGGTGAACGGCGATGCGGGCCTCAAGCAGACCACCAAGGCCGAGTGGGACAACCTCGTCATCACCGCCGAGGAGCTTGCGGCGCTTGTCGTTGTGCCCGATGCGGTCATCGACGACAGCTCCATTCCGATCTGGTCCGAGGTTCGTCCGCTTCTGGTCGAGGCCATCGGTCGCAAGGTGGACGAGGCCGGCCTGTTCGGTGTCGACAAGCCCTCGTCCTGGCCCACGGCCGTGATCCCGGCCGCCAAGTCGGCCGGTAACTCGGTCACGGAGGGCACGGGCGACGACCTCGCACAGGATGTCGCGGAGCTCGGCCAGCTTGTCGCCGAGGACGGGTTCGCCATCAACGGGTTCGCTTCGGCGCCCGGTCTGAACTGGCGCCTCGTCGGCCTGCGCAACGAGCACGGTTCCCCGATCTACACCCCGTCGCTGGCCGCAGGTGCTCCCGCCACCCTCTACGGCTACGCGCTCAACGAGGTGACGAACGGATCCTGGGATGCAGACAGCGCCATCCTGCTGGGTGCCGACTGGTCGAAGTTCGTTGTCGGTGTCCGTCAGGACATCACCTTCAGCATCTCCGACTCGGCGGTCATCACCGACACTGACGGCAAGGTCGTCGTGAACGCCTACCAGCAGGACTCGAAGATCATGCGCGTGGTCTTCCGTGTGGGCTTCCAGGTTGCGAACCCGCTGACCCGGATTGGCGGCGAGAACCGCTACCCGGCCGGCGTGCTCGTGCCTGCGGACGCCTCCTAATAGGTGAGGGTGCGCTGATGTTGATTCCTGCCCCGTTTGCGGAAGTTGACGACCTGGAGTCGCGTTGGCGCACCCTCACCGAGTCCCAGAGGGCCACGGCGGAGGTGCTGCTCGCCGACGCCTCGAACCTCATCCTGTCCGAATGCCGCGTAGCCAATGTGGTTGACGACGACGACGAGGACGAGCTGGAGATTCGCACGGACACGCTCAAGCGAATCGTCTGCGCCATGGTCAAGCGCGCCATGCTCGCGCCGAGCGACCAGGCACCAATGTCCCAGGTGAGCTTCCAGGCGGGACCGTTTGGACAGTCCGGCACCTACGCGAACCCCACGGGCGACCTGTACCTCACTAGGAGTGAGCGCAAGTCGCTTCCATGCGGCAAGCAGTCAGCGTTCACGGTGTCGATGGCCGAATGGGAGTGACGTGTTCCCCTCGTTTGCACACACGGTCCCATGCTCACGCCCAGCCGTCCCGCCCGAGTACGACCGCCACGGAAACAAGATCTCGGATGGGGTTGCTGCGCTGACGTTCGACGCCGTGTATGTGCCGCCACGGTCAGCGCTGGGCACACAGATCATCGATGGCGCACTGCGCGAGACGACGATCACCAAGCCAGTCCTCTACGTCGAGTCTCACCCGGACCTCAAGTCGGGTGACCACCTGATCGTCAATGGCGAGTCCGGGTGGGAAGTTGACGGCACACCGACCGCGTACACGCATCCGTGGACCGGGTGGCAACCGCCGCTCGTGGTCGAGTTGCGAAGGAGCGACGGCTGATGGTCTACGTTCCTTCCGCTCGGCAGTACGGGTTCGACCTGCGCCTCAACGAGGACGTGATGCGCGAGGCCCTCAACAGTCAGGCCGTGCGGGGTCTCGTGGCGGGGCAAGCCGCGATGGCTGGCGCTGCGGTGGCCGCCCACGTTCGTGCCGTCGCGTCGGCCGACGATGCCGAGAACTACGTCGCCGCCATGCGCGTCGAGGACGGCGAATCGGACGACTACGGATTCGACTTCTCTGGGCGCTACGAGCTGGGCAACCGGCCCGCAAGCGTTGTGGCCATTCCAGCGGGGCGCGGCCCCAATCCCAGCGCCAAGCCTCCCCTCATGGTTGAGGCCGAGACGCACGCACTCACTTCCGTTCCCGGCTTCACGGTCGGCGGTCAGTCGGAGGACATTCGATGAGCGCCCCCGTGGACGCGACCACGTTCCCAGACGCCGAGAGCGCGGTGGTGTCAGTCATCAAGGCGGCCCTAGGGTCCGTGTTCGCATCCAGCGTCACCCCAAGCCCCATCCCGTCGAAAGCGGTCATTGTCGGCTTCTCGGGCGGCGGGTATCGCAACTGGGGCGAGGCCGCCGTCAACGTTGGCATCAACATCTACGCCGCGACTGATGCGGAGTGCGCCGCGCTCGCCATCCAGGTCCAGGACCTCCTTGCGGGCACGTCCAACGACCTCATTTCGCACGTTCGCGTTCCTGCTGGCGGCGCAACTGTCATTCCCCGCCAGACTCCGCCGTTTCAGCGCTACTTCGCCGCGACCGTGCATTTGCGCGGCCAGTCCGTGATCTAGCCCGCTCGCCAGTCAGCTTCCCCTCGTGCCGCCACCGCGCGGCTATTTGACGCGTCCACCCGAATCGCGGGTGAGCGAAACCCCAACCGAAAGGACGTGCTGTCATGAGTGACACCGCGCAGGCTTTCGCTCCCACGCGAGCGAAGCTCTACACCGCCCCCCTCGGCACCGACGTGTCCGGGATCACGGGCGACTCCCCCCTGCCCATCGCGTTCGAGGACAACGGCGCGATCGACCTGTCGGCCGGCTATTCGTTCACGCCTGCGGGCGCCCCGACCCGCACGATCGTGCGCGAGTACTGGGATGACCAGATCTTCTACGCCAGCGAGGCCCCTTCCGACGACCTGCCCACCTGGGACATCACGTTCCTCGAGAGCAACATCTCGGTGGTGGAGAACGCGTTTGGCGTCTCGGTGGACGAGGACGGCTCCCTGGTCTACGTCGGCGGCATTCCGCCGCACAAGGTGATGGTGCTTGACCTCGCCGACGCGGCAGCGAGCCCCAAGACCCGCCGCTTCCTCATCCCGGATGCGTCCGTGGCGATCAACGGCTCGGTCGGCGCGTCGGGCAACGACAAGCTCACCCGCACCCCGATTCGCTTCTCGGCGAATCCCACCACGGGAGAGCTCGGCGAGGGCGTCACGGGCCTGTTCCGCATGTGGAGCTCGTGGCTCACTGACGGCTCCTGACAGACCGGGGCGGCGGGGTGCCTCATGCCCGCCCCGCCGCCCCTCCTCCGCAGGCATGACCACGAAGAAAGGCATGAACTATGAGCACTGCGTCGGCACCCGCCACGTTCGAGTTCCTTAGCCCGCTGGATGGCAAGAAGTACTACCTGCCCGCGTACGACCCGGAGAAGTGGGTTGACGAGGTGGCCGCTCACCCTGACTTTGTTCCGAAGGTGTCAATCGCGGATGCTTTGCTCACCGACGATCCCAACGAGGGTCAGGCGATGCTCATGGAGCCCATCAACCGCCTGAACACCCTCATGGTGCGCGGGATGGTCAAGACCTTGCGCAACCACCTCGCCGAGGACGACCCGGCGTGGCTCGCTCTCAAGGCGCTCATTGACGCGCCCGATTGGGCGGCGCTTGGCAAGGTCTTTCGCGAGTGGCGTGCGGCCTCTGGTGATGTCGAGGTGGATTCGGCGGGGGAAGGCTAGCCCTCGCCCGTGTGCTCATTGAGCACCGTGGCGAGGCTGAGTTCGACTTCCGCCACATCCTCCACACCTCGTACCGCAAGCGTGTCAGGCGCGACCTTGATGAAGCGCTGCGTCTGGCGCGCCAACTTCTCAAGGACCCAAGTACACGCCTCGCAGCCGCCGTGGCCGGTTGGGACCACCCCCTGTCTGTTGAAGCGCTCATCAGCGCGTCGCTGTGGACCGCGTGGACCGGCAAGCGCCACCCGATGGTGCCCGACGAAACGACGCGATCCGTGTCGGAGATCGACACCCGGCTGGCTGATATCGCCCTGGAAAACATGAATCGGAGGTAGCCCGTGGCTGGCGAGATCATGACCGCCTACATCGCGCTCATGCCTTCGATGAAGGGTTTCGGCTCCGCCGCTGTGCGGCAGATCGGCCCGCAGGCCCAGATGGTCGGCGCGCGCGCTGGCCGGGAGGCCGGTGTCGCGTTCACGGCCGCCGCGTCGAAGGAGTCGGAGAACTGGTTCGCACAAACGGCCAAGGGTGCCATCAAGAACGTCACCCTGTACGGCTCGATGTACGCCGTCATCACGAGCGTCCATCAGGGCATCCGGTCGGCGCTGGACGCGATGATCGGCTTCAACGCCGAGATCGAGCAGGCGACCATCGGCTTCGAGACGTTGCTGGGATCCTCGTCCGCCGCGCGCGATCAGATGCAGTGGATCCAGGACTTCGCCAAGGAAACGCCGTTCCAATACGACGACCTGGTGGGCTACTCCCAGCAACTCCTTGCCTTGGGTTTCAACGCCGAGCAGGCGCGGGAGGTTCTGCAGGCCACAGGTGACGCCGCCGCCGCCCTGGGACGTGGCCCTGAGTCCATCGCCCGCATCAACCTCGCGCTGGGTCAGATGTGGACCAAGGGCAAGGTCCAGTCACAGGAGATGCTCCAGCTCACTGAGGCGGGCATCGGTGCATGGCAGATCCTTGCCGACGCGTACGGTGCGTCAGTGGAGGAAGTGCAGGATGCGGTCACTGCTGGCTTGATCAAGGCCACCGATGCCGTTCCCGCACTGATTGACGGCATGAACTCCCGCTTCGGCGGCCTCATGGAAAAGCAGTCACAGACCTATGCGGGCGTTCTCGGCAACATTCAAGACACCCTCCAGCAGCAACTCGCGGAGGCTGGCGAGCCGCTGTTTGAGGAGCTGAAGGTTCAGGCGCAGGCGTTCCTTGATGCGCTCGACGACCCCGAAGTCGTTGAACTCATGGGCGACCTTGGCGGCTATCTGGCGGACGCTGCTGGTGCATTGGCTGATGTCGTGTCGTTTGCGTGGGAGTACCGCGATGTCTTGCTTGCTATCGCGGTGGCTATGGCGACCTCTCAACTGCTGTCGAAGATCCCTCCCGGTTCCGTGTTGTCGGCAAAGGTGTGGGAGAGTGCGCTCGCCCCGATGGTGGCGTACACGAAGGGTGTGGAGAGCCTGGGTGGCGCCGTCCGTGGCACGCTGTTGAACCTGAAGGGCGTCGGCCAGGTTGCGGGCATCGCGGGCACGATTGACGGCATCCGTCGCGTGTCCGAGGCCGCTGCGGAGGGCGAAGTGTCGGCGGTCGGGTTCGCTGAGGCTATCGGTGGCGGCGCGCTTGCCGGTGCCGCGTTCGGCTCAATCCTCCCTGGCGTCGGCACCGCCGTTGGTGCAGTCACGGGCGCACTCATCGGCCTGGGCACCTCCGTGTGGCAGTATCAGGAGGCCATCAACGCCGCGAACCGTGACACGAGCGCCGCCGTTGAAGCGCTCCGTGAGTACGGCGTCGAGGCGCGTCTGGCGGAACTGCTCCTGTCGGATGTGACGAACGAGCAGCTCGCGGCGGCAGGCGGCATCGAGGCGATGCGTGACGCGATGAAGTCCGGCACGTTCAACGACTACGTGAGCGGGCTGACCGAGCAGTCGGACGCACTCAAGGCGCAGGTCGCGGCCCTTGAGGAGTTGAAGAACGCCCAGATCGAGGCCGCGAATGAGGCATGGAACTCGGGTGCGCTGTTCGAGGACGCCGATTTCCAGGGCCTCGTAGACGAGATCAACGCGCTCACGAGGAAGTTCACGGCGCTCGATGACCTCCTGGGCATCCTCACCGGCCAGGCGGATGCGTTCTCCGCCGCGAACGAGCAGGTCGTCGCGTCGGCGTACGAGGCCGCGTTCGCTGCTGACATGCAGACGGGCGCGCTCGGCATGACCACGAAGGCCGCATGGGACGCGGCAGTCGCGGCAGGCGGTCTCGGTGGTGAGGCGCTCGTGGCCGCAGTCCGTATGGAGGGCTTGGCAGGTGTCGCCGGCTACGCCACCCAGATGATCGCCGGTATCCCCGCAGGCACGCAGATCAACTTCTCGACCAACGCCTACGAGATCGCTCAGAAGATCGCGGCGCTCATCGCGATGCGAGACGCGATGGACGCAGGCACAGGCGACAACCTCGGTGGCCGCTCTAACGCGATCTCGGCCCGCATCAAGGACTTGCAGGCCCAGATGAACGCCGCGCTCACGGGAGCACGCACGACCCTCGAACTGCCAACGACGACCAAGGCCCCCAAGGGCGGTGGCGCCGCGAAGGCAGCGTCCAAGGCCGTCGACGACGCGGCGCGCAAGTTGGAGCAGGACCGCAACGCGCAGCTGCGTTTCGGCGACGCCTTCACGTCACTCATCAGCTCCGCCCTTGAGGGCAACTTTGAGCAGTACCGGGACCGCCTCGAAGACCAGATCACGTCACTGGCCCGCGACGGCTACAAGGTCGCTTCGGACATGCTGCGCAAGCAGTCTGAGGCGCTTACGCAAGCGGCGCTCGACTATGCCGCACTGACCAACAGGCTCAACGTTGCCACGGACGCATACGACGACCTCACGGGCCGAATGCGTGACCAGTACAACGCGTCCCGTGACCTGATTCTCGGCTTGGGCAAG
>Ga0182792_1001882_pt1 | contig 15901 bp, 15 predicted proteins | sample Passage237B_FD_130497 | JGI IMG/M metagenome (GOLD analysis project Ga0182792, IMG submission 130497) | Cellulose adapted compost microbial communities from Newby Island Compost Facility, Milpitas, CA, USA - Passage2 37B (version 2) (version 2) ...
AATCCAGGTATTGGGATGGCTGTCGATAAACCGCTGTAGTTTGGGAAACGTGTCGTGGCCATCGGAGGTGAAGGATGCGACGGACCCTACTGCGATGAATACGTCAATATTGCCGTAGTTGTCGCGGTAGCCATTGGAATCCAGGTAACAGGCATGGTCAAACTGCATGGCCCACTGCAGCGCCTTTTGGGTGAATGTCTCACTATCATCAAGATGGCATGCCAATGATACCATGATAGGACGATATTTAGCTCAAGAGCAGCGTTTGCGTACGGTCTGGGCCCACCGATAGGTACTTGATGGGCACACCCAAGTGCCGCTCTAGGTAACTGATGTAGTTCCGCAGCGTTTGCGGGATCTGTTCTTTGTCGCTAATGCCACACAAATCGGTACTCCAACCGGCAAGCTGTTCGTATACGGGCTCCGGTTTGATGCTCACGATATCGTAGGGCATGTAGTCTATTTTCTCGCCGTTTTGGATGTAATGCGTACATACGTTGATCGTGTCGAAACCGCTCAGTACATCCGCCTTGGTCATCACCAGTTCGGTAACCCCGTTTAGCATGATGGCATATTTGAGCGCCGGCAGATCAATCCATCCCGTGCGGCGGGCCCTACCAGTGGTCGCACCAAATTCGTGGCCCAATTGGCGGAGTTTCTCGCCGGTCTCGTTGTCCAGCTCGGTAGGGAAGGGGCCTCCGCCGACACGGGTGCAGTAGGCCTTGAAAATACCAATGACCCGGCCGATCCTGGAAGGCGCAACCCCTAACCCCGTGCATGCACCCGCAGTGGTGGTGTTGGACGAGGTGACAAAGGGATAAGAACCGAAGTCGATATCCAGCAAGGTACCCTGTGCGCCTTCGGCGAGTATCCGTTTACCTTCTCCGAGGTATTGGTTGACCAGGTGTTCGCTGTCTACGTGTGGAATGGTCTTAAGGAATTCCACCGCTGCCATGAACGCCTGTTCACGCTCGCTGAAATCCGGGATTTCGCCATAGTGGGACAGAATGGACTTGTGTTTCTCGACCAATCGCCGGTAGCGGTCCAGGAAATCGGGTAAGGTGGTATCGCCAACGCGTAGGCCATTCCGTCCTGTTTTGTCCATATACGTCGGGCCAATCCCTTTGAGTGTGGAGCCGATTTTACCGTCGCCCATTTTGCTTTCCGAAGCTGCGTCAAGCAATTGGTGGGTGGGGAGGATAAGGTGTGCCTTGCGTGCGATGACCAATTTTCCCGATGCCACCGGATCGAAGCCACTCTTTTTCAAGGTGTCGAGTTCACGCTTGAGGATAATGGGGTCGATTACCACCCCGTTGCCGATCAGGTTGAGGGTGTCTTTGTTGAAGATACCCGAGGGGATGGTATTCAGTACATACTTTTGGTTATCGAATTCCAACGTATGCCCCGCATTCGGTCCACCTTGGAAACGGGCAATCAAATCGTATGTCGGACAGAGGACATCCACGATTTTGCCTTTCCCTTCGTCGCCCCATTGCAGGCCCAAAAGCACGTCAACTTGCATAGCTTAATTAGTCGTTGAAAAAATTTCGTTGAAAATTAACATCATTCGGAAATACCAAATTCGAGGCAAATCTAACATTATTTTGATATTCTCCGGTCTTAAATCGAAAAGTCGGGGTGATGCTTGCTTTATTGGGTTCAGTGCGTCTCCGCCAGCTCTCTTTTCTTGGCGGGCAGGTCGCTCACGTTGCCCTTCTTCTTAGCCGAACAGTCACTGCATACGCCATACAGGTTGAGGGAATGGTGCTTGATATCGAATTTCAGGAGTTCGCCCATCATCGATTGAATCTGGTGGATGCGCGGATCGCAGAATTCAACGACTTTTCCGCATTCGATGCAGATGATGTGGTCATGTTGTTTGTATCCGTACGACTTCTCAAACTGAGCCATGTTCTTGCCGAATTGGTGTTTGGTCACCAAATCGCAGGACACGAGCAGTTCCAGCGTGTTGTACACGGTGGCTCGGCTTACCCGGTATTTCTTGTTTTTCATGTGGATGTACAGCGATTCCACATCGAAATGGTCATTGCGTGAATAAATTTCTTCCAGAATCGCATAGCGTTCCGGTGTTTTGCGGAGACCTTTGTTTTCCAGGTAAGCCTCGAAAATTTTCTTTACCGTTTGGTAGTTTTCCGTTTGAGTCATCATCCGAAAGTTTAACGTACAAATTTACACAAAATTGTCGGGATACGCAAGTTTGCGCATCGGCGATCAATTATCCGAATCGAACCGGGTGATGCCGGTGATGCCCTTGATTTGCTTGAGGTGCTTGATCAGGTTTTCCAAGTGGGCGGTGTCGTTTACGAATATCATGATGGAGCCTTCGAAAATGCCGTCGTTGCTGGAAATCGTGATGGACCGGATATTGATCTTGAAATCGTGCGAGATGACCTTAGTGATTCTGTTTACGAGCCCTACGTCGTCAATGCCGACAATGTGCAGCCCCGTAAGGAACGCCAATTCCTTCTGCGATGTCCACTTGGCCTTGACGATGCGATAGCCATAATTGGCCATGAGTTTGGCAGCATTCGGGCAATTGGTCCGGTGTATCTTGATGCCCTCGTTCACCGTGATGAATCCGAAAACATCATCACCTGGGATTGGATTGCAGCACGGGGAAAGCGTATAGTCGATTTTCTGCAAATCATCGCCGATGAGCAACGTCTCGTAATCTTTTTTGTTGATCTTGTCTACCAATCCGCTGATGTGCGAATTGAACTGCTGGCCGTTCTGCTGTTCGACGGTTTTTTCACTCAGCGCGAATTCCTTGAGGTTCCGGATGTCGATTTCCCCCTTGGCCACGTTATAGAACAGATCCTGCGACGAAGGGTATTTGAAAAACATCGTCAGCTTATTGATGTTTTCGGTATTATAGGTGATTTTCAGCGATTTCAGTTTCCGTTCAAGGATTTCCTTGCCGTCTTCGGCCACGCGTCGTTTTTCCTCCTTGAGCGCGGACTTGATTTTGGACTTGGCCTTGGCGGTCACCACGAAGTTAAGCCAGTCCTCTTTGGGCGTCTGCTTGCTGGACGTAATGATCTCCACCTGGTCTCCGTTCTGCAGTCTATGGCTCAGCGGTACCAGCTTATGGTTCACCTTGGCACCGATGCAGCTAGCACCGAGGTCGGAGTGTATTTCAAATGCGAAATCGAGTGCCGTCGCGTTGTGCGGGAGTTGGATGAGGGCCCCTTTCGGAGTAAAGATGAAAATCTCGTCGGAGAATAGGTTCATCTTGAAATCGTCAAGGAAATCCATCGCATTGGGTTCGGGGTTGCTTAATATTTCCCTTACCTTCTGAATCCATTGGTCAAGCCCGCTGTCCGAGTTGGATTCCTTGTATTTCCAATGGGCTGCAAATCCCTTTTCGGCGATTTCGTTCATCCGTATGGTGCGAATCTGGACCTCGACCCATTGGCCTTTTGGTCCCATCACCGTGGTATGCAGCGACTCGTATCCATTGGCTTTCGGCGACGAAATCCAGTCACGCAGCCTGTCGGGATTGGGACGGTACAGATCGGTCACGATGGAATAGGCTTTCCAGCAATCGGCCTTCTCATTCTCCTGGGCCGTATCGATGATGATTCGGATAGCGAACAGGTCGTAGACTTCCTCAAAGGGAATCGATTTTTTCCGCATCTTATTCCAAATCGAGTGGATGGACTTCGGACGGCCGAATACCTGTGCCTTGATCCCCTGTTCCTGCAGGATCTCCTTGATGGGTTCCACGAAATTGTGGATGAACCGTTCACGCTCCGCTTTCTTTTCGTTGAGTTTCCGGGCGATGAACTTGTAGGTGTCCGGATCCGTGTACTTCATGGACAGGTCTTCCAGTTCGGATTTGATGGCATACAGCCCCAAGCGGTGGGCTAACGGCGCATAGAGATAGGAGGTCTCCGACGCGATTTTCAGCTGCTTGTCACGGGGCATGAAATCCATGGTCCGCATGTTGTGCAATCGGTCGGCGAGCTTGATGAGGATAACCCGCACGTCGTCAGCCAACGTGAGCAGCATCTTCCGGAAATTTTCCGCCTGCATGGAACTGTTGGGGTCGAAGATGCCCGAAATCTTGGTTAGCCCGTCGATGATACGGGCCACCTTCTTTCCGAATTCGCGTTCGATATCGTCTAGCGAGATATCGGTATCTTCCACCACGTCGTGCAGCAATGCACAAACGATGGATGTTGTGCCCAGCCCGATTTCCTCGGCCGCGATTTGCGCGACGGCAATGGGGTGATAGATGTAAGGCTCGCCCGACTTGCGCCGCATGTCTTTATGGCTTTCCAGGGCCATGTCGAATGCTTTGCGTATCATCTGCTTGTCGCCCCGCTGCAACGTAGGCTTGCATGCCCGTAGCAACGCGCGGTACCGTTTGCGTATTTCCTTGCTCTCTGCCTCTAAATCGATCACTAATTCTTTCATATAGATCGCCTTACACTTTGTTGTTAAGAATTGCTATCTTTGCAATGGATAACGATTGTTGGACGTGTAGTCCCTCGCTTCGTTTAATGTATAAATATACGGACAATTATTGACATTTCATCAATGGGACCGCTGAGACCGCTGATTTTTTTAGGTGCGTTGTTGCTTGCGGGCGGGGTTGCTGCCCAGGATAGCCTTTCCCGGCGACCGGACGCACAGCGGCCCCAAAGCCGGATGATGCTTACCGCCGTGATGGACGGCGAGCGTCTCCCTTGGATGCTTATCCCCGAAGTTGAGGTGACGCGAAAGCGGATATTCAAAAGTCCTGAAGACAAGGCCCGCTATCTCCGGCTGCGCTACAATGTAATCAAGGTACTGCCTTATGCCCGGTATGCGCAGCATAGGTATCAGCAACTCTACCGAGACTTGGCGTTGACCGGCAGCAAGCGGGAGCAGAAGCGGCTGGTAAAAGCGTGCGAGAAGGAAATCAAGGACATGTTCAACCGAGAGGTCAAAAACCTGACCATTTCGCAGGGAGAGATATTAATCAAGCTTATCGACCGCCAGACCGGAAACTCCAGCTACGAAGTGGTAAAAGACCTAAGGGGTGGCTTCACCGCCTTTTTCTACCAGTCCATCGCCCGGGTATTTGGCCATAACCTCAAAAATACCTATAACCCCGAGGAGGATTTCGAAATCGAAAACATCATCCGGAGCCTGGAGCGCCCTACTTACCGATATTTTTAAGGCGTTGTCCACGCATTTCCTATCTTTGTGTCGAAATACATGGACATCATGGGTGATATAAAACTGGATATATTAGTGATTGCCGTGCATCCTGATGATGCCGAGCTGGGCTGTGGAGGTACCATCCTGAAGCATGTCGGAATGGGGAGGAAGGTGGGCATTGTCGACCTAACCCGGGGTGAATTGGGTACACGCGGCACGCCCGAGACGAGAAGCGAAGAAGCCCGGCATGCAGGCGAGTTACTGGGATTGTCCCTTAGGGAAAATCTGGGGCTACGCGATGGCTTTTTCCGCAACGAAGAAGCCGATCAACTGAAAGTAATCCGAGCCATCCGTACCTTTCGGCCCGAGATCATCATTGCCAATGCATTGTATGACCGCCATCCCGACCACGGTCGGGCGGGGGAGCTGATCAATGATGCGGCTTTCCTAGCGGGATTACGCAGGATAGAAACCTCGGATACGGCTGGGGTCCAACTGCCGCACCGCCCCCGGCTCCTGCTTCAACTGATTCAGGACTACTATATCAAGCCAGACATTGTCGTTGATGTAAGTGACCAATGGGAAGGCAAAATCAGCGCCATCAAGGCTTTCCGGTCGCAGTTCCACAGTGATACCTACTCGGAGAAAGAACCCGAAACCTACATTTCAACTCCCGACTTCCTGGAATATATCGAAGCCAGGGCTAGGGAATACGGCAAATATATCGGTGCGAAATACGCCGAAGGATTTACGTGCAGAAGACTATTGGGGGTCGATGATTTGTTTGCACTTAGGTAATTGACAATTAACCATTAAACAGCGAAGCTTTCTCCGCAAGCACAGGTTCGGGTGGCATTGGGATTGTGGAATTCAAACCCTTTGCCGTTGAAACCGTCGGAATAATCCAGTTCAGTACCCGCCAGGTAAAGGTAAGATTTGATGTCTAGGCAGATCTTGATGCCCTTGTCTTCGAATAGTTGGTCACCCTTCTTCTCCTCATTGTCAAAGTTGAGCCTGTAGCTCAGCCCGGAGCAACCGCCGCTTTCCACCGCTACCCGTACAAAATAGGTGCTGTCATAGTTTTCCTCGCGCATGATATCAAGGATACGTTGCTTAGCCTTTTCCGTTACTGTTACCATCTCTTATTCGCCATTAGACATCAGACTTTCGACTTTCGACTTTCGACTTTCGACTTTCGACTTTCCAATCTCCTGCAAATATCGGTATATCCAACCGGTATTGCAACATCCTTACGTTTGTGCCGTGTAAATTTTTACTTTATGAGGACCGTTTGCCGAACACCCGCATCAAGTAGAACAGGAAAGGCAGTATGAATAAGCTTCCCAAAAGCAGTGCCCACGCCAACGACGTGATTGTTTTGGCATTTCCAGTGTGTTCGATCAGTGATAATCCGCCTCCGTCTTTAAAAAGTACCAATTCCGGGTAATGTTGGTAAGTAGCTGCCAACAGGATCATGACGACCTGGAAGCCGGCCAATATGCGTGCAGCTATGGCTTTTTTCCTGTTGAATGCTACGAAGGTAAGTGCAAGGGATAGGGTAGCCGATGCGATAGCGACTTGGCCGATTGTGCCGCCGAATATCCAGTCGATCAGTGGTATCTCGGAATAGGCTGCTGCGATAAAGACCAGTACACCGACGCAGACCACGGCAAATATAAAGCGCTTGGCTATGCGGATGATCAATGTCTTGTCGCGCTCGCTCGCTACTGTCCCCATGGCATAAGCGACCGCTAGGTAGCCGCATATCGCGGTGGTGAAGAGACCAATTGCCAAGCCAAACCAAGTCAGCCAGCTACCGATGTAAGCCGATACAAAATCGGCAGCCTGTACATCGATGGTACGTGAGACCGTAGAAGCGGCAATGATACCCAGGAAAAAGGGCGTCACCATGCTCGACCAGGTGAACACCCGGGAATACACGTCTTGCCAGCGATCTTCCACCGCGTCATAGTTCCGGAATACGAAGGCCGTCCCCCGCGCGATGATACCCAAGAGCATGGCAACAAGCGGGATATGCACATAGATGGACATGGTCGTGTAGATTTCCGGGAAGCCCACAAAAAGGATGACGATGGCGATGATCAGCCACATGTGGTTGGCTTCCCAGATCGGCCCGATTGCCTTAGCCATGATGGCCCCGATACGGGACCTATGTTTCCGGGGCGTGGCAAGTTCCACGATGCCCGCACCGAAATCGGCACCTCCCAGCAACAGGTAGAGACAAATCGACGCCCAGAGGTATATGATGACAACGTACAGCATGGCAATTATCACTTAGGTTGGTAATCGGGATCGGTCACGTCATACAGTTTCCCCACCATCTGCATCTGGCGATAAAGCAAGAAGACCACGATGGCCGAGAGCGAAACAAATACCGCGGTAAACAAGTAAAACGAGTAGACAATGCCCGGCATTGGCGTCACCGCATCCACCGTGCGCATGACGCCATGGATGATCCACGGTTGGCGGCCGACTTCCGTGACGATCCAGCCAGCTTCCACCGCGATGTAACCCAAAGGCGTGGCGATGACAAATAAGCGGTAAAGCCAACCGCTGCCCAGCCAGGCCTTCCGCCAGATAAGAGCGACGACGTAGATGAGCGCAAGCAACGCCAGGAATACACCCAACGCAATCATGATCTGAAATGCGTAGTGGACGATGGCCACCGGCGGCCAGTTTTCCTTCGGAATATCCTTCAGGCCAGTGACCGGCTTATCTACGTCGCCATGCGCGAGGAAGCTGAGCACCCCGGGAATCCTGATCGCGTACCTGACCACCTCAGCGTCTTCATCCGGAATACCGCCGATAATGAATGGTGCGTTGGCCTCCGTTTCGAAATGCGCCTCCATAGCGGCCAGTTTTGCGGGTTGCCGCTGCGCCACATCTTTGGCAGAGATGTCTCCGCTGATGGGCTGCAGCAACGCAGCGATGCAAGCACACAAAGCCGAAATACGGAAAGCAACCGTATGGAACACGACATTCTTCCGCTTGAGGATCATCAACGCATGGATGCCGGCCACGGCAAACCCAGTGGCTACAAATGCCGCTAAAGTCATGTGCAATGCCTGCAAAAACCACGCGTCGTTGAACATGGCCTGGATGGGGTCGATGTTGACGTATTGTCCGTCGATGACATCAAAGCCTGCCGGACTGTTCATCCACGCATTGGCTGCAACGACCAATATGCCCGACGCCAGACCACTTAGCCCCACAATCAATCCAGTCAGCCAATGGAACCAAGGCTTTAGCCGATTCCACCCGTAGAGGAAAAAACCAAGCGCAATGGCTTCGACGAAAAAGGCGGTGCCCTCCAGGGAAAAAGGCATGCCGAAAATGGGACCGGCGTGTTCCATGAACGTCGGCCACAGCAGGCCCAGCTCGAAAGAGAGCATCGTGCCGGATACGGCACCCGTGGCAAACAGGATGGCAACTCCTTTGCTCCAAGCTTTGGTGAGTCCTTTGTATATCGAAGAGCCCGTCTTGAGGTAAATAAAATGCGATATGGCCATAAAGAAAGGCATGACCATGCCGACACATGCGAATATGATGTGGAATCCAAGAGACATGGCCATCTGGGACCGCGCAGCTATGAAATCATCCATGGCACAGAAGAATTACGAATTTTTAACGCCTAAAGTTACTAGTTTAGCTGATACGTTACGACGTCATCCGCATATCCACCGACACGAACGATAATTTGTATCTGTTCTAAATAACAGGGGGGCTTGCCAATATTTACTTCCCGATTAGCTATTAAATAAAAAATTTACTCCATTACTTTTATGTACTTTTGTCGGATGACCTTTACGTTTTACGAAAAAATCCAGGCCTTAGCTAAGCGATGCCTAAGTTTCCTGATTGGCGACCGAAGGACACTGACGCTGGAAAATAGGTTATTCAATTCCATCTGCGTGATTGCCATCTTCATCATGGCATTTAATATCCCATTTAATTTATTCTCCGGCTTGAAAATCACGTCGTTGATTTTTGCTGTGCTCACGGTGTTTCTAGGCTACGTTTACTACTTGGCCCGTTTCAAAGGGCGGATAGGTGCAAGCATCGTACTCACCTCCGGGCTGGTGATGGTGCTGTTTGCCATCAACTATTTCTTCAGTGCCGGAATACGGGGTGCGTCATTGCTGTCTTTTATGTTGGCTTTTATCCTGATCATCATCGTTTCGCCCCGGAAGCTGTATGGGCTTTGGATGGTGTCTTGCCTTGTGGTGGTCAATGGGTTGCTCTTGGCTGAATATTACCATCCGGAACTGGTCAAGGTCTTCTATGTCGACGATAAGGCGCTGTTCATCGATATCGCCTTTACTTTTGGAACGGGGATTATCGTGAGCTTTTTTAGCTTGTTTTACCTCAAGGAAGCTTACAATAGGGAAAAGAAATCTTCGGAGCAAAAAGCCATGGAGTTAGCCCAGCTGAATGACGAGAAACTAAAGCTTTTCTCCATCATATCTCACGATTTGCAGGCCCCCTTGTCGTCGCTGCACAGCTACATCCGACTCATATCTAGTGACCGGCTCGAGCCGGATGAGCGGAAACAGGTGGAGCGCGGGCTAGCGAACGCACTTCACGGCACGCAGGAATTGCTTTCCAATATGCTCGTGTGGTCGCAGAGCCAGTTGCGGGGCATCCGTGTCGATTTGGTGAAAAACAACGTCAGCGAAGTGCTGATGCCGGTCGTTGACATACAGCGGATCTATGCTGCTCAAAAAGGCATTGAATTGACCACGGAAATCGACGGTTCATTGGATGTATTGGCAGACCGGGATATGCTGCAACTCATTGTCCGTAACCTGATCAACAATGCCATCAAGTTTACCCTTGCAGGTGGGCACATCCAGGTGTCGGCCAAACAGTCCGAATCGACCTGCGAAATCATCGTCGATGATACCGGCATTGGAATACCTGAAGAACAGCAACAGGAGCTGTTTTCCTTGAAAACGCGATCGACATATGGCACCAACAATGAACGGGGAATCGGCCTCGGCCTGTTCCTTTGCAGCGAATACACACATGCCCAGCGAGGTGCCATAACGTTCGACAGCAAGCCGGGTAGGGGTACCCGATTCCAGGTATCGCTGCCGTTGGCAGATCCCCAGCCAAATTGAGTCAAATGAAAAGCCGCATCACGCGCTTTTCTTCCACTTGATGGTGCAGCCGACCGCCTTGGTCACATTCGGTTCCGGTTTTTTCCCATTTGCTAAGGCAGCGATTGCGTCTTCCACAAACTTGGTGTCGGGATCTCCGCCTCGGCTGTCATTGTCGATGGCCCCGATGTATTGCAGGACATTGCCTTCGGCTGTCTTTTGCAGGAGAAACGTATGCGGGGTATGCGTCGCCGCGAAACGTTTGGTGACCACATGGTCAGGGTCGAGCAGATAAGGGAAGGTAAATCCCTTTTCCTGTGCTCGCTGCTGCATCTTTTCGTAAGACTCATTGGGGTCTACGCCAGCGTCGTTGGGATTGATGGCAATCACCGGATAACCCTGCGGTTTGTATTCCCGGTCCAGCGCAATGATGCGATCCTCGTAGCCTTTCGCCACCGGACAGGTGTTGCAAGTAAAGATCACGATGAAACCTTTCGCATCGGGGTAGTCTGCCAGCGACACCGGGTTGCCATCTACGTTTTTGAGGCGGAAGTCATCCACCACATCACCGATTTGGTATCCTTCCTCGGATACGGGGGCATTGGCCATAAACAGTATAGCCAGTGCGGTCATCAACATAGGAATTGCTTTCATGGCACGTTTTTTTGTTGCAAAATGGACAGATAATTAGTTTCTAGTTGTTGGTAATTGAATTCCTGTTCCTTGAAAACCCGTATGCCTTTTTCCGCATTTACGAAAAGCGTGGCAGGTATGGCTCCCGACCACTCCATACTGATTTTCGGGATGAAATACTGCTCGTCGCGCTCATTGAGCAACAGCACCTCGCTTTTTATCCCTTTTTTCTCGACGAACTTGACCACGGCACCGTGGTTTTTCTCGGCATCCAAACTGACGAAAAGTACCTGTAACGGCTTGGACCGATAGGCCCGTTGGAGCTGGTCGAAATGAGGCATTTCCGCAACGCATGGCGCGCACCAGGTGGCCCACAGGTTGACCACGAAGGTGGTATCGCCCCCGGCTGCCAACCGCTCCTCCAACTGGTCCAAGGTCACGAGCGGCACCCGCTCCTGCGCGCTTAACCGGTCCGCGGAAAGTAGTGCGATTGCCAAAATCCTTATGAAATAACCGCTCATCCGTATAAAATTAACAAATCACTACTTGATTGGTAGATTAGTAACGTAATATTTACTTAATTGACCGTTCCGGCACGGGTAAAGTACTTGTAATACCAAGAATCATGGAGGTCGCTGATAATAACGCCTTTACTGGTAGACACATGCACAAACTTGTTGTTATGGAGGTAGATGCCCACGTGGTCAATATCCCTGCGGCCGAAAGAGAAAAAGACCAGGTCGCCCTCTCGCAACTGCCGCTCGTACTTGCGTTTGATATGCTGGGCCATGTCTTTGGATATCCTTGGCACCGATTTCCCGTAGACATCGCGCATGACCATGCCCACGAAAGCAGAGCAATCCAACCCACGGCGGTCCGTTCCCCCTGAACGATGGGGAACCCCCATCCAATCATCGATGTAGGTATACAAGGCCGGATTCTGCAGCTTGCTGGTGTGTACACCCAGCACCTCTGCATAACCGTCAAGCAACCCCTTCCGCGCTCGTGTTTCTTTTGGCGCTGAGGAAGCGTCTGTGGGGATTGTCCCTTTGGCGCCAACCCCGCGTGGCGGAATGGCGTTCTTGCGGGTTAAGCATCCGCCAAGCAGAAACGTCGCCAGGGATAGGCAACACAACAGGCCGACGCCCGAATCCATCCGTATCGCGTTCATCGGTATATGGCAATGGTTATCTCACCGGATTCCGTGATCGCTCCCCGGTACATGCCGGCGGTATTGAACGGCATGGCGATGTTTCCTTCCCTGTCCAGCGCAATCATGCCGCCATCGCCGCCCATTTCGCCGATTTTCTCGATTACATTTGATGCCGCCTCGGCCAACGGCACCTGCCGGTATTCCAGCTGCGCGGCCACGTCATAGGCCGCAATCCCACGGATGAAGAATTCGCCCCAACCCGTGCAGGAAACGGCCACACGATCGTTGGCATAGGTGCCTGCACCGATTATCGGCGCATCGCCCACACGCCCGTACCGTTTGTTGGTCATTCCGCCCGTGGAAGTGCCGGCAGCCAGATTGCCCGCTTTATCCAGGGCGACTGCCCCTACGGTACCGTATTTGTCATCCTTATAACCCGCCCAGTCTTGGCTTGATGACCGATTGCCGTCGTGATCGAGCGCGGCCTTCATGGAGTCCTGTTCCAGGGCTCGCTGCAGCGCCTTCCATCGGCCTTCGGTATGGAAATAGGCAGGATCTACGATTTCGAGCCCCATCGATGCCGCGAATGTTTCCGCGCCTCTTCCTGTAAGCATAACGTGCTCGGATCGCTCCATCACCGCCCGTGCCGCGCTGATGGGATTCCGGACGGTAGTAACACCGGCCACGGCTCCGGCGGCGCGTGTCGGCCCCCACATGATGGCGGCATCCAATTCGTTTTTGCCTTCGTGGGTAAACACAGCACCCTTGCCTGCATTGAACAGCGGATTATCTTCCATAACCTGAATGGCTGCCTCCACGGCATCGAGGCTGCCCTTGCCGGTCTGCAATTGGTGGTATCCGGCTTGCAAGGCTTGGGTAAGTGCCGTGCGGAAAGCATCTTCCTGTTCCGGAGTCATGTTCTCCTTCAAAATCGTCCCCGCACCCCCATGGATGGCCATCACATAGCGGGCTTGGCCGATGGCCTTGGTGGCGAGTGCCTGTGAAAGAAATAAAATGAGTAAGGCGTGCAGTGCTTTCATCGTGTAGCGAATTTGCAGGGGCAAGTTAATAATTTGGGACCAAATGAAAAAATGCCGACATAGGACAAGGACATGTCCTGAAAATGCGTTAGCCAACCGAAGAAGATTTGCTTACCTTTGCGTTATGATCATCAAAACGGCTATGTTCGTTGGCAGCAATACCCGCGTGGATAAATTGCCGCCCGCCAACCTTCCGGAATATGCTTTTATCGGCCGCTCCAACGTAGGCAAATCCTCGTTGATCAATGCGCTTACCGGGAATCGCCATTTGGCCAAAACCTCGCAGACCCCGGGCAAGACACAGCTAATCAATCACTTTCTGATCGACGACGCGTGGTACTTGGTCGACTTGCCGGGCTATGGCTTCGCCAAGACATCCAAGAGCAACCGCGCCGCATGGGAAAAATTCATACGGAAGTACCTGCTGGTACGCGAAAACTTGCAATGCGTATTCGTACTGATCGACAGCCGCCACGATCCGCAGCGGATCGACCTGGATTTCTGTTATTGGCTGGGCGAAAAAGGCATCCCGTTTATGCTGGTATTCACGAAGGCGGACAAACAATCTTCCGTCAAATCGAATGCGAACATCGAGAAATTCCGGAGGGCGTTGCTGGAATGGTTTGAAGAAACGCCGCCTTGTTTCCTTACTTCGGCGGAAACGCAGCTGGGCTGCGAGCCGCTGCTTGCAGCCATCGATGACATCAACAGTAATTTCCGACAGCCAACCTCCCTAGAACGGTGACCGCCTTTCCTTATGAATAAATATTTTTCACTCGTGCTCTTTGCCCACAGCGTTTTCGCGCTGCCGTTTGCTGTCATCGGCTTTTTTCTCGCCATCGATACGACCGCGCATGGGTTCGACTGGCTCAAATTGGCACTTATGCTGGCATGCATGGTGTTTGCCCGCAATGCCGCGATGGCATTCAACCGCTACCTCGACCGGGATATCGATGCGGCCAATCCGCGCACGGCCATGCGCGATATCCCCGCAGGCCGGGTAAGCCCCAGGCAGGCATTGCTGTTTACGATTGCCAATAGTGTCCTTTTTGTTGCGGCTACATGGTTCATCAATCCAATTTGCTTTTACCTTTCACCGGTTGCCTTGGCGGTAGTGCTGGGATATAGCTATACGAAGCGGTTCACCCCGCTCTGTCACCTGGTGCTGGGACTTGGGCTCGGCTTGGCTCCGCTTGGGGCCTATCTCGTGGTTACGGGAGCATTCCATATCGTGCCTGTCTTCTATTCACTCGCCGTGTTGTGCTGGGTAGGAGGCTTCGATATCATCTATGCGTTGCAGGACGAGGAGTTCGACCGGGAGCATCAGTTGAATTCCATCCCCGCTTGGCTAGGCAAGCGCAAGGCACTGCGGGTGTCAGAAACCTTGCATGTGCTGTCTGCCGTATTCGTCGTCATGCCGATGTTCTTCATTCCCTTGGGTTGGTTTTATAGCTTCGGCGTGGTCTTTTATTGCGCATTGCTCATCTACCAACACCGAATCGTCAGCCCGTCGGATTTGAGCAGGGTAAATCGCGCATTCATGACCACCAACGGCATCGCATCCGTGGTATTTGCCTGTTTTTTCTTGCTGGACATGTTTTTTTAGTCCGGAGTCAAAAGCCCGAAGAGGTGATTTACAACACCGGGCTTCGGTCTTCGGGCTTCCGACTTTTACAAAAAACGTTTTGCCATTCCCTGAATAAATCCCTTTATTTGCAAAAATCTGAAAAATCAATGGCGAAACCTGCATGAGTTGCTGCCTGCAAAAAAATTAACCAACTCATGCAAGCTTCATTGCCGCTAAAAAGCAAATTATTTGAATGAAAAATTTACTGATTGTAGAGTCACCGGCGAAGGCAAAAACGATAGAAGGATATTTGGGTAAGGATTTTATGGTTAAATCCAGTTACGGTCATATCCGCGATTTGGTCAAGACGGATGACGCAATCGATATCGCTAATAACTTTAAACAGAAATATGAGGTTCCCGCCGATAAGAAAGCGGTGGTCAGCGAGTTAAAGAAATTGGCCAAAGAAGCGGAGACCGTATGGCTTGCCTCTGACGAGGACCGCGAGGGGGAAGCCATCTCTTGGCACTTGTACGAAACGCTTGGCCTCCGGGATGACAAAACCAAGCGGATCGTCTTCCACGAAATCACCAAGCCCGCTATACTCAAGGCGATTGAAACGCCGAGAGGAATTGATTACAATTTGGTGAACGCCCAGCAGGCGAGGCGGGTGCTCGACCGGCTCGTTGGCTTCGAGCTTTCTCCGGTACTTTGGAAAAAGGTGAAGCCTGCGCTTTCAGCGGGGCGTGTGCAGTCTGTCGCGGTTCGCCTAATCGTGGATCGCGAACGAGAAATCAACCGGTTCAAGGCCGAAGCGGCATTCAAAATCGTCGCTGTTTTCCATACCGGGAATCCCCGTGAATCGTTTAAGGCGGAGTTGCCGCAACGATTTTCGGACGTGGTTGAAGCCGAACGCTTCCTGTCGGATTGCGTCCACGCAACTTTCGTGGTCAACAGTTTGGAAACCAAGCCGTCGAAACGTAATCCTGCAGCACCGTTTACCACCTCCACGTTGCAGCAGGAAGCCAGTCGCAAGCTTGGTTTTTCCGTTGCGCGCACGATGACTGTAGCCCAACGTCTTTACGAAGCTGGCCGGATCACTTATATGCGTACCGATTCGGTAAACCTGAGTGATACCGCCCTTCAGGGTGCCGAACAGGAAATCAAGGCGGCGTACGGCGAAAAATACCACAAACGCCGCCAGTACCGCACGAAGTCG
>Ga0182792_1001883_pt1 | contig 15899 bp, 9 predicted proteins | sample Passage237B_FD_130497 | JGI IMG/M metagenome (GOLD analysis project Ga0182792, IMG submission 130497) | Cellulose adapted compost microbial communities from Newby Island Compost Facility, Milpitas, CA, USA - Passage2 37B (version 2) (version 2) ...
AGACGGACGGGAGCTGCATAGTATGCTTATTCATTTTGGAGAAGAGGATGTTGTCACAGTAGCGGCCTATTATAATGTCCGCTCTACCTCTCCGCAGGCATTGGCTACATGGACCTATAACCTGCATTTGGATGAAGATGGTATAGGGAAATTAGAGTTTGTCCAACAAAATGGGAACGGGAGTAATCTGGCTCCACAGATCATGGATGTGCTGGCATATTTTTTGGAAGATTACACATTCAAAGTGGACTGGGTCGATGAAGAGACTGCTCAGCACCCCGACCCTGCAGTGAAGTTAGGCGGCTTTTTCAGAACGGATAATAATGCCTCCTATGTCTTTGGTAAGCTTGTCAAGGTAAATACGCTCAATATTACTTCCTGGCCTCTTCCTACTACGCCGAGTCTAGACAGATTCTTTAAGATTGCCAATCCGATCGATCAGCAATATTATACATCTGTATTGGTTGATCCGGATGATGAGATGAGCTCGCCGGCCTTCAAAGCGTTGTGGGGAGATGTAAAGGCATCGTTAAAATCCAGTGGAAATAGAGAAATCAGTCATTTCAAATGGGTGTTTGACAGTAGGTTTGAGCGTATGCGGATGACCATTTATTACCTGACCAGTACAGGAGCTAAAACGGGTACATTTTACAGGTATGTCCCTGTGATGGATTACGAAGATGGTATACGCTTCATATTCAATTCGGAAGATGGAAATGGGGCACTGATCCGCGATGCCAGATTGATGGATGATTTTATCGAATCACACCGTTTTGTCATGACAGAGACGACATCGGCACCTTCGGGGAATGATACCTATGTGACCTTCACCAGCACAACGGATCCATCGCTTTATTTCTCAGGGAAAATGGGAAATCTGGCCGCAAATTGCTGTGGAGATTGGACGTTTTAAAATAAGGTAGTGCGTGAGACAAATGATTTGCAAGATGATTAAATGAGGAGAAAAATGAAAAGAAAGAGTTGTGTTTTGTGGCTTTTGCTGGCCACAGTATTGTTTGGTTTGGCTTTTAGGATCCAAGATGATCCGATGGAAGAACAGTTAAATACTCTATTTGACCATGTGGTGGGTCAAGGCATGTATAATGGGGCTGTATCTGTGAAAAAATCGGGTAAGATCATCTTTAGAAAAAGCTATGGCTTAGCCAATTTTGAAAAGAGTACACCATTCAGGCCCGAGACCCAAACCGAGATTGCTTCGGTCTCCAAGCAATTTACGGCTACAGCTATCATGATGCTGCAGGCAGAAGGCAGACTGACAGTAGAGGACGACATCAATCTGTATTTTTCTCCTCGTTTGCCGTTTGATGGGATTCATATCAAACACTTATTGACACATACGTCCGGAGTACCTGATTATGAAAGATACTTTAAGAAAAACTGGTTGACGGATGATCTGGTCACGAATAAGGAAATATTGGATTTTCTTTACCGAGAGAAGCCTCCTCTGCTTTTCTCCCCGGGAGAAAAATATATGTACAGCAACTTGGGGTACGTCCTATTGGCCGAGATCATCCATAAGGTGTCCGGCCAACGCTTGGACGTGTTTCTACATGGACGTGTATTTGCCCCTTATGGTATGTATAGCACCGGTTTCTACGATCGGGCAAATATTTTTGAAATGGATAGCTATGGGCCGGGTATGGTATGGGATACCGGGCAATGTGCTTTCGTTCGCCCCGAAAATTTGAAAGGCAATGCGTATGTATGGTATCTGAGCGGGCGCTATGGGCCGGGGCGTCTGACTTCCAATGTAGATGACCTCATGAAGTGGGACAGTTTGCTGTATACTGAGGCTGTGCTGTCCAAAGAAAGTAGGGACATTATGTTTAGTCCACATGTAGAAGTGACATCGGCAAGAGAAAAAGCACATTATGGCTTTGGTTGGAAAATTTTGGCCAAGGACACCCTGGGTCGGGAGATTGAACATGGCGGTGCATGGCCGGGCAACTATACGCATCTCAAGAGGTATATAGATGATAGATCGGCCTATGTATTGCTGAACAACACCTATACACCCTATATGGCAGATATCAAACAGGCTGTCGACGACATTATTAAAGGTCGACCATACACTCTGCCTAAACCGTTGTTGCATGATTTTTTGGCCAAAAATATCTGTAAAGAAGATTTTGACGGGAAAGAATGGATAGAGAAGAATACAGATCTCTCCTCTTATAAGATCAATACGGTAGGATGGAAGTCTTTGCTGAAAAAAGTGTCTGCCAGCGGGAATCAACAGTGGATAGACTTTACGGTGGAAGTAGATAAAATGGTCGTACGGATAGAATCAAATTAAACACACTTTATATTAAAATTTATAATGTCATGAGGAACAGATTGTTTTTAGGAGTTATGGTATGTTGGATGTTGGCTTCCTGTGGGGGCAAAGAAAACCCTCAGCCGGACGATGGAGGTCAGGGCAATGGTTCTGATCCTTATTTTCAAATCGTGAACAATGCCTATCGTCCTTATATGGGACAGGCACAATCGGTCGGCCTGAGTGTGGGGATATACATAGATGGCGAGACCTACTTTTACAATTATGGAGAAATAAAGAAGGGGGCAGCGAAGGTACCCAATGAAAATACGGTATATGAGATTGGTTCCGTCTCCAAAATCTATGCAGCCTTACTGGCAGTGTCCTTTTTTAAAGATAAAGGAATCACTGAAGAAGAGAAAATAGCCCGATATCTGCCAAATTCTATTCCTGTTTTGGAGCGAGGTGACAAGGAGGTGACTTTTAAGGATCTATTGACACATACGGCAGGTTTTCCGAGAGAACCGCAAAATTACTCAGGGACAAGAGGATCTTATGACTCGACAAAGCTGTATCTGGCCTTGCAAAATCTTACCTTGAACAGTACACCGGGCGCGAGTTACAGTTATTCCAATTTTGGTTTTGCCACCTTGAGTACGATCCTGGAGCGCAATTGGGATATACGTTACGGTATCAAGGTGCAGGAAATCATTGCAGGCCCATTGGGGTTGCAGCGGACCAAGACCCGCTTGTCAGAATATGATGACTATAACCAGAGCAATACCAACATTGCGACGGGTTATAATAATACAGGCAATCCGGTTGCTTATCGTGATCCCAATGAGACAGGAGCCTTCAAAGGTTCAGGTGCTATCAATTCTACGATAAAAGATTTATTGGTTTTTGGCCGTTATCAGATCGAAACAGCCAATTCACCTATCGGGGAGCTATCTACCTGGATCCAACAGCCGGCTTTTCAAAGTGGTAGTGTGAGAAGAGGCTTAGGTTGGAGCATTGCAACGGTAGGGGGATTGGAGTGCTTGGTACATGATGGAGCGACCAGTGGTTTCAATGCTTCTTTCTTGGTTTCAAAATCAAATAAGATCGTAATTGCTGTTCTCGCCAATAATGCAGGTACAAATATTCATTCCAGGATGCTACAGATGGCACCGCTTGTGTTCAGCAAGGCAGCTCAGTAAGGTTTAGGAGATGAGGATAAAAAAAGAGAGCTTTTAAAGCTCTCTTTTTTTGTTGTCCCACCTGGATTCGAACCAAGACTAAATGAACCAAAATCACTTGTACTACCCTTATACTATGGGACATTATACCCGTCAAATAGGCGTTATTCTGTTTGACGATGCAAATATACGGCTGTTTTCGGATTATACAAATAAAAAATAGCTGTTTTTTTGGTTTGTGCTGATTTTCATCGGAATAAATTGTTTGCTGCCCTAACTCTCTATGCTCTTCAAGTTTAACGAAGTATAACTTGGAAGCAAAATAAGGCAAGTTTGTAAACTTGATCTACTATAAAACTCACAAGATACGCTACGCTAACCGAACGAAATGAGCTCTACGAAGTAAATCTTGCGAGAGACTGCGTTTTGTTTTTGCTAAAGACTGTTAAAATGTAAATTAAATGTTCGTTCCTAACGATGTATTCCTTATTTTCGAGGCGGCTTTTTGTAGAGATGAATGTGTCTACAGGTCATATAATGAAGAATAACTTGAAACTTTGATATGAACTACAATAAGATTAATAATCTATTAGGCTGGTTTTGTGCGATCCTTGCTACTTTGGTATATGTCGTTACGGCAGAACGTACTACGAGTTGGTGGGATTGTGGCGAATTTATCGCATCGGCTTATAAAATGCAGATCGTACACCAACCTGGGGCTCCACTCTTTTTGATGATCCAGAATGTTTTCTCCAACCTGGCGATGGGCGATCGTACCCAAATTGCTTTTTGGATGAACGTGGGTTCTGCTGTATGTTCGGGACTAACCATTATGTTCCTGTTTTGGTCTATTACAGCATTGGGCCGGAAACTGTTTGTAGGCAAGGCAGATCGTACATTGGCTGTGCCGGACAATTATGTTGTCTCTATCATGGGAGCAGGTTTGGTCGGTGCTTTAGCGTATGCCTTTACGGATACGTTTTGGTTCTCAGCCGTAGAATCCGAAGTGTACGCTATGTCTTCCTTATGTACGGCCGTGGTCTTTTGGGCTATTTTAAAGTGGGAAGCGAGAGCAGATGAGGCTGGTGCCGACAAATGGCTGGTATTGATCGCCTACGTCATGGGGCTTTCCATAGGAGTTCACTTGTTGAATTTGTTGGTCATTCCGGCCATTGCGCTGTTGATCTACTTTCGGCGGTCTGCGCAGGTCACGACCAAAGGGGCTATCAAAGCTTTGTTGATCGGTGTAGTTATATTAGGCTTTATCCTATGGGGAGTGATCCAGTACTTGATCAAGTTTGCGGCTTACACGGACTTATTTTTTGTCAATACGCTCGGTTTGGGATTTGGTACAGGCGTGACATTTTTTGCGCTGCTAGTTATAGGGGGGCTACTATACGGAGTCTGGTATTCCATTAAGAAGGTCAAACCCATATTGAATATCGCTCTGATCTCTCTGGGTTTTATTATATTCGGCTACAGTTCCTTCGTTATGATTTTGGTGCGGGCGAAAGCTAATCCTACACTGAACAACAGTGACCCGGACAATGCATTTACATTCTTGAGCTATCTGAACCGTGAGCAGTACGGCGATGAGCCGTTGTTCAAGGGCAAGTACTTTGATGCACGCCCTACCGACTTCTTTGATGCCGGCAAAGTTTACCGGAAAGATAAAGACAAATATGTAGTGGCCAAGAAGAAAACGGAATATGCTTACGACAGAGAAACGATTTTCCCCCGTATCTATAGTGAAAAGGGAGGTCATCCTCGTTTTTACAGGGAGTACCTGGGACTTGGCGAAACTGAAAAACCAACTTTTGCGGACAACCTAAAATTCTTTTTTGGATATCAGATAGGGCATATGTATGCACGGTATTTCATGTGGAATTTTGTAGGAAGGCAAAATGATGTGCAGGGTCACGGTTCCTTGACCGAAGGAAACTGGATATCGGGGATCAAACCCATCGATAATATGTTGGTAGGAGGGCAGTACGACCTGCCTACTTCCGAAAAAGAAAACCCTTCCCGCAATACTTATTTCTTCTTGCCATTATTGTTGGGGCTTATCGGAGCGTACTGGCATTTTGGGAAAAACCAAAAGGATGCTCTTGTCGTATTCTTGTTGTTTTTCTTTACAGGTCTGGCTATCGTGCTGTACCTCAACCAAACCCCTTTACAACCGAGAGAGCGTGATTATGCCTATGCCGGGTCTTTTTATGCTTTTTCGATATGGATCGGTTTGGGGGTATTGGCATTGCGGGAATTCTTCACTAAGAAACTGAATGCCAAAGTTGCCGGACTGGCAGCTACAGGTATAGGATTATTGGCCGCACCAGTACTGTTAGCTTCACAAAACTGGGATGATCATGATCGGTCCGAGAAATTCCTCGCAAGAGATATGGCCAAAAACTATCTGGAATCCTGTGCACCCAATGCTATACTGTTTAGTTATGGGGACAATGATACCTATCCTTTGTGGTACGTGCAGGAGGTCGAAGGTTTCCGTACGGATGTGCGCGTGGTCAATCTGAGCTTACTCTCGTCGGATTGGTATATGCGTCAGATGCTGGAAAAGGTCAATGATGCCGATGCATTGCCCATCAATATCGACCCCGAAAAGTTCAAGGACGGCGTGCGGGATGTGATCTATTACCAGGATATGCAGATTCCGGGCTATGTCAACATCAGCGACTTGCTGAATATTATGTTGTCCGACAATCAACAGAATATGGCACAGCTTCAAAGTGGAGAATATGTGAATCTGCTTCCGACAAAGAAGTTCCAATTACCTATCAATAAAGAGGCTGTCATGGCCAATAAGGTTGTGCCAAAGGATTGGGAAGAAAGTATTACGGACACTATGCAGTGGGATTACAGCTTGAACTACGTCAGCCGTGCCGAACTCTCCATGATGGCCATATTGGTCAACAATAATTGGGAGCGGCCGATTTACTTTACGACCACGACACCGGACGAAAATAATCTAGGTCTAGGCAAGTATCTTGTGTCTGAGGGCTTCGCGATGCGGTTGATGCCGGTTGAGACAGATCTCAATCCCGAAGAGTATGGTGCGATTTCGGATACGGCGGAGATCTACAGCTCGATCATCAATAAATACCAATGGGGCAATATCGGTCAGTCCAAATATCTTGACCCGGATTCGTACCGATATATCAGTCTGTACGTGAGCTCGATATTTGGAGAGACAGCACAAGCCTTACTCAGTGAAGATAAGAAGGAAGATGCTCGCAAGGTCGTATTGAATGCGTATGAGAATATGCCAAAGAAAACCTACCAAATGTCCGAACCGATGAGCTATACGCCACTGGTCGATGCTATGTACAAGGTTGGTGAAAAAGGTATAGCACAAGAGGTCGTCCGAAGGAATATCAAATTTATTGCCGAGAATCTACGGTACTATATGGCTGTCGCACAGACAAAGAGCAACCATGAGACTCGAAATATCCGTATGGGATTGTCTGGTTTGGTCAGACTGCAACAGGTTGTCAATTCGCATAATGATACGGAATTAAAACCTGAGCTTGAAAAGCTGGTCAATGAATTCAGTTTTATGATGCAGCAGTAAGTAAGAAAGAATAAAGGGTAGACATTTACGATGCCCCCGGAAAGTTGGACACTTTCCAGGGGCATTTTTATGAAAATAAAAAAAGATAGGAATTAAATCGGAAGGTTAAGTAAACTTTTATCTCCTGTTTTTCCCAAAAAAATAGTAGGTTTGCCTAAATATTCCCATCATGAAACAATCGATTTTACTAGACGGTCCCAAGTTTCAGATTACCATTAGACGGCTTTGCCAGCAACTTATTGAGAATCATAGTGATTTTTCCAATGCGGTGTTAATAGGTATTCAACCTAGAGGTACTTTTTTGGCGGAGCGTATCGCTAGGGAACTGAAAGAAATGACGGGGCTTGATGTGCCGACAGGTATCTTGGACATTACTTTTTACAGGGACGATTTTCGGATGAAAGGAACTTCCCCAATCTTGGCCAATAGTACGCAGATTGATTTTATTGTAGAGGACAAAGCTGTGATTTTGGTGGATGATGTGCTTTGGACCGGACGTACCATTCGCTCAGCGATGGATGCTATTCAAGCGTTTGGAAGACCACTGAAAATCGAACTGCTGGTGCTCGTGGATAGACGGTTTTCGCGGCAGATCCCTATACAGCCCGATTATATCGGTATCCAAGTAGATTCTATCGATTCGCAAAAGGTCATTGTGAGCTGGGAAGAGGCAGACGGGGGAGATAGCATTGAGTTAATCACGGATAAGAAATAAGTAAAAGCCGGTATTTTGTAGGTTTTTACTTTTAACCGAGCTTGCGAGCTCATCTTTAGATAATTTTTTACTTTTTACTTTTGAAAAAATGTCAACAGTTACAGAGCAGCTAAGTACCAGACATCTTTTGGGTATCAAGGACCTGACAGCAAACGATATACAGCTCATATTGGATACGGCACAGAATTTTAAGGATGTGCTCAATCGCCCTATTAAGAAAGTCCCCTCTTTGCGGGATATTACGATCGCCAATGTTTTCTTCGAGAACTCCACGCGGACGAGATTGTCCTTCGAACTGGCAGAAAAAAGGCTTTCGGCCGATATCATCAATTTTGCGGCTTCCTCTTCCTCGGTCAGTAAAGGTGAAACCTTGATCGATACGGTCAACAATATCCTGGCGATGAAAGTGGATATGGTCGTGATGCGCCATCCATATGCGGGTGCAGGCGTCTTCTTGAGCAAACATGTGGATGCACAGATCGTCAATGCCGGCGACGGTGCCCATGAACATCCTACGCAAGCCTTGTTGGATTCCTTTTCCATTCGGGAAAGGTTAGGTGATGTGGCAGGAAAGAAGGTCGCTATTATTGGTGATATCACGCATTCCCGTGTAGCATTGTCTAATATCTTGTGCCTGCAAAAGCAAGGAGCGGAGGTGATGGTGTGTGGGCCTACCACACTTATCCCGAAATACATCACTTCACTGGGTGTCAAGGTTGAGCATGATCTGCGCAGAGCTTTGAACTGGTGTGATGTAGCCAATATGCTGCGCATACAACTGGAACGACAGGATATTGCCTATTTTCCTTCGCTTCGCGAATACACGATGCTGTATGGGCTGAATAAAGAGATATTGGATTCCTTGGACAAAGAGATTGTCATCATGCATCCAGGTCCCATCAATAGGGGGGTGGAAATTACCTCGGATGTGGCCGACAGCAAGCATTCCATTATTCTGGACCAGGTCGAAAATGGTGTGGCAGTGCGTATGGCAGTGCTGTATCTGCTAGCGGGGCAGAGAGGGTAATAGTTTAAAAACTTTGCCAGGGTTCTAAACTTTGGCAAAGTTCAGTCTCCGAAACGTTAATAAATGTGAAACGTGCCTGACGAAGATTCGTCGGGCATGTTTTTTGGGTAATAAAATCGTTATAATTCAGGGTTACTAACAGATGTTAACAACTTTTGAGGAAAACTTGCAATTGATGCATTAATTTCGTATAATGAAGTATAGAGTGTCTTTTTGAAGATATTTTAAGGTTTATATACGGCAGAAGATAAGATTTAAGATTTTACATTTCATGGTGCGCAAAAAGATTTACGGATTAGGTGTTGCTTTTAGTTTGTTGACCGTGCCGGTGTTGGGGCAACAGACGGCTTGGCAGGATATCAACAGGGCTTATAAGACAGGGCTGGAATTATTTGAAAGGGGGAAGTTCAGTTCTGCAGCCAAGCAATTTGACAAAGTAGAAGAGATACGTACAAAATCTACGTTGCAGCTCGATGAAACGGAGGAATTGTCGCTGATCAAAGAAACCGTACGTTTTTATCAAGCCGTTTGTGCATTGGAATTGGAGGAAAGTGACTCCGAAAGTCAGATTTTGAAGTATATCCGGGACTATCCGGTAGGAGCGCATGCCAAAGCGGCCTTTTTTCAGATGGGCCGGTCTTATTATGCCAAGAAGGATTATGCCAAAGCCATCGAATGGTTTACCAAGATCGATTCAAAGAACCTGGCTGGAGCCGAAAATACCGAATATAGGTTCAAATTGGGCTATTCCCATTTTATGACCAATGATTACCCTGCCGCCAAACCCTTGTTCGAGCGTCTCAAGGACGAAAAGAGCCAATATCAAGAGGCTTCTATCTATTACTACGCATATCTATCCTATTTGGATGCAGAATATAAAACAGCATTGAATGAATTTGAGCGGTTGAACGGTTCTAAGACTTTTGAAAACAGCTATCCTTATTATATTACAGCTTTGTATTTCTTGGACAAGCGCTATGACGATGTACTGAATTACGCCTTACCAATTTTGCAGACTACAAAGCAAGAACACGAGACAGAGATGTTTCGGATAGTGGGAGCGACCTATTTTATCAAGGGTGATCTGGCTAAGTCAAAGGAATATTACGACAAATTCCAGTCCCAAGATCAAGGCAAAACGCAAAATAATCAGGATAGTTATCAAATTGGTTACATTGCCTACAAACTTGGCGACTACGAGAAAGCCATCACGGAATTGGAAAAAATGACCGAACCCGATGAGTACTACCAAAGCGCCATGATCACATTGGGAGATGCTTTTTTGAAAACCAACAATAAGCAATCTGCGCGGAATGCATTTTTTAGAGCTTCTAAGTTGGATTTCGATCCTCAGCTCAAAGAAGAAGGACTATTTAACTATGCCAAACTTTCCTATGAGCTAGATTTTCATCAGGTTGCTTTAGATGCCGTACAAGAATATATAGCCACCTATCCGCAATCCCGTAAAGAAGAAGCAAAAACTTTGTTGGCAGAGGTACTATTGAGCACAAGAAGCTATCGTGCGGCGGTAGATGCGTTGGAATCTATCGATTTGACAACCCGCGAATCCAAGGCTGCATACCAAAAAGTGACCTACTATCGGGGATTGGAATACTATAACGAACGTGCTTTTGAAAATGCGATTTCGATGTTTATGCGTTCGGAAGCTAACCGTTATGATGAAGAAATCTATGCCTTGTCTACTTATTGGAAGGCGGAGGCGATGTACGAAGTGCGGAAATATAAAGAGGCTGTAGCCAATTTTAATAAGTTCCTGCAATTGCCTGCCGCTAAGAATACAGACGTCTATCATTATGCAAATTATGCTCTGGCCTATGCGGCGTTTCGGAATGACAATTATAATACGGCAGCAAATTATTTTCAACGATTTTTGTCAGGAGCAGGGCCGGATGGCATAGATTTGAATACCCGCAACGATGCTATTGCACGTTTGGCAGATTCTTATTTTGGAGCCAAGAACTACGAACGCGCGTTGACCTATTACGACAGGTTGATCAGTGCGAAGGCACAGAGCCAAGATTATGCCTTATTCCAAAGAGGGATTATTCAAGGCTTGCAAGGCAATACAGCAGCGAAAATCGCTACATTGAATGCCGTCATCGAAAAGTTTCCGAACTCGAATTATGCCGATGATGTAGCCTTTGAGGTTCCTTACACGTATTTCCTGACCCATGAGTATGACAAGGCGATCTCTGGACTGCAAGCCATGGTCGAAAAGTACCCACGCAGTTCTTATGTCCCTCGGGCTTTGCTGACCATTGGTTTGGTGCAGTACAATCAAGGCAATAACGACGCGGCATTGGCTACCTTCCAACGGGTCGTCAACGAATACGCTATCACGGACGAAGCCAAGCAAGCTATCCGTTCCATCGAAAATATCTATTTGGACAACAACGATGCTACAGGGTATATCAGATACGCTACCTCAACCAATATCGGAAACCTCACGACTTCGGAACAGGATGCCTACACTTTTTCGGTAGCGCGCAATCTTTTCGAACGTGGCAATTGGCAAGGTGCGGTAGAGGCTGTGAATGCTTATTTTGATAAATTTCCGAAACCCATACAAGAGAAATTTGCCCGCTTCATCCGAGCTGAAAGCTATGCCGCATTGGGCAAAGACAAGGAAGCGTTGCACGATTACAACATTATCATGAACGACTGGACCAGTGCATACACCGAACGTACATTGGTCAGTGTCTCTAAGCTACATCTGCGTAACAAGGCATATAACGAGGCGGTACAAGTTTTGAAAAAACTGGAACTCACTTCCGAATACAAGGAAAACTATGGCTGGGCAATCAATAATCTGTTGGAAAGTTACTTTCATATCGGTGATTATATAGAGACATTGAATTATGTCAATCTGGTCAAGAACTATGAAAAGTCCTCGGAAGAAGATATTGCCCGTGCCCACCTGTATGCTGCAAAAGCTTATTTAGCAACCAACAAAGCAGCAGATGCGACCAAGGAATTGAATCTGGCCGCTTTGAAGAGTAAGACCGTGACCGGTGCAGAGGCAAGATACCTTGTAGCTGAACAACAGTTTAAGGCCAAACAATACGACAAGACTATCGAATCGGCGATGGATATTTCCAATACATTTTCATCGTATGATTATTGGGTAGCAAAAGGTTTTATCTTGATGGCAAATGCTTATGCTGCTAAGGGTGATAACTTCCAGGCCAAGGCTACATTGGAAAGTATCATAGACAACTATGAAGACCAAGAGGACGGAATTGTCAAAACGGCAAAAGAGCAATTAAGTAAATTGAAATAACAAGAAATAGGAAGATACAGATGAAGTTGCAGAAAACCGCTTTTAAGCATTGTGCTGTTGTAGCATTGTTACTTGGGTTAGGACATCAGGCACTGGCGCAGCAGGAGGATCCGACCAAACCGGTGACAATCGATTCGTTCAATATCGTTCGAGACTATAAACCTATTCTTGCAGATGCGGTCAAGATCCGCCGTAGTCCCGATATGACCAACAAGCGTAGCTATATGCCAAAACTGAGCTATGGCAATATCGTGGACAAGAAGTTGGATATCAACACGGGACTAAAGGAACTGAATGTACAGGAGTTGCCTTTCACAAGGAATGAAGATATCACGAGCAATTACGTCAAATTGGGGGTGGGCAATTTCAATACCATTTTGGGAGAAGCGTATATTGCGATCGAAGATTATGAGGATCTCCGCTTCGGAGGATTTGTCAAGCACTTGAACCAAAAAGGGAGCCTTGATGAGCAGAAGTTTTCCCGTCAGGAAGTAGGCGTCTTTGGTAGAAGGGTATTGTCCAATTTTACGGTGGACGGTGTATTGGGATATAATCGGTATGCAACACGTTTTTATGGCATTCCTCAAGATGTAGCAGGTGTTTCACTCAATCCGGAAAAGGAACCTCAACGGTTCAACGATATTTATTTTACGGGAGAGCTAAGCAGCAATTTTGACCCGCAGAATGAAGAAGCATTTTCTTACTCGGCCAAGCTTGATGCTTATACATTTAAGGATAAATTCTCTTCGCAGGAGAACTCATTGGCCCTGTCTGCTTACCTCAACAAGCGTGTACGTACGTTCAATATAGGGGCAAATGTGGCAGTGGATGTGAACGCTTTGGATGGGACATCCAATACAGCCAAAGATGGTAAGTTGAATAACTCATTGGCCAGTATCAATCCTTATATTGCTTTCAAGGGAAAGAACTATACCTTGACATTTGGTGCAAATTTGGTGTCTGAATTCGGTGATTCGAGCAGGTTTAATATCTTCCCATCAGCGGAGATTGATTTTTCGCTTGTGCCTGAATATATTCACCTGTTTGGAGGAATCAATGGAGGTGTACAGAAGGCTTCTTACCGTGCTTTTTCACAACTCAATCCCTATTTGGGTCCTGAACAGGGATTCCAGAACATGATCGAGAGATTGAACATCTTCGGTGGTATCAAGGGTAATGCGGGAGCTACATTCGGCTATAAGGCCAAAGTCATGTACAAGTCTCTGGAAAGTATGCCATTGTTTGTCAATAACCAGGATAACCCTTTCCGCTTTGATCTCGTCTATGACGGAGACGGTGATGACAAGGTCAGTTATTTTGGTATCGAAGGAGAGATCAATGTACGCTTATCCGAATTGGTCAATCTTGGAGGACGTCTAAATTTGGATGGCTATACCATGGCTAAACAGGAAGAAGCCTGGTTTACACCGGCAATCCGACTGGCTGCGAATGCTCGCTTCAATATCTCTGAAAAATTGTATATCGATGCAGAGGCACTGTTTCATGATTCGTCTTACGGTAGAGAATATATGTATGATACGTCTTTAAGCCCTATCGTATCGCCAGGTTATCACATAGTCACATTACCATCTTTCTTTGACTTGAGTGCAGGCGCTGAGTATAAAGCTTTATCGAATTTGGGTATCTTTGTCAAGGCAAATAATATCTTCAATAAAGAATATCAACGTTATTTATATTACCCAAGATTAGGTTTTAATTTAATTGGAGGTATCAACTTTTCGTTTTAAGCATAGAAGATCATAAATTTGTGGCACTTTAGCGTTTAAGGGATATCGATGAATATAGGAAAACAAATACACGTTTTATTGAAGAAGAACACCGCAGTCTATGTGAAAGGGCTCGGTGTGTTCAAGCGGGTACATACTCCGGCTAGTTTTGATGCCCATAAAAATGTGTATTTACCACCGGTGACCTTTATCGAATTGGATGCGGAAGCAACCGATGGCTATGACTTGATCACCTATATCCAACAAACGCAGCATTGTGAGCGGACTGAGGCTGAGCAAAAAGTAGCAGATGCTGTTTCGCATATCCAGGAACAGGTATTGACGCAAGGGCAAGTGATGTTGGATAACTTGGGGCAATTGGTCGGATATGGCAATAGTTATGTTTTTAAGCCTTTGGATCTGAGCGGTTTTGCCTTTGCTGCTGTTGAAGCTCCCCCTGTGGAACAAACTTCGATTGCAGAAAGCAGCCAAGACCCTAAGGAAGAAACAGTGACGGAAGACCTTCCTGTCGAAAGCCAAAAAGAGGAAGATATAGTGGAGACTACGGTAGAAGCCGCCGCCGCAGAGACCGTTTTTGAAGAGGAGGAAGAGCTTTCTAACAATAGATCTTTTATTTATGGCTTGATTGCTGCTGTGGCAGTTTTGGTTATTGCAGGTCTGTACTATTATTACAGTCAATATTACCAAGGGGCTCCAAAACGGGATGCCATTACTGTCGGTCCGGTACAGGATACCACCGTTCCACAGGTAGATACGACGGATATATTGTCACAAAGGGATACCTTGGTCGAGCCTCTAGATAGCTTGCCAAATGAGAGGGTACAAGTGCCGGTGGATACACCCGCTATGCAACATAAGTACACGATTGTCATCGGAACTCATCCTACCTTGGCCAAAGCTTATGAGGAGGCTGAAGCATTCAATAAAGACGGACATAAATCCGTTCGGGTAATTACACCTAATCTGGCCAAGAATCTGAAAAGGGTTATTTGGGATACATACGCTACGAAAGAAGAGCGGGATTCGGCTTTGCGATACGTGAGAAAGCATATCAAGGCTGATGCTTGGGGGGATAAGTTGCGATAATATTATAAAGTAAACAATATATATTAATATAACATACTATGTCATTATTACAAGACGCTGTAGCAGTAGATACGTTGAATCAAGTACAACAGCAAGCTATTCAATTGGCAGCTCCGCAGGAGAACCTGAACCTTATCCAGTTATTGATGAAAGGTGGATGGATTATGATACCCATTATCCTGCTTTTCTTTTTGGGATTGGTCATTTTCATTGAGCGGTATATTACCATTCGCAATGCTTCCAAGACCGATAGCGGATTGATGGCACAGATAAAAAGTAATGTGCTGAGTGGAAAGCTGGATTCGGCCATAGCTGTCTGTCGTTCGAACAATTCGGCATTGGCCCGTATGCTGCAAAAAGGATTGACCCGTGTCGGACGTCCCATCAAAGATATAGAAGCTTCTATTGAGAATGCGGGAAAACTGGAAGTGTCCCGTCTGGAAAAAAATATCAATATCCTGGGTATCATCGCCGGTATTGCACCTATGCTTGGTTTCGTGGGTACAATCTTTGGCGTTATACAGATTTTCCGTGAAGTGGAGATTGCCGGAGGTATCGATATTGCATCGGTATCGGGAGGTCTGTATGTCAAGATGGTTTCTTCGGCGTCCGGTCTGACCATCGGTATCTTGGCTTATATCGGTTATCACGTCTTGAATATGATGGTCGAGCGCTTGATCCTTCGCATGGAGACTGAGGCAGTAGAGTTCATCGATCTATTGGACGAGCCGGGAGCTTAATTGGTATTGCGTATTGAGTAATGCGATTTGCGAACTTGATCAGAGGCTGATTACTGTCCACTGATTACTGACAACTGATTAAAATGAATTTACGAAATAGAAGAAATAGGCCAACTGCTGAAGTGCATACCGCTGCACTCAACGATATCATGTTCTTTTTGATGTTGTTCTTCCTGTTGGCTTCGGCTGTGGCCAACCCGCAGGTGGTCAAACTTTTGCTTCCGAAGTCGAGTGCCGGGG
>Ga0182792_1001885_pt1 | contig 15891 bp, 15 predicted proteins | sample Passage237B_FD_130497 | JGI IMG/M metagenome (GOLD analysis project Ga0182792, IMG submission 130497) | Cellulose adapted compost microbial communities from Newby Island Compost Facility, Milpitas, CA, USA - Passage2 37B (version 2) (version 2) ...
ACCGAGGTCACGATTTCGCGTACTCGCTGCCGCCGTTGCGGAAAAGGGTGCGCGATCAACGGCCAGTCCTGCCGGCTCCTGGACATCCAGGACCTGCTCTCCGACTCGGGCCTCGGCCGCGAGATGCACGTCATCGTGGGCCAGGGACAGCTCGACGCGATCTTGCGCGCGACCCCCGAGGAACGCCGCGGCTTCATCGAGGAGGCCGCGGGCATCCTCAAGCACCGCAAGCGCAAGGAAAAGGCGCTGCGCAAGCTCGAGGCGGTGCAGGCCAACCTGACGCGCCTCGGCGACCTCACGGGCGAGATCCGCCGCCAGCTCGGCCCCCTCGGCAAGCAGGCCGAGGTGGCCCGCAAGGCCCAGGTGGTCCAGGCCGACGCGCGCGACGCGCGGGCCCGCCTGCTTGCCGACGACCTCCACCAGCTCGTCACCGCGATGGCCAAGGAGGAGGCCGACGAGTCGGCCGTGCTCGCGCGCCGCGCGGAGGTCCAGGAGGCCCTCGACGCGGCGCGCCGCCAGCTCGGTGCCCTCGAGCAGGAGGCCGCGAAGGCCGCCCCGGCGCTCACCGAGGCGAGCGAGACCTGGTACCGCCTCTCCGCGGTGCGCGAGCGCCTGCGCTCGACCCAGATCCTCGCCGACGAGCGCCGCCGCCTGCTCGGGGCGGCTCAGGCCGAGGCGGTCCCGACGGCGGACCCCCAGGACCTCGACGCCCAGGCCGAGCGCGTGCGCGCGAGCCAGGCCGAGCTCGAGGCGGAGGCCGGCACGGCCCGCACCGCCCTCGAGACCGCCGTCGCCGAGCGCACCGCGGCCGAGCAGGAGGCCGCCGAGGCCGAGCGCTCCCTCGCCACCGCCCTGCGCGCGGTCGCCGACCGCCGCGAGGGCCTCGCGCGCCTTGCGGGCCAGGTCGCAGCACGACGCTCGCGCCTCGAGGCCACCGAGGCCGAGGTCGGTCGACTGCGAGCGACCCTCGCCGAGGCCGAGCAGCGCGGCGCGACGGCCGCCCAGGACTTCGCCGCCCTCGAGACCCAGGTCGCGGGCGTCGAGGAGGGCGAGGAGGGACTCGACAAGGCCCACGAGGAGGCCACCGAGCGCCTCGAGGCCGCCAAGGCGCGCCTCGCCGAGCTCGAGGCCGAGCTCGCCGCCGCCGAGAAGGACCGCGCCACGGTGGCCGCGCGCATCGAGGCCCTCGAGCTGAGCCTCACGCGCAAGGACGGCGCGGGCGCCCTGCTGAGCGCCGAGCGCGCAGGCACCCTCGGCTCGCTCGCCGCCCTGCTCGCCGTCGCCCCCGGCAACGAGGAGGCCATCGCGGCCGCGCTCGGTCCCGTCGCCGACGCCGTGGCCGTCGAGTCCGTCGCCGCCGCCGTGGACGCGATCCGCATGCTCCGTGACGACGACGCCGGCCGCGCGCAGATCGTCATCGCCGCGGGAGCCGAGGCCGCGCTCCCGAGCGAAGAGCTTCCCGCGGGAGCCGTCTGGGCGACGAGCCTCGTGGAGTCCCCGGCGCACCTGCGCGCGACGGTCGCGGCCCTCCTGCAGGGCGTCGTCGTGGTCGAGGACCTCGCCGTGGCTCAAGAGGTGCTCGCAGCGCGGCCCGAGCTGAGCGTCGCGACGCGCGGGGGAGACCTGCTCGGTGCGACCCGCGCCGCCGGTGGCTCCGCAGCGACCCCGAGCGTGCTGCACCTGCAGTCCGCCCTCGAGCAGGCCCGCGCCGTGCACGAGGAGGCCGCCGCGCGCGGGGAGCGGGCCCGCTTCTCGATCGCTCAGGCCCAGACCGAGCTCGCCGAGGCGACCCAGGTCCACGAGGACACGCTCTACCGCCTCCACCAGTCCGACGCGGCCCTCGCCGCGGTGGCCGAGCAGCTCGGCCAGCTCGGGGCGGCGGTGCGTGCCGCGAACGCCGAGGCTGAGCGCGCCCGGGCCTCGCTCGAGGAGGCCTCGAGGTCCCTCGAGACCGACCAGGCCGAGCTCGCCGAGCTCGTCGAGCGACTCGAGGCCGCCGAGGCCGACCCGGCCGAGTCCGCCGACGTCATCGCCGAGCGCACCACCGAGCGCGACCGCCTCGCCGAGCGCGCCGCCGCAGCCCGCTCGAAGGAGACCGAGGCCCGCCTCGCCCTGCGCACCCTCGAGGAGCGGGCTCGCGCCCTCGCGAACCGCGCCGAGTCCCTCGAGCGCGCCGCCGAGACCGAGCGCGAGGCGCGCCAGCGAGCGGCCGAGCGCGAGGCCGTCCGCGTGCGCCAGGCCGCCGTGGCCGCCGCGGTGTCCGAGGGAGCCCGCCGGGCCCTCGCGCGCATCGAGAGCTCCCTCGTGCGCGCGGGCGTCGAGCGCGAGCGTGCCGAGGCCGCGCGCACCGAGCGAGAGTCCGAGCTCACGAAGGTTCGCGTGCAGGTCGACGAGCTCGCTCGCGAGATGGCCAAGCTCACGGACGTCGCCCACCGCGACGAGGTCGCGCGTGCCCAGCAGCAGCTGCGCCTCGAGCAGCTGCAGTCCCGCGCGATCGAGGAGCTCGGCGTCGACCCCGCGGACCTCGTCAAGGAGTTCGGCCCCGAGCAGCCCGTGCCCGTGTCGCTCGCACCCGGGGAGGAGCTCGACCCCGAGCGTCCCTCGGCCGTGCCCTACGTGCGCGAGGAGCAGGAGAAGCGCCTGCGCTCCGCCGAGCGGGCCCTCGCGCTGCTGGGCCGCGTCAACCCCCTCGCCCTCGAGGAGTTCGCGGCCCTCGAGGAGCGCCACCAGTTCCTCACGACCCAGCTCGCGGACCTCAAGAAGACGCGCGTGGACCTGCTCGAGATCGTCAAGGAGATCGACGAGCGCGTCGAGACGATCTTCGCCGAGGCCTACCGCGACACCGAGGCGCAGTTCGAGCGCATCTTCCCGCGCCTCTTCCCGGGCGGCGAGGGCCGGCTCGTGCTCACCGAGCCGGACTCCTGGCTCACCACGGGCATCGACGTCGAGGCGCGACCCGCGGGCAAGAAGGTCAAGCGCCTCTCGCTGCTCTCGGGCGGCGAGCGCTCGCTGACGGCCGTCGCGCTGCTCATCGCGATCTTCAAGGCCCGGCCGAGCCCCTTCTACGTCATGGACGAGGTCGAGGCCGCGCTCGACGACGCGAACCTCGGCCGCCTGCTCGAGATCTTCTCCGAGCTGCGCGAGGACTCCCAGCTCATCGTCGTGACGCACCAGAAGCGCACGATGGAGATCGCCGACGCGCTCTACGGCGTCACGATGCGAGGCGACGGCGTGACGACCGTCGTGAGCCAGCGCATGCGCGAGGAGTCCGACTGACCTTCTCGTGAAGGTTGTGTGCGAGCCTCGCCCCGAAGGGCCCCCTGGGCGTGCAGCACCCCGGAGAGCGACCGACACTGGTGACATGCGTGTTCTCGTCATCCCCATCTTCGTCGCCGTGCTCGCCTCCCTCGCCGTGGTCGCCGCTGCGGCCGCCGTGAGCCCGGAGGGTGCGAGCGTGCGCACGTTCTTCCAGGACCTTCGTGCCGGGCTCTCGGCCCGCTTCGGCAAGAACCGTGAGGAGCTCGAGGTCGAGGACGTCGAGCCCGTCGAGTCGAGCCTCGAGGACTTCTTCGCCGCGGCGGCCACCGAGGAGGAGGCCTACGCCTCGGCCGAGGGCCTCGCGAGCACGATCGAGCACGTCGTCGACGGCGTCACCTCCTTCTCGCGGCGCTGACGCGCGTCGCAGGACGAGCGTCCTGCTGAGACACTTGCTCCGTGATCGACCAGATTCCTGACCTCGTCCTGTTCGGCGTCCCGGCGCTCGTCGTCGTCGGCGCGCTCGTCGGCCTCCTGACCCGCCGCGGTCGCGGCGAGCGAGCCGAGACCCCGGCGCGCCCGGAGGCGGCTTCCCCTGCCGCCACGACCCCGAGCTCGGCCCGCACGGTCGAGTCCCCCGAGAGCGCTCCGAGCGCCCCGAGCGCTCCGAGCCCCGAGGAGCTCGCCGAGGCTCCCGTCGAGGAGCCCGCGGGCTCGATCGTCGAGACCCCCGAGCCCGTCGCGGGCCGCCTCGCGCGCCTGCGCGCCCGGCTCGCGCGCTCCGGCTCCCCGCTCGGGGCGCGCCTGCTCGACGTGCTCTCACGAGACTCGCTCGGCGAGGACGAGTGGGACGAGCTCGAGGAGACCCTCCTGCTCGCCGACGTCGGCGCCGGGCCCACGGGCGAGCTCGTCGACTCCCTGCGCACGGACGTCAAGGTCACGGGGGCGCGCGACGCCGCGACGGTGCGCTCGCTGTTGCGCTCGAAGCTCGTCGAGCTCGTCGACCCCTCTCTCGACCGCTCCCTCACGCTCGAGGGCGCCGACGGCGCCCCTGCCGTGGTGCTCGTCGTCGGCGTCAACGGCACGGGGAAGACGACGACGGTCGGCAAGCTCGCGCGCGTGCTCGTCGCGGAGGGCAAGAGCGTCGTGCTGGGCGCGGCCGACACCTTCCGTGCTGCCGCGGCCGACCAGCTCGCGACCTGGGGCTCTCGCGTGGGCGTCCAGACGGTGCGCTCCGACAAGGACGGCGCCGACCCCGCCTCGGTCGCCTTCGACGCCGTGCGCCGCGGGCGCGAGGACGGCGTGGACGTCGTGCTCGTCGACACCGCAGGCCGACTGCAGAACAAGGCCGGCCTCATGGACGAGCTCGGCAAGATCTCGCGCGTCATCTCGCGCGAGGCGCCCATCAGCGAGGTCCTGCTCGTGCTCGACGCGACCACGGGCCAGAACGGCATGAACCAGGCTCGTGTCTTCGCGGAGGTCGCTGGCGTCACGGGCATCGTCCTGACGAAGCTCGACGGCACCGCCAAGGGCGGCATCGTCGTGGCCGTGCAGAGAGAGCTCGGCGTGCCCGTGAAGCTCGTGGGTCTGGGGGAGGGCCCGGACGACCTCGCACCCTTCGAGCCCGAGTCCTTCGTCGACGGTCTGCTCGGCGACTGAGACCGGGAGGTCCACCCTCCGGACGCCTGCGTCACCCAACGTTTACCTGCGCGGGCTCGTTGTCACCTTCCTGAAACATAGGTGGGCGGCGGCGGAAACGGCGCTCCGTGACTGTTGACCCCGACCGGTCGAGCGACCGGTGGAGGGAGACGGATCAGGATGTTGGATACCGGAGTTACCGCGTGGATGCTGGTCTCAGCATCGCTCGTGCTCCTGATGACCCCCGGCCTTGCGTTCTTCTACGGCGGCATGGTGCGCGGCAAGTCCGTGCTCAACATGATGATGCTGTCGTTCGGCGCGATGGCTGTTGTCGGAGTGATCTACGTGCTGTGGGGCTGGTCGATGTCCTACGGCGCATCGGTGGGCGGTTTCTTCGGAAACCCGTTCGACCAGTTCGGCCTGGGTGGCAGCTTCGACCCGGTCGCCTACCTGGACGACGAGGAGACGCTCTTCATGCCGACGATCGTCGACGTCGGCTTCCAGACGACCTTCGCGATCATCACGGTCGCGCTCATCTCGGGTGCTCTCGCCGAGCGCATCAAGTTCTCCTCGTGGCTCGTGTTCTCGGGCCTCTGGGTGACCTTCAGCTACTTCCCGCTGGCCCACATGGTCTGGGGCGGCGGCCTGCTCTCGAGCGACGGTCCCTTCGCCTCGATCGCTGACCCGATCGACTTCGCGGGCGGCACGGTCGTCCACATCAACGCCGGTGTCGCGGCCCTCGTGCTCGCGCTCATCGTCGGCAAGCGCAAGGGCTTCGGCAAGGAGCCGATCCGTCCGCACAACCTCCCGTTCGTCATGCTCGGTGCGGCCCTCCTGTGGTTCGGCTGGTTCGGCTTCAACGCCGGCTCCGCCTACGGCGCGAACGACGGCGCGGGCCTCGCGTGGGTCAACACCACGACGGCGACCGCTGCGGCGATCCTCGGCTGGCTCCTCACCGAGCGCATCCGTGACGGCAAGGCCACCTCGCTCGGTGCCGCGTCCGGCATCGTCGCGGGCCTCGTCGCGATCACCCCGGCAGCGGGCGACGTCTCGCCGATCGGTGCGATCTTCGTCGGTGCCGTCGCCGGTGTGCTCTCCGCCCTCGCGGTGGGCCTGAAGTACAAGTTCGGCTATGACGACTCGCTCGACGTCGTCGGTGTCCACCTCGTCGCCGGCCTCTGGGGCACCCTGGCCCTGGGCCTGGTGGCGACGCCGATCGATGAAGTTGCCCGTGGTCTCTTCTACGGTGGTGGCTTCAACCAGCTGGCCGTCCAGGCGATCATCGCGATCATCGCGATCGCGATCTCCGCGGTCGTCACTCTGGTCCTGGGCCTCATCATCAAGCTCGCCATGGGCTGGCGGGTCTCTGCCGAGGCCGAGGAGCGTTCCATCGACCTCGCCGAGCACGGTGAGGCCGCGTACGAGACCATCGGTGCCCGGGCCGTTTCGGAGGTGAAGTGATGACGAAGCTCATCACCGCGGTGATCCAGCCGCACAAGCTCGACGACGTGAAGTCCGCTCTCGAGGCGGCGGGAGTCCGCGGCCTCACCGTGAGCGAGGCGAGCGGCTACGGCCGCCAGCGTGGTCACACCGAGGTCTACCGCGGTGCTGAGTACACCGTGGACCTCGTGCCCAAGGTCCGCGTGGACGTGCTCGTCGCCGACGAGGACGCGCCGGGGATCGCCCAGGCCGTCATCACCGCCGCCCAGACGGGCAAGATCGGTGACGGCAAGGTGTGGATCGTTCCCGTCGAGGACGTGGCGCGGGTGCGCACCGGTGAGCATGGGGACGAGGCGCTCTAGCGCATGAAGGTTCCCCAGGAGGTCCCGCACCCCAGGGTGCGGGACCTCCGCCGTTCCCGCCTCGAGCTCGCCTCCGCCCCGCGGACGGACGAGGAGCTCGAGCCCGCTGCCCGGGCCGCAGCCCGCGCCGCGCGCCGGCTCGAGGGAGCCCAGCTCGTGGACTCGGCCCTCGGAGAGCTGTGGCGCGAGGCCACGGACCACCTGCGCTCGGCGAGCGGCATCGCCCTCGGGGCGGTCGGCTCGCTCGGTCGCCGAGACCTCGGACCCGTGAGCGACCTCGACCTGCTGCTCGTGCACGACGGGCGCTCGCACTCCGCGGCGGAGGTCGCGAAGGTCGCCGAGCGCCTCTGGTACCCCGTCTGGGACGCGGGGCTCGACCTCGACCACGCGGTGCGCACGCTCGCCCAGTGCCGCACGATCGCCTCGAAAGACCTGCCCGCCGCTGTCGGCCTGCTCGACCTGCGGCTCGTCGCGGGCGACCCGGCCGTGATCCACCGCGCGCAGTCGGCCGTCCTCGCGGACTGGCGCGACTCGACGCGCCGTCGGCTGCCCGAGCTCGCGAACGCCGCAAGGCGTCGCGCCGAGCGTCACGGCGAGCTCGCGTACCTCATCGAGCCCGATCTCAAGGAGGCGCGCGGCGGCATCCGCGACGCGATCGTGCTCTTCGCACTCGCGGCCACGTGGATCGCCGACCGCCCGCACGGCGCCGTCGACGAGGCCTACGCCTTCCTGCTCGACGTGCGCGACGAGCTCCAGGTCGTCACGAAGCGTCACACGAACCGCCTCCTGCTCGTCGACGGGGACGAGGTCGCCGCGCGGCTCGAGCTCGCGGACGCCGACGAGCTCCTCGCCCGGCTCGCCGAGGCGAGCCGCACGGTCTCCTACGCCCTCGACACGACCCTGCGGCGCGCGCGCCAGGCGCTGCAGACCCCGCGCAAGCCCGTGCTCGTGCGTGGCCGGCGCGGGGCGCCCCGCCTGCGCGCCGTCGCCGAGGGCCTCGTCGAGCACGACGGCGAGCTCGTCCTCGCCGCGGGGGTGCGCCCCGCGGACGACCCCGTGCTCGCGCTCCGCGCGGCCGCGACCGCCGCGCGGACCGGGCTGACGCTCTCGCCCGTGACGATCGGCTCGCTCACGCAGTCCCCGCCGCTGCCCGAGCCCTGGCCGCCCGCGGCCCTCGCCGCGCTTCAGCAGCTGCTCGCGACCGGCCCCGCCCAGGTGCCCGTGTGGGAGGCCCTCGACCTCGCGGGCCTCGTGACGCGCTGGATCCCTGAGTGGGCCGACGTGCGCAACAGGCCCCAGCGCGCCCCGATCCACCGGCACACGGTGGACCGGCACCTCGTCGAGGCGGCCGCGCACGCCGCGGGCCTGCGCAAGAGCGTCGACCGCCCCGAGGTCCTTGCCCTCGCGGCGCTCCTGCACGACATCGGCAAGCGTCCCGCAGTGCGTGACCACGCGGCCGAGGGGGCTCGCCTGGCGCCCGTGATCCTGCGCCGCATGGGGGTCCCCGAGGAGGACGTCGAGCTTGTGACCCTGCTCGTGCGCGAGCACCTCGTGCTCTCGATGCTCGCGACGAACCGCGACCCCGAGGACCCCGAGACCTGGGCGAGCCTCGCGGGGACGGTAGGCCACGACCTGGGGACTCTCGCCCTGCTGCGTGCGCTCACGGAGGCCGACACCGCGTCCCTGGGCCCCAAGGTCTGGACGCCCTGGCGCGAGTCCCTCGTCGAGTCGCTCACCGAGCGCACGCGCGAGCACATCCTCGCGAGGCAGGGCAGCGAGCCGGCGGGCCGGCAGGGTCGGTAGGCTGAGCACCCCAGTCCCGACCACGTCCGCGAGGTTTCCCTAGGTGTTCGCCACGCTCTCCGACCGGCTCACGTCGACGTTCCGGCACCTGCGCGCCAAGGGCAGGCTCTCCGAGGCGGACATCGACGCCACGGTGCGCGAGATCCGCCGGGCCCTGCTCGACGCGGACGTCGCCGTCGCCGTCGTGCGCGAGTTCACCGGCAAGGTGCGCGAGCGCGCGCTCTCCGCGGAGGTCTCGGGCGCGCTCAACCCGGCGCAGCAGGTCGTCAAGATCGTCAACGAGGAGCTCGTCGAGATCCTCGGCGGCCAGGCGCGCTCGCTCGCGATGGCCAAGACCCCGCCCACGGTCATCATGCTCGCGGGACTCCAGGGCGCCGGAAAGACGACCCTTGCGGGAAAGCTCGCCCTGCACCTCAAGGGCCTCGGCCACACTCCCGTGCTCGTCGCGGCGGACCTGCAGCGCCCCAACGCGGTCTCCCAGCTCAAGGTCGTGGGCGAGCGCGCGGGCGTGCCCGTGTTCGCCCCGCACCCCGGCATCACGCACGAGGCGGAGGCGCCCACGGGCGACCCGGTCTCCGTCGCTCGCGAGGGCCTCGCCTTCGCGCAGTCCAAGCTGCACGACGTCGTCATCGTCGACACCGCCGGACGCCTCGGCGTCGACGCCGAGCTCATGGCCCAGGCCGCCGCGATCAAGGCCGCGGTGAACCCCGACGAGACGATCTTCGTCATCGACGCGATGACGGGTCAGGACGCCGTCCAGACCGCGCAGGCCTTCGCCGAGGGCGTGGGCTTCACGGGCGTCGTGCTCTCGAAGCTCGACGGCGACGCGCGCGGTGGAGCGGCCCTCTCGGTCGCCTCGGTCACGGGCAAGCCGATCCTCTTCGCCTCGACGGGCGAGAAGCTCACGGACTTCGAGGCCTTCTACCCCGACCGCATGGCCTCGCGCATCCTCGACATGGGCGACGTGCTGACGCTCATCGAGCAGGCGGAGAAGGCCTTCGACGCCGAGCAGACCGAGAAGCTCGCGGGCAAGCTCGCGGCGGGCGAGGACTTCACGCTCGAGGACTTCCTCGCGCAGATGCAGGGCCTGCGCAACATGGGCTCGATGAAGAAGATGCTCGGGATGCTCCCGGGCATGGGCCAGATGCGCGAGGCGATCGAGAACTTCGACGAGCGCGAGGTGGACCGCATCGAGGCGATCGTGCGCTCGATGACCCCCGCCGAGCGGCAGAACCCCAAGATCATCAACGGCTCGCGCCGCGCGCGCATCGCCAAGGGCTCGGGCACGACGGCCTCGGACGTCAACCAGCTCCTCGACCGCTTCGAGGGCGCGCAGAAGATGATGAAGCAGATGGCGCGCGGCGGCGGCGTCCCGGGCATGGGCGCGATGCCCGGCATGGGTAAGAAGGCTCGCGGGCGCCAGGCCCCGCCGCCCAAGAAGCGCAAGGGCAAGTCCGGCAACCCCGCGAAGCGCGCGGCCGAGGAGCGCGCTGCTCTCGAGCGCGCCCAGGGTGGGGGAGCGGCCCCGGGCAGCGCCTTCGGGCTCGGCCAGCCCAAGCCCGAGCCCGGCTCCGGGGACATCGACCTGAGCCAGCTCGAGAAGTTCTTGCGCTGATGGCCCTCGAGCTGCGCGGGCTCGTCGTGCTCGGCGACGAGCAGGAGACGGACCGCGTGTGGGTCCTGGGGGACCGGCTCACCCTCGAGCGTCCGGCCCAGGTCGACGTGGTCCTCGAGGGCGTCGTGCTGCCCGGGCTCGTGGACGTGCACTGCCACATCGGGCTTGCGGCCGAGGGGCCGGTCGACCGGGAGACGGCGCGCGCCCAGGCGCTCGCGGACCGCGACGCGGGCGTGCTGCTCGTGCGCGACGCCGGCTCGCCCTTGGACACGGCCTGGGTGCACGAGGAGGAGGAGCTCCCGCGCCTCGTGCGCGCCGGGCACCACCTCGCGCGGCCCAAGCGCTACCTGCGCCATTACGGGCGCGAGCTCGCCGAGCCTGCCGAGCTCGCCTCGGCGATGGCCGAGGAGGCCGAGCGTGGGGACGGGTGGGTCAAGCTCGTCGCCGACTGGATCGACCGGGACCTCGGACCCGAGGGCGACCTGCGCCCGCTGTGGACCGACGAGCAGCTCGCGGCGGGCATCGCCGCGGCCCACGCCGCCGGTGCCCGGGTCACCGCGCACACCTTCTCGACCGAGGCGATCGACGGGCTCCTCGCCGCGGGCATCGACTGCCTCGAGCACGGCACGGGACTCACCGCCGAGCAGATCGAGCAGGTGGTCGCTCGCGGGATCCCCGTGACGCCCACGCTCCTGCAGGTTGCCCAGTTCGAGCTCTTCGCCGCGCAGGGCGAGGCCAAGTTCCCGCTCTTCGCCTCGCGCATGCGCCGCATGCACGAGCGCAGGTACGAGCACGTGCGGGACCTCTTCGACGCGGGGGTCCAGCTGCTCGTGGGCACCGACGCGGGCGGCACGATCGAGCACGGCACGATCGCCGCAGAGTGCGCCGAGCTCGGACGGGCGGGCATCCCCGCGCGCGAGGTCGTCGCTGCGGCGAGCTGGCGCACGCGCGAGTACCTCGGCTTCGAGTCGATCGCGGAGGGCGCCCCGGCGGACCTCGTGGTCCTCGCGGCGGACCCGCGCGAGGAGCTCGCAGCGCTCGCCTCGCCGAGCGCCGTCGTGCTGCGCGGGCGACGCGTCGCCTGAGTCGGTCCGCCTCGCGGGCTCCATCGGTTGGAGGGGGCCCTCCTCGTCTGGCAGAATGCTCCGCTGTACCCGGACCCGGAGGACCCTCTAGCCCCCGGGGCACCGTGTCAACCGGCCACCTGGACCCCCCTCCCCACGGGACCGTCCTGCGCGGCCACACCTCATACCCAGGAGAGACCACCACTGTGGCAACCAAGATTCGTCTGAAGCGGTTCGGCAAGATCCGCGCGCCGTACTACCGCGTCGTCGTGGCCGACTCGCGCACCAAGCGCGACGGCCGTGCGATCGAGGAGATCGGCAAGTACCACCCCACCGAGGAGCCCTCGCTCATCGAGATCGACTCGGAGCGTGCGCAGTACTGGCTCAGCGTCGGCGCGCAGCCGACCGAGCAGGTCCTCGCGCTGCTGAAGATCACGGGTGACTGGCAGAAGTTCAAGGGCCTCCCGGGCGCCGAGGGCACCCTCAAGGTCAAGGGCGAGAAGGCCGACGCCGCCGAGGCCGTGAAGGCCGCCGCCGACGCCGCCGAGAAGGCCAAGGCCAAGGCTGCCGAGAAGAAGGCGGAGGCCCCCGCGCAGGAGGCGCCCGCCGAGGAGCCCGCCGCTGACGAGGCCGCCGAGGAGGCGCCCGCGCAGGACGAGCAGGCCTGATGCTCGCCGACGCGCTCGAGCACCTGGTCCGCGGCATCGTGGACCACCCCGACGACGTGCAGGTCGACTCCCGCGCGCTCCGTCGTGGCCAGCTGCTCGAGGTCCAGGTCCACCCGGACGACCTCGGGCGCGTGATCGGCCGCAACGGGCGCACCGCGCGAGCGCTGCGCACCGTCATCTCGGCGCTGTCGACCGAGGGTCCTGTGCGCGTCGACGTGCTCAACGTCGACGGCCGCTGACCCGCGGACACACCTCGGGCGAGGCCCGGTCCCTATCCTGGGACCGGGCCTCGCCCCTTTCCCGCCCCACCCTCGAACCCCTAGGAGCTGACGTGGAGCTCGTCGTCGCCCGCATCGGGCGCGCGCACGGACTGCGCGGCGAGGTCGTCCTCGACGTGCGCACCGACGCCCCCGAGCGCCGGCTCGCCCAGGGAGCCACCCTGCGCACCTCGCCCGCCGAGAAGGGGCCGCTGCGCATCGCCTCGGTGCGCGAGCACTCCGGTCAGCTCCTCGTGCGCTTCGCCCAGGTGCCCGACCGCACGGCCGCCGAGGCCCTGCGCGGTGTCGAGCTCGTGGTCGAGGTCGACGAGAGCGACGAGGACGGCGCGTGGTACCCCCACGAGATCGCCGGGCTCGAGGCGCGCCGCCCCGACGGCACCGTGCTCGGCACGATCACGGGAATCGAGCACCTTCCGGCCCAGGACGCGCTCGTGCTCGAGGAGACGAACGGCGCGCGGACCCTCGTGCCCTTCGTCGAGGCGATCGTCCCCGAGGTCCACCCGAGCGAGGGCTTCCTCGTGATCGACCCGCCTGGGGGGCTGCTCGCCTCCGACGCCGAGAACCTCGACGTCGTCCCGCCCGAGGGCGAGTGACCGTGCGCATCGACGTCCTGACGATCTTCCCCGAGTACCTCGCGCCCCTCGAGCTCTCGCTCATCGGCAAGTCGCGCGAGGCCGGGCTCGTGGACCTGCGCGTGCGGGACCTGCGGGACTGGACCACCGACCGCCACCGCACGGTCGACGACACGCCCTTCGGAGGCGGGGCCGGCATGGTCATGCGCCCCGACGTGTGGGGCAAGGCCCTCGAGGAGATCGTGACCCCGGGCGCCCACCTGCTCGTGCCGACGCCGGCCGGTACGCCCCTGACGCAGTCCTTCGTCACCGAGCTCGCGAGCGAGCAGCACCTCGTGCTCGCGTGCGGTCGCTACGAGGGCATCGACGCGCGCGTCGCCGAGCACTTCGCGGCGCGCGAGGACCTCAAGGTCACCGAGTTCTCGATCGGCGACTACGTGCTCAACGGGGGAGAGGTCGCCGCGCTCGTGCTCACCGAGGCCGTCGTGCGCCTCCTGCCCGGTGTGATCGGCAACCCCGAGTCCCTCGCCGAGGAGTCGCACGGCTCGGACGGCCTGCTCGAGTACCCCGTGTACACGAAGCCCGCCGAGTGGGAGGGTCACGCGGTGCCCGAGGTGCTGCTGAGCGGTCACCACGCGCGCATCGCGCGCTGGCGGCGCGACGAGGCGCTGCGGCGCACCGCCCAGCGGCGCCCCGAGCTGCTCGAGCGACTCGAGCCTGCGGCCCTCGACAAGGCGGACAGGGCCGTGCTCGAGTCCTTGGGCTGGGAGCTCGGCCCGGACGGTCCGCGCCGGAGCCCCGCGCCGGGGTGATTCGGCGTCGGGCACCTGCGTGTGGCAAACTTGTCCGCTGGTGCCCGACCGGTATCGGCTCTGCCTCAGGGGAGCCGGCCTCGAGGTCGCAGGCGCCACGCATCCAGACCACCAGGGCGCCCCGGCGCCGCTGATCACGTGCCTGACCTGAGGCAGCGCGGGGAAGTGAAACTCATGCACACGCTTGACGCGGTCGACGCAGCCTCGCTGCGCTCCGACATCCCGTCCTTCCGTCCCGGTGACACCCTCAAGGTGAACGTCAAGGTCGTCGAGGGCCAGCGCTCTCGCATCCAGGCGTTCCAGGGCGTCGTCATCGCCCGCCAGGGCTCGGGGGTCCGCGAGACCTTCACGGTCCGCAAGATCTCCTTCGGCGTGGGTGTCGAGCGCACCTTCCCCGTGCACTCCCCGACCCTCGAGTCCATCGAGGTCGTCACGCGCGGTGACGTGCGTCGCGCGAAGCTCTACTACCTGCGTGCGCTGCGCGGCAAGAAGGCCAAGATCAAGGAGAAGCGCGACGCCGTCCCCGCGAAGTAGGTCGCGGAGGACCACGGCGGCGTGAGCGAGAACGCTGAGATCCAGGACGCCCCGACGGCTTCGCGCCGTCGGGGCGCTCTGTCAGCGCTCAAGGAGACGGCCATCATCGTCGTGACGGCCCTGGCCCTCTCCTTCCTCATCAAGACCTTCCTGGTCCAACCCTTCTTCATCCCGAGCGAGTCGATGGAGGAGACCCTCCTCGTGGGCGACCGCGTCCTCGTGACGAAGTTCGCCCCCGGCCCGCTCGAGGTGCACCGCGGCGACGTCGTGGTGTTCAAGGACCCGGGAGGGTGGCTCGCCCCCCAGGTCAAGCGGCCTGCGAACCCCTTGAGCGAGGCACTGCACAACGTCGGCGTCTTCGTCGGCCTCGTCCCCGCCGACGCGGGGGAGCACCTCATCAAGCGCGTCATCGGCGTCGAGGGCGACACCGTCGAGTGCTGCGACGAGGAAGGGCGAGTCTCGGTCAACGGCGTCGCGATCGACGAGCCCTACCTCGCCCCCGGCTCCGACCCGAGCGAGATCGAGTTCTCCACCACGGTGCCCGAGGGCAGCCTGTGGGTCATGGGCGACAACCGCCAGCAGTCCGAGGACTCGCGCTACCACCCCGGCAACCCCGGCGGAGGCTCGATCCCCGTCGCGAACGTCGTCGGCGTCGCCTTCGTGAAGATCTGGCCCGTCCAGCGCTGGTCCCTGATGCGCAACCCCGGGGCGACCTTCGCCGAGGTGCCCGAGCCGGCGGGCGCCGCGGAGGACTGATGCCTGCGGTCCGACCCTCCCTGCGGCTCGAGCGCTCGATCCTGCGCGAGGGCGCGCGGGTCATCGCCGGGATGGACGAGGTGGGCCGTGGTGCGCTCGCCGGACCGGTGAGCGTCGGCGTCGTCGCGGTCGACCTCGCGACCCGCTCGGGGCCGCGCGGCGTGGCCGACTCCAAGCTGCTCAGCGCGAGTGCCCGCACCGCGCTCCTGCCCGCTCTGCAGTCCTGGGGCGTGGCGCGCGCCGTCGGGCACGCGAGCCCTGGTGAGATCGACGAGCTCGGCATCGTCGGCGCCCTGCGGCTCGCGGGCAACCGCGCGCTCGCCCGCGTCGCGCAGCTCGTGGGGGAGGTCGACGTCGTCGTCCTCGACGGCACCCACGACTGGCTCACCGGCCCCGGGCCCGACCTCTTCTCCCTGGCCGAGGACGTCCCCCTGCCGCCGCGCGTGGTCACGAAGGTCAAGGCCGACCGCAGCTGCGCCTCGGTCGCGGCCGCGAGCGTGCTCGCCAAGTGCGAGCGCGACGAGCTCATGGTGCGCCTGCACGAGGAGCACCCGCAGTACTGGTGGCACTCGAACAAGGGCTACGGAGCGCCCGAGCACCTCGCGGCCCTCGCCGAGCACGGCCCCTCGCCGCACCACCGCACGTCCTGGCGACTGCCCGGCGTGGTGGGATGATGTCCCTATGAGCGCGGAGGACCTCGAGAACTACGAGACGGAGATGGAGCTCGCGCTGTACCGCGAGTACCGCGACGTCGTCGGCCTGTTCAGCTACGTCGTGGAGACCGAGCGGAGGTTCTACCTCGCCAACAACGTCGACCTGCAGGTGCGATCGGCCGCGGGCGAGGTGTACTTCGAGCTGACCCTCACGGACGCCTGGGTGTGGGACGTGTACCGCTCGGCGCGCTTCGTGAAGACCGCGCGCGTGGTGACCTTCAAGGACGTCAACGTCGAGGAGCTCGCGAAGGCCGAGCTCGACCTCGGCGAGCAGCCCGGCTTCCGCAGCTGACCGGGGGCGAGCCCGACTCAGCGCGCGCGCGAGCAGATCGCGACGAGGAAGTCTGCGCCCGGCTCGAAGGGGGGCAGGTCCCAGGGCGA
>Ga0182792_1001886_pt1 | contig 15860 bp, 7 predicted proteins | sample Passage237B_FD_130497 | JGI IMG/M metagenome (GOLD analysis project Ga0182792, IMG submission 130497) | Cellulose adapted compost microbial communities from Newby Island Compost Facility, Milpitas, CA, USA - Passage2 37B (version 2) (version 2) ...
CACGGAAAGCGCCGGACAACAGTTTGTTGAATACAAAACGTTCGCTGCTGGTCAGTTCCAGCCACGATTGAATGACAAAAGTTTTTTTGGTTTCTTCCGGCGCTTTTTCCAGCTGAATGAATTTTTCTACGTAGTAGTACAATGGTTTTCCACTCTGCGCTTGTGATGCTGCCTGTATTTTCTCAGGAATTAACAGCGCAATGGTTTCAGACAAATCGCCTACTACGAGATAAGACTCCTGGAACAACCACAAGGGTAAATTAATCAGTTCAGCGCACCAGGTCGTCAGTTGTGTTCCGCTGACCGCTCTGCGCGGCCTGCGGCCACTGAATAAAGCAATCACCCATACTTTGTCTTTGTCTTCGGCTTTTTTAAAATATTCAACCAGGGCCTGTAGCTTGTCGTTGGTTTTGGTAGAAGCACTGAGTTGTTGCAGCAGTACGGAGAAAGCCCTGATACCACCAGTTGCTGCGCTGCCGGCCTGCGAACCGCCAGTTATTACATGGGAAGTATCCCCGATCTCTGAAGGAGCGCTTCGGCCGTCTTTATCGGCGTCAAGGATTTTATTATTTAAGAAGTATTGCTGCATATCTTGTATATGATAAAGGAAGATTGAATGTTGTACTCATGCTGCTTTCAGCGCTCCGCCATAGGGGCGGGCACTTGTCCTTCAGGCCGGAAGTGTTTTTGTTTGAGCAGGGTTATCCGAAGCCTCCCCCGCATCCAACTCCGGCGTATCTCCATATTCCGTTTTCAATTCTTCCGCCGCTATCCCCAATTCATTCAGATAGCGACTGAAGGCCGATTGAAATCCATGCGTCACCAACACTTTCTCCGCGCCGGTAGCTTTTACCGTGTCCAGCAATCCGTTCCAGTCAGCATGATCACTCAATGCAAATCCCGCATCTGCATTGCTGCGGCGTTGATGTCCGCGCGCCTGCATCCATCCGCTGCAGATAGCCGTTCTATAAGGTGTAAAGCGGTTCATCCAGGTGCTGCCCAGCGCCGAAGGAGGCGCAAGAATCACGGCGCCCTTATATGTCTCTTTGGGCAATTGGGGCAATACCCTGTTAAGAGGAGGTAAGGAGAAACCCGCCTGCACCAATGCCTGGTGCACGTTCCATATGGCGCCGTGCGCAAACACATTCCCTGTCACTTCCTCCATCGCTTTCAATACCCGTTGTGCCTTACCGAGACTATAGCCAATGATGACGGAACATTTTCCCTCCACCTGGTTATTGCGCACCCAGTTTTGCAATTCATGAAAGATGACCTGCTGTGGCCGCCAGTGGTAAATGGGTAATCCGAAAGTGGATTCTGTAAGAAACGTATGACAGGCCACCGGTTCAAAAGCGCCGCTGATGCCATCGTCTTCGGTTTTATAATCACCACTGATCACACATACTTCACCGTTATATTCCAGCCGTACCTGTGATGATCCGATGATATGACCGGCCGGATGCAGGGAAACGGTTACCCCATTGATGGTGATCTTTTCATTCCATGTAAGCGTTTGAATGCTGCAGTCGCCGAGGCGGAGTTGCAACAAAGGTTTGGTATGATGGTGACACAGGTAATGCCTGCTGCCTGCGCGGGCATGGTCGCTGTGCGCATGGGTGATGACGGCATAATCCACAGGCTGCCAGGGATCAATATAAAAATTGCCCGGCGTACAGAAGAGTCCTTTGGCGGTTGATATTACCATGATTACATGGTATATAAAAAGCCATACCACTCATTAATACACCGCTTTCACTACGCCGTCTACCTTTTTTACCATGTAGAGCTTTTTGTTTTCGAAGTAGTCGAGTGTCTGCGACTGGCGGTTAATGACCGGTTGAATATCGAAGTCGGTAAAAAGAATGTACTTTTTATCGCCCAGGCTGGAACCTATGTTTTCCTTATGGATATCCAGCAGGTGCGCAAAGTGATAGATGGTTTCGTACCCGAGATATACTGTTGGCGAAGCGGGCACAAAAAATTCCTTTCTGTAAAAATTGTTCAGAGCGCCTGCCAGTTTGTTGGCCGGGTCAATATAAAACGGAGTGGTTATATATACTTCTATGCCCCGGTATAAACTTTTGGTAAAATCTATATCATCCCAGTTGGGCATACCAAATATGGTAGTGGTATAATTCCTGCTCAATGACGACAACTGCTGGCAAAGCGATTGTGCGAATTTCAGATCCAGACTGCCTGCCAGCACCACATTGGTGCTGTTGCTGTCGAGATGAGCGGTGAGATGCGCTGTGTTAAAATTATCAGGGAGCGTTACGTATTTCAGTTTTAACGCAACGGAGTTGGTATTCTTTTCTATTTCCGTGAAATATTGCCGCAGGCGGTCTTCGGCCGCGCCTTTTTTCCGGAACACTACAATGTTGGACAATGCAAAGTTGCGCTGCAGAAATTTGTAAATGCCATTGCAATGCGTGAACAGGGTAGAGTTCAGCACCACATAGTTGGGGTTGTTGGTTACTTCTGCATCATTGGGAACATTGGTATTGATAAAGGGAATGTTCAATACAGCGGCAAATCGCGCCAACTGTGCTGCTTCATTCAGGTTCACATGCCCGATGATCAGGTTCATGCTGCGCAGGTGATTGCCCGCAATTAATGAATCAAAGGGAATGCGGGTGGAGCGGGTGTCGAACACATGTATGTCCAGTTTCAGCCCTTCTTTTTTGAGAGAATCAATAGCCAGTTGTGCACCTTCCCAGAATTCAAGTCCTGCCTTGCCAAACGGGTGAAACTGTTTATCATCATATTGATAATTGCCGGCCGCATCAAAGGCTGAATCAAGATACAAACTGGTGAGTATGGCAATCTTCATCCGCTCCGGCATACTGTCTGCCACAATGGTAACCGAATCTGCAGCCACACTATCGCGCACCACGGTAGTATCAGTCTGGGCCATGACAACGGTTGCCAGCAACAGGGTACAAAAGGTGAGCCAGGCTCTTTGCAGTTTTTTCATCATAGATATACCATTTATTCAATAAGCCTGCCCTTCAGACGCTTACTCCCATTCTATCGTTGCAGGCGGTTTGCTACTAATATCATAAACTACACGGTTGATTCCCTTCACATTATTGATAATATCGTTCGATACATGCGCCAGGAATTCGTGCGGCAAATGCGCCCAGTCTGCTGTCATACCATCTACGGAAGTCACTGCCCTCAGCGCCACCACCGATTCATAGGTCCGTTCATCGCCCATCACCCCCACACTTTGTATCGGAAGCAGGATAGCGCCGGCCTGCCATACCTGGTCGTACAGGTTATGCGTTTTCAGGGCCTGCACATAACGGTGATCTGCTTCCTGCAGCAGGGCTACTTTTTCAGCAGTCACCTCGCCGAGTATGCGAATGGCCAGTCCCGGTCCCGGGAACGGATGGCGGTGCAACTGTTCTGCCGGAATGCCGAGTTCCTGACCTACACGGCGTACTTCATCTTTAAACAGGAACCGCAACGGTTCTACCAGTTCGAGGTGCATGATATCGGGCAGTCCGCCTACGTTGTGGTGCGATTTAATGGTCACCGAAGGACCATGCACCGACACGCTTTCAATCACATCAGGATAAATAGTGCCCTGTCCCAGCAATGAAATGCCTTCAATTTTCTTAGCCTCTTCCTGGAATACTTCAATGAACAATCTTCCTATGGTTTTGCGCTTGGCTTCAGGATCGGTTTTTCCTTTCAGTGCATCGTAAAAGATCTTTTTGGCGTCAACGCCTTTTACATTCAAACCAATGGTGCGATAGGTTTCCAGCACCTGTTCAAATTCATTCTTGCGCAATACACCATTATCAACAAAGATGCCATACAACCGGTCGCCGATGGCGCGATGGATCAATGTGGCCGCCACGGTACTGTCTACCCCGCCGCTCAGTGCCATGATCACTTTGCGGTCGCCGATCTTTTCCTTCAAGGCGGCAACGGTATCGGTTATAAAGTGGGCCGGCGTCCAGTCCTGGCTGCAGCCGCAAATATTTACCAGGAAGTTTTTGAGGATCTTTTTGCCCTCAATAGAGTGGTATACTTCCGGGTGAAACTGTACGCAGTACAACGGAGGCATTTCCCCGTTTTTCTTAAAGGCTGCGTAAGGGATGCTGTCGGTAGCGGCCAGCACTTCAAAACCTTTGGGCAGTTCCAGTACGGAATCGCTGTGGCTCATCCATACCTGCGACTGTTCCATTACACCGGTAAATAACGCATCTTCCGTTTGTTTATGCATCAGCGCCCGGCCATATTCGCGCTTATCGCTTTTGGCCACGCGACCGCCGAACTGCTTGGCCGTCAATTGCGCACCGTAGCAAACGCCCAGTACCGGCAGGCGGCTGTTGAGCGCTTTGATATCTACTTCCGGGGCCCGTTCATCGTTTACTGAAAACGGCGAACCACTCAAGATAATGCCCTTCAGGGAAGAATCAAATTCGATTTTTTTGTTGTAGGGAATAATTTCGCAGTATACATTGGCCTCACGTACGGCCCTGGCAATCAGTTGGGTATATTGACTGCCGAAATCAAGAATAATAATTTTTTCCGCCATGGTGACGCGAAGGTAGTGAGTTTTGGGGTTTTGTAACTTTTCCTGCTGACTTGCGTCAAATTGCTCAATTCTCTTTATCTTTTTGAACGGTAACCACCATTACACTTAAAACAACACTTGTATGAGAAACTTTCTATTGCTGCTGATCGTTGCTGCTGCATTCATACCTTCGTGCAATTTTTTCAGAGGGGAACGGGTGCGCGGAAATGGCCATCAGACTACGGAGGAACGCGCCGTGGGCAGCTTCAAAAGCGTCAGTTCTTCCGGCTCGTTCGACATATATGTATCGTCCGCCGCCACTCCGGCTGTAAAGATAGAAGCAGAAGAAAACCTGCTTCCCTATATTGAAACCTATGTGGATGGCGACAAACTGTATATTGATACCAAAGACGGCTACTGGCTGGACAACAAACGCGCTATGCGTGTATTTGTATCAGCACCGGAATTTACCAGTATCCATTCCAGCGGATCGGGCAATATTATAGGTGAAACCAAAATCACCAATCCGCACAAACTGGCGCTGAGTGTAAGCGGCAGCGCCGATATAAAGATGGAGATAGATGCGCCTGAAGTGGAAGCTGAGGTCAGTGGCAGCGGCGATATCAGACTGCAGGGGCAGACAAAAATTTTTAAAACCGGTGTATCAGGCAGTGGTGATATACATGCCATGGATCTGCTGGCAGAAGAAACAAGCGTACAAATCACCGGCAGTGGCGATGCAGACGTATATGCCAGCGTAGCGCTGGATGTAGCAGTTACCGGCAGCGGCGATGTACGGTACAAAGGTGGTGGTCAGTTGAGAAAAAGCAATATTGCAGGGAGCGGAAAGGTGACCAAACTGGAATAATGAAATAGCGTCTTACAATAAACTCATGTGCTAATGAGCATACTTCGTTGCGGGGTGCTCATTAGCACATTTTAATCAATCATCTTCACTGTAATCCATATATTCCTGTTCCTCCCTTTATCATCCGTGCAGGAGATTTTTACCGGGCCTTCCGCAGGCACAAAGAACTGGCGGGTGCGGGCATCTGCGGCTTTATAGAACTGATCGTTGATATACCAGTATACTTTGCTTACATCATTGCCGGTATAGCAGGTGAGCAGTAAAGGCTCCGGTTTTTTTCTGCTGATATAATAAGAGGCGCCATTGCGGGGAGACGTAATAGCCGGGCCGTTTTCCCTGAATATGCGTTCACAGTCGGGATTGTGTGGCGGTATCTTTTCATACACAATTCGCCTTTCTTCAAAATAATGCTGCATATCGGCGCCGATGGTCTTAAACCATTTTTTCTTGTAGCCGGCTGATGGTACACAGGTTTTGCAATAGGAGAGCTTTTCATCGGCCGATACATACACTTCCTGCGTATTGTTGCAATACTGCGTAGAAGAGATCAGTGGTATATAATAATCTGAAATCAGTTGCGTGCATTTTTCGGAGGGTACCATACCGGTTTCGGAACAAACGGTACGCAAACTACAATCTTCGGGGCGGGTAAACCAGGCGCGGTCGCTGTCATAGTCAAGGGTATTGAAGATTTTGAACAGGAGGGGCGTAGCCACATTGGCGCCGCTCAGTTCGGGAATGCCCAAAGCTGAAAAGTTTCCTACCCATACGCCTACCGTGTATTTCCGGTTGTAGCCGATGCTCCAGGCATCACGGCGTCCATAGGAAGTTCCGGTTTTCCAGGCAATCTTCGGCATGCGTTCCGTGCTTTGCCAGTTGAGCGGGAAATCCGGGCGGTTTACTTTGGACAGTGTTTCATTGATCATAAAAGCAGCGGCTGCACTCAGCACCTGTTTGCCTTTTGAAGGTGACTGCTCCGTACGAATGTAGTGGGGCTTATAGTATTTTCCCTCATTGGCAAAAACGGTATACAATCCGGTCAGCTCTTCCAGGGTGGCGCCGCAGCCGCCGAGTACCATGGACAAACCCAGTTTACGCTGGTCTTTCCTGACCTGGTTAAAATCGCAGGTGGCCAGTTTGTAGATGAATGCATCCTTGCCCAGTTGCCGCAATGCCTTTACTGCAGGAATATTGAGGGAATGTTCCAGTGCGTATTCCATGGTCACATACCCGTTGAACTGCTTATCGTAATTCTCGGGGGCATAGCCATCGTAGTTCACGGCCACATCGGTGATCACCGTTTTGGGGGTCATCCAGCCTGCATCTATACAGAGGCCAAACAGCAATGGTTTTAAGGTACTGCCCGGTTGCCGGATGGCGGCGGCGCCGTTTACCTGGCCGGCATCCGTAGTATCGTAGAAATTACCCGAGCCAACATAAGTAATTACATTGTGCGTTTCATTGTCAATTATAACTACTGCCGCATTCCGGATATTTTTTAAGGTGAGAACGCGTACGTAATCCTGCACCAGTTTTTCCGTTTTCAATTGGGTATTGAGATGAATATTGGTATGAATAACAGGGCCTCCCTGGTTTTTCAGTTTCCAGGCCAGGTGGGGGATCAGTTTGGGTACGCTGCCCCGTTGTGCCGTTAAAGGTTCCTGCAACGCATCACTAATTTCCTTTTCGGTGAAGATGCCATCGCTTTGAAACTGCTGCAGCCAACGGTTTCTTTCCTTTATAATGAGGTCATTATTTCTTCCCATGACCAGCGAAGAGGGACGATTGGGTATGATGGAAAGGGCGGTGATCTCCGCCAGGGAAAGATGGTCGGGATTTTTTTTGAAATAGAGAATGGAAGCTGATTTTACCCCTTCAATGTTGCCGCCATAAGGCACCAGGTTGAGGTACATCTGCAGTATTTCACTTTTGGTATACTTCCATTCCAGCTGAAAGGCGCGAAACATTTCCACGCATTTATTCCACCAGGTGCGCGACTTAGGCTCCAGCAACCTTGCCACCTGCATGGTGATGGTGGAAGCCCCGGAGGTCCGTTTCATCCGGACCATGTTCCGGAACAATGCCCTGCCTATGGCCAGTGGATTGATGCCGGGATGATAATAAAAATAACGATCTTCCTTTTCGATGATGGTCTTGCGCAGCAGCGGGGAAATTTCATTCAATTCCGTCTTCATGCGCCATTTTTCATCACGGGTAAGAAAAGCATGTACTACTTCTCCTTCATCGTCCGTTATGATGGTGGAATATTCAATATGGTCCGGTAAGGGGAAGATCAGGTTGAGCAAATGAAAAACCGCAAAAAGCAGCACCGACGCCAGGAAGAGGCGCCTGAACCATTTTTTCGATATGCGTCTGAGCTTTGCCACCGTTGCGGGGGTTGCGGTTAGGGTATCGCCGGCAAAAGTATAAACGAATGTCGTTTGCTTTTATGGAACGGGCTGTTAATTGAATCCTTAAAATTGACCACAACTATAAACGAAGTACGTAAAAACGATCATAACGTTGCAACCGGCGATAAAAAAAATGTATTGTTGCTACATTCCTTTACCGGTTCAACCATATTTTTTGTTACTTGGTGTATCGAAAAATGCGGCTTAAAAAAAATATGCAAAGCCGTGCAACCTTTCGCATATGCGTAAACATCAACTGATTTTCCAATTTCAATTTCCTCTTCAACCATAACCCCATGCGCAACCAATTTTTTCCGATCGCAGCCATTATCGCCGTTGCATTTTTTCTCAGTTGCAACAGCAGCCAGGTAAACCTGACTTATACCAATGCCAAAGACGAAGTGCCGGCATTGGGCAACCTGGTATTCCGTTTTGACAAAACGTTGGTAAGTGACTCATTGCTTAACCAGTGGGACTCTACCGAGTACATCAGCTTTGACCCGGAAATTCCCGGCCGCTTCCGGTGGGACCAGGGCGATCAGCTGGTGTTCTCTCCTGCCAGGCCACTGCCGCCTGCTACTTCGTTTACGGCTAAGCTTAATAGTGATATATTACAATACAGCGAGTATGGCAAGATTGGCGGCGCTGACAATATAACGTTCTATACCCCCCTTCTCCGGTTGGAGAACAGCAACGTAGCATGGATGCCCCTGCAGGAAAATTCCACTATACCTGTACCACAGGTTGACCTGTATTTTAACTATGCCGTACAACCGGCTGTGATCAAAGAGAAAATGACGGTGCAGATAGAGGGTACGCCGGTACAATATGATTTGCAGACCATCGAAAACGACAGCCGCATATCCCTGCGGTTAAAGGGGTTGAAGGCAGAAGACAAAGACCTGCAGGCGGTAGTGGCCCTCGAAAAAGGAATTGTGCCTGAGGGCGGTAAGAATGGCACCAAAGAGAAAATTGAGAACAGGTTATTTATCCCTTCTCCCTATAGTCTCACCATTAATGATGTAACCGGCGAACACGATGGCATTACCGGTACGGTATATGTCCGCACCAGTCAGCAGGTAAACATCAATGATGTAGCCTCGCGCGTAAACATCAATCCTTCCGTAAAGTTTGCCGTAACGCCAACGGAAGATGGATTTGCTATCCGCAGTGAACAATTCAGTACCGATAAGAGCTATGTGCTTACCCTTAAAAAAGGGTTGAAAGGTCAGTTGGGAGGAGAATTGCGCGAAACCTATGAAAACAATGTAGCTTTTGGCGAACTGGAGCCGGCCCTGCGTTTCAACAACAAAAAAGCCGTTTACCTCTCTGCACAAGGCAATCAGAACATTGAAGTGCGCATTACCAATATTCCGAAAGTAAAGGTGATCATTTCAAAGATCTATGAAAGCAATCTCCTGGCGGTGGAGCGTTATGGCTATTATCCGCGCGATGCAAGGAATTCTTCAGACGCGGACGATTATTATTATGAAGGCGACTACTACGGCGATTACAGCAGCAGCCTGAGTTTTGGCGATGTGATCTATGAAAAGGAAATTGATACGCGTTCGCTGCCCAAATACGGCAACAGCCGCCTGTTTACGTTTAATATAGAAGACCGGCTGCCTGATTTCAAAGGCATTTATCATATTAAAATGCGTTCCAGTACGGATTATTGGATTTCGGATAGCCGGTTTATTTCCAAATCTGATATAGGCCTGGTGGCCAGGGAAGGAAAAGACAAGCTTTTGGTGTTTGCCAACTCTATTAAAACGGCGCAGCCATTAAACGCGCTCAACATCATTGTATATGGCAACAACAACCAGGTGCTGGGCATGGGCACTACCAATAGTGATGGGGTGGCCGAAGTAGAATACAGCAGGAGAGAATTTGCAGGTTTTCGTCCGGCGATGGTGATTGCCAAATCGCCGGAAGACTTCAACTATTTACCTTTTAACAGCACCCGTGTAAATACCTCCCGCTTTGAAGTGGGCGGCAAGCGCACCAATGTAACGGGGCTGGATGCCTTTATCTATGCTGAACGGGATATCTATCGTCCCGGTGAGAAGATCAATTTTTCCGTTATTCTCCGCGACAAGCAATGGAAGTCGCCGGGAGAACTGCCGTTGAAGCTGAAGGTGTTATTACCCAATGGTAAAGAACTGAAAGCATTCCGCAAAACGCTGAATGCACAAGGGGCGCTGGCAGGGGATGTAGACCTTGCTGAATCTGCTATCACCGGTGGCTATACGCTGGAAGTATATACTTCCAATGATGTGCTGCTGGCCAGCAAGAACTTCAATGTAGAAGAATTTGTGCCGGACAGGATCAAACTTTCCGTAAAGATTGATAAGCCTTCCGTAGGTCCGGGACAAACCACCACTATGTCTGTCAACGCCGTCAACTTCTTTGGCCCGCCGGCCGCGAACCGCAATTTTGAAGGAGAAGTGCAGGTAAGTCCCCGCTACTTCAGTCCCAAAAAATACGGTCAATACAATTTTGGTCTTGACAATATAGGATTGTCATTCGACAGAAAGAATGTGGAAGGCAGCACCGATGACAATGGCAATGCCAGCATCAGCTACGAGGTGCCTATCATGTATAAAGACAATGGATTGCTGCAGGCAACGTTTTATGCTACGGTGTTTGATGAAACCGGGCGGCCGGTAAGTCGCAGTGCAACCGCCAACATCTATACCCAACAGGTATTCTTCGGGGTGGGCAGCGACGGTTACTGGTATTATCCGTTGAACCAGGTGGTGAAATTTCCGTTGATTGCACTGGATAAAAATGAAAATGTGGTAAGCGCCAAAGCTACCGTAACGGTTGTCAAACATGAATACCGCACGGTGCTTACCAGGGCCGGCAGCTATTTCCGCTACGAAAGCCAGCGCGACGATAAAATTGTATCCGAACAAACCATCACGGTAAGTGGTGAGCAAACGGCCTATTCTTTTGTACCGCGCTCCCCCGGCCGCTATACGTTGCGCATATCCATCCCCGGTGCAGACAGTTATGTGAGCAAGCAATTCTATAGTTACGGTTATTGGGGAAGTGATAATGCCTCATTTGATGTAGACCCCGAAGGCAATATTGATATGGCGCTGGATAAAAGTTCTTATCTGGCCGGCGAAACTGCGAAAGTATTATTTAAAACGCCTTTCGATGGCCGCATGCTGGTGACCATGGAAACAGACCGCGTAGTAAGTTATCAGTATGTAAACGTGGAGAACCGTGCAGCTTCGGTGGACCTGAAATTAACAGAAGAACACCTGCCGAATGTGTTTGTAACGGCAACCCTGATCAAACCCCATGACGTGAGTGAAATACCACTTACCGTAGCATATGGGTATAAGAACGTCCGGGTAGAAGAGAGGAGCCGCCGGATCAATGTGGAAATTGTAGCGCAGAAGAATGTCCGTTCGCGCACGCGTCAGAAAGTAACGGTGAAAGCAACGCCCAACAGCTATGTTACACTTGCTGCAGTGGATAACGGCATATTGCAGATCACCGGTTTCAAAACACCTGATCCATACGGTCACTTCTATGCCAGCAAAGCACTTGAAGTGAATGCCTATAACATGTACCCGCTGTTGTTCCCCGAACTGAAATCGCGCATAAGCAGTACCGGTGGTGACGGCGATATTGAAATGAACAAACGCACCAACCCCATGCCGGCTAAACGGTTCAAGCTGGTGTCTTACTGGAGCGGCATTGCGCAAACCAACAGCAGCGGCGAAGCCAGCTTTGAATTTGATATTCCCCAGTTCAGTGGTGAATTGCGGTTGATGGCCGTATCGTATAAAGATCAAAGCTTTGGAAGTGCTGATGCAGCCATGACGGTGGCCGACCCGCTGGTACTGAGCACAGCGCTGCCGCGTTTTCTGAGTCCGAAAGATACCGTAACCGTGCCTGTGGTGATCACCAACACTACCGACAAATCAACAACGGCCACCGCTACGCTCAGCGTACAGGGACCGTTGCAGGTGACCGGCAACAGCACTCAATCTGTTACACTTAATCCGCGTAGTGAAGGACGCGCGGTGTTCCGCGTGGCTGTGGCGCCTGCCATGGACGTAGCCAAAGTAAAAGTGGAAGTGCAGGGACTGGGAGAGAAGTTTACCGATGAAATTGATATCAGTGTACGCTCCGTAGCGCCATTGCAGGTGCATACCGGCAGCGGGACCATAACGGGCGGTAATGTGCAACGCATCAATATCCCGCTGCAGGACTTTGTGCCCAGGACAATTGATTACAAACTTACCGTCAGCCGCAGCCCGGCATTGGAGTTGGGTAAACAATTGCGTTACCTGGTGAACTATCCCTATGGTTGTACAGAACAAACCATATCGGCAGCCTTCCCGCAATTGTATTTTGCGGATCTCGCTACACAAATGAATGACGAAACCAATCGCGCCCGCAGCGCCGCCAACTTCAACGTGCTGGAAGCAATACGCAAGATCAAACTGCGACAGTTGTACAATGGCGCCGTTACCTTGTGGGATGGCGAAGGCACGGCACACTGGTGGGCAACAGTATATGCCGCGCACTTTTTACTGGAAGCAAAGAAGGCTGGTTTTGATGTGGACAATACCGTGCTGAACAATATATTCAACTACCTGAACAACCGGTTGAAAAATAAAGAGACAATTGATTATTACTACAATCAGAATCAGCATAAGAAAATAGCGCCCAGGGAAGTGATCTATAGTTTGTACGTACTGGCGCTGGCGGGCAAGCCCAATGTGTCTGCGATGAATTACTACAAATCAAACCCGCAATGGCTGAGCCTCGACAGTAAGTACCTGCTCAGTGTGGCCTATGCCATTGCCGGTGACAAGCAGAAATTCCGTGAAATACTGCCCCAATCATTCACCGGCGAAGTATCTGTGGCGCAAACCGGTGGCAGTTTCTATTCTCCCATCCGTGACGAAGCCATTGCCCTGAATGCCTTGCTGGACGCCGATCCTGCCAATCCTCAGATCAGTGTGATGGCCAATCATGTAGTGAACCAGTTGAAAGGTCGCACGTGGTTCAGTACGCAGGAATGTTCATTCAGCTTTTTAGCGCTGGGCAAAATGGCGCGTGCGGCAGGCAAGGCCGGTGTGACCGCTGAGATAAAAGTGAATGGCAAAACCATTGGCACGGCCGGCGCGAACCCTGTTAGTTTCAGCGCCAAACAACTGGGTGGTCCCAATGTAGAGATTGCCGCCAAAGGCAACGGACGTTTATATTTCTACTGGCAAAGTGAAGGCATATCACAAAGCGGCGCTTATAAGGAAGAAGACAACTACCTCCGCATTCGCCGTAAATTCTATGACCGGTATGGCCGGGTGATTGCCGGTAACAGCTTTACCCAGAATGACCTGGTGATTGTGCAGCTCACGGTAGAAAAAGCTTACAGCGGCACGGTAGAAAATGTGGCGATTACCGACATGTTGCCGGCGGGTTTTGAAATTGAAAATCCGCGTACAAAGGAAATTCCTGGTATGGACTGGATCAAAGATGCTGCTACGCCTACCGCGCTGGATGTGCGCGATGACCGCATCAATTTGTTCGTAAATCTGTACAACAACCGGCAGGTGTATTACTATGCAGTGCGCGCTGTGTCGCCGGGTACCTACCATATAGGTCCTGCCGCCGCAGAAGCGATGTATAATGGCGAATACCACTCATATCATGGAGCAGGCATAATAGAAGTGAAGGAGAAATAGCAGTAAAGACATCCACTTGGAGGCGGTCCTCCCGGACCCGGAGTTGAACCGGGAACAGGAGGACTGCTCTTTTCTACCCATTTACGTGGAGCAACGGTCACAAGTTTTGTGGCCAAATCAACATTTTTTCAACCTGCGGGCTGCCGCATCAATCCCGGAATAGAATTTGTACTTCTTTTATCAAAATACGTCAATCCTTTTCCGCAAGTTTTACGAACTTTGCGGCTCCCTCCCTGATAAGCTGAGAATAACCTGACTGCTTTGGAATAATTACTAAGGAATGTTCAAGGTCCTGGTATGCCTACGATTGTTTGTCAGATCTAAACAGAGAGATTAAAAGAAGATTGTATGAACCGCAAGGAAAGGATGATCCTGCTGATTTTAGCCGGACTGATGTTTACGCATATCCTGGATTTCATGATCCTGATGCCGCTGGGAAATTATCTGATGCCTTACTTCGATATTTCGGCGCAAGCGTTCAGCGTGTTGGTGGCCGCCTACACATTGAGCGCCGGCATTTCAGGTTTTGCGGCAGCCTTTTTTGTAGATCGCTATGATCGCAGATCGGTATTGTTATTCGGGTATTCGGGTTTTCTGCTGGGCACTATTGCCTGTGGCTTTGCGCCAGACTTTAATTTTCTGTTGTCAGCGCGCATTCTCGCCGGAGTGTTTGGCGGATTAATCAATGCGCAGGTATTGTCTATTGTGTCGGACATGTTTGGCTATGAACGGCGTGGGATGGCTATGGGAGCTATCATGTCGTCCTTTGCAGTGGCATCGGTGCTGGGCGTTCCCTTTGCCTTATACCTGGCCAATGTATTCTCCTGGCATGCGCCGTTCTTACTGGTAGGCATTCTGGGTATACTGATCATCCCCATGATCATGAAGTACATTCCCTCCATGACTGCCCACCTGGTGAAAAAGGAAGACCGGCCGTCTTACTGGCGGGTGCTGACGAGTGTGCTGAATCATCCGCAACAACGCATTGCTTTGTTGTTTTCGGCATTGATCATGCTGGGACATTTCCTTATCATTCCTTTTGTGAATCCTTATATGGAATTCAATGTAGGATACAGCAAATCGCAAACGCCGATGATCTACCTGATTGGCGGCCTGGCTTCTTTTTTATCTGCCAATATCCTGGGCCGGCTGGCGGACCGCTATGGTAAGATGACCATATTTACCGTGTGCATCGTATTGTCGTTGTTCACGGTATGGAGTATTACCAATCTTCCAGCCATTCCATTTTCGATGACGCTTACGGTATTTGCCATCTGGTTTACGCTATCCACAGGCAGGATGGTAACGGCCAATGCCATGATCAGTAATGTGGTGGAGGCAGAACAACGGGGCAGCTTTATGAGCTTCAACAGCAGTGTGCAGCAACTGGGCACCAGCCTGGCTTCTTTTATTGCGGGTCTGGTTATCATAAAAGGCGCAGACAATAAGATATATCATTATGACTGGCTCGGTTACCTCAGTATATTGTTCCTTTTGTTTGCATTGCTGCTGGCAAGAAGGTTATTTGTTCAAATGGAACGCATCAGCAAGTAAAAAATAAAACAAGGGTACGGAACATTTATGTAAAATGAAACCTGCTGCCCTTCTTCAGCTATTTATATCAAACCATCAGTTCAGTACAATCGTTTCCGTTACTTCTTCGGAGCGGTTGTACCATCTGATGTATAGCAATTTCCCTTCTTTATTGAAATAGCGCCAGTCTTTCCACCGCATACCATTCCGGTAAAACCCAACGGCTCTTACCGTGCCATCTTCATTCCATTCTTCCCACACACCCTGGCGGATACCTTCATTGCAGTAGCCGCTATCTTTTCGCGTGCCATCGGGAAACCAGGTGACATACCGTCCGTGCACCAGGCATTCTGTGAAGGGAAGCGCATTGGTCATAAATGTTTTTACCGTATCGCCTTCCTCCACCGTTACCAGCAGTTCAGCCGCACTGTCTTTCAGCCCGGGCGGATGAATGGAGAGATACATTTGGCGGTACATCAGTTTTTCATAGGGCAGGCTTTCATCATCATTCATGATGTCTTTCATTTCCTGCAGGTGGGGTGGGGGAGAATAGCCGGGCTTGTAAATGCGTTGCATTTCATTTTTGGTGGCCGCCAGTTTTTTGGCGTTGCACTCCATCATCATACGCAACTGTCCGTTGGGGTACCAGCTTTTCCAGATGCCGTCCGGCATATTATTCTTCAGGTAACCTGAATCACACAATTGTCCGTTGGAATACCGGCTTTGCCAGTTGCCGCGATAATTGATGCCTATATAATGCTCCGGGGGATATATTTCACGGGGTACGTAGGGCAACTGGCTGTAGG
>Ga0182792_1001887_pt1 | contig 15859 bp, 15 predicted proteins | sample Passage237B_FD_130497 | JGI IMG/M metagenome (GOLD analysis project Ga0182792, IMG submission 130497) | Cellulose adapted compost microbial communities from Newby Island Compost Facility, Milpitas, CA, USA - Passage2 37B (version 2) (version 2) ...
AAGCTCCCACCAGTCCGGTGCGGGGAATGAGGAAGAGAATCAAAGATGTGATTTCCACGATGCCGATAAACTGGAACGTGGCCGCGTCCAGGCCTATGGCAGCGGCCTGCGCCAGGGATTCTTCATCCGGCGAAAGTTTCATGAAGGCACTCATGCCGAACAGTAAGGCCAGACCGACGGTCAGCACCCAACCAATGATGTTTAAACCTTTGTGTGTCATAGCTTTTTTGTTTTTTAGTTCTGTTCCAAAATTCCGCAGAATAACTATACCTTTGTTATCTGTTACAAATAGGATAGTACTTACAAAAAGGATAGTGATGAGAGAATACACAGCTGAAAGATGTGCCAAAGCCAAGCTGGCGATCCGGGATACACTGGATGTGGTTGGGGGGAAATGGAAGCTGGTACTGCTGTCGATGCTGCGCAGTGGCCGGAGAGGGTTTAACGAATTGTCCAGGGAGGCGGGAATATCGCCGCGGATATTGTCGAAGGAATTACAGGACCTCGAAATGAACGGTCTGGTCCTTCGTCACGTATGCAACACGAAGCCCGTGACCGTTCAATATGAATTGACGGATTACAGTAAATCCCTCAATGAAGTATTGGAAGCTCTGGAACGTTGGGGTGAACAGCACCGGAGGAAAATCATCCAGTAAAGGGGTTACTGGTCCTCCAGGTTGCTGATGATCTTTTCCAGGGTCTCGATCGTAGTGAAATACTCGTCCTCGGATATGTTTTGCACGGCCTTCAGACGGAATTCCTTCTGTTTCTGAAGGCATTGCTCAAAAATTACCCTGCCCTTTTCAGTCATGCTAAGACCGTCGACCTGACTGATCAGCTGATTTTCGGTCATCTGGTCCAGCGTCTCATCGATCACACGCGGATTGGCAAATTCGCGGAGAACATCCACCATTTTTTCTTTGGAATAGCCTTCATGGATCGAATGCAGGATCTGCCACTGCAGCCGGTTGATGCCCGCTTCTTCATGCACTTTGTCGATGCCTTCGTTCAGGAGGTTGTCGGCTTTTTTAAGGTAATAGCCTATGGGAAGCTTATTTTTCATGGTTGAGTAGTAAGGGATAATCGGTTGTTGAAAAATGATTTAATGTAGGTGGTTAGCGGCGATTTCAATTCCATGTGGATAATAGGATAGGGCATATCCTGAGCATCTTTTTCCGACCGGTCAAAAGGGATAAAGCCCATCTTCTGATAAAACCGGTACGCCGCTGTATTTTGTTCATTCACATCTACTTTGCATGCTGTCAGTTTACGGATCGCAAAGTGGATCAAAGACGAACCCAGACCCATGCCAAAATAATCCGGATGGATAAACAGCATTTCAATTTTGTCAGCGTACGTTCCGATAAAACCGATGATCTGCTCATTTCTTTTCAAGCAATAAAGTTCGAAAACACTGAAGTCGAGCTCCTCCAGCATTTTCTGGGTCGTCTGGAAATCGGATTCCGACAAAAAGTGGTGGGTAGCCTTTACGGATTGGGACCAGACTTCCAAAACCCCCTGCCGGTAATTTTCAGTATAGGCTACCAATTTAACGTGATGATCAGGGGCCATGGTGGATACAGTCGGTTTAGTGGGGTTTCTGGGTGCTGACAGACCAGAAATTACCGGCACAGTCGGTAAAGGTTCCCCGAATATCAGGATCTCCTTCCCGCTCTGTTGGTTCGGATACCTTCGTACATCCGTTTTCTATAGCTTTCGTGAAAGTACTATGGACATCTGGAACATATAAATGAAGGATTGCCGGGGTGCCGGGATATTTTTCATTTCCATCGGCCAGCATTAAGACGGAGTCGTCGATTTGGAGTTCCATATGGGCGATTTTGCCGTTGGGGAACTCGTAACGGCGCAGCTCCTACGCATCAAAAACGGTTATCAGCTGATTGGCGAGTTTCTGAGCGCCATCTACCACCAGGTAAGCGGATAAGGAATTGTAATTTTCAGGTTTGAAAGTCATAATGGTCGAAGGTTAGGGGAGAAAACACGGATTTTCTATTACAACGAACAGAACTAAAAACGATTATAAACGTAATTCCCGCTGTCAGAACAGGCCTGAACCACCGGTATTATTCCTTCCTGATAAGCAACTGCTTGATTTTCTGAAGGTTTCGGTCCAGTGCTTCGCGGGTTTTGAGCCGGTGCAGGGTTTTAAGGATCTCCTGCTGTCGCGAAGGCGGAAATTTGTCGAAGGTGGCCCGGGCATGGGGATTAGCCTCCAGTATTTCAGCCAGATCAGGATGCATGGGGACCACCCTTTTCACCGGATCGTATCGGATGGAAACTTCAATTTCCTCCCCAATGCGATCAGGCGAATTTTTCAGCATTAACAGATTGATATAAAGCCGCCACTGCCCCTGAAATTTCATCAGCGTCTGGGTATAGGGTTTACCGTTGACGGTCCCACAAACGGGAATGGGACTTTTGTCCCGGCCTGCCTGCCGGAAAATATCGGCCAGAACCCCATCCGGAACATACACAAACGGATTAATGCCAATGATATCCAGTACCGCTCGGAACGTATGGAGGGTGTAATCCATGGTCCGGTCGATCAGGGTTTCAGCCTACCCAGTTTGATGAGTGCATCCTTGAGTTGTTCCGATTTGGCCGTTCCGATCAGCACCTTACGACCGCTTTTCAGTTCCAGCTGCAGTCCTTCATTCCCGGCCACGTTGTAGGCGACACTGTTACGGAAGAGTTTAAAACGCACTCCCCAGCCGCCGTATTCCAGCAGGGGGGAATAGGTTCTCAGGTAACATTTCTCGAGATCATCCCAGGCAAAATTCTTCGCCTTCAGGTGAAAAGGGAAAAAGCGAACCTGAATGCCGTCAGGCTTAATCGCGGTATCAAGTCTGGCTGAGAGGAAAAGAAAAGCTACCAGCAGGAGCACTACCGTAGATAACAGCAGGGTGTTAAAGGCTCCCGACGGCAGGTTCGGCAGGGTCGTCATCTGATAAATATTAAAACAGGTAATGGCGAACAGTCCGATAAGAGCTATCCATATCCACCACTGTTTGAATTTCTGACGTTCGAGGAAAACGGGTTCGTTTGGCATAGTTGATAGTGATTTTTCAATGTGTGGAAGTTACAAAATTGTGGATTGAAATGCGCTTTTCAGCGAACTCCTCCGGTAATATTTTTAGGCAATGAAGCGTGTTGTTGGAGAAAATGGCGGTAACAGGCTTCGGTGGCCCCATCTGCTATAACCAGGCAGGAGCTTGATTAGTATTCTCGTTACGCACAGGCAGGTTTAGTTCGCTATTTCAATTCACGACCAAGTAGTATCTCCCATTCAGCTTTAGAATGTGGATCTATTTTTCGGGAACTCTCGGTTTTTAATTTCTCATGAAATCTTCCGGCGACATAGTCCTTGTAATCGTCGTGGATGGAAACCGGGTATAGGAAAGGCCAGTACGGCTTAACATCTATCTTCTCGAACGCTTCTTCAAAGGAAGAAAAAGTTATTTCTTCATTTATCTGAAGGTCATCAAGCTCTCCGAGTGGGTCAAATTCATGATGATGGTACCGAAAAACAGGGGAGTTGCCATTGAGTATCCTGTAGATAGATATGGACCCTCCCTCACCACCTATTTTGAAAACACATTCATCCATAGGGCATCAGATATACATTCAGGGTTTGCTGTAAAATAGAACGTACAATTGGGAATCGACAGCTGCTGTATGGTTAAGGGTAGGGAGTAGCCGGGTTTCGGTGACTACTCCCTGAAGTTATTTATCGGGCTTCCTTCACATATTTCTCAAGCCATCGGTCCATTTCCCACAACATGTGCAGGAGGGATTCCTGGGCCGAATAGCCATGACTTTCATGTGGCAGCACGACCAGCCGGGTGTTGGCTCCCATCGATTTGAGAGCCGTATAATAACGCTCGCTCTGCATTGGGAAGGTTCCGGTATTGTTGTCTGCTTCCCCGTGAATGAGCAGCAGGGGCGTTTTCATCTTGTCGGCATTCATAAACGGAGACATGGCGTTGTAAACTTCCGGAGCCTGCCAGTAAGTTCTTTGCTCGTTCTGAAAACCGAATGGGGTTAACGTCCGGTTGTAAGCGCCGCTTCGTGCGATACCCGCTTTAAACAGGTTGCTGTGCGTGAGCAGGTTTGCGGTCATGAAAGCGCCGTAGGAATGCCCGCCTACGCCCACCTTCTCCGGATCGACCACACCGAGGCGAACTCCTTCGTCGATGGCCGCTTTGGCACTGGCCACGAGTTGTTTGACGTAGGTATCGTTGGGTTCGGCGTCTCCTTCACCCACAATTGGAATGGCTGCATTGTCAAGAATGGCATATCCCCGGGTAACAAATGCAGCAGCACCCCAGTAACTGATCCGGTTGAACTGGTAGGGGGAGCCTGACATCTGACCGGCGGCTTCCCGGTCGCGGAATTCACGCGGGTAGGCCCAGAGCAGGGTAGGAAGCGGACCGTTTTCTTTTTTGTATCCAACCGGCAGATACAGGTTGGCCGTCAGTTCCACACCGTCGTCCCGCCTATAGCGGAGAACCTGCTTCTGAACCCCTTTGAGGTGGGGTAGCGGATGCGGGAAATCTGTGATCTGCCGCAGTGGCTCTTCTTTCTTTTTAGGTTTCAGGTTACGCACGAAATAATTTGGAACCTCATCCGGTGTTTCCCGGGTGGTCAGAATGGCCGGTTTCGTTATGTCGAGCAGGACCATTGGGGCTTCATATACCGGCGCTTCTGAACGCCACAGTCTTTCCGACTTCAGTGTATTCAGATTGAGTTTGTCTACAAATGGTCTGTCGCCTTCGGGAGAAGCGCCCTGGCCGAAATAGAACAGTTCGTTATTGGCGGTAAGGTTCAGGACGTAGGTTCCAAGGAGAGTCCTTTTGAGCTGAGGGACGCCCGGGTCATTGTAACGATCTTCCGATGAGCGGTCAAAAAGGAGTTTAGCCGTACCTGGATCAGAGGGGTTAATGATGTGGGTCATCGTCCTGCGGGAATCCCACCAGTTTTCATTGATCAGTGCCAGCCGGTCGTTGCCCCAGGTGACCCCGCCAAAGCGCAGGCGTGTCCTGAATACCGACCGTGGCTGCCGGTCGAAAGGAGCCTCCAGGACAAACAGCTCATCCCTGAAATCGGCTTTCTTTTTGGAATCTCCGCCGTCAAGGGCTTCAACCCAGTATACGGTGGCCGGTGCGTCACTGCGCCAGCCAAATGCACGGGATCCGGGCGGGACGGCATCACGTCCCCAGGGGACGTTTTCCACCAGCGGACGGAGTGACAGGGTTTTAACGGCTTGTCCGGTTATCGAAATGATCTCGGTTTTGAGGGGGAAAAGACTGGCCGGAACCAGGTAGGAATAAGGTTTCGAGAGGGTTTGCAGAAGGATATAGCGGGCGTCGGGCGAGGGGAGGGATGACGCAATGATTTGTGGGCTGCCTATTTTTTCCACTTTGCCCTGCAGGTTCACTTTCACTAGCTGAGAAGTAAAGTAGAAATCGAACATGGCTTCATCTTCCCGGTTTTTCAGCAGGTCCTGGAAAGTGGGTGCGATACTTTTCCTGCCCAGATTTTCCTGAATGACGGGGCCGACCGGTACCCGGCTGGGCTCGGGCGCCTTGCCCCTGTCGTCGGGGACTGTTTTGACCAGCAGTGACTGGCTGTCTGACAGCCAGTGATACGGCGTGCCATAGACAGCATTCAGGGCCTCATTCAGGACCTGATGCGCCTGCCCGCTTGCCACTTCGGCCACGTACAGCCGGATGGCGTCATCTTCCGCTATCGAAAAGGCGATTTTGCTGTAATCCGGCGACCAGCTTACATGGCCGATCTGAGCCTCTTTGCTGATACCGGTGAGCGGGTGCTCTTTGCCGGAGCCGAGATCTTTGAAACGGATGTCACGGATGTAGGTTGGGCGGGCCGGACCGTTATTGGCCGGATTGATTCGTACGCCGGCGAGGCGTAATTCGGGTTGGGAAAGTTCTGAGATCGAGGGGTTCGCAGCACGTTCCAGAATGATCATCCATTCGCCCCTGCCGTCGACACTGACCGAGGGAGTGGGAGCAGCCGTCACCAGGGCTGCCAGTTCCGGAGGAGGGGTTTGATAGGGAGTGTTTTCCTGAGCCGATATTGATCCGGATACCATCATAAGAGCAATCAGAGTTTGGTTGATTAGTTTCATGGTAATAAACTAGTTGTGGTTCAGCAATACTAAGAGGATACCCCGTAAAACCCAAATCGGGCGGAGAGATTTGTCAGAGCTTAATTTTTGGGGAGGAAAGGGACTTTGGTATATTGCCTTTTTAATTCGGAGTAGTAGATTGGGAACATGAAAAAAATAGCATTGATTACCGGAGCGACCTCCGGAATTGGACTGGCTACGGCCTACAAATTTGCTCAGGCAGGTATAGACCTCATCCTTTGCGGCCGAAGAGCAGAAAAGCTGAACAGCATAGCGGAAGAACTGGGAAAGTTGGTCGCGGTGACGACCCTCATTTTCGATGTCCGGGATCAGAAAGCCGTGGAAGCTGCCATCGGTTCGCTGGAAGACCCGTGGAAAAAAATTGACATTCTGGTTAACAACGCCGGCAATGCGCACGGTCTCAGCACGATCGATAAGGGCGACGTTGCCGACTGGGATGCCATGATTGACGGCAACGTGAAAGGCCTTCTCTATGTATCCCGGGCAATCATTCCGGGGATGGTGGAACGTGGAGCCGGACACATCGTCAATATCAGCTCCATAGCAGGAAAAGAGACTTACCGGAACGGCAACGTGTACTGTGCTTCCAAGGCCGCCGTGGAAACCATCAGCAAGGGCATGAGGCTGGAGTTGACCGAACACGGTATCAAAGTGACCAACATAGCACCCGGGGCGGTTGAGACGGAGTTTTCGCTGGTCCGCTTCAAGGGCGATGCCGAAAGAGCGGCCAAAGTGTATGCAGGATTTGACCCGCTAAAACCGGAAGATATCGCCGATGCGATTTTCTATGCGGTAAGCGCTCCGGCCAATGTAACAGTTGCCGATATTACCTTGCTGGCAGGCGCCCAGTCGGAAGCGATGACCATCCATCGCAGGGAATAAACCCTTTCTTAACAAAGATCAAGGCAAAAGGGTAGGGCCAGGGGCTAACTTGCGGGTATTGATTTGGTCACTATGAACAGGAAAGCATTTTTGGGTACATTAGCCGCAGCAGCCAGTATGAGTGGATTAGGAGCATTTAAACGATATACCGACGATCTGGAGGAAACCGATAATGTAATGCCGATACTCTTTATCGGTCACGGATCTCCGATGAACGGCATCGAGGACAACGAATTCAGCCAGCGCTGGGAAAGGCTCAGCAGGGAAATCCCACAACCCAAAGCCGTACTGGTGGTTTCGGCGCACTGGCTGACCCGGGGTACCCATATCACCGCTATGGAACGTCCCCAGACGATCCACGATTTTGGCGGATTTCCCAAGGCCCTGTTCGATGTGCAGTATCCCGCACCCGGAGATCCTGTACTGGCGATGGAAACCAAATCGCTCATCAAGTCGGTGAACGTAGGACTTGATCATGACTGGGGACTGGATCACGGGGCCTGGACAGTCGTCCGGAGAATGTACCCCAAAGCAGACATCCCCGTACTCCAGTTGAGCATCGATTTCTCAAAACCCGCCGAATACCATTATAATCTGGCAAAAGAGCTTAAATCACTTCGGAAAAAAGGAGTGTTAATCCTCGGTAGCGGCAACATGATTCACAACCTCCGGATGGTTGACTGGAGGAACATGGATAAAGATGATTACGGATACGACTGGGCGATTGAAATGCACCAGCTGTTCAAGGACAAAATCCGTGAAGGAGATCATCGGGCCATGGTCGAATACCTGAAATTAAGCCCCGCCGCCAGGCTGGCCGTGCCCACACCGGATCACTATTATCCCCTGATGTATATTCTGGGACTGCAGGAAAAGAACGAGGAACCACAGTTTTTCAACGATAAACTGGTGGCGGGTTCCCTTAATATGACTTCCGTGAAATTCGGGTGATCATTCTGCCTGATCCTGATTCACCATAAACAGGGCCGTGCGGGGAAAACGGGCAAATAATTCCTGTTTGAGTTCATGCGGCAGATCGAGGGCGTTGATGGCGTGCGCCATACATTCGAGCCAGGCATAGGCATCTTCTTCCGTAATCGGATGCGGCATATGGCGCGCCCGCATTCGGGGATGCCCGTAAACCTCTGAATAAAGGGGAGGCCCGCCGAGAAACTGGGTTAGAAACAGGCGCTGCTTTTCCTTGATGACTTCCTTCTCCGTCTTGAATAACCGGCTGATCAGCGGGTGCGTAAACACCAGATCATAAAAATTATCTACCAGCTGCCGGAGGGTTTCTTCACCGCCAATCCGGAAATAGATAGCATCTTCACTAAGTTCAAAATCCTTTACTTCCATATCCCAACCAACAAACGGAAAACCTAATTTGTGCCCGTTCGGGCCTTTTTTTGAAGGACAGGATGTTTGGTGAAAAACCGCCTGCCATCATACGTATTGACTTTTTAATACGTTAACTTTAGAACCTGACTAAATTTCCGGTCCCACACCCAGTGAAGATTGATTGTAGCCGATAAATGAGCCGAGTTCTTAAAAATTACCTGAAACGTCTGACGAATCTGTCGAGCCGTAATAAGTCGTTATTGCTGCCCAGGTTGGTGTCGGAGCAGTTTGCAGATCTGCATGATTCAGATTTTCTGTTGAATGAGTCGTCATTTGATGTCCTGCAGCAGGTAGTTCAGCGTCGGAAACGGGTTGCGCTCTGTGACGTGGCCGATCCCCGTTACGAAAAGGTTAACCGGCTGAGCAAGCGGCTTCGAAAAATTGCTCGTACCGTTGATTTTATTGAAGAAGAACGGGGCAGTCGCAACCTTTACGTGGGCTATCCCTTCGTAAGGGGGAAGTTTGCGAATGGCCAGGTGGTGCACGCTCCCCTTCTTTTCTTTCCGGTAATTCTGGAAACCGATCGTGGACAGTGGTGTCTGAGGAGCAATGGCGAAATCGGGCCACATCTCAACCGTTCATTTGCCCTCGCCTATGGTCAGTTCAATGAGACGGTAGTTCCGGACGAGATCCTGGAAGCTGACTTCGACGACTTCCCGGCTAACATGACCCTGTTTCGGACGGAGTTATACAAATGGCTGAAGGAAACCCCTTTTGCCATCAATTTCAACCAGGAACTATTTGAGGACAAACTGCGGCCGTTCGATGAGCAGCGAGCCAGGGATCTGGACCTGCTCGAAAAGGTTGGCGAACTTAAGCTATATCCGGAAGCTGTGCTGGGGGTTTTTCCACAGACAGACTCCTATCTCGAAGAAGATTATCAGTACCTGCTGGAGAAGGAAGAATCCTTTACGTTCGAAAGGTTTGGCTTGCAGGATTTGTCCCGCCAGACGATCCGTGAGGAAGACATGCTTGCGCCCTTTGCCCTGGATGCCTCACAGGAACAGGCGATGGCCCTCATTAAGCAGGGGCAGAATCTGATCATTCAGGGGCCTCCTGGAACGGGAAAGTCCCAGCTGATCTGCAACCTCATGGCGGATTTTGCTGCGAGGGGAAAAACTGTTTTACTGGTTTGTCAGAAACGGGCTGCGCTGGATGTCGTGCATGCCCGCATGAAACAGGCAGGCCTCGGAGAATTTACGGCCCTGATTCATGATCATATAACCGACCGGGCTCCGCTTTACCGGCAGATGGCAGCACAGATTGAAAATCTGGAAAATTTCAGGAAAGAAAATTACAGCATCGATGCGGTCTATCTGGAAAGGGAGTTCCTGAAGGAATGCCGTCTGATCGACCGGTTGGTAAAGGATTTTAAAGAATTTCGTGACGCCCTTTTCGATGAGACCATTGCAGGGGCAAGCGTGAAGGAACTGTATCTGACCTCCAGGCCGGAAGAGCCGGTACTGACGTTTTCCAACGTACTCAAAACGCTTCCCATTGATAAATCGGAAGAAATTCAACGTCAGGCAGGGCAGTATTTTGCCTATGCCCTGAAAATCGGTAAGGACCACGGGTGGGTCAATCGGAAAAATTTTGCGGATCTCAATCATATTGATTACCAGCATATTCTGGATCTGCTGAAAACCTGGCCCCGGAATTTTCAGGAGATAACCCGGCAATTCCGAAATGTATTTTCTCAGGAACAGGGAAGGGTACACCTGATCGGTTCTGAACAGGTGCGTCAGGTCCTGATGGATCTGGAAAAGGGTGTACAGACTCATGCGGTATATAAGCTTTTCGTCCGATACCTGAAGGCTACTGACGACCTCGCATTCATAAAGGAGCGGATCGCTAAGATCAATGATCTGCTGCGGGCGAGGGAAGGGGTAGAAGGGTACCTGGAAAACAGCCGCCTGCAGCCCATGTTAAAAAAGGTGGAGGATGCCATGAATGCGAAGCAGGAGATCGTAAGTGGCCTATGGTGGAACTGGTTCTCCCGGGACAAGGAGGAAATCCTGTGGCTTACGCAAAAACATGGTCTGAGCACCAGTTCCCAGGATCTTGGCAGGCTTGCGCGGCGCCTCCGGAACCGGCTTGAACTGGAGGATCTTATGGCCGACGAGCGCCTGGGTTTTGACCGCCGGTATCTGGCCGAACCCGCCGGGGTACTGCATCAGTATGGACTGTTTCTGGACGATGCCCGGGAGGCAGCCGAAACAATTGTACGCTTAAAAGATTCGGAATGGCTGGATCTGGTCAGAGGTTTGCTGAAAAACAGCAACAACTTTGCCGGGTTCCGGCAGGCAGTAGGTGAAGGGCTCAGCTGGGTAAACCGCTGGCAGAGCCTGACGGATGAAATGGATACCTTTTTCGAGTCGGAACAGCTTAACGGGCTGATCAGCGATCCGGATGCATATGCCGCCCGGCTGGCGCAAGAGCTGGAAGTGGATTTTGAGAATATGGTGGAGATGGACCGGATCTGGAACGGCCTTACGACCACCGAGCAATATGTCTTTGACCGGTTAAGGGAGAAAGGCGAGGAACTGGGGCTGCAGCGTCCGGAAGAATACCAGCAGCTGTTGGACAACAGTCTCAGAACGGCCTGGATTGAGCTGATTGAAAGACGTTACCCAGTGCTGCGCTCGGTGTCGTCCCTGAAGATGTCCCAGATGGAAGAAGAGCTGCAGCGCAGCCTGGAAAGGAAACAGTCCCTGAGTGGGGAGATCGTCAGGATGAAACTGCGCGAAGAGGTTTACGGCGATATAACCAAAAACCGGCTCGGGAATACGGTTACCTACCGGGAGCTGTATCACCAGCTGACGAAAAAGCGTAGGATCTGGCCCATCCGTAAGATACTGAACCGATTTCATGAGGATGTATTCCGGCTCATTCCCTGCTGGCTGGTCTCCCCGGAATCAGCTTCCGTGATGTTTCCGATGGCTAAAGGATTTTTCGATCTGGTCATTTTCGACGAAGCTTCCCAGTGTTATGCCGAATACGCTGTTCCGGCTGCCTATCGCGGGAAACAGGTCGTGGTGGCAGGTGACAGCCGTCAGCTCCAGCCGACAGATCTGTACAAAGTCCGTTACGAAGCTATGGATCCGGAGGAAGAAGATTTCGATCCCGAGCTCGAAGCCGAGTCGCTGCTCGATTTGGCCGGACTCAGCATGCAGTCGCACCAGTTGACGGGCCATTACCGTAGCCTTTCGCTTGATCTGATCCAGTTTTCCAATCAGCATTTCTACGGGGGCACCCTACGGCTGTTACCCGAATTCAACTATGTCAACGAGGCGGAACCCGGAATAAGTTACCATAAGGTAGAAGGAGTCTGGCGCGATGGCACCAATCGCGGGGAAGCCGAAAAAGTACTGGAAATACTCGAAGAGCTGAAATTGAGTACGCAGACAGTTGGGGTAGTTACCTTCAATTATCCGCAGCAGCAGCTTATTACGCAGCTGGTGGAGGAAAGCGGACTGCAGTTACCCGGTCTGTTTGTGAAAAACATCGAAAATGTACAGGGTGACGAGCGGGATGTCATCATATTTTCCACCGGCTATGCACCGGATGAAACGGGCCGGCTGACCATGCAGTTCGGAACACTGAACAGCCGCGGTGGCGAGAACCGGCTGAATGTAGCCGTTACGCGCGCTCGGGAGAAAGTACATGTGGTTACGAGTCTGCTGCCGCATCAGCTGAGGGTCGAAAACGCGAAATTCTCGGGTCCGAGATTACTGAAAGATTATTTGGAATACGCCAAAATGGTCTCTGACCGGCAGTTTGTTCCAGCTCCTACCGAGATTAGAGGTGCCCATACCCATTGGCTGCTGAAAAAACAGTTGCTGCAGCATATGCCGGAAGCCCGGTTTGAGCTCCCCTTCGCGGATCTCACGCTGAAGGCGGGCAATCGCTATCAGGGGCTGATCCTGACGGATGATGACCAGTATCACGCCAGCAGTTCGCCCAAGGAGCCTCATGCTTACCTGCCCTCCATGCTACGGAAAAAAGGATGGCCCTTTAAACGTATCTACAGCCGGGAATACTGGCGAAACGGGCAGATGGGTTGATGGTTTTCCATGACCTTCATTGTAGACTGTTCATTCGGGATAACCTTGTTTTTTTGTCCACTACTGCCGGGGCGGATCGCGCCCGTTTCGATTTCGTTGCAGGGCTAGCGGTGAAATTATGTGGACTGTCGGTTAAGGTGATACAGGTACCTGGGGAAAGCCCTTCCCTCCCCCATAGGCAATTTACGTACTATCGGGATAGCTATCCAGATGTTAACCGTTTACAAACGGAAGTAAACGGGTGTACATGACTAAAATGGCAGGTGTAAGCCGAATCGTCTCCCGCTAAAAATCCGTTTTCTGAGCGTAGTAGAAGGGTAAACAGCGAAGGGAGGCAGTATCGAACCGGGTAGCGACTTGCTCAAACGGATGGACTGGATGTTACGGCAGAAAATTACTTCTTATTGGAAGGTAACAGAATTCCTCGGCCGATATTCATCTACCCACCATTGTTATGGCAGGACCAGAATGATCTCATCGGATTCCCACTGTCGGCGGTCTTCAAAAAATATTCCGGGGTTTAGCCACGTACGACAGAAACCTGCGGATCAAGCCATTTGGCGCGGTCGATCAGGGCCTGTTCACACCCCAGATCATTCAGTTGTACGCTGCCTGCCTCATCCCTAACCATTTCCAGTCCTACAAAACGCAGGGCTTCATTCAGTCGTGTTTCCAGCGGCGTGGTGCCGGTGATGCATTCGTCCCAGTACCAGGGAATAGGATGGCCAGCGACTTCTTCCACGATTGCTACATAATCTTCGTAGCGATAACCGATAAAAGGCTTGCCAAATCGCTCCCAAAGAAGCTGCATGACGGTGTCGAGTGACTTTTCGTGACCCGAAATTTTCCGCAGATAGAGGTCCAGGATAAGCGCAACGAGTGCACCCTTCTGATATACCGATACCTTTCGCTGCGGAATACCGCTTTCGTAGCCATCGAGCCAGAGATCAAACGAGGACTCGGTCAGGGAGAGGGCGGCTTCTCCGGCTTTTTCGAAATGCTTCATCATATTGACCTGAAGTTCCTTCTGGAAGGCTGCGTCACTGATGACGCCCGAGCGCCGCAGGAAGAGATCCCCGTAGTAGGTGGTACAGCCCTCCGCAACAAAGCAGGTGGTAAAGTAATTTTCCTTCGTGAAATCGTAGGGCAGCAATTCCGCAGGCCGGATGCGGATGATATTCCAGGCATGAAAAAGTTCATGGGAGCTGACCCCCAGCAGGTCCGGATACAGGTTTTCTCCCTCATGGTGCGGACCGAGGACGATCATGGTCGAATTGCGGTGTTCAACCCCATGGTAAAAGGGAGTGGCCAGGATCAGATTCAGAAAATGGTATTCCTTTTCGGGAAATTCACCCATGGTAGCAATCTGCAGGTCGCTGAAGGCTTTAAAGTCAGCTACCAGACGATCGTTGTCGAATTCGGTATAACCGTAGAACCAGATATGAAAAGGGATGCCGTGGCTGTCGTACTTCAGACAGCGCAGGTGGGGCGAGGCCAGAAGCGGACTGTCGGCCAGGTGATAGTAGTCGTCAGCCCTGAACCGGCCATAGCCCGACGAGGGGAGTCCGCAGGCAATTTTATATCCTTCGGGTAGGTTGAGTTCGATTTCGCAGGGTTTGTCGATGCGACCTTCGGTATAAAGGCAGAAGTTGACAAAGTTGAGGTACCAGAGCGATGAGTCGACATAACTGCTTCCGGCATTCTGCTGATTGGCGTAATACGTGTATCGGATAGTAATTTCCCGGCAGTTACGCGTATCTATTTTCCAGCGGTCCTTGGTTATTTTGTGAAAGGAAATTGCCTTACCTTTGTCGTCGCTTACGTGGAAAGTCCGCACGTTTTTGGCGAAGTTCTGTAGCTGATATCGGCCAGGCCGCCAGGCGGGAAGCTGGACCTCGGTGAAATCAGTTGATATATGACCGATGGTATAGCAAATTTCGATAAAATGCGATTCGGGAGCCGTGACGTTGATCAGATATTGCATAAATTGTAGCAGTCATTTACGAAACATTTTACCCTTTCATTTCGTTTGGTAAACAAACAGAAAAGACCTTCTCTGAACGGGTAGCAATTCTAAATTTTGAATGACAAAGATAATCAGACATTTCCGACCAGCTGCGTTAATCTTTTTGTTCGTTATGCTGGTACAGAATGCGTTCGCGCAGGACGAGTATTTCAGAATCGAAAAGGAGGAGCCCAAAACCGGGGTCCGGAAAGCAGCGGAGGAAAAAAATAAAAAGGATATCCGGGATTTTGAGGAGAAGAAATTCATCGACCGTCTGAGGCTGGGGGGGAGTGCCGGGCTAAGGCTGGGGTCTTTTACCAATATCAATCTGGCACCCATGGTAGGACTGGCGGTAACCGACAATTTCACCGTAGGCTGGGGTATATCCTACATCTATGTAAAAGACAGCTATTTTGTTCCCAGCAGTTCATCGAGTTTTTATGGGACACGTGTACTGGCTCGCTACAATCCACATCCCATGTTTCACCTCCAGGCTGAGTATGAGCTGATGAATGTGGAATTTTACAATCATGGATACGGAAAGTATCAGAACGTCAACAAGACCTATGCCCGTACCTGGCTCCAGTCGCCCATGGCGGGTATCGGTTACACACAACCGCTGGACGGCCGGTTTATAAGGGGCATCCATGCCACACTACTGTATAATTTCAATTATCAGAACCATATCAATCCTTCCATCAATTACGATCCCCGGTTTTACAATCCTTCGATGTATCAGCGAAACATCTCGCATTATGCAAGTCCGATTGTCTTCCGGGTAACGATTCTGTAGGGCGGGGTAGGAATAGCAGAGAAAGCGTATAAAATTCAGAGGTCAATTTATCAGTTAAATCGTAGTGGAAAATCCGGTATTAATTTTTGGTGCTGGTGCCCTGGGGCATCAGGTATATGACATCTTTCGAAACAATAATGTGCTGGTCTACGGCTTTCTGGACGACAACAAGGAATTGCAGGGGACGGAAGTGGGGGAAGTCAGCGTTTTGGGAGACACCGATGACGGCGGTTTTCTGAAGGTGATCGGCCAGAAATGCGAAGCCTTCGTAGCCATCGGGGAAAGACCCGTACGCCAGCAGATCACGGAAATGCTGCTTAGCCGCCGCAAGACCATGCCGGTCAATGCCATTCATAACACGGCGGTGATTTCGGATTATGCATCCATAGGGCATGGCAACCTGCTGGGAGCCCGGTCGGTAATCTCTGCCAGATGCAGTGTGGGGCATCACAACATTATTCAGATCGGCGTAGTTCTGGAGCCGAATGTGAAAATGGGTGACTACATCAATATAGGCAGCGGCGCGA
>Ga0182792_1001888_pt1 | contig 15854 bp, 16 predicted proteins | sample Passage237B_FD_130497 | JGI IMG/M metagenome (GOLD analysis project Ga0182792, IMG submission 130497) | Cellulose adapted compost microbial communities from Newby Island Compost Facility, Milpitas, CA, USA - Passage2 37B (version 2) (version 2) ...
CCGCCCCCTTCCCCCCCCCTCGCCCCCCGGGCCGGGTTCGGTTCCTCCCCCGTCTTGTCGGCCGGGCCGGGCGGGAAGCCGCGCGGCAGGATCCCCCCCCCCGCCGCGGGCAGGCCCGCCCGCCAGCCGATGCCGCGCAGGAAGTTCGCGGCCGAGGCGAAGGCATCGGGCAGGCTGTTCCAGAGGTCGATTCGTCCGTCGCCGGTGCGGTCGACGCCATACTTCATGAAGGTCGAGGGCATGAACTGCATGTTGCCCATCGCGCCTGCCCAGGAGCCGCGCATCTGCTCGCGCGTCATGTGGTTCATGGCCAGGATCCTCAGCGCCTGCACGGTCTCGTTGCTGAAGAAGGCCTGGCGCTTGGTCATGCAGGCCAGCGTGGCCACCGAGCGCACGACCTGGAAGTCGCCCATGAAGGAGCCGTAGTTCGTCTCGACGCCCCAGAACGCCATGATGTACTGCGGCGGCACGCCATACTCGGCCTGCAGGGCATTGAGCAGAGAGCGATGCTGCGTCATGCGCTGCTGACCCTTGACGATACGGTCGGCGGTAACCGCGTTGCCGATGTATCTCCCATAGGTCAGCGAGAATTCGGGCTGGCGCGAATCGAGGTCGATCACCTTCTGGTCGGGCGTCAGGCCCTGGAAGGCGCGGTCGGCGATGGCGGCAGGAACGCCCTGGCGCATGGCTTCGGCCCTGATGTCCTGCAGGCAGGACTGGAAGCCCGACTGGGCAAGCGCGGGACCAGTGGACAACGTGCCGGCAAGGAGGGCCGTCGTTGCGGCCGGGAGGATCATTCGAGAGAGGGGGCTCATAGATCCGAACCTATCACGACCCGGCGACGGTCATCCCCTCGATTCGCACCGTCGGCGCGTTGGTCGACCCCTTGAATTGCAGGTCGCTGGCCGGTGTCAGCTTCAGGAACATATCCTTCAAATTGCCGGCCACGGTGATGCCGCTCACCGGCCAGGCGAGCTCGCCGTTTTCGATCCAGAATCCCGAGGCGCCGCGGCTGTAGTCGCCGGTCACGCCGTTGACGCCGAAGCCGATCAGGTCGGTGATGTAGAGACCGTTCCTGATGTCGCCGATCAGCTCGTCGACCGAGAGCTTGCCCTTCTCGAGATAGAAGTTGGACGTCGTCGGCGATGGCGGCCCGGAAGTGCCGCGGGCGGCATGGCCGGTCGGCGCGAGGTTGAGCTGCCGCGCGGCGGCGAGGTCCAGCAACCATGTCGTCAGGCGGCCGTCGTCGATCACGGCACGGCGTCGGGTCGGCAGTCCTTCGGCGTCGAACGGGCGGCTGCCCAGGCCGCGCTTGCGCAGCGGATGGTCGATGATGCGGATGGCGTCGGCGAACACCTTTTCGCCCATCCTGTCCTTCAGGAAGGAGGTGCCGCGCGCCACGGCGCGGCCGTTGATCGCGCCGGCCAGGTGGCCGATCAGCCCGCCCGAGACGCGCCGGTCGTAGACGACCGGCACGCGCGCGCTCTTGGCCTTGCGCGGGTTGAGGCGGCGCACCACGAACTTGCCGGCGTTGCGCCCGACCTTGGCCGGCGACATCAGGTCCTCCAGATGCACGGCGCTCGACCATTCGTAGTCGCGCTCCATGGCGGTGCCCTCGCCGCCCAGCACCGAGCAGGACAGCGAATAGCCGCTGCGCCGATAGCTGCCCGAGAAGCCGTTGCTGGCGGCGAGCATGACGAAGGTGCGTCCCCAGCCTGCCTCGGCGCCTTCGGAGTTCGTCACGCCCTTCACGGCGCGGGCGGCGTCCTCGGCCTCCGCCGCCATGGCGAGCAGCGCCCGCGCCGAGGGCCGGCGCTTGTCGTCCAGGTCGAGGTCGGGCCACTCGGTCGCGAGCAGCTCCTCCGGGGCGATGCCGCACACCGGATCCTCGGGCACGGCGCGGGCCATGTCGACGGCCCGCGCGGCCAGGGTGCGCAGCGCCTTGGGATCGAAATCCGTGCTGGAGACGACCGCCTGGCGCTGTCCAACGAACACGCGCAGGCCGAGGTCGCGGCCTTCGCTGCTCTCCAGCTTCTCCCGCTTGCCCATGCGCTGGGCCACGGAGATCGACTCGCCGTTGACATAGAGGGCGTCGGCGGCATCGGCGCCGGCGGCTTTCGCCCAGCCCATCAGGTCGGCGAGCAGGTTGGCATCCGGAGCGCCTGCCGCGCGGTTCGTGCGAGCAGGCTTCTTGGGGGCGGACTTCTTCTTCGCTGTGGCCATGCGGCCGTTCTACGCGTTAACGGCCCGAGTCGTCGAGGTAGTACGAGAAGAACAGCACGCCCGCTGCGCCAATTCCCAGGGTCCAGAACAGGGCACGGGCGAAGTCGGCGACGAAGGCCTGCCCCGGCCAGAGGCGACCCAGCGCCTCGCCGGCGAATTCGTGGCCGATCAGGCCGATCATGGTGCCCAGCATGACGGAGATCGCCACATTCCAGACATGCCGCACGGCGCGCATGACCGGTCCCTCCCGGCGCCGCAGCGGCGAACCCGGCGGCACTGGTGCGGGAGCGTTTGCGTTGGCGGCCGGTCGCGGGGCGGCACTATGGCGGAAGCTGGACACCGACCCACTATATCGCGGGACGCCGGCCGCTGCAGCCTGGCCGGCGTCCGACTGCGTCGGGCTCAGGGACGGGCGACCGACCGGTTGGCGGCCGAGGTGACGGCCTTCAGCGATGCGGTCACGATGTTGGCATCGACGCCGACGCCCCACAGGACGCGGCCATCACCCGTCTCCGCCTCGATGAAGCTGACGGCCTGCGCATCCGAGCCGGCGCCGGTGGCATGCTGGTGATAGTCGCGCACGCGGATGGTGATGCCGCAATTCTTCGTGAGCGCATCGACATAGCCCGCGATCGGGCCGTTGCCGTGGCCGCTCACCGTCTGCTCCTTGCCCTTGAACTTCACCTTGGCATCGAGAAGACGCACGTCGGGATGGTCGGGCGACGGCACGGTCTTGTGGCTCACGAACTCGACCGGCGCGTTCCTTTCGAGATATTCCTTGCGGAAGGTGTCCCAGATCAGCGTCGGCATGATCTCCTTGCCGGTCTCGTCGGCGATCTGCTGGATCACCTTGGAGAACTCGACCTGCAGCAGGCGCGGCATGTCGATGCCGTAGTCGGTCTTGAGGATGTAGGCGATGCCGCCCTTGCCGGACTGGCTGTTGATGCGGATGATCGCCTCGTAGGTGCGGCCGAGATCGGCCGGGTCGATCGGCAGGTACGGGACCTCCCAGATCTTGCTGTTCGACGCCTGCAGCGCCTTGAAGCCCTTGTTGATGGCGTCCTGGTGCGAGCCGGAGAAGGCCGTGAAGACCAGGTCGCCGCCATAGGGGTGGCGCGGATGGACGGGGAGCTGGTTGCAGTATTCCACCGTCTGCCGGATCTCGTTGATGTTGGAGAAGTCGATCTCCGGATCGATGCCCTGCGTGAACATGTTCAGGCCCAGCGTCACCAGGTCGACATTGCCCGTGCGTTCGCCGTTGCCGAACAGGCATCCCTCGATGCGATCGGCGCCGGCCATGTAGCCCAGCTCCGCCGCGGCCACGCCGGTGCCGCGGTCGTTGTGCGGATGCAGGCTGAGGATGATCGAATCGCGGTACTTGAAGTTGCGATGGCACCATTCGATCTGGTCGGCATAAACGTTGGCCGACGACATCTCCACGGTGGCGGGCAGGTTGACGATCATCTTCTTCTGCGGCGTCGGCTGGTAGACGTCGCCCACGGCCGCACAGATGTCGCGCGCGAACTCGAGCTCGGTGCCGGTGAAGCTCTCGGGGGAATACTCGTAGACCCACTCGGTCTTGGGATCGGCGTCGGCCATCTCCTTGACCAGCTTGGCGCCGGACACCGCGATGTCGATGATGCCGGCATAGTCGAGTCCGAAGACGACGCGCCGCTGCAGGGTCGAGGTCGAGTTGTAGAGATGCACGATGGCACGTCGCGCGCCGCGGCAGGCCTCGAAGGTCCGCTCGATCAGCTCGGGCCGGCTCTGCGTCAGCACCTGGATCGTGACGTCATCGGGGATCATGCCCTTCTCGATGAGTTCGCGCACGAAGTCGAAATCCGTCTCGGAGGCGGCCGGAAAGCCGACTTCGATCTCCTTGAAGCCCATCTCGCAGAGCAGCTGGAACATCCGCGTCTTGCGGTCCGAATCCATCGGCTCGATCAGGGCCTGATTGCCGTCGCGCAGGTCGACCGCGCACCAGACCGGAGCCTTGGTGATGACCTTGGACGGCCATTGCCGGTCGGGCAGATGGATCGGCTTGAAGGGGACGTACTTCTCGGCCGCGGTCGGCATCATGGGTTTCTGGGATGACATCGAAGGACTCCTCGCGCCGCGCACGGCCTGGTGGCCTAGGGCAAACACTGCGATGGAAGCGGAAAGGTGGCGGCGACTGTGGGGTGAAGGTTTGACGAACGACGAGCGATCCGCAGGGCCCCTCCCATTCCTGGGCGGGGCGGCGGATCAGCCAATAAGTCGAAGCGTCGGCAGTCGCAGCATCTTGGCCGTTCACCTACCCCGATCGCCGGGGCGGGTCAACTGCCCATCTCGATGTCAATGTCCGCTGCAAGACGAGCGAGCGCGGCCCGGCCGCGCTCGCCATACCCAGATTTCATGTCGTCCGCCCTACCGCAGCGGCAGGTTCACGCCGATGCTGACGCCGGGCGCGGGATAGACTGGTGCCGCGTACACCGGGGCCGCGTAGACCGGCTCCGGATAGACGACGACGGGGCGCGCAGGCGCCACGACGACCGGAGCGGCAACGACGGGAGCCGGCGCGTAGTACCGTACGTGACCTGGCGGGACCATCACGTAGCTGGGCCCATGGTAGCGATGGTGATGGCGGCCCTTCTTCTTCCAACCGTCGGCCTGCGCCGATCCGGCGACGCCCGCCGCACCGACGACGATGGCCAGGACAGCGGCGGCGATGCGCCCTGCTCGGGTATTGATGCCCGCGATCATTTCCAGCCTCCTTGTGCCCACCGACTACGCCGGCGGAGAGGGGAGGTTGCCGACAGTAACCAGTGCTGCTGCGAAATGTGGCAGTGATGTTTCCTCCGCGCTCGTGACCAACTTGTGGTAGCCAGAAGCAAACCTAGGGAGGTGGCTTTCATGGCGGGTCCGTTGGCCGGGGTCAGGATTCTCGATTGCACGACGGTGGTGCTGGGACCGTGGGCGGCTCAGCAACTCGGCGACCTCGGCGCCGACGTGATCAAGATCGAGCCACCGGAGGGCGACACGACACGGCAGCTCGGCCCGGCGCGCAATCCCGGCATGGCGGCCTTCTATCTCGGCTGCAATCGCTCCAAGCGCTCCATCGTGCTCGACCTGAAGCAGGAGGCCGGCCGCAAGGCGCTGTTCAAACTGGCCGAGACCGCGGACGTGCTGATGCACAACTATCGGCCCGATCCCGCCAAGCGGCTGGGAGTCGAGTACGAAGCGTTCGAGAAGGTGAACCCGCGGCTGGTCTATCTTGCGACCTACGGCTATCGCGCCGCCGGACCGATGGGCGCCAAGGCCGCCTACGACGACATCATCCAGGCCGGCTCCGGCCTCGCCGCGCTGCAGACCGTCGTCGCGGGGCAGCCGCGTTTCCTGCCGACCATCGTCGCCGACAAGACCAGCTCCAACGGCGTGGTGTCGGCAGTCCTGGCGGCGCTGTTCGCGCGCGAGCGCACGGGCAAGGGGCAAGCCGTCGAGGTGCCGATGTACGAGACGCTGGTCTCGTTCGTCATGGTGGAGCACCTCTACGGCGAGACCTTCCGGCCGGCGCTCGAGACGGCAGGCTACAAGCGCGTGCTCAACAAGGAGCGGCGGCCGTATCCGTCGAAGGATGGCTACTTCGCCTTGCTGCCCTACACCGACGGCCACTGGAAGGAGTTCTGCAACCTGATCGGCCGCCCCGAATTGGCGAGCGATCCCCGGTTCACCTCGCTGGCCAACCGGCTGAAGAATGTCGAGCTCTACTACGGGACGCTGGCCGAGATCTGCGCGACCCGCACCAACGCCGAGTGGGTCGAGCTGCTCAAGAACTCGAACGTGCCGCACGGACCGGTGAACACGCTGGAGGACCTGTTCGTCGATCCACAGCTGGAGGCCACCGGCTACTGGAAGGAAGTCGATCATCCGACGGAGGGCCGGCTGCGCATGCCCGATATTCCGCCGCGCTTCAGCAAGACCAAGCCCGAGATCGGCCGCCTGCAGCCCCGGTTGGGCGAGCATAGCGTGGAGGTGCTGAGCGAGGCCGGATTCACCGCCGCGGAGATCGACGCCATGCTGGCGTCGGGGGCCACCAGGTCCGCCTGAGGCCGGCCGCTACGCGGCCCCAAGCTGCTTTACGCATAGCGAAATCAACGCCATCCTGCCTGGCAGCGCGACCATGACGGCCGAGACCGTCGCAACAGAACCGCGCGCCATTGGGAGGATGATCATGATCGTACGCGCTTCGCGTCGCGAGTTGCTGCGCTATGGATCGGCGGCCGCTGCCGCTGCAGCCTTGCCCGCATCGGCGATGGCCCAGGGGGCCGCGTGGCCGAGCAAGCCGGTCCGCATCATCTGCGGCTATCCGGCCGGTGGGCTGACCGACACCTTCGCCCGCGCCTATGGCGAGGCCATCGCGCAGAAGACCGGGCAGACCGTCACCGTCGAGAACAAGGCCGGCGCGAGCGGCGCCATCGCGGCGGAGCAGGTCAAGAACGCGGCGCCGGACGGCTACACGCTGATGTGGACGATCTCGACCACGATGATCATGAACAAGGTGCTGTTCAAGAAGCTGCCCTACGATCCCGACAAGGATTTCGTGCCGATCTCCTGGATGGATGCCGGCCATCTGCCGCTGATCGTCGGCAAGAACGTGCCGGCCAGCAACCTCGACGAGTTCGCCCGATATGCGCGCGCCAACAAGGTGAGCCTGGGCACCTACGGTGCGGGATCCTACAGCCATTGCGCCGTCGAGGCGCTCAATCGCCATTACGGGCTGACGATGGAGGCGGTGCATTATCGTGGCGAGGCGCCGATGTGGGTCGATGTCGGCTCGGGCGCGATCCAGGGCGGCAGCGGCAGCTATGCCGCGGCGGCGGCGGTGCTCCAGAGCGGCAACGGCAAGGCGATCGCCGTGCCGACGCGGACGCGCATGAAGAAGCTGCCGGACGTCGGCACCTTCTACGAGCAGGGCGTGACCGACCAGGCCTTCATCGTGCAGGGCTTCGTCTGCCTGGTAGGCCCCGCCGGAATACCGAAGGAGATCGTGAAGAAGCTGTCGGACATGATGGTCGAGGCGGGCAAGACCGAGCGCATCCGCAAGATCCTCGATACCTTCGGCATCGACAATGCTGCCCAGGACCACGTCTTCTTCGAGAAGATCCTGGCGGAGCAGGGACCGATCTGGATCGAGCTGGTGAAGGGCCTCAACATCGAGCCGCAATAGTGATTGCGTCATCAGGCACGGGGGAGGTCGCTCTCCCGAGCCGGTGGCCGGATATTTGCTTGCGCCGCTTGCGCACTCATCTATCGACGGTAGAAATACCAAGATGTATAGCTACCATCAATCATGGCACTTGACGTCTATGTAGGGTCGCTCACGCGCTACTATTCCGGCGACTGGCAGACTGTCGCGGAACCAGCGGACACGGCGCACGCCAAGGGCGATCGCGAAGCCGTCAGGAGGTCGGTGTTGAGGTGGCGCCGCGACGCTGCCGACGCGGCGGGTGATCCGCTGGACTGGTCCGAAGCCGACGGCACGCCGTATTTCACCGGACGCCCGGGATGGGATGGCTTCGGTTCCCTGGTGCTGTGGGCCGCCTACACGGAACATCCGACGCTGATGCGCCCGGTTCGCCTGCCGGAGGGCTGGGACGCCGATCCCGCGCTGCTTCCCAGCAGTCGCAAGGCCATCGGGTCCCGCTTCTCGCAACTCGTCTGCAACGCCGAACTGTGGCTGCCGTGCCCGTTCGAGTTCACGTTCGAATGTGCGGACATTGGCGGCCGCCGGATCGTCGTGGGCTCCGCCATCGCGCTGCGCCGGCAGCTCATGGAACTGAACGGTGCCGCCTGGAAGGCCGATCGGCGGGCGGTGGCCGACTGGGCGCGGGCACCGCTTGCCGGCGATGCGCCGCTCGAGATCAGCGCACGCTATGGCTTTGCCGTGTTGCTCGGCCTGGTCGAGCACGCCATCGAGCACCGGTTGCCGATGAAGCTGAACTATTGACGTGAAAAGCCCCTCCCGTCGGGGACGGGAGGGGCGGATGGAAGGCCAGTATCAGGCGGCCAGCGTCGGGCGGCCGCTATCAGGCGGTCGGGCCGGCCGCAGGCGGCTCGGTCGCCGGGGGGCGATTGCGCCGCTCATTCATGAACTGATCGAACTCGGCGCGGTCCTTGGCCGCCCGCAGACGGTCGAGGAAATCGCGGAACTCGCGCTGCTCCTCGTCGAGCCGGCGCAGCGTCTCCTCGCGATATTCGTCGAAGGCCACGTTGCCACTGCCGGCGCCCCAGCGGTTGCGCCGCTTCCAGGCGCGCCACTGCTCGCGGGCCTCGCGGCCGTCGGGACCACACCAGTGACCATGGCGACGGGAAGAGCAAAACATGCGTCCACTCCATTTCAGGTAGATGAGAAGGGCGAGACCGATCGGCCAGAAGAGGATGAAGCTCACGACCAGGAGGGCGATCCAGGCGGGCTTCGGCAGGTCGTCCAGTCTTTCCATCAGGCCCGTCATGGCGGGTCTCCCTCGTTGGTGTTAACGGATGTAAATGTTAACGACATTTACATTGGGTATTCCGGCTGGGAGAGTCAAGGGGCCTCCTCTGGATTATTGATGAAAACCGAGTCCCTGCAGGTAGATCAGCATTTGCGATTCGAGCAGCTCTTCCGCCGTCATAGGCAGGCTGCGCCGGCCGGCATCGCCGCGGGCGAACAGCGACGCGGTGCCGTGCGCCATGGCCCACGCATGAAGGCTCATCATCAGTGCCGGGGGGCGCTTGCCGGCCGGCAGCAGAGCGACCACGACCTCGGCCGCGCTGCGCAGCACGCCGAAAGCACGTTCCGCGGCGGCGCGCAGCTCGGCGTTGAGGTCCGGCGGCAGGCCGGCTTCGAACATCGCGGCATAGTAGGCGGGCTCGGCGCGCGCGAAGGCGAGATAGGCTTTGCCGACGTTCTGGAAGGCGGTCAGCGGATCGGGCTTGCCGCCGGCCCAGCCGGTCGCGAGCATGGCCTCGAAGCGCTGGAAGCCTTCGCGCGCCACGTCGGCCAGCAGCGCGTCGCGGTCGCGGAAATGCCGGTAGGGGGCGGCGGCGCTGACGCCGGCCGAGCGGGCCGCATCGGCGAAGGTGAAGCCCCCCGGTCCCTTCTCGGCGATCAGCTCCCGTGCGGCCTGGATCAGCGCCTCGCGCAGATTGCCGTGGTGATAGCCGCGCTCTTCGCGTTCGCGCTTCTTCCAGCCCATGTTAAGGCAGTTTACATCGGCCCCGGCACGGCCGACAACTTTCGTGGCGGTAAGCGAGGGAGGAACGAACGTGCAGCTCTGGATGACGACGGTGGCTTCGGCGCGTGGCGCTGCACGGGCCGCGCGGGAGATCGAGGCGGCCGGCTGGGACGGCATGCTGGTGGTCGATTCGCAGAACCTTTCCGGCGATCCCTACGTGTCGCTGGCGCTGGCCGCGACCGCTACGACGAGGCTTGGCCTCGGCACCGGCGTCACCAATTCCGTGACGCGCCACGCCGCGGCGACGGCCACCGCGATCACGAGCGTCAACCGCGTGTCGGATGGCCGCGCCGTGCTGGGGATCGGTCGCGGCGACTCGGCGCTGGCCCATCTCGGCCGCGCGCCGGCGCGACTGGCCCAGTTTGAACGCTATCTCAGGCAGCTCCAGGCCTACCTGCGCGGTGAGTCGGTCCCCTTCGAGGACATCGACATTCCGCACGAGGTGGCGCCGCCCATGTCGGCGCTGCACCTGCACGATGCGCCGCCGGCGAGCCGCATCGCCTGGATCGCCGGCGGCGCCAAGGTGCCGGTCGAGGTCGCCGCCAGCGGGCCGAAGGTGATCGCCCTGTCGGCGCTTCACGCCGACCGCGTGATGTTCACGCTGGGCGCCGACGTCGAGCGCCTGAAATGGGGCATCGATCTTGCGCGCAAGACTCGGAGCAAGGCGGGCCTCGATCCCGACGGCATCTCCTACGGCGCCTATGTCAACCTGGGCTGCCACGATGACGTGGCAGCGGCACGCGGCCTGGTGCGCGGCGGGCTCACCACCTTCGCACGCTTCTCGGTGATGCATGGCCGGACCGAGGTGCCGGCATCGGCGGATGACCAGAAGGTGCTGCAGACGCTGATCAGCAACTACGACATGAAGGCGCATACGCGCGGCGATTCACGCCAGGCGACGACGCTCACCGACGACTTCGTCGACCGCATGGCGATCGTCGGTCCGCCGGAACGCTGCATCGAGCGCCTGCACGGATTGAAGGCGCTGGGCCTCGACAAGGTCGCGATCAGCAGCGCCATGCGCGGCGTGCCGGAGGAGGACGCCGCGGTCAGCCGCAGGCTCGTCGCCGAGAGGGTGTTGCCCGGGATGCGCTAGCGCCAGATCTTCTTCCCGCTGCCCGGCAACCCCAGATCGCCCCACATGGCATCGACCTTGTCGATGACGGCCTGGTCCATGCGGATCTGACGGCCCCATTCGCGGTTGGTCTCGCCGGGGAACTTGTCCGTGGCGTCCAGGCCGATCTTCGAGCCGAGGCCGGACACCGGCGAGGCGAAGTCGAGATAGTCGATCGGCGTGTTCTCGATGACGGTGATGTCGCGCGCCGGATCCATGCGCGTCGACAGTGCCCACATCACGTCCTTCCAGTTCCGGGCGTCGATGTCGGCGTCCACCACGATGACCCACTTGGTGTACATGAACTGCCGCAGATAGCTCCACACGCCCATCATCACGCGCTTGGCGTGGCCGGCGTAGGCCTTCCTCATCGAGACGACGGCGATGCGGTAGGAGCAGCCCTCGGGCGGCAGCCAGAAGTCGACGATCTCCGGAAACTGCTGCTGGAACAGCGGGATGAAGACCTCGTTCAGCGCCTCGCCCAGCACGCTGGGCTCGTCGGGTGGTCGGCCCGTGAAGGTCGAGAGGTAGATCGGCTGGCGCCGCATGGTGATCGCGCTGATCGTGAAGATCGGGAACGATTCGACGCTGTTGTAGTAGCCGGTGTGGTCGCCGTAGGGACCCTCGTCGCCATAGTCGTCGAGGCTGACATGGCCTTCGAGCACGATCTCGGCCTCGGCCGGCACCTTGAGCGGAATGGTCTTGCAATCGACCAGGTCGACCTTGCGGCCGCGCAGCAGGCCGGCGAACTGGTACTCCGACAGCGTGTCGGGCACCGGCGTCACGGCGGCGAGGATCGTGCCCGGATCGGCGCCGATCCCCGCAGCCGCCGGCAGCGGTTCGCGCCGGCCCGAGCCCTTCCAGCGCTGGTGATGCTGCGCGCCGCCGCGATGCTTCAGCCAACGCATCAGCGTCGTGTTCCTGCCCGTCACCTGCAGGCGATAGATGCCGAGATTGAAGCTGTCCTGGCGGTCGCCCCTGGGATCGGGACCCTGGGTCACGATCAGCGGCCAGGTGATCAGCGGGGCCGGCTCGCCCGGCCAGCAGGTCTGGATGGGCAGGCGGCCGAGGTCGATATCGTCGCCGGTCAGCACGACGTCCTGGCAGGGGCCGTAGCCGACGGTGCGTGGCTTCATCGCCATCACCGTGCGCAGCAGCGGCAGCATGTCGAGGGCCTCGCGCCAGCCGCCCGGCGGCTCGGGCTGGCGCAGGAAGGCCAGCGTCTCGCCGACCTGCCGCAGCTGCGCAGGCTCGCGGTCCATGCCCCAGGCGACTCGCTCGACCGTGCCGAACAGGTTGACCAGGACGGGGATGTCGGAGCGTGTGCCGTCGGGCCGCACGACGTTCTCGAACAGCACCGCCGGCCCCTTCTCTGCCAGCAGGCGGGTCTGAATCTCGGTCATCTCGAGGTGCGGCGAGACGGGCGCCCTGACCCGCACGAGCCGGCCGCTCTGCTCGAGCCGGGCGATGAAGTCGCGAAGCGAGGCATATGGCATATTGGCCGTGACCTTTAGAGTGGCTCCCGCATGAGATCAAACGCGATCCGGGCCGCGATTCCCGGCGAGTTCGAGGACCTGCTCAACGCCTCGGGACGGCGAATCCTGGCCGGCACGCATCCCCTGTGCGGCGCCCTGGCCGATCCGCGGATCCGTTTCCTGGCGCGCCACGACCTGCTGGAACGCGCCAAGGTCGAGCGGGTGCGCCGCGCGCTCGAGCGGTCGCTGTCCGACAGGCTCGAACTGATGCAGCGTCCGATCCCGCCGGAAACCATCTCCGAGATGCGCGACGACTATGGCGAACTGCTGCCGAAGACGAGCCGGGCCCGCACGATCTACTTCGAGAGCCGGCGCGAACCCGGCGTGGTGGCGGCCGAGCAGATGGGCCTGACGCGGCTGATGCGCTCCGCGTCTTTTCGCACCTTCGCGGAGGCGCTGGCGGGGCGCGCTCTGGCGGACGGATGGGGCCTTCAGGTGCTGCGCTACGGGCCCGGTGACTATGCCGGGCCGCACAACGACCACCACCCGGAGAATGCGGCCGCGCGATCGGGCTACATCGACCTGCATGTCGGCCTGTGCTCGCCGGCCGTCGCGCATCAATGGCTGGTCTACAGCCGCGCCGGCCACTTCAGCGAAATCGTCTCGGTCGCGTGGCCGGCGGCGATAACGGCCTACCGCCTGCCGTTCTGGCACTACACCACGCCGCTGGTCGCCAAGCGCGGCCGCGCGCGAGAGGCCGCCCGGTGGGTGTTGCTCGGCACTTTCCTGTACGGCGACGGCGATCCTAGCGCAGGCCGATCGGCACGACGCTGATCGAGTTCTGCGGGCTGCCCTCGATGATGCGGTCTGTATAGGTGAGATAGACCAGCGCCTTGCGCTTGGCGTCCCAGAAGCGCACGACCTGCGTGCTCTTGAAGACCAGCGAGGCGCGCTCGCTGAACACCTCGTGCGGGCTGCGGATCTTCTCGACCTTGGCGGCGTCGATGGGCGCCACCTGATGGCAGGAGATCGAGGCATAGGGCGGATCCTCGGCCAGGCCCAGCGCGCCCTTGATACCGCCGGTGCGCGCGCGAGAGATATAGCAGGTGACGCCCGGCACGTCGGGATCGTCGAAGGCCTCGACCACGATCTTGTCGTTGGGGCCGAGCCATTTGAAGCGATAACCGACGGAACCGATATCCTCGGCCGACGCCGCGACGGGCAGCACGACGAACATCGACAGCAACCACACGATAGAACGGCGCATCCTCATGCTCCCTTGGACGGCTGCCTGTCCGATTCCCGGCCTGGCGAAACCAGACGGGTCGCCAGGAAGAGTCCCGGCAGGATCAGCAGCGTCCCCAGCAGATGATACCACTGCGGCGGTTCGCCAAGGACCAGCCACGCGCCGACGCCGACATAGAGCGGCGTGAGATACATGGCGACGCTGGTGCGGCCGGCACCCAGCTCCTTCACGCACAATGAATAGGCGCCGTAGGCACCGAGGCCGGGGACGATGCCGAGCGCCAGCCAGACGACCCAGGTCCGCCAGTCGGCGAGATCCGGTCCGCCCCAGAGCACGGCCTCGCCGACGGTGAAGGGCAGCAGCACGAGGCAGCCGCCAACCGCGATGGCCGACAGCCGCTCCATGGGTGCGAGCGCGCTCGGCCGATGCCGGAGGATCACGGAATACAGGCCCCAGCAGGCCGAGGCGCTGGCGACCCAGAGGTCGCCGACCGTGAAGCGTACCGACAGCAGGCTGGCCGGCTGGCCGCGCGCGAGCACGATCGCCACGCCTGCCAGGCACAGGGTGATGCCGGCGACACGCGTCAGGGGCAGGGGCTCGCCGTGGAACACGCGCTCCAGGACCACGACCAGGATGGGCGACGCCGCATAGATCAGGCTGATGTTCAGCGCCACTGTGCTGCGGGCGCCGATATAGACGAAGGCGCCGCACACCCACATGCCGAGGGCGCCTAGCAGCAGCAGGTCGGGCCATTCGCGGGCCAGCGCCCGGCGATGGGTCACGAGGCCGGCCCAGACGAACGGCAGGAGCAGCAGCGCGACGACGGTCCAGCGTCCCAGCGCCAGGGCATTGGGCGGGATGAACAGCGCATAGCGCGACAGCAGGATGTTGACGCCGAACAGGGCGGGCAGCAGCGACAGCAGCGCCCAGGCGGCGCGGCGACGATTCAGGACAGACACGACTCGCGCTTCAGGCGGCGGTCAATCCTTCCTTTGGGACCTCGCCGCCGGCCTCCTTGATCGCGGCACGGTACTCCTTCTCGTTACGGAAGGGCGCGATCTTGGGGAATTCCTTGCGCGTGCCGGGACGAATCTCGCCGGTCGAAGGCTCGACGATCAGCAGCTCGCCCTGCCGGCCGAGCAGCGGGATCTTGCGCTTCCAGCGGGAGAAGACGCGCCGTGCCGAGGCCGAGAAGTCGACATAGGTGGTGAATTCGCTTGGGTCCTTGACGAACAGGGCCTCGTAGGTCGCGATGAACTGCTCGACGAAGACGCGATCGACGATCTCCAGGTTGGACATCATCCAGCAGCGGTCCTCGAAGGTCCAGTAGGTGCCGAGTCCGACGAGCTGCTTCTCGCGCGTCATGTAGGGGAAGAAGGGGAAGCCGCGGCAGGCGATGCTGCGGTTGTCGCGCTCGCAGAAGCGCCCGCCCTTGCATTGCACCGCTGCGCAGTCGCTGGTCAGCTCGGCCACGATCTGACGGGTGGCATAGTCGTAAGGCTTGAACTTCGACCATAGCTGCGTCCGGGTCTTCAGCAGGTCGAACTCCACCTTGTGCACGACCGGCACGGCATGCTCCGTCGAGCAGCAGACCGGCTCGCCACCGTTCAGGGGCGCGCATTTGCGACCACAGTCGAACCGCGTAACCGGCGCCTTGAAGCCGTCGTACAGGGCGGCGAAGTCCTGCGACGTGAGCTTTGCCTTGGCCATGCCCCGCGGTGTTACTCGAAACGAATGTGAAAGAACAGTTAAGGAATTGTGGCAGCCGGAGCGGTCCTAAGGATGGGGCAGGACACGCCATACGACGGTCTCGCGCATGCCGCGATTCTCGAGCTGCAGCGAAGTGGGAATCTCGTAGCGCGCACGCTCCTCCAGCCCCTGGGCGCTGAAGTAGTTCCGCCCCGGATCGCCGAGCAGCACCAGCCGGCCACGCCGGGCATGGCTGCGCAGCCACTCGAGCGCCCGCACCGACATCTCGCGCTCGTAGCAGACGTCTCCCGCAATGACCACGTCGGCTTCAGGGGTTCCGGGAGGGCCGGCCAGCCAATCTTCGGCGGAAATCTCCAGGGCCAGACCGTTGGCCTCGGCATTGAGCTGCGCGGCGACGAGGGAGAGGGTGTCGATGTCGTTGGCGACCACCGACGCCGCGCCGGCGCGAACGGCTGCCATGGCGGACACGCCCGAGCCCGCGGCGAAGTCGATGACTCGCTTGCCGTGCACCTGGTCGGGATTGTCCAGCAGATAGCGCGCCACCGCCTGCCCTCCGGGCCAGCAGAAGGCCCAGTAGGGCGGGTCGATGTTCTGCTGCTCAAGCCACGCCTCGGTCGCCTGCCAGATCGGCACGTACTCGGTCGCAAGCCACAGCCTGAATTCCGGCACCATGGCGGGCCGTTCGAGGGCGGTGTTGGTGCGGATGAACCTTTCCGGATCGGCAGGCAGGGGGGCCATGCTCAGCCGAATCTGCCCGCCATGATCGCAATGGGCAGCAGCAGCGCCAGGCAGGCAATGGACTGGAACTTGGGCAGGCAGGCCGCAGGAAC
>Ga0182792_1001890_pt1 | contig 15844 bp, 17 predicted proteins | sample Passage237B_FD_130497 | JGI IMG/M metagenome (GOLD analysis project Ga0182792, IMG submission 130497) | Cellulose adapted compost microbial communities from Newby Island Compost Facility, Milpitas, CA, USA - Passage2 37B (version 2) (version 2) ...
CAGCAGCCTGCCCGGCTACTTCAAGTTCAATGTCGACCGTCTGACCTACGACGGCGGGTTGCGCGGCGACTTCGATACGGGCGCGATCCGGCACGCCATGGCGCTGCAGGCCAGCCGCTACCAGGACTGGCTGTATCGCGGTTCGGTCAACGCCGCGAGTGCGGTGATCTCGAACATCTACTCGCCCATGGCCCAGTCGGGGCAGAACATCGCGGCGCCGACGCAGGTGCCGAAGATCTCCCAGACCACGCTCACCAGCATCGCGCTGGCGGACACGCTGTCGGTTCTCGACGAGCGCATCCAGCTTACGGCCGGCGTGCGCTGGCAGCAGATCGCCTCCGACAACTTCGCGGCGACGGGCGCGATCACGTCGGCCTACAGCCAGGGCGTCTTCACGCCGATGGTGGGGCTGGTCGTCAAGCCCTGGAGCAACGTCGCGCTCTACGCCAACTACATCCAGGGGCTGAGCAAGGGCGATGTCGCGCCGGCGGCCGCCACGAACGCCGGCGAGGTGCTGGCACCCTACGTCGCGCAGCAGGTGGAAGTCGGCGCCAAGGTCGACTTCGGCAAGATCGCCACCACGCTCAGCCTGTTCCAGATCCAGAAGCCGTTCGCGACGCTGGTCAACGGCGTGTTCACGGCGAGCGGGCAGCAGACGAACCACGGCGCCGAGCTCAAGGTCTTCGGCGAAGTGGTGCCGTCGCTGCGCGTGCTGGGCGGCATCGCGCTGCTCGACGCCCGGCTCAGCTCCACGGGCAACGTGGCGACGAGCGGCAACGTCGCCGTCGGTGCGCCCGTCTTCAAGGGCACGCTGGGGCTGGAATGGGACACGTCCTTCGTCCGGGGGCTGACGCTGGGCGGCAACCTGATCACGACCACCAGCCAGTATGTCGATGCGGCGAACACGCAGAGCATCCCGACCTGGATGACGCTCGATCTCGAGGCTCGCTACCGGATGACGGTCGGCAACAGGCCGGTGACCGTGCGCGGCGCCGTGCAGAACGTGTTCGACAGCAGCTACTGGCTGGGCGTGGCCAGCTATGGCGCGGTATCACAGGGCCTGCCGCGCACCTTCCTGCTCTCAGCGACCGTCGACTTCTGAAGTCGCCTCGTCAGACGGCCAGCAGCCGCCGGGCGAGGAGGGCGTGCATGTCGCGGCGGCCGTCGGCGACGAGCAACACGACCACCTGAGGCCCCAGTACGCGGTAGACGATCCGGTAGGACTTGAAGTGCACTTCCCTGAAACTCCTGTTTCCCAGTTCCAGGAGTTCGCGAGGATAATTGCCGCGATTGGGCAGGAGCGACAGGGATGCATATGCCTGTTCGATCTGGCGCCCGACCTGTTCTGCCCTCGCAGGCCCATCGCGTAGCGTGATATGGTGGGCAATGTCGTCGAGGTCGAGAAGCGCGTGCTCGGTTATGAGCACCTTGTAGCGCTTCATTCTTCTGCCTGGGCGCGCCGGATTCTCGCACGGAAACGGCGTGTGGCTTCAGCGGCAGAGACGGTCTTGCCTTCCTTGACCTGTTGCTCGCCCAGCGCAAGGATCCTGAGCAGGGCGAGCGTTTCCTGGGTCTTCTCGTAGGAGACGATATCCTGAACGACGGCCTTCGCTTCGCCGTTCTGGGTGATGATCATGGGCTCGCCGACCTCACCGAGCTCCTCGATGATCTCGGCGGCGTTCGCCTTGAAGTAGCTGATCGGCTTGATTCGGCTGGCGCGGGGCATGCTACAGTCCTGATGGTAAGATCCGAATTTAGTCCGATAAGGGTCTTCTGACAAGGAGCCGCCATGAAGTCCGCCGACCGCCCCAACCTCAAAGTCGACCCCGACCGGCTGTGGTCGAGCCTGATGGAGCTGGCGGAGATCGGCGGCACGGAGAAGGGCGGGGTCTGCCGGATCGCGCTGACCGACCTCGACCGGCAGGGTCGCGACCTGTTCGTGCGCTGGGCCAAGTCGGCGGGCGCCACGATCAAGGTCGACCAGCTCGGCAACATCTTCGCCCGCCGCGAGGGACGCGATCCTGCCAAGCCGCCGGTGATGACGGGCTCGCATCTCGACACGCAGCCCACGGGCGGGAAGTTCGACGGCGCCTATGGCGTCATGGCCGGCCTCGAGGTCCTGCGCGTGCTGCACGATTCGGGCTATATCACGGAGGCTCCGATCGAGGTCGCCGTCTGGACCAACGAGGAGGGCTGCCGCTTCGCGCCGGCCATGGTGGCCTCGGGCGTTTTCGGCGGCGCCTTCACCCTCGAGCAGGCATTGTCGATCCGGGATCGCGACGGGGTGAGCTTCGGCGAGGCGCTGAAGGCCATCGGCTACGATGGCCCAGAGCCGGTCGGCGGGCGGCCCGTCGGCGCCTTCTTCGAGGCGCATATCGAGCAGGGCCCGATCCTCGAGCGCGAGAAGAAGACGATCGGTGTCGTCACCGGCGCCCAGGGCCAGCGCTGGTACGAGGTCACCTGGGCCGGCATGGAGAGCCATGCCGGCACGACCCCCATGGAGGGACGGCGCGATGCGCTGGTCGGCGCCGCGGAGCTGATCGTGGCCTGCCGGCGCATCGGCAATTGGCCGAACGGCCGCTCCACGGTGGGCGTGCTGGAGAGCCGGCCGCAGTCGCGCAACACGATTCCGGGTCACGTTTTCATGACGATCGATTTCCGCCATCCCGACGACGGCGCGCTCACGAAGATGGATGCCGAGATGCGGGCGGCGGCGGCCGAGATCGCCGCTCGGCATCGCCTCGACGTGAAGATCGAGCAGATCTGGTATTTCCCGCCATCGCCCTTCGCGCCGCACCTGGTCGATTCGGTGCGCCGCGCTGCGGCGCAGGCCGGCTACGACCACATGGATATCGTGAGCGGCGCCGGCCACGATGCCTGCTACGTCTCGCACGTGGCGCCGACCGCCATGGTCTTCGTGCCCTGCAAGGACGGCATCAGCCACAACGAGGTCGAGGATGCCGACAAGGCCGACGTCGGCGCCGGCTGCCAGATCCTGCTGCAGGCGATGGTCGAGCAGGCCGACGCCTGAGGCGCGGCAGGACAGAAACCATGAGATCGGGTCTCGTATCGACCGCCACCGCGGCGCTGGTGGCGACGGTGGCGGGCGTCGGCGGCACGCTGCCGGTGGTGCTGGCGGCGGCCGACGCGGTAGGCGCCACGCCGGCGCAGGCGAGCTCCTGGGTCGCGGGCCTCGGCCTCGCCACGGCGGTCAGCGCGCTGCTGCTGAGCGTGCGCTATCGCATGCCGATCATCACGGCCTGGTCGACGCCAGGTGCGGCGCTGATCGCCTCGACTTCCGGCGTGCCGGGTTTCCGGGCCGCGGTCGGCGCCTTCGTGCTGGCTGCCCTGTTGATCCTGCTGACGGCGGCCGTGCGGCCGCTGGGCCGGCTCATCGAGCGCATCCCGGCCAGCATCGCCTCGGCCATGCTGGCGGGTATCCTGCTGCGGCTGGTCATCGCCATGGTCGAGCACGTGCCGACAGCGCCGCTGCTGGTGCTGCCCTTGGTCGGACTCTTCCTGGTGGCCCGGCTTGCGGCGCCGGCCATGGCGTCGCTGTTCGTGCTGGCGGCTGGTGCGCTGCTGGCCTGGGCACTCGGCCTGGTGAAGCCGCTGCCGGCGATCGGGATCTCCACGCCCGAGCTGGTGCTGCCGGCATGGGACCTGTCGACCCTGATCGGGCTCGGCGTGCCGCTCTACCTGGTCACCATGGCGTCGCAGAACCTGCCGGGCTTCGCGGTGCTGCGCGCCTCGGGCTACCAGCCGCCGACGCAGCCGGTGCTGGCGGTGACCGGCGCAGCATCGCTGGCTACCGCCTTCATGGGCGCGCATACATCGAACCTGGCGGCGATCTCGGCCGCGCTGTGCACGGGTCCGGAGGCGCATCCCGATCCGGCGCAGCGCTGGAAGGCCGGCATCTTCTATGCGGCGTGGTGGGGCCTGATCGCGCTGTTCGGCGCGTCGCTCGTTGGCTTGTTCGGCGCCCTGCCGCCGGCGCTGCTCGCCACCGTCGCCGGCACCGCGCTGCTGGGCTCGATGGCCGGCGCCATGGGGGCGGCACTCGTGGGGGAGCACGATCGCTTCGCGGCCGCGGGCACCCTCGCCGTGACGGCATCCGGCGTCACGCTGATGGGCGTCGGCTCCGCCTTCTGGGGCCTGTGCTTCGGGCTGCTGGTGCTCGCGGTGCAGCGGCTCATGAAGCGCTAGGAGGGGCCAATGGCGACCGCGCCCCGGGTTGCGATCGTCGGCGCCGGCATCGTCGGTGCCGCGCTGGCATGGCACCTGGTCCGCGGCGGTGCGCGCGTGACGGTGCTCGATGCCCGCGCCCCCGGCGATGGCGCCACGCGCCACTCCTGGGGCTGGATCAATGCCGGGTGGGGCAATCCCGAACCGTACTTCCGACTGCGTGCTCGCGCGATGGCGGAATGGCACTGGCTCGACCGTGAGATCGACGGGCTACCGGTCGCCTGGAACGGCAGCCTGAGCTGGGCCCTGTCGGTTGAGAGGCTGCGGGCATTCGCCCTGCAGCATGCCGCATGGGGTTACGACATCCGCCTCGTGGGCCGGGGCGAGATCGGCCGCCTGGAGCCGGCCCTGGCCGCGCCGCCCGACCTCGCCGCGCATGCGTTGGCGGAGGGCGCCGTCGAACCGGCAGCGGCGACGGAAATCCTTCTCGCAGCCGCACGGCGCCTCGGCAGCATCGTTCTCGTCGGCCATGGCGTGCGCTCGCTCGAACGGCGCGGTAGCCGTGTCGTTGGTGTCCGGCTGTCGGACGGCGCTCTGATGGAGACGGACATGGTGGTGGTCGCGGCCGGTGCCGGCAGTCCGGCCCTGGCGGCGACGATGGATATTCTGTTGCCGCTTGCCGATCCGCCGGCCCTGATCGTGACGACCAGGCCCTGCCGACCCGTACTGCGAGGGCTCGTGATCACGCCGACGATGGAGCTGCGGCAGGTCGCCGACGGCCGGCTGGTGGCAGCGGCGACGTTCCGCGAATCCGATACCGTCGACGGCGGCGCCAACTCGGCACGGGAACTGGCGGCAGAGACCGGACGGCTGCTGGTTTGCGAAGCCCCGCCGGAGCTGGACACGCATGTGGCGGCGCGGCGGCCGATCCCGCGCGACGGGCTGCCGATCGTCGGGCGCGCCGCCGCGACCGAGGGCCTGTTCTTCGCGGTAACGCACTCCGGCGTGACGCTGGCGCCGGCGCTGGGGCGGTTCCTGGCGGACGAGATGTTGACCGGCGGGCGCGAGCCGCTGCTGGCGCCCTTCGGCGTAGAGCGCTTCGCCGTCCATGATTGACAATACATAAGTAGATACTTATTCATCAGCGTGTGCTTTCCACCACCGATATCGGCTCCATCCTGCGCGCCCTGGCGGATCCGACACGCCGTGCCGTCTTCGAGCAGGTCGTCCAGGCTGGGGAATTGACGGTCGGTGCGCTGACGGAGCGCAACGGCGTCTCGCAGCCGGCGATCTCGCAGCATGTCCGCGCGCTGAAGGAAGCAGGGCTGCTGCTCGAGCGCCGGGAGGGACGGCAGGTCCACTATCGCGGCGAACCGCGCGGCCTCACCCCGCTGGCCGACTGGCTGGGCTTCTACGGCGCCTTCTGGCGCGACCGCTTCGACGGCCTCAAGTCATTGCTGAAGGAGATGGACGATGACCAATCCGGCATCCCGGCCGACGGCCCCCGCCGCCCGCGACATCGTCGTCGAAGAGGTCCTGCCGCATCCTCCTGAGAAAGTGTGGCGGGCGCTGACGACGGCCGAACTGATCGGCCGCTGGCTGATGCCCAACGATTTCGAGCCGGTGGTCGGCAAGCGCTTCACGATGCGAGCCAGGCCGCTCGGCGACTGGGACGGCATCGTGCATTGTGAGGTGCTCGAGGTCGTGCCACCACGGCGGCTGGTCTATTCGTGGACCGGCGGGGCGGCGTCCAACGCCGGCAACTATGGCTCGCCGCTCGACACGACCGTCATCTGGACGCTGACGCCGGAAGGGGCCGGAACGCGCCTGCGACTCGTGCATGCCGGCTTCCGCTCGCCCGACAACGACTTCGCTTTCGATGCCATGTCGCCGGGCTGGGCGCGCATCATCGGGCGGCTGGCCAGGGTTGCGGGCGAATAGAGGGGAAGGGGACGGTATAGCTTTCTGCCCGTAGCGCCAGCGCACGGCAGAGGAAGCTGATCGTATGGTAGTAGCCGACCAGCGCGATCGTCTCGAGGATCTGCTGCTCGTCGAAGTGCTTCGCCAGCCGCGTCCAGACAGCCTCGCCAATCGTGCGGTGATCGACGAGATCGTCGACGGCGGCAAGCAGGGTCTGCTCCGCTTCGCTCCAGCAGTCGGCGTCGCTTCCACCTGTCGCCGTGGCCGCCACCTGCGCGTCCGTGAAGCCGGCCTTCTCGGCGAAGAACGCGATGTGCACGCCCCATTCATAGGCGCAGTCCAGCCGTGCCGTCGTGCGGTCGATCACGATCTCGCGCTGGCGCAGCGTCAGCGATCCGCGGTCGAGCAGACCGCCGGCGAACAGGCGATGGAAGACGCGCGGATTTCTGGCCATCGTGCGGAAGAGCAGCAGCGGCGGCACGCCCTCGGGCATGATCCTGGCCAGGGCAGAGGCGATCTCCGGCTCATAGGGCGGTTCGGCAGGGGCGATGCGCGGCATGGGAGGCTCCTCGAGAGGGCATTGCCGTCATGTGCTACATTTACTGTAGCGGATGTGCTACAAAAAATGTAGTAACAGGATGAAATAGATGGTGAAGAAGGCACGCGGGTCGCGGACCGGCCGGCCGATCATGGTCCTGCTCGACCTGCTGGGGCGTCGCTGGACGCTGCGCATCGTCTGGGAGCTGCGCGACGGGCCGCAGCGTTTCCGGGGACTGCAGGAAGCGATCGGCGCCAGCCCGACCGTGATCAATGCGCGGCTCGGCGAGTTGCGCGAAGCGAAGCTGGTCGAGCTGGACGAGGCGGCGGGCTATCGGCTCACGCCGCTGGGGCAGGAACTCCTGCGGCTGTTCCTGCCGCTGCACGTCTGGTCGGAGAAGTGGGCGCAAGCCGTCACGCGCTGACGCTCTAAGCCCTTCTCCGCGTGAGCCAGCCCGACAGGATCAGGGCACTGGCGGCGACCGCGACCACGATGGTGGCGAGCGCGTTGATCTGCGGATCGACGCCCAGCCGGACGCTGGAATAGACGCGCATGGGGAGCGTCTGCGACTGCGCGCCGGCGACGAACTGGGTCAGGATCAGGTCGTCGAGCGACAGGGTGAAGGCCAGCAGCCAGCCCGAGGCAACGGCGGGGAGGATCAGCGGCAAGGTCACGGTCCGGAACACCACCAGAGGCGTTGCGCCCAGATCCATCGCCGCTTCCTCGAGGGAGCGGTCGAAGTCCGCCAGCCGCGCCTGCACGACGACGGCGACGAAGGCGATCGAGAAGGTGATGTGGGCGATGGCGATGGTGAGGAAGCCGCGATCCGGCCCGCCGAACAGCCGTTCAGAGCCGACGAACAGCAGCAGCATGGAGATCCCCATCACCACCTCGGGCATGACCATGGGGGCGATGACCAGGCTGCCGAACAGGGTGCGGCCGAAGAAGCGCGGCGCGCGCGCCAGCGCATAACCGGCGGCCAGGCCGATCATCGCCGCCGCCGTGGCGCTCACCAGGGCGATGCGCAGCGACAGCCACGCCGCGCTCAGCATCGCTTCGTTGGCAAGCAGCGCACGCCACCACTTCGTCGAGAACCCGGCCCACACGGTGACGAGGCGGGATTCATTGAACGAATAGACGATGACCAGGACGATCGGCAGGTAGAGGAAGGCATAGCCGAAGGCCAGCATCGTGAAGGCGAAGCGCGCGCGGCCGGCCATCACCGGGGCTCCGCGCTGCGCGCCTGCTGGCGCTGGAACAGGGCGATGGGCCCGACCAGCAGGACCAGGAGGCAGATCGCGACGGCCGAGGCCAACGGCCAGTCGCCGTTCAGGAAGAATTCGTCCCACAGGACCTTGCCGATCATCAGCGTGTCCGTTCCGCCGAGCAGGTCGGGGATGACGAACTCGCCGACCGAGGGGATGAAGACCAGCAGGCAGCCCGCGACGACGCCGGGCAGGGAGAGGGGCAACGTGACGGTGAGGAAGGCGGTGAGCGGGCTCGCGCCCAGGTCGGAAGCAGCCTCCAGGAGGCTGGTGTCGAGCTTCTCCAGGGCGGCGTAGAGCGGCAGCACCATGAAGGGCAGGTAGGCGTAGACGATGCCGAGATGCACCGCCCATTCGGTGCCCAGGATCGTGCCCGGCGTCTCGACCAGACCGGTGGCGCGCAGGACCTGGTTCAGGATGCCGTTGCTCGAGAGCAGGCCCATCCAGGCATAGATGCGGATCAGGAACGAGGTCCAGAACGGCAGGATGACCAGCATCAGGAGCAGCGGCTGCCGCCGCGGCGCGGCGCGGGCGATGGCATAGGCCATCGGGTAGCCCAGCAGCAGCGTGACCAGGGTGGAGGTCGCGGCGATGCGGATCGAGGACAGCCAGGCGGCCAGATAGAGGTCGTCGGTGAAGAGCAGCTTGAAGTTCGCCAGCGACAGGCCGAAGGCGACCGGCGGTACGCTGTCGGGATCGTTGCTGCCGAGGGCGATCGTCAGCACCAGCGCGAACGGCAGCAGGAAGAAGATGGCGAGCCAGGCGTAGGGCAGGGCGATGACGAAGCGCATGGCTCAATGCACGACGTTCTGGTCTTCCGGACCGCGCGCATCCTGCGCGCTCATGGTCATGAGCGAGCCGGAGGCTCGCGGTCCACAAGACGATGGCCTATGCATCGAGCTCGTGTCCCGCATCGGCGGGCCAGCCCAGCCATACATCCTGGCCGCGCCGAAAGGGATTGCCAGCGCGCGTCACGTTGGCCGAGGAGACCAGCAGGACGCGCTCGTCGGCCAGCGCGACGCGGTGCAGCGAGCGGTCGCCTTCATAGGCGATCTCGACGATGCGGCCCTGCTCGACGCGGTCCGCGACGGGCCGTTCCGCGAAGAGACCAATCTTCTCCGGCCGCAGGGCGAGCCAGCGGCCGTCACCCGCGGGCAGGATGTTGGCGTCGCCGATGAAGCCGGCCACGAAGCGCGAGACCGGTCGTTCGTAGACCTCGTGCGGCGTGCCGATCTGCTCGATGCGGCCGCGATTCATAACGGCCAGGCGGCTGGCCATCGACATGGCCTCCTCCTGGTCGTGCGTGACCATGACGAAAGTGACGCCCAACTCCTCCTGCAAGCGCACCAGCTCGAAGCGCGTGCCCTCGCGCAGCTTGCGGTCGAGCGCCGCCAGCGGCTCGTCGAGCAGCAGGAGCTTGGGCCGCTTGACCAGCGCGCGGGCGAGCGCGACGCGCTGGCGCTGTCCGCCCGAGAGCTGGGCCGGCCGGCGCGCGGCATGGTCCGCCATGCGCACCTGCTCCAGCGCCTCGCCAACGCGCCGGCCGATCTCGGCCTTCGGCATGCCGTCGCGCCGCAGGCCGTAGCCGACATTGGCGGCGACATCCATGTGCGGGAACAGGGCGTAGGACTGGAACATCATGTTCACCGGCCGGCGGTAGGGCGGCACGCCGGTCATGTCCTGTCCGTCGATCAGGATGCGCCCCTCGTCGGGTGTCTCGAAGCCCGCAAGCATGCGCAGCAAGGTGGTCTTGCCGCAGCCCGAACCTCCCAGAAGCGCGAACAGCTCGCCGCGCCGGATCTCGAGATCGACGTGGTCGACGGCCGTGAGGGCGCCGAATCGCCTGGTGATACCGGAGATCGAGACGATCGCGTCGGCGTTCAATTCATCGACCCGTCTTCACGGACGTCCAGAGCCGCGTGCGCTCACGCGTCTCGGCCGCGTTGCCGGCGGTGATCGTGTAGAACTTCGCGCGCACGTCGGCCGGCGGGTAGATCAGCGGATTGCCCGAAATGTCCTTCGGCAGCAGCGCGGTCGCCGGGTCATTGGCGTTGGCATAGCCCGTGAGCTCGCTTGAGGCGGCCGCCACCTTGGGCTCGAGCAGGAAGTCGAGGAAGCGCAGCGCGGCGGCCGGATCGGGGGCGTCCTTTGGGATTGCGGCGACGTCGATCCAGAGCAGCGAGCCTTCGCGGGGAATGGCGTAGGCGATCTCCCGCTTCTCGGCGGCCTTGGCGCCGCGATCGCGCGCCTGGAAGATGTCGCCTGAGAAGCCGAAGGCCAGGCAGATGTCGCCGCCAGCCAGCGCGTTGATGTACTCCGACGAGTGGAACTTGCGGATATAAGGGCGCACCGCGCGAACGACATCGGCCGCCTTGACGAGATCTTCGGACTTCTTCGAATCGGGATTGAGGCCTAGATACTTCAAGGCGGCGGGAAGGACGTCGGTTGCGCTGTCGAGCAGCATGACGCCGCAATCGGCGAACTTGGAGACGACGGCCGGGTCGAAGATCATCCTGAGCGAATCGACCGGTGCGTCCGGCAGGCGCTTCTTCACCGCCTCGACGTTGTAGCCGATGCCGGTCGTGCCCCACATCCAGGGAATAGCATGGGCATTGCCCGGGTCGTACTTGGCGAGCTGCGCCATGATGCCGGGATCGAGGTTCTTCCAGTTCTTCAGCTTGCCCCTGTCGAGCGGCCGGTAGAGGCCGGCGGCGAGCTGGCGGACGAAGAAGGGCGAGGCCGTGGGCACGACGACGTCGTAGCCGGAGCGGCCGGCGCGCAGCTTGGCCTCGAGGATCTCGTTGGAATCGTAGGTCGTGTAGTTGACCTTGACGCCGGTGTCCTTCTCGAACGTCTTGAGCTGGTCCGGGGCGATGTAGTCGGACCAGTTGTAGACGTTGACCTGGCCCTGCGCGAAGGCGGGCGCGGCGCAGAGCGCGAGGAGAACGGCAATCAGGATGGGACGCATCGGCAACTCCGCAGGATCAAACGCCAAGATACCTGTGCTGCAATTCGCTGTCGCGGGCCAGGGATGGCGATGTACCGGTCCATACGACCCGGCCCTTCTCGATGATGTAGTGGCGATCGGCCAGGCCGATCAGGGCATCGACATTCTTGTCGATCACGAGGATGGCCTGGCCCTCCTGCTTGAGGCGCGCCAGGCACGACCAGATCTCCTGGCGGATCAGTGGCGCCAGCCCTTCCGTCGCCTCGTCGAGGATCAGCAGCCGGGGATTGGTCATCAGCGCGCGGCCGATCGCCAGCATCTGCTGCTCGCCGCCGGAAAGCTGATTGCCCATGTTGCGCTGGCGCTCGGCCAGGCGCGGGAAGAACTCGAAGGCGCGCGCCAGCGTCCAGCGATTGCTGCGTCCGTCGCGGTTGGCGGCGGCGGCGACCAGGTTCTCGCGCACCGAGAGGTTGGGGAAGATCTGCCGGCCTTCGGGCACCAGGCCCAGCCCCAGCCGGGCGATGCGGAAGGACGGCAGGTGATCGACCCGCCGGCCCTCGAACTCGACAGAACCGCGGCGGCCTGGCAGCAGCCCCATGATGGCGCTGACTGTCGTTGTCTTGCCCATGCCGTTGCGGCCCATCAGCGTGACGACCTCGCCGGCATCGATCGCCAGGTTCATGCCGAACAGCGCCTGGCTGGCGCCGTAGAAGGCCTCGAGATCGCGCACGCGCAGCATCAGACGGCGCCCTCGCCGAGATAGGCCTGGCGCACCGCGGCATTGGTGCGGATCTCGGCAGGCGTGCCCGAGGCAATGACGCGGCCATAGACCAGCACCGTGATGCGGTCGGCGAGCTGGAAGACGGCATCCATGTCATGCTCGATCAGGAGCATTGCCCGGCTGCCCTTGAGGCTGCGCAGGAAGGCCACCATGTGCTGGGATTCCTCGGCGCCCATGCCGGCCATCGGCTCGTCCAGCAGCAGCAGCCTGGGATCGCCGGCCAGGGCCATGGCGATCTCGAGCTGGCGCTGCTCGCCGTGGCTGAGCGCCGCGGCCGGCGTGTCGGCGCGGGCCGCCAGGCCGACATCCGCCAGACCGCGCCGCGCGGGACCGCGCAACGTCTCATCGCGCCGCGCGTCGGCCAGGAAGCGGAAGGAGTGGCCGGCATGGGCCTGCACGGCCAGCGCCACGTTGTCGAGGGCGGTGAACTCGCGCAGCACCGCGGTGATCTGGAACGAGCGCGCCAGCCCCAGGCGCACCCGTGCATGGGTGGGCAGGCGCGTGACGTCGCGGCCGGCGAAGCGAATGGTGCCGGCGTCGGGCGAGACATTGCCGGTGAGCTGGCCGACCAGGGTCGTCTTGCCGGCGCCATTGGGACCGATCAGGGCGTGAATCTCGCCCGGAAGCACCTCGATCGAGACGTTGTCGGTGGCCAGCAGGCCGCCGTAGCGCTTGACCAGGCGGTCGGTCGCGAGCAGCGGCTCAGCCATGGCCGTTCTCTCGGTCGGGTGTGCCGAACAGGGAGGCGATGCCGCCGCGGGCATAGAGGGCGACCAGCACCAGCAGCGGGCCGAACACGACCTGCCAGTACTCGCCCCAGCCCTTGTGCAGCAGGTCGAGCAGGGGATTGAGCGATTCCTCCAGGACAAAGAAGGCGACGGTGCCGTACAGCGGTCCGAACAGCGTGCCCATGCCGCCCAGCACGACGATGACGATGAGATCGCCCGACTTCACCCAGGACATCATGGCCGGCGAGATGTAGGCGCCCTCGTTGGCCAGCAGGACGCCGGCCAGGCCGCCGAAGGCGCCGGACAGGGCGAAGGCGGCCAGCCGGTAGCGGAAGACCGGGAAGCCCAGCGCCGTCATGCGAAGGTCGTTGGACTTGGCGCCACGGATCACCAGGCCGAAGCGCGCGTTGGCGAAGCGGCCGCAGAACCACAGGGTGCCGCACAACAGGACGAAGCAGAGCCAGTAGAACGATGCCTTGTCGCGCAGGTCGATCAGACCGCCGAAGCGGCTGCGGCCGATGTTCAGTCCGTCATCCGCGCCATAGGCCTCCAGGCCGACCGCGATGTAGTAGACGAGCTGGGCGAAGGCGAGCGTGATCATGATGAAATAGAGGCCGCGCGTGCGCAGCGACAGTGCGCCGACCACGGTCGCCCACAACGCCGCCACCACGATGCCGACCGGCCATTGGATCCAGCCGCTCGACACGTCGTGGTACGACAGGATGCCGACGGCATAGCCGCCGACGCCGAAGAACACGGCATGGCCGAAGCTGACCAGGCCGCCATAGCCCAGGATCATGTTGAGGCTCACGGCGGCGATCGCCCAGATCACGATGCGCGTGCCGATCGACAGCAGGTAGCGCTGGTCGAAGGCCTGCGTGAGCAGGGGGAGGACGGCGAGCAGCACCAGCAGCAGGGCGGTGGCGAGGCCGCGCGGCGTGCGCAGGGACGCAATCAATCCATCAGCTCCGCTGACCGAACAGGCCGGTCGGGCGCCAAACGAGGACGGCGGCCATCAGCACATAGACCAGGACCTGCGAGATCGCCGGCGCGGCGCTCGAGGCGGCGGAGGCGCTGAGGAAGGTCTTCAGCAGATCGGGCAGGAAGGCGCGGCCGACAATGTCGATCTGGCCGACCACCATGGCGGCGACGAACGCACCTTTGATCGAGCCGATGCCGCCGATGACGATGATGACGAAGGCCAGGATGAGGATGTCGTCGCCCATGCCGATCTTGACCGAGGTGATGGGAGCCGCCATGAGCCCGGCGAGGCCTGCAAATACCGCGCCGAGGCCGAACACCAGGGTGAACAGCAGCTCGATGTTGACCCCCAACGCGCCGATCATGCGCCGGTTGGAGGCGCCGGCGCGGATCAGCATGCCGAGCCGCGTGCGCGCCACCAGCCACGCCAGCAGGAGAGCCACGGCGGCACCGACGACGATGATGGCGAAGCGATAGGCGGGATAGGGCACGCCAGGCAGGATCTCGACCGTGTGATTGAGGAAGGCCGGGACCGGAATCGTCTTGCCGCCAGCGCCCCAGAGCATGCGCACCAGCTCGTTGAAGAACAGGATCAGGCCGAAGGTCGCCAGCACCTGATCGAGGTGGTCGCGCGCATAGAGGCGGCGTGCCACGACCATCTCCACCACGACTCCCAGCAGGAAGACGGCGGGGAGGGCGAGCAGCGCCCCCAGCACGAAGGAGCCGGTCCAGCCGATGAAGGTCCAGGCGATGTAGGCGCCCATCATGTAGAGCGACCCATGGGCCAGGTTCACCAGATCCATGATGCCGAAGGTGAGCGTCAGCCCGGCCGCCAGCAGGAACATCAGCAGGCCGAGCTGTACGCCGTTCAGCACCTGGAGCAGCAGATATTCCATGTCAGTTCCGGGCCGGGTGCCGGCCCTGGGCGGTGTCGAAGGGGGTGGAAGCGAGGGGCCTGCCAGGCTGCGTCAGGTATCCCTCGCCACGCTCGGGATGGCGGCAGCGCGTGTGCGCCGCCGTCACTTCATTGGGCACTTTTCGTAGTAGGGATCCTTGGCGTCCTTGACCGCGGTCGCGATGGTCTTGACCGTCATCATGCCTTCGGGATCCTTCACCGCTTCCTGGATGTAGAAGTTCTGGATCGGAAACTGGTTGGTGTTGAACTTGAAGCCGCCGCGCAGCGACTTGAAGTCCGCCTTCTTCATCTCGGCCCGCACCTTGTCCTTGTTGGACAGGTCGCCCTTCAGCGCTTCGGCAGCCGAGGCGATCAGCATGATCGCATCATAGCTCTGCGCACCGTAGTAGGACGGATAGACCCCGTGCTTCTTCTTGAAGTCGGTGACGTACTTCTTGTTGGCATCGTTGGGCAGGTCGTTGACCCATTCCTGGGCGCCCAGCGTGCCCAGCGCCAGTTCCTTCTGGAGCGGCAGCGTGATCGCGTCGATCGAGAACACCTGGTAGAGCGGGATCTTGCCCTGCAGCCCGGCCTGGGCGTACTGCTGCAGGAACTGCACGCCGTGCGCGCCGGGATAGAAGATGAAGATGCCGTCCGGCTTGGCGGCGGCGATCTTGGCCAGCTCGGCCGAGAAGTCGAGCTGGTCGGGCCACTTGGTCAGGTCCTCGCCCTTGATCTCGCCCTTGAAGGTGCGCTTGACGCCGGCCAGCATGTCCTTGCCGGCGGCATAGTTGCCGGCCATCAGGTACAGGCTCTTCACGCCCTTGCTGTTGAGGTAGTCGCCCATCGCCATCGGCGTCTGGTCGTTCTGCCACGAGGTCGAGAAGAAGTTCTTGTTGCAGAGCTGTCCCGCGATCTGCGAGGGGCCGGCATTGGCCGAGATCAGGATCGTGTCGCCCTCGTCGGTCACCGTCTTGAGCGAGGCCAGCAGCACGTTCGACCAGATGTAGCCGGCGACGAAGTTCACCTTGTCCTGCTGGACGAGCTTCTCGGATTTCTGCTTGCCCACGTCCGGCTTGAACTGGTCGTCCTCGTAGACGATCTCGATGGGCCGGCCGGCGATCTTGCCGCCAAGATGCTCCTTGGCGAGCTCGACCGAGCGGCGCATGTCCTCGCCGATCGCGGCTTGCGGACCGGAGAAGGTGCTGACGAAGCCGATCTTGATCGGCGTCTGGGCTGCGGCCGGCAGGCTGGCCGCCAGCGCCGCAAGGGTCGCGGCGCCCAACAACGCGGATTTCATGATTGTACGCTCCCTGTCTTGAATCCCATCCCTGTATGAGCGCCATAAAAGCCGAAAATGCCGATGGCAACAACGGCTTCTTCGCGTTGCAGCGTCTCGGCGCGGCGCGTGTCAGAGACGGGCGGCGAGCATTGCGAGCGGCAGTACGCCATCGGACGAGACATCGGCCGGCGCACCGTCGAGCGGCTCGCAACGGAAACCCGAGCCTGCTGCGGCGAGGCAGGCGGCGCTGATCACGATCGTCGAATCCCCGGTGCGCGGCGCGTTGCGGCCGAACTGCTCCAGCCGTGACGCCATGTTCACC
>Ga0182792_1001891_pt1 | contig 15838 bp, 16 predicted proteins | sample Passage237B_FD_130497 | JGI IMG/M metagenome (GOLD analysis project Ga0182792, IMG submission 130497) | Cellulose adapted compost microbial communities from Newby Island Compost Facility, Milpitas, CA, USA - Passage2 37B (version 2) (version 2) ...
CAGATCGAATATACCGTTCATTTGCTATCTTTAGGATTTCGGCCGAACACTTTCCTCAGTTCATCTTTTGCACGCTCCAGGACCTCCCGTTGCTTGGCATCGAGGTTTTTTCCTGCCCTATTGATGTAGAAAGTCAGCATGGACATCGCCGAACGATAGGGCGACGACTTTTTGCGATTGCTCTCCTCTGCGGAACGTTTCAGCGATTTTGCAATCTTTTGGGGATCCTTGGATTCGAAGACATGCGGTTCGAGGTCCAGCGCATCGCTTTTTTCGGTTACCTCCGCAGACCACTTTCGGCCAGCAGCTTTTTTCTGTTTGGTTGCCATAGTTATTGAATGATGTGATTACTGGCGATAACTTGTGCGGTAGCCGCGATGAGTTAACAATGGTGGTGCATGACGGTTTTAAGTTCTCACAATTTTTGCCAACAATTTTCTGTGTTGACTGTCATCTCAAGAGGACAACAACGCGAAACAAGATGGAACGAAGGCAGCCGCTGCCCGGTAGGGATACCTATTCACGTAGACAATTTGTTGGTCGGCTATCGTTGATGGGCATCGGTGGAGTGGCATATGAAATCAAGCGTTTCGGACGATTTGTAAGGTTTCGTTCCGGATAGACGGCAACGAAAGGCATAAAAATAATCCCTAACCGGTGAGGCAATCATGAGTGATTTAAGCGAAGAACGGTTGATTTTTGAAGACCGCGCAGATGCGGGAACCCAACTGGCCGAGCGGCTGGCCCGGTATGAGTCAGCACATCCGTTGGTCTTCGGTGTAGCTCGGGGGGGCGTTGAAGTAGCCTACTATGTAGCCCGTAGGCTGCATGCCGAATTGCATCCCATCATCGCTAAGAAATTGCCCTATCCGGGAAATCCGGAATACGGGTTTGGTGCCGTTGCCGAAGATGGAACGCGCTATGTAGACGAAAATCGCGCGGAAGCGCTCGACCAGCGGTCAATTGATGCCATCGTGGCCGGGCAGTTGGCTGAAATCAAGCAGCGTATCCACAAATATCGGCAGGATAAGCCATTGCCGCCGATGGAAGGCCGGACGGTCATCTTGATAGACGATGGGATTGCTACCGGGGTCACACTCGTGCCGCTGCTGGAACTCTGTCGCAAACGCGGCGCATCCAAGGTGGTGATTGCGGCACCTGTTTCCGGAACGCGCTTCGACAAAAGGCTGGAGGAAGCAGACGATATCGTGATCTTGGTCCAGCCACGGAATTTCTATGCCGTGGGCCAAGTTTATCGGCACTTCGGTGATTTCTCGGATGTGGAACTGTTGCAGTTGTTAACCGATTCGCACCGCCATGGGCACCAAGGATAAACGTAGGATAGCCGGCGGACCAACCGACGGCGAACGGTACCTCTTGCGCAACGGGGAGGGAGGCAAACAAAACTTCCGTTCCCCGGTTGTTTGGTTATGGCAAGATCAATCTATCCGGGGAACCCCTATCCGCTAGGTGCTATTTGGGACGGCAATGGGGTGAATTTCTCCCTATATGCCGAAAATGCTACAGAAGTACAGTTATGCCTGTTCGACGGCGATGCGGCAGACGCCGGGGAAGAGGCGGTCACCCTGGCGGAGCGTACCCATCAGGTATGGCATGGCTATATTCCCGGCTTGGGACCGGGGCAGCGCTACGGCTATCGCGTGCATGGGCCTTTTGAGCCGCAGGCGGGGCATCGCTACAATCCCCATAAACTGTTGCTCGATCCGTATGCGAAGGCAATCTCCGGTGTGGTGAATGCGCATGAAGCGCATTTGGGCTATGAGTTGGGCCATCCCGAAGAGGACCTGAGTTTCAGCAAGACAGATAGTGCACCCTTTGTGCCCAAGTCGGTGGTCATCGACCCGTCGTTTGATTGGGAAGGCGATAGGCAGTTGAACGTTCCCTTCCATAAAACTATCATCTATGAAGCCCATGTAAAGGGGTTTACCCAGCTAAACCACCAGATTCCTGAAGCGTTTCGCGGCACGTATGCGGGGCTTGCCCACCCTGCAACCATCGATTACCTTAGGAAACTGGGCATCACGGCCATCGAATTGATGCCGGTTCACCAGTTTGTCAACGATCGGCAGGATGGTCTTTCCAACTATTGGGGATATCATTCGGTCGGTTTTTTTGCACCGGAGGCTCGATATGCTTCTTCCGGTATCCTGGGTCAGCAGGTCCAGGAATTCAAGGGCATGGTGAAAGCACTGCACAAAGCGGGCATTGAAGTTATTTTGGATGTCGTATACAATCATACTGGGGAGGGCAACCACATGGGACCCACGTTGTGCTTCAAGGGCATCGACAATGCCAATTACTACCGGCTGACCGAGAATCCGCGTTATTACATGGACTATACCGGAACCGGCAATACACTCAATGCCAATCTGCCCAACGTGCTCCGGCTTATCATGGACAGTCTCCGGTACTGGATCACCGAAATGCACGTAGACGGTTTCCGCTTTGACCTGGCTGCTACGCTTGCACGCGAGCTCCATGAAGTCAATCGCCTGAGTGCATTTTTCGACATCATCCACCAGGATCCAGTGATTTCACAGGTGAAGCTCATCGCCGAACCCTGGGATTTGGGGGAAGGTGGGTATCAAGTGGGCAATTTCCCTCCGGGTTGGGCCGAATGGAACGGCAAATACCGCGATTGCGTACGCGATTACTGGCGGGGAGCGGACAGTAAGCTGTCCGAATTTGCCGAACGTTTTACGGGAAGCTCGGACCTCTATCAGGACGATTACCGCAGGCCCACAGCCAGCATCAACTTTGTAACCGCTCATGACGGCTTTACGCTCCATGATTTGGTATCCTATAACGAAAAGCACAACGAGGCCAACGGCGAAGAAAACCAAGACGGCGAAGACCATAACCGCTCATGGAACTGTGGGGCAGAAGGGCCGACTGATGACAGCACCGTCAATGCGCTACGTGCACAGCAGAAGCGTAATTTCCTGGCCACGCTGCTGCTCTCCCAAGGTGTGCCCATGCTACTGGCGGGGGACGAGGTAAGCAGGACACAGCAAGGCAACAACAATGCGTACTGCCAGGACAACGAGATTTCATGGCTGCATTGGGATCAGCTAGACGAAGCATTGCTCGCCTTTACGCGTAGGCTCATTGCACTGCGCCGTGAACACCCGATATTTTGCCGCCGGAAATGGTTTACTGGGCAGCGCATCAAGGGAATCGGGGTGGAAGATATCGCCTGGTTCCTACCAGATGGCCAGGAAATGCCGGATGAGAGCTGGGACCATGACTTCGCACGTTCGCTGGCGGTGTTCCTGAGTGGCCACGGCATCCATCCTATAGGGGAAAAAGGCGAGCGGATAGCAGATGATAGCTTTTACTTGATTTTCAATGCGCATCATGAGGCCTTGGATTTCGTATTTCCGAAAAACCGGAAGTACGGGCTGGCATGGGAAAAAGTGGTTGATACCAGCCGTGGCAATGACGAAGAAACGCGAGAAATATACCCTGCCGGAGGTGCTATCCAAATCGCTGGCCGATCGATTCAGGTGTATCGGCAAATTAGCGGACGCTCGCGCTATTCGACCAAGGCCCACCATCGATAAGCACCTCGTTCCAAAAGTATTTGGAGCCCCAACAGGTTAACGCTCAAGTTTGGGAACCCTGCGTGGCGTGTCCTCGCCCGCCACGATGCTTCTTGCTCCCATCGCAATGGCTTTTATAGAGGAGGTGATATTTTCCACGTCAAGGGTTTCCACTTCATCGTCAACGGTGTGGTAGTATTGGTCCTTATCGATTTGCACCGTGGCAAACGTGTGGGCCGGTACACCCACCGCGGCCAACGATGCGTTGTCGCTACGATAGAAAAGGTTTTGGGTGGGATAAGGGTCGGGATGGAACGTGAAACCGGTATCCTTTGCATTCCGTTGCATGATTTCGGCCAAATCGGATTGGTTATATCCGGTCACATATAGGGAGTTCGGGCCGAAACGCGAATCTTTGCCAATCATTTCTATATTGATCATAGCTACCACTTCATCCGCATTAATTTGCTGTGCGAAGTGGTTTGAGCCAACCAAACCGATTTCTTCCGCCGTAAATGCGGCGAAAAGCAAGGTGCGTGCGTTGTCGTTCCGCTTCTTGTAATAATTCGCCAAGCTGATGACGGCTGAAACACCTGAAGCATCGTCATCGGCACCGTTGGCGATGGAATCCTGTCCTACCGGCTTGATGATTCCGATATGATCGTAATGCGCAGAAAAAATCAAGTATTCATTTGGCTTGGATTTGCCGGGCAGCATACCAACGACATTGAACAGCGGCAATTCCTCTATCGTGTTCGTGAAACTGGCGCGAAACGACTTGGGAACTTCGTTGGCCAATACATACACGACAGTGGGTGTCGGCGAAGCGGTATCCGTACGCTGATTAATCCGTCCCTGCATCAAAAAGCCCCTGTATCGTTCGAACATACCGGCGAAACTGGTGTCGATGACGACGATGGCATCCTTGCCGCCGACAGCCGCTTCCCTAAAGCGCTGGGCAAAGTCGTCCCCTGCCTTTATCTGGGTAAACGATACCCCCGGGTCATTATTCCAATTGATGCCCGGGCTGTTGCTGGATACGATGACCTGTTCCTTTGGTAGGTCGGTTCCATCGAAAGTGACTTCCCATGTGGCGGGGCTGATCCGTGTCACGTGGAATGTCTGCCGGAAATTGTCCTCCGCGTAGGGTTGCAGTCCGATTTTTTTGAATTCCGTGGCAATGAAGTCGGCGGCCCGCTCTACACCTGGGGTAAAAGCCGCCCTGCCTTCCATATCGTCCGCGGCCAATGTGGTTAATATCCTGGTCACTTCCCGGATGTCTACTATCCTATCGGTTGATTGGCGGACGGCGCATCCCGCTAACAATAGGCAGGCAAATAGGATATAACGGCTCATTGGCTTCATACGCGATGACTTTAAATAGCCAAATGTAGGTAATTTTCCTTATTATCTTGTTAGCTTTGCAGGATAACGACTATATTTGACTGTCAAATAGCAAGCGTATGAAAGAGCTAACAGTTGAGGAACTCAAGTCCAAGATGGACAACGGCGAGGATTTCCAGTTGATCGATGTGCGGGAAGAGTTCGAATATGAAACATCCAATATCGACGGAGAAAACATCCCGTTGGCGGAAGTGGTCCTTGAACAGGATAAAATAGCCCGCGATAAGCCGGTTGTCATCCACTGCCGGAGCGGCAAACGGAGCGCTCAGGCCATCATGCTGCTTGAGCAGGAGGGATTTGACAACCTATATAACCTAAAGGGAGGTATCTTGGCCTGGCGCGATGCATTCGACCCCGATATGCAAGTATATTGATTGAGGGGATCAACGGGACTGGCCATGAAAAGGCACTTCTTATATAATACCCTCTTGAATATCGGGCTGATTTTGATGTTACTCAGCGCGGTAGCGGCTTACAATAGTGAGCGGTATCCCATTTTGGGCATCGCTGTCGTCATCATTGGCGTACTGGGCTATTTGAAATATCGGTTGCTGAAGCAGGTGCGGCAATTGACCAAAAACAAATGAGGCAATTAAGGCAGTGCATCTACGGTGTCGGTCAGACAGACCAGCGCATTGCCCTTCATTACCGGTATCGCCGTTACCACATCTTCCTGAAGACAGAACGTGATGTCCTGCTCAATGCCCAAGTGCCGCATCCGTTGGTTGTGGGAAGCTTTGCTGAGGTATGCGGCCAGATTCTCCCGGGCTTCGAAGTATAAGCTTTCGGCTGCATGCGCCGCATCGTCAAATGCCACTCCGGTCATTTTTAGCCGTGTTGCCATCGCTCCCGCGAAGACGGTATCTTCCAAGCTGACCTGGTTTTTCCAACCGGCGCAAACCAACAAGAGGTGGGAATCCTGCCCTTTCAACCAATCCGAAAGCGCAGTGATGTTCAGGAAAGACCCGATGACGACCGTCTGTGCCCCCTTACTTCGCTGGATGGCTCGGGTGCCGTTCGTCGTCGTCAGCACGATGGTTTTTCCTTCGACCTTATCCCTCGTGTAAGAAAACGGGGAATTGCCGAAGTCAAATCCTTCCACGACCTTACCTTCCCGTTCGGCTGCAAGGAGATAGCCGTTTCCCTGATAGGACAGGCATTCGTCGAGTTCCGCCACAGGGATGATGGCACTGGCCCCGTTGGCTAGCCCATAGCACATGGACGAAGAAGCCCGAAAGATGTCGATAACCACGGCAATGGTATCGCCTAGATCGTAAAAGGGCAGCAACGCCGGGCTCAGACAGACTCGAATGCTTTTGAGGCTCATGGGGCAGGTGCTACTTGACGAACGGAGGCTTCACCACGACGGCTTTTACCTTGCTGTTACGTATATCGATGTAGATTTCACTTCCTTCTTTGGCGCGGTCGATAGTCACATAGCCCAAACCAATCGATTGTTTAAGGGTGGGCGATTGCGTGCCCGACGTGACGCGGCCGATGGGGTGGCCTTCCGCGTCTACGATGGCATACCCATGGCGGGGAATGCCGCGGTCGACCATGACAAACCCGACCAATTTGTTTTGCAATCCGGCTTCCTTCTGTTGCTTCAGCCCTGCCGCATTGACGAAGTCCTTGGTAAACTTGGTCACCCAACCCAGTCCTGCCTCCAATGGGCACGTCGTATCGTCGATGTCGTTGCCGTAGAGACAGAAGCCCATCTCGAGTCGCAGGGTATCGCGGGCACCCAACCCGATGGGTTTGATTCCATAGGGGGCGCCAGCCTCGAAAATCGCATCCCATACTTTTTTGGCGTCTTTATTGGCGACATATACCTCGAATCCTCCGGCTCCCGTATAGCCGGTAGCCGAAACGAGGACATTGTCCACACCGGCAAAAAGGCCTTTGGTAAACGTATAGTATTCCATGGTGGCCAAGTCGATGTCGGTGAGGCTGGCTAATGCTTCCGCAGCCTTCGGCCCCTGCACGGCGAACAAGGAGGTTTCATCGGAGATGTTTTTCATGGTCACCCCGTATGTGTTGTATTTGGAGATCCAGTCCCAATCTTTTTGGATGTTTGCCGCATTGACGACAAGGAAATAAGTCTTTTCGTCGATGCGGTAGACCAGGAAATCGTCCACCACACCCCCGGTTTCATTGGGGATGTAAGCGTACTGCACTTTCCCGTCATAAAGTTTGGAAGCGTCGTTGGAACTGATTTTCTGCACCAGGTCCAGCGCATGGTCGCCTTTTAGGATGAACTCTCCCATGTGGCTTACATCAAACACGCCTACCCGGTTGCGGACGGTTTCGTGTTCATCGTTGATGCCCGAATATTGGACGGGCATATTGAAACCGGCGAAGGGCACCATCTTGGCTCCCAAAGCCAGGTGTACGTCGGTGAGGGCGGTAGTTTTTACCATAGCAGCCAATTTTATTCCGGCGCAAAGCTAATGAAACCTGCATGAATTGCCAATCAAAAAAGGAACATGAAGAATTCATGCAGGTGTCTCGAAAGGCTATTATAACCACAAAGAACGCCAAGGATACGCAAAGTACACAAAGAATAAACCATTGACTATAAATGCTTTGTGAGCTTCGTGAAAACTATCTCGATGCGGGCGCAAGTGCGGGGCTGCGGGACGCATCAAAAACGTTGAGCCCTTTGTGGTTAATGTAAAAGCAGCTTTTGAGACACCCTCTTCATTGAAAGGGGAAGATGCTCACTCCGGTTTGCGGTTGAACTGCAACACCTCGTTGACGTTGATTTCCGTGACGTAACGAGTTATCCCCTCGCTATCGACATACTGGCGGTTGACCAATTTTCCCTCGATGGCGATTTCCGAGCCTTTGGTCAGGCTCTTTTGGGCGAAGACCGCCTGCCTACCCCAGAAAACCAGGTTATGCCATTGGGTGTCGGTAACCCACTCCCCTTGACCATTGCGATACCGCTCATTGGTGGCAATGGATACACGAGCCAAGCTCCTGTTGTTGGCGAACGTCTTTACTTCGGGATTACTGCCTAGGAAGCCCGTCAGACGTACGCTGTTTTTTAATGTATTCGTCATGATTAAAAAGTTATATGGTGAACTGATATTGATGTCGCAAAGATGGTTTGGTAGGGAATGAATAGCCGGATGATAAACGGATATATCCGTTTTTAACCGTTTATATCCGGATATAATCGGCTTCAGATGGGTTTTTGTTATATTTGTCCAATATCGTTCATGCCTTGAAAATGAAACTCTATCAAGTTGATGCGTTTACAGACCGGATTTTTTCCGGTAATCCTGCGGCAATATGTCCGCTTCATCAGTGGTTGGACAGTGGACTGCTGCAGAAAATCGCAATGGAAAACAACTTGCCGGAAACGGCCTTCTATGTGCCGCATGGTGATGCCTACGAAATCCGGTGGTTTACCCCTACCGTGGAAGTAGATCTTTGTGGCCATGCCACGTTGGCGGCGGCATACGTACTGTTCCATCATGAGCTTCATGCCGGTGATACCATCCATTTCCTTTCGCCACGTAGCGGAGAGTTGATTGTTCGGAAACAGGGTGAGTTCATCACATTGAATTTCCCGACAGACGCCTATCAGCGCACGGAATTGAACGATGACCTGATGGGTTGTTTTGATAGGGTTCCTACGGAGGCATTCAAAGGGAAGACGGATTACATGCTGGTGTTTGCCGATGAAGACCAGATACGGACAATCAAACCGGACTTCGAACGGATTGCTGAATTGGACGCCCGGGGTGTGATTGTCACGGCAAGGGGGAATGAAGTCGATTTCGTCTCCCGTTTTTTTGGGCCCCGAACAGGCATTAAAGAAGACCCGGTGACGGGCTCGGCCCATACCACCCTCATTCCTTATTGGGCATCCGTGCTGGATAAGGAAGAATTAGTTGCCCTTCAGCTGTCGGACCGGCAAGGCCATCTGAAAGGTAAGTATTTAGGCGATCGCGTCGAAATCAGCGGGCAAGGTAGGCTATACCTCAAGGGTGAAATTTACATCGGGTAATCAACGGTTTTTCGTAGTTTTGGGAAATTCGACCCAATAAAATAATGGAGAAATAGCTAGCAGTGGGATATGTCAATTACAAGTGAATCCGAATGGAGGGGGATGCGGCAAGTCAGCGACGTTGTCGCGACTGTATTGAAGGAGATGCGCGACCATGCCAAGCCGGGGATGAATACCAAGGAATTGGATGATTTCGGCCGAAGACTGCTCGAAGCACAAGGGGCAAAGCCAGCGCCTGCGTTGACCTACGGATTCCCGGGGTGGACCTGCATCAGCGTAAATGGAGAAGTTGCACACGGTATACCCGCTGACAACCGGATCTTGCGGGATGGCGATTTGGTGAACATCGACGTATCGGCGGAACTGGGAGGGTATTGGGCGGATAATGGCTGTTCGTTTGTGTTAGGAACTGACATCCACAATCACCAACCGCTTGTGGAGGCGTCGAAGCGAATCCTCAGGAAAGCCATCAGCCGCATCAAAGGCGGTGTACGCATAGCGGAAATCGGCCGGTTAATCGAGGCAGAAGCCAGGAAATCCGGATATACCGTCATTAAAAACCTTGCCGGGCACGGGATAGGCAGGAGCCTGCACGAGGAACCCCATGAGGTGGCTAATTGCTATGACCGCTTCAACACTGCCCGATTCCGGAAAAATTCCGTGGTTGCCATCGAGACGTTCATCTCGACGCGCTCTACCCTTGCGTGCACATTGGAAGATGGCTGGACGTTGGTGGGCAACCGGGGGGGCTTTGTGGCCCAGCATGAGCATACGATCGTCGTTACGGATGGAGAGCCGTTTATCCTGACGGCTGGGAATGGTATCTGGGATTGAATGGGAGGTTCGAATCGTGCTGTTTAACGAAATCATCGGACAGGAGCGTGTCAAGCAGCAGCTCATCAACACGGTCAGGGAAAACCGGGTGAGCCATGCACAGTTATTCCTCGGCCCCGAAGGCAGCGGAAGCCTAGCGTTGGCCGTAGCCTATGCGCAGTACATCAATTGCGAAAACAGACAGGCCAATGACAGCTGCGGGGAATGCGCTTCTTGCCGGAAGTACAACAAGCTCATCCATCCCGACCTGCATTTTTCCTATCCGTTTTTTGCCAAGCACAAGGAAGACACGGCTGCCACCTACGCGGAAGAATGGCGCAGGGCGTTTTTGGCCAACCCCTACCTTGGACTCGACCATTGGCGAAACCAATTGGATGCCGAAAACAAACAGGCCAATATCAATATCGCCGAAGCGCACCACATCATCAAAAAACTTAGCCTCAAAGCATTTGAGGCCGAATACAAGGTGCTCATTATGTGGTTGCCGGAATACCTTGATGCCCAGGGCAACGCCTTGCTGAAACTCATCGAAGAACCGCCTGCCAAAACGTTGTTTTTGCTGGTTGCCGAAAACCAGGACAGGATCCTGAATACCATCATTTCACGTACGCAATTGGTTAAAATCAATCGGTTTGATTCCGATAGCGTGAAAAAATACCTGATGGAAAACCATCAACTGGGTGAGCATCAGGCCATGGAAATCGCATTCATCAGCAACGGCAACCTGCAGCAAGCCGTCAACCTGTTGGATGAGGATACGGGGGGATATTTCGACTTGTTGATCCGGTGGCTGCGCTACTGTGTCACGGACGCCGGCCCGGCATTAATCAAGGCCTGTGAGGAGGAATTGTCAAAATTAGGGCGTGAGAACCAAAAAAGTTTTTTACTTTACGCCATTAATATGATGAGGCAGGCAGTGTTGCTCAAGGAAGGCATGTCCCGACTTGTACACCTGCCGAGTGCAGAAATGGATTTTGCGCAGAAGTTCAGCAAGCATTACCAGTTAGCGCAAATCGAACAGGCTGTCAGGCTATTCGAGGAAGCGTACTATCATATCGAACGCAATGCGAATCCGAAAATATTGTTTTTAGATTTATCTTTGCAGTTGGTTTTAATCTTTAAATATCAAACGTTCCGCCGGATGGCGGACTCGACATATATCGATAACTATGGGATGTAGCAATTGCTCATCCGGCGGGGGGTGCGGAAGCACACCGGCAGGCTGCCAAAACAATGGTGCTTGCATGACGAGCGGATGTAATAAACTGGATGTATACGATTGGCTGGCCCACATGGACATGCCAACTAACTATAAACCCTTCGACATCGTGGAGGTCAGGTTTAAGGGCTCCCGGAAGGATTTTTACGTCAATCCTGAAAACCTGTACCTCGAAATGGGCGAGATGGTCGCCGTGGAACCCAATACGGGGGGATATGACATCGGCCATGTGTCGATGACGGGCGAATTGGTGCGGCTGCAACTACGGAAAAACAATGTTGACCCCGCCAGCGTGACCAAGAAGATATACCGAAAGGTCACCGACGCCGACATCAAGAAATGGCAGGCCGCGAAAGACCTGGAATGGGAAACCATGCACCGCGCCCGCAAGCTTGCCCTTGACCTGGGGCTATCCATGAAAATCAGCGATGTGGACTATCAAGGCGATAAGACCAAAGCTACCTTCTATTATACGGCGGATGGTCGGGTGGATTTCAGGGAGTTGATTAAGCGTATGGCCGAAGCGTTCCGGATTCGCATAGAGATGCGGCAGATTGGCATGCGGCAGGAGGCCAGCAGGCTCGGTGGCATCGGTTCCTGCGGACGGGAACTTTGTTGCTCGACGTGGCTTACGGATTTCAAGACCGTATCCACTTCCGCGGCACGCTACCAAAATCTTTCGCTCAATACGCTGAAGCTCGCCGGGCAATGCGGGAAGCTGAAATGCTGCCTCAATTATGAGCTGGATAGCTACATGGATGCCCTCAAGGATATTCCCAACAACATCGAGCGGATAGAAACCCAAAAAGGCACGGCTTTCCTGCAAAAGACCGATATCTTCAAAAAGCTGATGTGGTTTAGCTATCCGGGTGAGGAAAATTGGATTCCGCTTACCACTGACAGGGTAAAGGAAATCCACCAACTGAACAAGGAGGGCGTGAAACCATCGGAAATCGGGGCGGTAGTGATGGATGCCGTAGAAGAGAAGCCGGTCATTTACGACTACGAGAATGTGGTGGGACAGGATAGCCTCACTCGCTTGGACGAGCGGAACAAAAAGAAACGCCGATCCGGCAAAAACAAGCGGAAGCCCGCCGCACCTCCCGTGACCGCTCAGGCAACGGACAAGCCCGCAGGGACCAAAAGCACCAAGCCGAAACGCCACCGCGGCAACAACCGGAAGGGGAAATCGGGGGGGCAGCAGCAAAACGGTCAAACTGGTTGACGACAACATGCGGCAGTATCTGAGCAGATTTTGGTTCTTTCTGGTTTTGGGTGCCTTTGCGACATCCTGTACGGATAACGCCTTGCTGGACCAGCATGTCGCCATTAAGGACCATGTATGGTATTATGACAATCAGCCCCGCATAACCGCCCACATCACCGATACGGCAACACGTTATCATATATACCTCAATTTGCGGCATACGCCGGACTATAAGTACGCCAACATTTTCGTGCTGTTGCATCAACGCTACCCCAACGGCAGGGATACTACGGAGCGGTTCGAACTGCAACTTGCCGAACCCGACGGCCGTTGGTTGGGCCGCGGGGGTGGAAGCGTATATGCGCATCAACAGCTCATCAAGGAATCCGTTCGCTTCCCAGACACAGGCAACCATGTATTTTCCATCGAACAGAACATGCGTGAAAATCCACTCCGCGAAATCACCGATGTCGGAATCCGGATAGTTCCGGTCGAGTAACCCCGGAGTTGCAGCACAAGCCATGAATAAGTTTCAGAAAATCATCGTCCATCCTTATTTCAGTTACCTCTACGTCTTCGTTATTTTGTTCTGCATCATCAGCTTGCTGGTACTGCCGCCGGGACATCCGCTCATCACCTATGCCGTCGCTGCGGGGATCGTGCTATTTGTCCTCCATCGTTACCGAAAGCATCTGCTGCGTAGCAAGAATTGATTCATCGCTTCGGCGCCCCACCGTTTGGTATACCTCTTGCCTAGCCAGCAACTGGCCGTCAATCCCAACCTAACGCAAAACGAGGGTTAATCTTTGATTTTTTTATACTGAAAATCAATAAGATATAAATTTATATACTACTATGTATTGCATAGTACAAACTAAAACATATATCTTTGCATTATGATAGTAGATAACACGCAAACCCAAATGAGGAAGGGGATACTGGAATACTGTATCCTGTCGATTATCTCGCGAGGCGAGATATACGCCTCGGACATCATCGGCGAGCTCAAAAAAGCACGGCTGCTGGTGGTAGAGGGTACCTTATATCCTTTGCTAACTCGGCTGAAGAACAACGGGCTGTTGAGCTACAGTTGGAAAGAATCGACGTCAGGTCCACCACGTAAATATTATCAAATCACCCAAGCAGGATTAGGCGTGCTTAATAAACTGGATACGACATGGGAGGAACTCGTTTTCGCGGTGCAAACATCCATGGAAGGTCGTGTGCGGGGAGAGGCGGGAGGCAAGGTTCAAGATTCAAGAGACGAGATCCAAGAGACAAAAGGCGATAATTAAGAAACATCAGACATAGACTATAAAAACCACAAGAAAATGAACAGGACGATCATCATTAATATAAACGGCATCGTATTCCATATCGAGGAAGATGCTTATGAAGTACTCCGCTCGTACATGATCGATGTGAAGAGGCACTTCGGAAACACCGCCGACAGCCACGAAATCGTCGGTGATATTGAAAACCGGATTGCGGAGATGTTTAACGAACGTATTGTGCAGGGCAAAAAGGAAGTCATTACCATGCAGGATGTCAATGACGTCATTGCGCAGATGGGGCGGGTGAGCGATTTCGAAGCAGGTGACCAGGATGAAGCCTATGACGAAGGAACTTACGAGATACCACCCATAAGCGGGCAGCGCAAGCTGATGCGCGACCCGGATGACAAGGTATTCGGTGGAGTATGTAGCGGCTTGGGGCATTACTTCGGTATCGAAGCGCGGTGGATACGGCTTATCCTGGTCCTGTTGTTCGTCTTCGGAGGGACGGGATTGCTGCTTTATATCATCTTATGGATCGTGATGCCGCTTGCCCGTACCCGGGCGGACCGCATGGCCATGCGTGGCGAAGCGCCCAATCTGCAGAATTTCAAACGTAGCTTTCAGGAGGAGATGGAGGGCCTCCGCTCAAATTTTACCGGGGCCGAGGAAGGTCTTAGAAGGGGGCTCGACTCGGCCGGAAACTTCCTGATGAAAGCGTTTGTCGTCTTGGCTAAGGTTGTCGGCGTGTTATTCATCGTTGGGCTATGCGGCGGACTCATCGTATTGGTCATCAGCATCGTCGCCTCCTTTGGTTTCTTTGGGGCGGATACGGATATGGCGATGTTCCCGTTGAATGTCATCGAACCGGACTTACGTACGCCGATGCTGATCAGCGCATTGTTTGTTGCGATAATCCCATTCATCGCGTTGGTGGCTTTGATTATCCGCATCTTGTTCAATAAAAGCGCGATGGGGCAATATACCGGATTCACCTTATTGGCAGTCTGGTTGATTGCGGTAGGATTCACCACGGTATACGCCTCCCGTACCGTCAATGATTTCCGCGAAGAAAGTACGGTGGTGGAAGAGCAATCCTTGGAGAAACACTCGGTTTACTACCTTTCAAGAAACGATATGACGGTCATCCGGCTGCAAAGCGACTCGTTGGACAGGACTTCGCTCATCCGGCATCGCGCAATGATCCGCAACCGCAACATCCTGGAATGGCAAAGCCGGATGCATATGCGTATCGCCAAAGTCGATTCCACGCAAAATCCGTCGCTGACATATGAGTATTCTGCGCATGGTGCTACGTATGAACGGGCTGCCGAGCGCGCAGGTAAAATCGCCTACCATTTCGAACAGCAGGCAGGTAAATTGATATTTGATAGCCATTTCAACATCGACGGCAGAGATTTGATGCGTGATCAGCGGCTATACCTCAAACTGAGTATCCCGGTGGGTGCAAAGCTAATCATCGATAGGGATCTGCGCCGTCACATCTCGGACCTACCGTTCAACCAATGCGAGGAGAACTATGGGTATCCAGATGGAAATACGCCCGACAGGACGGAATGGATCATGACGGAATCAGGTTTGAAATGCGCGATTGCACCGCCCCCGGTAGAAGCGATGCCGGACGCGGATACGGCACGTGTAGACAGCGTTGCGGTGGATACCGTGGCGTCAAATGAATAAGGGTTTGAAAAATTATCCAAGGTAGGTGCAACTTTTTGACGTATGGAAGCGTCATATGGCAAGTAACAGATAAACGAACAAAAAAAGATTTCTGCACACGCTTAAGAAATAAGCTGCCACATAACGATAACGTTCACAGTGGATTAGAAAGCTGCGCGCTTTTTGATAGTGGGGATTCTTGTGCAATAGCAAAAAAATGAAATACTTAGTTATACTCATCATATTCCTATTCGCTGCCGGGGGCTTCACGGGTGCGTATGCCCAACAGGCCACAATTAGCGGTAAGGTCGTTGATGAGCAGGATAACCCGCTTGACTTGGCTACAGTAAATTTATTACAAGCGACGGACTCTGCTTTGGTAAAGACGGTTTTTCCGGACGAACAAGGCCATTTTATATTCCTTGGCATCCAGCAGGGCCGATACATCGTTTCTGCTGTATTGGTGGGCTATGAAGATGCGGTCAGCGGAATCGTGGAAATCGCCGGACGCGATGTTACGAAGCGGCTCGATGCGCTGGTGCTTCGTGATGGAAACCGGATGTTGGGTGAAGTAGCAGTCAATGCACCCCAGCGACCGCTGGTCGAACGGAAGCCCGACATGCTGGTCGTCAATGTGGA
>Ga0182792_1001892_pt1 | contig 15829 bp, 7 predicted proteins | sample Passage237B_FD_130497 | JGI IMG/M metagenome (GOLD analysis project Ga0182792, IMG submission 130497) | Cellulose adapted compost microbial communities from Newby Island Compost Facility, Milpitas, CA, USA - Passage2 37B (version 2) (version 2) ...
AGCCGTCCTATTCGGCAAAAAAAGGGGAGAGGGGGGGGGAAAAAAAAGACACCAACACGGGGGGGGGGGGGGGGGGGGGGGGGGGTGTGGGGGTGGGGGGGGGGGGGGGGGGGGGTCAGTCGCGGGAGGCGGAGAGGCGGGCGGTGCCTCGGGTGGCGAGGGCGCGGGCGACGGCGACCGCGGCGCCCGAGAGGGCGGCGGCGAGGAGGATCTCGCCGGTCCGGGCGTCGCCCGGGTCCTCGGGCTTGGGCGGCTTGCGGCCGCGCGTGGCCTGCCAGGACTGGGTGATCACCTGGTTCGCGACCCACGCGGCGGCCGCGGCCGTGGCGAGGCCGACGAGCTTGGCGACGAGGGGTGTCGAGGACTTGCCTGCCATGTGCGCTGACGCTACATGCCGCGAGTCGGACGTGCGCGGCTTGTGGTTCTCGCGTGCCCTGCTGCCATATGGCCGAGGCGATCCGCGAATGTGTCTCGCATGGTGGGATCACACCCGGTCATTTACTGACGCTCTGTCCGGATAAACCAGCATATAGACCTCTGACCTGCGGCGGCGTTGCTCTAGCCTTTTCTGGACTCGTGTCCAAGTGGAGGTCATTGACGTGCGACACCGCACCCCGAGCCGCGGTGTCGCGGCGCTCCTGTCCTGTGCCCTCGTCCTGGGTCTGGGCACCGTGGCGACCGTGGCGTCGCAGGTCGTGACGGCGACCCCCGCGCAGGCCGCGGCGGGTTCGCTCTCCCTGGACCACGACGCGACCGCCGCGACCGTGCTCGCCGGCGAGGACGCGCGCATCACGCTCGGCGCGAACCTCACCGGCGACCCCGGCGACGTCGCCTACAACGTGGGCTTCGTCGCGACGCTGCCCCCCGGTGCGACCTACGTCCCCGGCTCCGCCACGCCCGCGTCCGGCCCGGGCGCGCCCGGCGAGCCCGTCGCGACCCAGGTCAAGCCGTCGGCGAGCGAGAGCACCTGGTACTGGGTGCTCGTCTGGACCAACGTCACCGACCTGCCCGCGGGCGGCGCCGCGTCCATCGGCTTCGCGGTCGACCTCGACGAGGCCCGCTTCCCCGTCGGCAGCGAGCTCGTCGTGCCCGCGCAGGTCCTCGGCAGCGACGACGAGCGCATGGTCCCCAAGGCGACGGTCACCGACGCCGGCACGACCGTGCAGGCCGACGTGTCCGCGTCGGACACCGCGCGCGTCGACGTCAGCGCGCTCGAGATCACCAAGGCGCACCTGTCGCCCGAGGACGAGTTCCTGCGCGGCATGCCGAACACCTACACGCTGACCGTGCGGGCCGCGCCCGGCGGCGCCGTCACCGGCGCGCAGGTGCGCGACCTCATGCCCGCGGAGCTGAAGTTCGAGTCCTGCGTCTCCGTGGACCCGGGCGGCTGCGGCACGCTCGCCGGCGCGGCGTTCACGACCGACGCCGACGGCGCGCACACGCAGGTCATGTGGGACCTGGGCACCCTCGCGGCGGGCAGCACCACCGTCATCACCTACACCGCCTCCGCGGGCTACCGCGCGCTCGACGACGCCGCGACCGGCTTCACCGGCCCGTCGCTGCGCCAGGACCCGACCGGCACCGAGGCCACGAACACGGCCACCGCCACGGGCACCTACCAGGGCGCCGTGCGCACAGCCGCGGACCGCGCGGTGACCTCGTCCGACGAGCACACGGTGAACGTCCTCGACGTCTCGCTGGTCAAGACCGGCGCCTCGCAGGAGTTCCGCGCGGGCGAGGAGGCGTCGTTCGCGCTCGACGTCCGCGGCGGCGCGCTCACGAGCGCGACGGACGTCGTCGTGACCGACACGCTGCCCGACGGTCTCTGCGTCTTCCTGCCGAGCGGCTTCGCGACGCCCGCGGGCTGGCCCGCCGAGTGCCAGTCCCTGCCGCGCCGGCCCATCGACGGCGCGACCCTCACGAGCGCGGTCGTCAACGCGGACGGCACGACGACGCTGCTCCTCGCGGTCGCGGACCTCGCTCCGGGCCAGACCCGGCACGTCACGTACTCCGCGTACATGCGGGCCGCGCACGCGGACGGCTCGCCGACCGCGACCGGTGAGACGTTCACCAACGCCGCGTCCGTGGCCGCGACGACCCACCCGGTCGCCGGCTCGCCCGAGACCGGCCCGGTGGCCGTGACGAACGGCTCCGCCGCCGCCGTCGCACCTCAGGGCCCGTCGCTCGTCAAGGAGGTCTGGCCCAACACGGACCGGACCCCCATCACCGGCGCCGCGTCCTGCCCGGCCGTCTCCAGCCCGCAGTGGACGTCCGACGGGCAGCCCCTGGTCCGGCTCGGCGACCTGCTGTGCTTCCAGATCACGCTTCAGGCCTCGTCGGGCGCCGCGCTGCGCGACGTCGTCGTGCGCGACTTCGTGCCGGTGGGCACCGAGCTCATGGACGTGCGGGTCGCCGGGAACCCGGCCGGTGTCACCGTCGACCGCATCGGCAGCGAGGCGGCGTGGCAGGTCGGCACGGTCTCCGGCGCGCACCGGTACGTGCCGGCGGGCGCGACCGTGACGTTCCAGGTCGTCGCGCGCGTCACCGACACGCAGCCGACCGGCAAGGACATCCTCGGCAACCTCGCGAAGATGCGCTGGCTCGACGCCGACAACCGCGTCGCCGCGCAGCGCACGCAGGTGGACTTCGCGGTGGCGCCCGCCGCGCCGCTGACCCTGACGAAGACCGTCCTGGCCGCCTCCGGCACCGGCACGAACCAGCAGGTCACCGAGGGCGAGGTCGTCACCTACCGCCTGGCCGTGCGGCACGCCGGCACGGCGGCCGACGGCAGCGACCACCCGGTCACCGAGGTCGAGGTGTGGGACGCGCTGCCCGCGGGCTTCACGTGCGCGGACCTCGTCTCCAGCGTGACGTGCGGGGCCGGGCCGACGTCCTCGACGGCCGGGCGCTCGTACGTGCGCACCGTGCTGAGCGGCACCCTGCTCGGTCCGGACGGCGTGCTCACCCCGGGTGAGACCGCCACGTTCGACGTGCAGCTGCGCATCCCGTCGCCGCTGTCGATCGCGTCGGCGCACCGCAACGACGCCTCGATCGTCTCCTACGAGATCCCGACGACCGACGGCCGCCCCGGCGGCACGAGCGCGACCTACTACCCGGCCGGCTCGCTCGCCGACCCGGCCGAGCCGAACGCGCCCGCGGCGAACGCGTCCGCGACGGTCCGCCTGCCCGACGCGACGGTCGCGAAGGCCATCACGACGACGTCCGTCGAGGAGACGGGGAACAACCGCGCCTCGCAGGCGACGATCGGCGAGACGGTGGACTACACCTACTCGGTGACGCTGCCCGCGCACACGTCGATGTTCCGTGGCGTCCTGCGCGACACGCTCCCGACGGGCGGCAGGCTCGTCGGCCTCACGGTGACCGGGTCGAGCACGCCGGGCCTGACCGTGACGTCGTACACGTCCGGCACGGGCGCGACCTGCTCGCCGACGGCGACGAACGCGTGCCTCGACACCACCACCGGGGCGCTCCACCTGCCGCCGGTGCTCACGAACTCCGGCTCCACGCCGGTCACGTACTCGGTGTCGGTGCGCGCGCGCGTCGCGAACGTCACCGCGAACTCGCACAACGCGACCCTCACGAACACCGCGACGCTGACCAGCCGCGACACCGCGACGTCGACCACCGACGTGACGCGCGCGTCGCAGACGGCGACCGCGACGGTCGTCGTCCCGGACGTCTCCGTGACCAAGACGCCGCTGAACGTCTCGGGCAGCCCGGTCGACCCGCTGCCGGTCGGCACGAGCCAGGTCGTGACGTACCGGCTCACCGCGACGAACACCACGGGCCGTCCGGCCGCGCACGACGCGGTCGTCGTCGACTGCCTCCCGCCCGGCATGACCCTCGTGACGCCGCTGGACCCGGGGCTGACCGCGCAGCCGGGCACCGGCTCGCCCTGCGCGGCCAGCCGCACGCAGATCACGTGGACCGTGGGCGACATCGCGGGCGGCGCGTCGCCGAGCGCGACGTACCAGGCGACCGTCCCGGCGGACGCGGCGGGTGCCGCGTCGCTCGTGAACACCGCGACGCTCCTGGCGTCGACGATCGACGACGGCCAGAACGGCACCTCGACCGAGCGCACGCTGACCGCCACCGAGTCCGGCACGGTCACGCTGGCCTCCCCGACGGGCTCGAAGACCGCCGACGTCACGTGGGCGGTTCCCGGCCAGACCGTGACGTTCACCCTCGTCACGCGCCTCCCCGCGAACGCGAACTTCTACGACGCCGCGGTCATCGACGTCCTGCCGTCCGGCCTGAAGCCGGACCTCGCGGCCGTGACCGTGGAGTGCACCGGCGGCGACGCCGCGTGGCAGACGTCGTGCGCCGACGCCCCGGTCGCGACGACGTACACGGGCACGACGACGACGCGCGTGGTGTGGCCGCTGGGCGACCTGGCCCCGAGCAGCACCGAGCGGGTCGTGACCATCACGCTCCCGGTGACGGTCGACCCGGCGGGCTCCGCCACCGCCGGCGCCACCCTCACGAACGCCATGGGTCTCGGTTGGTTCCAGTCCGACGCGAACCGCACGGTGACGCCCACCACGACGTTCAACAACGCGCCGACGCTCGGGACCGTCGCGGTCACGGTGCGCGAGCCGGCGGTGTCGGTGACCAAGTCGGTCGACGACGCGACCGTCGAGCCCGGTCAGGTCTTCACCTACTCGGTGAGCGTGGCCGGGTCCACCGTGGCGCGGAACGCCGCGACCGCGTACGACGTCGCGGTCGTGGACACGCTGCCCGTGGGCGTCGTGCCGGTCGACCTGACGGGTGCGCCGCTGCCCGACGGCCCGTACGACTTCTTCACGTGGGACTCCTCGACCCGGCAGCTGTCCTGGACGGAGGACGAGGTCGCCTCGGGTGACGTGGCCACGCGGTCGTTCCGCGTGAAGCTCGACGACGCCGACACACTCACGGGCGCGGCCCTGCGGAACACCGTGCGCGCGACGTCCTGGGAGTCGCAGCCCACCGACGGCCGCTCGTACGGGCCGAGCAACCCGGCCACGGTCGACGTCAGGCCGCAGCTCCCGCTCGTGAACGCGACGAAGACCCAGTACACCGCGAACCCCGTCGTCGTCGGGCAGGAGGTCGCGTACGGCGTCACCCTGACCAACGCGGGGGGCGGCACGGCGGTCGCCCTCGACGTGACCGACACGCTCCCGACGGGCTGGGAGTACGTGGCCGGCAGCGCCTCGATCCAGGTCGACGACGTCCGCCACACGCTCGACGACCCGACCGGCACGGGCACGCTCGTGTGGACGGACGTCCTGCCCGCGGGCGCGACGCTCGCGCCGGGCGCCTCGGTGACGCTCGTCTACTCCGCGTCGCCGACCGAGGACGCGGCCTCGGCCGACGGCTCGGCCGTCGCGCACACCAACACGGCCGCGGTCACGCGCGTGACCGACGCGGCCGGCGGTGACTCCTACGACGGCGGCGACGGCTCGTACACGGGCACGGACGGCACGGCGACCGCCCGCATCCACGCGGCCGACCTGGTCGTGACGAAGACGGCCGCGACCTGGGTCGCGGGCACGTCGACGAACACGTGGACGGTCCGCGTCCGCAACGACGGGCCCGACCCGGCGGTCGGCGTCGTCGTGCACGACGTCATCGGCACGCTGCCCGACGGGGTCTCCCTCGTCTCGGTCGCGGGCAGCGACTTCACCTGCGCCGCCGGCACGGGCTCGACCGCCGCCGCCCCGGTGACGGACTGCACGCTGAGCACGGCGCTCGCGCCGGGTGCCACGGCGACGCTCACGGTCACGGTCGACGTGGCCGACGACGTCGCGGCCGGCACGACGGCGACGAACACCGCGACGGTGTCGGCGACGACGTTCGACCCGGACGACACGAACGACTCGGCGACGAGCACCGCGACGGTCACGACCGCGGCGGACCTCGAGCTGGTGAAGACCGGCCCGGCGTCGGTCGACGCGGGCGCGTCGGCGACCTGGACGGTCACCGTGACGAACCACGGGCCGTCGGTGTCGCGCGCCTCGGCGGCCGACCCGGTCGTCGTGACGGACACGCTCCCCGCGGGCGTCGAGGTGGACGACGCGGACGTCACCGCGACGGGCGCCACGTGCGAGCTGGACGGCCGGACGCTGACCTGTGAGCGCACGACCGACCTCGCGGTCGGGGCCTCGTTCTCGGTCCAGGTCACGGGCCTCGTCGACGCGGCGCTGCGCCCCGCCGACGGCCCCCTCGTCAACACCGCCGCGGTCACCCCGGTCACGGACCAGGGCGCGGACGACCACGACGACGAGGACTCGACGAGCACGACGGTCACGCACGCCGAGTCGCTGACGGTCACGAAGACGATCGACGGCACGCTCGTCGCGGGTGAGACCGGCACGTACGCGATCACGGTCCGCAACGACGGCCCGTCGGCCGCGCGCGGCGTCGTGGTCACCGACGACCTGCCCACGGGCCTGACGTTCGCGGGCGGCGTCGACTCCGACGACGACTGGACCTGCTCCGGCACCACGAGCGTGGTCTGCGAGCTCGACGGCGTCCTCGGCGTCGGTGCGGGCGCGGCCTCGTCGTTCACGTTCGACGTGGACGTCGCGTCCGGCCGCACGGGCGACATCCTCAACACCGCGGTCGTCGGCTCCGACTGGGCCGACGACCAGGACAGCGACGACGTGACGACGGGCGCGACGGTGCACGCCGACCTCGGCATCACCAAGTCGCACACCGGCGCCACGGTCACCGCGGGCACGGGCACGACGTTCACGCTCACCGTGACGAACCACGGCCCGTCCGACGCGCCCGGCCCGATCACGGTGTCCGACACGGTCCCCGCAGGCCTGCCGCTCGACGGCGCGCCCGCACCGGACGGCGGCACGTGCACGGTCGGTGCGACCACCCCCGGTGGCGGGCAGCCCGTGACCTGCACGCTCACCGGCGGGCTCGTGGCGGGCGGCACGTGGGAGATCGAGATCCCCGTGACGGTCCCGGCCGACGCTGCGCCGGCGACGATCAGGAACACCGCGACGGTGTCCGGCCCGCCGACGCTCGACGAGGGCGCGGACACGCACGACAACAGCGCGTCCGACGACGTGATCGTCGTGCGCGAGGCGGACCTGTCGATCACCAAGAGCGCGTCGGCGGCCACGGTCACCGCGGGCACCGACGTGACGTACACGCTCGCGGTCGAGAACGCGGGCCCGTCGGTCGCGGCCGCCACGGTCGTCACCGACTCGCTCGACGCGCGCCTCGCGCCGGTCTCCGCGACGTGGGCGGGCCACCCGGGCGCGTGCACGATCAGCGGTCAGGACGTGACCTGCGAGATCGGCGAGCTGCTGCCGAGCGACGGCACGGTGACCATCACCGTCGTCGCGCGGGTCCGCTCGTCGGTCGCCGACGGCGCGAGCATCACGAACACCGCGGAGGTCGTCTCGACGACCCCGGACGTCGACGGTGAGGGCCCGTCGTCCGACGAGGACGACGCGACCATCACGGTCGACACCGACGCCGAGCTCTCGCTGGTGAAGACCACCGAGACGACGAGCGTGCACGCGGGCGAGGCGGCCCGGTTCTCGATCGTCGTGACGAACGACGGCCCGTCGGACGTCCCGGCGCCGGTCACGGTCGTCGACACCCTGCCCGAGGGCCTGAGCTTCGTGTCCGCCGCGACCACCGGCACCCCCGCGTGGGACTGCTCGGCGAGCGGTCAGGACGTGACGTGCGAGCTCGCGGCGGCGGTCGTCGCCGGGGCGGACGCGCCGACGCTGCGGATCACGGCCCTCGTGTCGCCGTCCGCGGACCCGGGGACGCTGACCAACGAGGCGTACGCGACGTCCGACCTCACGGGCGACTCCGACCCCGACACGTCGACCCTCACGGTCACGACGTCGGCGGACCTCGGCATCACGAAGTCGCACACCGGCACCGCGGTCGCGGGTGAGCCGTTCGCGTGGACGCTCACCGTGACCAACGCCGGGCCGTCGGACTCGCGTGCCGACGCCGGCCACCCCGTCGTCGTGACGGACGTGCTGCCCGAGGGCGTGACGTTCGACGGCTCCGCGCCCGTCACGGGCGGCGGGTTCACGTGCGTCGCCGGTGCGCCGGTGACGGTGGGCGGCGCGACCCGCGACACGGTCGAGTGCGAGCGCCCGACGACGCTCGCGGCCGGTGACACCGTGTCCGTCACGGTCCCGGTGCTGCTCGACGCGGACCTGCAGGGCGACGTGACCAACACGGCCACCGTCACCCCGGGCCGCACCCCCCAGCCGTCGGGCACGACCCTGCCCGACACGGACACCGACGACGTCACGGTCACCGGCATCGCCGACCTGTCCGTCGCCAAGGACCTGCTGACCCCGGCGGCCGACGTCGTCGCGGGCCGGGAGATCCGGTGGAACCTCGACGTGACGAACCACGGCCCGTCCACGGCGCGCGCCGACGCGAGCACCCCGCTCGTCGTCGTCGACGACCTGCCGGCCGAGGTCCAGGACGCCACCGCGTCCGGCACCGGCTGGGACTGCACGACGAGCGGCACGACGATCCGCTGTGAGCGGGACACCGACCTGGCGGTCGGGGCCGCGCCGAGCATCGAGGTCGTCGCGACGGTCCGCCCGAGCACGACGACCGCGGTGGTCAACGCCGTGACCGTGACGCCGGGCAGCACGCCGCAGGCCGCGCCCGGCGGCCCGGCCACGGGCACCGAGCCCGACACCGACGACGTGTCGGTCGTGCCGGGCACCGAGGCGGACCTGGCGCTCACGAAGGCCGTCGTCACCGCGCCCGTCGCGGGCGGCACCGGCGTGTACCGCCTGCAGGTGCTGAACCTCGGGCCGTCCGACGCGCGTGACGTCGTCGTGGTCGACCACCTGCCGGCGGGGCTGACGTCCCGCGGGGTCGTCGGCGCGTCCGCCGGCGCGGTGTGGGACTGCACCGGCACCGACGACGTGACGTGCGAGCTCGGCGCGCCGCTGCCCGCCGGTGAGGTCGCCTGGCTCGACCTCGAGGTCGCGGCCGCGTCGTCGCTGACCGCCGACGTGGTCAACACCGCGACGGTCTCGTCGTCGACGACCGACCCGGACCCGGCGAACAACACCGCCACGGCCACGGCCACGCCCGGCCGGTCCGCGGCGCTGAGCGTGACCAAGACGCACCGCGGCGAGGGCCGCGTGGGCGCGGACGTCACGTACGACCTCGTCGTGCGCAACGCCGGCCCGTCCGACGCCACCGACGTCGTGGCGCGCGACCTCGTGCCCGCGGCGCTCCAGGTCACCGGCGTGCGCGCCGGCGACACCTGGGAGTGCGTCGTCGGTGAGCACGGGACCGACGGCACCCCGGTGCTGTGCACCCGGGACGTCCTGCCGGCCCGGGCGACCGCGCCCGCGATCCACGTGGACGTCGTCGTCGGCGCCGCCGCCTACCCGGGCGTCACCAACGTCGTCGAGGTGAGCTCCTCGACGCCGGGCCCCGACGGCACGGTCGTCACCGCGGCCGACTCCGACGAGCTCGTCGTCGACCCGCTCGTCGACCTGGCGGTCACCAAGACGCTCGACGGCGACGCGGTGCAGGTCGGCTCCGCCGCCACGTACGTGCTCACGGTGACGAACCACGGCCCGACGGCCGACCCCGGTCCCGTCACCCTGACCGACGAGCTGCCCGCCGGGCTGACGTTCGACACCGCGCGCGGTGCCGACTGCGCGGCCGAGGGGCGGACCGTGACGTGCACGGTCGACGGGCTCGGCGTGGGGGAGAGCGTCGAGGTGCGCCTCACGGTGCTCGTCGGCGACGGCGTCGGTGACACCGTCACCAACACCGCGACCGTCACCAGCGACGCCACCGACACCGACCCGACGAACGACACCGCGTCGGTCACGGTCGACGTCGAGCGCCGGCCGCTCGCCGTCACCGGCGTCGAGGCCGCGATGCTCGCGCTCCTCGCCGCGTTCCTCCTCGTCGGCGGCGTCGGGGCGGTCGTGGTGGCCCGCCGGCGCGACTCGTGACGAAGCCGACACCGTCCTGACGGTTCCCGGCCGCCCGCGCCCGCAGGTCACCCCTGCGGGCGCGGGTAGCATCGCCGTGAACGACAGGGGAGCGCCGGGCCGACGACCAGGGCGTGAGAGTGCGGGACAGCCGCAGACCCTCGAACCTGATCCGGGTGATACCGGCGTAGGGAGTCGGGATCCATCTCACCTCCACCCCGTCGTGCCGGGGTCACCGGTGCGGCGCGGAGGTCCCCTCCTCGCCCACGACGGAGGACCACCACGCCATGACACCGACCGTGCGCCGCCCCGGCGCAGGCCGACCCGCCCGCCGCCGCACGCAGCCCCGGCTGCTCGGCGGCCTCCTCCTGCCCGCCGTGCTCCTCGCGGGGTGCTCCCTCGCCGACACCGCCGAGCCGGCCGCGCCCGCGACCACCGGCGACGCGACCGCCTCCGCCGCCCCCGAGCAGACGCCCGGCGGCACCGTGACGCTCGTGACCCACGACTCGTTCGCGCTGGCCGACGGCCTGCTCGAGAAGTTCACGCAGAAGACCGGCTACGAGGTCGAGGTCGTGCAGCCCGGCGACGCGGGCGCGCTCGTCAACCAGCTCGTCCTCACGAAGGACGCGCCGCTCGGCGACGTCGTCTACGGCGTCGACAACGCGTTCGCGTCCCGCGCCATCACCGAGGGCGTGTTCGAGCCCTACCAGCCGCAGGGCGACGCGGCCGCCGACACCGTCGGCTTCGCCGTCGCCGAGGACACCGAGGGCCTGCTGACGGCGATCGACTTCGGGGACGTGTGCGTCAACGCGGACACCCGGTGGTTCGCCAAGAAGGGCCTCGAGCTGCCGACGACCCTCGACGACCTCACGAAGCCCGAGTACGAGGACCTGCTCGTCGTGCCGAACGCGGTCACGTCCTCGCCCGGGTTCGCGTTCCTCCTCGCGACCGTCGGCGCGAAGGGCGACAGCTGGCCGAGCCTGTGGGAGGAGCTCGTCGACAACGGCGTGAAGGTCGCCGACGGCTGGTCCGACGCGTACTTCACGGACTTCTCCGGCGGGGGCGGCAACGGGCCGCGGCCGCTCGTCGTGTCCTACGCGTCGTCGCCGCCGTCCACCATCCCCGAGGGCAAGGAGGAGCCGACGACCGTCGCGCTGCTCGACACCTGCTTCCGGCAGGTCGAGTACGCGGGCGTCCTCGCCGGCGCGAAGAACCCCGACGGGGCGCGCGCGCTCCTCGACTTCCTCCTGTCGTTCGAGGTGCAGGTCGACATCCCCTACTCGATGTACATGTACCCGGTCAGCGCCGACGTGACGCTGCCCGCCGAGTGGACCCGCTTCGCGCCGCTCGCGCAGCAGCCGTTCGAGGTCCCCGCCGCCGAGATCTCCGCGAAGCGCGAGCTGTGGCTCGAGCAGTGGTCGAGGACGGTCATCGGCTGACATGACGACGACCGCGCCCCCGCGCCCCGCGCGCACCGCACCGACCGGCGAGCCGACGCGCTCGTCGGGGCCGGTGCGCGCGCGGGGCGCGGCGGCCGGCCGCGGCGCGCTGTGGACCGTGGCGGTGCTCGTCCCGCTCGCGTTCCTCGTCCTGTTCTTCGCCTACCCCGTGGCCGTCATGGTCGGGCGCGGGTTCGTTGCCGACGGCGCCCTGGACCTGTCCGGGTTCGCCGACGTGTTCTCCCGGCCCCGCACGTGGCGGATCATCGGGCAGACGCTCGCGCAGGCCGGCGTCGCGACCACCCTGGCGGTGCTCCTCGGCGTGCCCGGCGCGTACGTGCTGTACCGGCGCCGGTTCCGCGGACGCGCCGCCGTGCGCGCCCTGGTGACCGTGCCGTTCGTGCTGCCGACCGTCGTCGTCGGCGTCGCGTTCCGGTCCCTGCTCGTCGAGGGCGGGCCCCTGGGGTTCCTGCACCTCGACGGCACGTTCGCCGCAGTCGTCGCGGCCCTCGTGTTCTTCAACTACGCGATCGTCGTGCGCGGCGTCGGCGGGCTGTGGGAACGGCTCGCCCCGCGCGCCGAGCAGGCCGCCCGCGCGCTCGGCGCGCCCCCGTGGCGCGCGTTCCGCACCGTCACGCTGCCCGCGCTCACGCCCGCGATCGCGTCCGCCGCGTCGCTCGTCTTCCTGTTCTGCGCCACCGCGTTCGGCACCGTGCTGGTCCTCGGCGGGCTGCGGTACGGCACCGTCGAGACCGAGATCTGGGTGCAGACCACCCAGTTCCTCGACCTGCGCGCCGCCGCCGTGCTGTCCGTCGTGCAGCTCGTCGTCGTCGCCGGCGCGCTGCTCGTCGCGAACCGCGCCCGCAGCCGCCGCGAACGCGCCCTGCCGCTCGCCGCACCCGAGACCGCCGTGCGCCCGCTGCGGCTGCGCCGCCACGCCGGCGAGCCCCGCGCCGACGGCATCGGGCTCGAGCGCGCCGCCGCCGCGGTCACCGCGCTCGTCGTCGCCGCGCTCGCGCTGCCGCTCGTGAACCTCGTCGTGCGGTCCCTGCGCGTCGGCGACGGCTGGGGGCTCGACCACTACGCCGCGCTCGGCACCGTCCGCGGCGGCGTCACCGTCACCGTCTGGCAGGCCGCGCTCACGTCGCTGCGCACCGCCGCCGACGCCACGCTCCTCGCGCTCGTCGTCGGCGGGCTCGTCGCGCTCGTCGTGTCCCGCCGACCCCGCCGGCCCGCCGCGCGCCGCGCCGTCGCCGGGCTCGACGCGCTGTTCATGCTGCCGCTCGGCGTGTCCGCCGTGACCGTCGGGTTCGGGTTCCTCGTCGCCCTGCACGACCCGTTCGGCCTCGACCTCGACCTGCGGCGCTCCCCGCTGCTCGTGCCCGTCGCGCAGGCCGTCGTCGCCGTGCCGCTCGTCGTGCGGACCGTGCTGCCCGTGCTGCGCGCCGTCGACCCGCGCCTGCGCGAGGCCGCCGCGACCCTCGGCGCCGCGCCCGGGCGCGTGCTGCGCACCGTCGACCTCGCGCTCGCGACCCGCTCCCTCGGGCTCGCCGTCGGGTTCGCGTTCGCCACGTCGCTCGGCGAGTTCGGCGCGACCTCGTTCCTCGCCCGGCCCGACCGGCCCACCCTGCCCGTGGTGATCTTCCGGCTCATCGGCCGGCCCGGGCCCGAGTCGTACGGCGCGGCGCTCGCCGCCTCGGTGGTGCTCGCGGTGCTGACCGCGGGCGTCGTCGCGGTGTGCGAGGGGTTGCGCCGCGCAGGAGAAGGAGGCGAGTGGTGACCGACCGGACCACCGCGGACCGCACGGCCGCAGCGGCGCCGACGAGCCCGCCCGGGACGGACCGGCGCGACGCGACGACGAGCGCACACGGCACCACGGGCGTCGGCGGCACGACGGGCGTCGGCGGCACGACGAGCGCGCCCGGCACGACGAGCGAGGGCGGGCCGGTCGCGGCGCGCGGGCTCGGCGTGCGCGACCTCGTCGTCCGCTACCCCTCCGCCCGCCGCGGCCGCCCCGGCACCACCGCGGTGTCCGGCGTCGACCTCGACGTCGCGCGCGGCGAGGTGCTCGCGCTGCTCGGGCCGTCCGGGTGCGGCAAGTCGTCCCTGCTGCGCGCCGTCGCCGGGCTCGAGCCGCTCGCCGGCGGCGACGTCACCTGGGACGGCCGGTCCGTCGCCGGCACCCCCGTGCACCGCCGCGACTTCGGGCTGATGTTCCAGGACGGGCAGCTGTTCGCCCACCGCGACGTCGCGGGCAACATCGCCTACGGCCTGGCCGGGCGCCCGCGGGCGCAGGTCGCCGCCCGCGTCGCGACGCTGCTCGAGCTCGTCGGGCTGCCCGGTGCGGGACCGCGGTCCGTCGCGACCCTGTCCGGCGGCGAGCGCCAGCGCGTCGCCCTCGCGCGCGCCCTGGCGCCCGCGCCGCGGCTCCTGCTCCTCGACGAGCCGCTGTCCGCGCTCGACCGCTCCCTGCGCGAGCGTCTCGCGCTCGACCTGCGCGCCGCGCTGCTCGCCACCGGCACCACCGCGCTGTTCGTCACGCACGACCAGGACGAGGCGTTCGCGGTCGCCGACCGTGTCGCCGTGATGGCCGACGGGCGGCTGCTGCAGGTCGGCACGCCCGCCGAGCTGTGGCGCGCGCCGGCGAGCGAGCAGGTCGCGCGGTTCCTCGGGTACGAGGCGTTCGTCGTGGCCGGTGCGGCGCCGGCCGCCGTCCGCGCCGCCGTCCCGGACGCCGCGGACGGCGCCACGCTCGCGCTCGCACCGGGCGCGCTCGGGGCGGGCGCCCCCGGGGTGGGTGACGGCGACACGCTCGTCGGGCTCGTCCTCGCCGTGCGCACGCGCCGCGGCAGCCCGACGCTGCACGTCGAGGTCCCCGGCGTCGGCGAGGTCACCGCCACCGCGCCCGCCGGCCTGCTGCCGTCGCCCGGCGACGAGGTGCCGCTGCACGTCACGCCCGGGGCGGTCGTCGCCCTCCCGGGCTGACCCGGCCGGCGCGCTCGTCGTGCCCCGTGGGCGCCGTCCCGTCGAGGTGCGACCCCCGACCCACCGGGCTACCGTCCGAAGCGACGAGGGCAGGTGAGGTGCCATGACGCTGGACCGTCGTGAGGTCGTGTCGCTCGAGATCCCCGCGGGGCTCGCCACGGTGTGGGAGCACCTGCGCGAACCCGCGCTCGTCCCCCGCTGGTACGGCCCCGACGCGAGCAGCGACGCCGCGGACGCGCAGCGGTTCGTCACGACCGCCGTGCCGCGCCTCGACGTCGAGCACGACGCCACCACCCACACCCTGACCTGGCCGAACCACGACGTCCTGAGCGTCACCGCCGCGGCCCACGAGCCGCACCGCACCCACCTGGCCGTGACCCGCCGCAGCCACGACGCGCTGGCCGTGCGGTTCGACGGCTCCATGGACGAGGTCGACGAGCGCTGGATCGCCGACGTCCACCAGCTGCAGTTCGCGCTCGCGCACCAGGCGGGGCAGGAGCGGCGCACGCTCGTCGTCTCCGACGCCGACGCGGGGGACCGGCGCTCCCGGCTGCTCGACCGGGCCGGGCTGCACGGCGTGCGGGGCGTGCCCGTCGGCGGGCACATCCAGGCGCGGCGGCCGGACGGCACGATGCTCGGCGGCACGCTGCTCTACAAGACCGACCACCAGCTCGGCATCCGGCTGCACGGCATGACCGACGCGCTGCTCGTCGTGCTGGAGACCCCGGTGGGCTCCCACCCGCCGCACGGCGCGGTCACCGCGGTGCTGTCGGTGTTCGGCCTCGACGAGACCACGTTCACCGAGGTCGCGTCCCGCTGGCAGGCGTGGTGGCGCGCGGCGGGCGTCCGCGAGCCCCTCCTCACCACCGGCTGACCCCCTCAAGCCGACCCCCCACGCCGCCCCGATCCCAGCGCGACCCCGCCACCCCTCCGCCTCCGGCCGCCCGAAGCCCGGAACACCCCCGGGGTCGCGGCCCGCTCGCCCCGCGACCCCGCCATCCCTCCGGCTCTCGGCGTCTAGAGCCGGAGCAACCGCGGGGTCGCGGCCCGACTTGGGCGCGAGCCCGTTCTTGTTCCGGGCTCAGGGGGTCGGAGCCGGAGGTTCCGCGGGGTCGTCGCGGCGGTGCAGGACGGTCGCGACGACGAGCGAGAGGACCAGCGTCACGTACGCGAGCCGGCCCGGCTGCCACCGCCACACGCCGACGCCGAGCACGACGAGCGCGACGACCAGACCCGCGGAGGCGAGCATCAGCAGCCCGCGCTCGCCTCGTCGTCGCAGCCGCTGCAGGTACCAGGCCGAGGCCACCCCGGCCGCCAGCCCCACCCCGAACGGAATCACCCCCCGACCCTAACGACCCCCCCCCCCTACCCCCCCCCCCACCCCGGGCCCGCCCCCCCCCCCCCCGCCCCCCCCGCCCCCCCCCTCTCCCCCCCCCCCGCCCC
>Ga0182792_1001893_pt1 | contig 15829 bp, 15 predicted proteins | sample Passage237B_FD_130497 | JGI IMG/M metagenome (GOLD analysis project Ga0182792, IMG submission 130497) | Cellulose adapted compost microbial communities from Newby Island Compost Facility, Milpitas, CA, USA - Passage2 37B (version 2) (version 2) ...
ATTATATCCGCGCGACCTGAAGGCGCTCCCATCGTCTAGCGGTCTAGGACGCCGCCCTCTCACGGCGGAAACAGGGGTTCGAGTCCCCTTGGGAGTACCAGTTTTCTTCTCGTCGGCCCTCCGCTTCCCCTCACCCCTGCGGGAAGCCCAGCAGCGCCTTGACCTCCAGATAGTCCTCGAAGCCGAAGCGGCCGAACTCGCGCCCGTTGCCGGACTGCTTGTAGCCGCCGAACGGCAGCGCCCGGTCGAACGGCGCGCCGTTGTAGTAGACGCGGCCCGCCCGCAGCCGGTCGGCGATGCGCCGCGCCCGCGCCGGATCGGACGACTGCACGAAGCCGGCAAGCCCGAACGGCGTGCCGTTGGCGATCTCGACCGCCTCGTCCTCGCTGCCGTAGGGCATGATCGCGAGCACCGGACCGAAGATCTCCTCCTTGGCGATGCGCATCTGGGGCTTCACGTCGGCGAACACGGTCGGCCGCACGAAATGCCCGCGGTTGAATTCGGCCGGCCGGCCAAGGCCGCCCGCCGCCAGCGTGGCCCCCTCGTCGATGCCGGACTGGATGTATTCCTGCACCCGCTCGAACTGGCGGCGGCTCACCAGCGGCCCGAGCTCGGTCGCCGGGTCCATCGGGTCGCCCACCTTGATGGCCTCGGCAGCCGCACGGGCCGCTTCCTTCGCTGCCTCCATCCGGTCGGCCGGAACCAGCATGCGCGTCGGCGACTGGCAGTTCTGCCCGGCATTCGTGTAGCAGGCGACGACTCCCTGGCTCACCGCCTGCGCGAAATCGGCGTCGTCCAGAATGATGTTGGCCGACTTGCCGCCGAGCTCCTGTGCGACGCGCTTGACCGTCTCGGCCGCGAGTTGCGCAACCCGGATGCCGGCCGCCGTCGAGCCGGTGAACGACACCATGTCGATCTCCGGATGCGCGGCGATCGCCTCGCCCACCGGCACGCCCGCGCCGTTGACCAGGTTGAACACGCCGGCGGGCACCCCGGCCTCGTCGATGATCTCGGCCAGTATCATCGCGCTCAGCGGCGCGATCTCGCTCGGCTTCAGCACCACCGTGCAGCCTGTGGCCAGCGCCGGCGCCACCTTCGACGCCACCTGGTTGAGCGGCCAGTTCCACGGCGTGATCAGCCCGCAGACGCCGATCGGCTCGCGGCGAATGCGCCCCACGCCCTCGGCCCATTCGAACTCGAACCTTTCGAGCACGCGCATCGCCTCCTCGAAGTGGAACAGCGCCACGGTCGCCTGCCGCTGGGTGGAGAAGGTGATCGGCGCGCCCATCTCGCGCGTCATCATCTCGGCGAGTTCCGGCAGCCGCCTGCGAAAGCCTTCGACGATGCGGTGCAGGCAGCCCAGCCGCTCCTCGCGGCTCGTCTCCGACCAGGCGGCGAACGCCCTGCGCGCCGCCCGCGCCGCGCGGTCGACGTCGGCCGCCTTGCCGAGCACGATCTCCGCGAACTGCTCTTCGGTCGCGGGGTTCTCGACCGCAAACCTTTCGCCCCCGGTCGGGGTCACCCAGCTTCCGTCGATGTAGAACTTCGTCGTATCGAACATTGCCTGCCTTTCAGGGATCGGTTGTGTCGTTGCGCGCGGGCAGCCGTCCGCCGCCGAGTTCGAGCGACAGCGTCTCAAGGCTGTCGGCCACCGACGGCGCCAGCGTGATGATGTCTCGCGCGGCCCGCCGCGCCGCATGCCTGCGGTCGCCGGGCAGCGCCAGCGCCGGCTCGGGCGCGGCGCCGCGCACCTGTGCGGCGAGACCTGCCACCCGCTCGGCATAGGGAACGGCGAGCCCGAACCGTTGCGGGTCGAGCGCCAGCATCAGCCAGGAGCAGTCGGCCTTCACCTCCGGTGCGCCGTGCATGGTGTTCAGCTCGCCGCCGGCCGCGCCGCCTGCAAGCGCGCACAGAAGGTCCACCATCAGCGCCAGCCCGAAGCCTTTCGCTCCGCCGGCCGGCAGCAGCATGCCCGCAAGGGCTGCCGCCGCGTCCGTCGTCTCGTGTCCTTCCGAATCCACCGCCAGCCCCGGCGCGATCGGCTTGCCCTCCTGCGCAGCCTGGCGGATGCGGCCCATCGCCGTCGCGCTCATCGCCATGTCGAACACGATCGGCGGCGCTCCGGCGCACGGCACGGCGATCGCGAGCGGGTTGTTGCCTACCACCGCGACCTTGCCGCCCGGCGCCGGCATCATCGGGCGTGTGTTGCACATCACGATGCCGGCCATGCCGGCTTCCGCGATCATCCGTGCGTAGCGGCCAGCGACGCCGAAATGCGTGGCGCTGCGCGCCGCGACCGCCGCCAGCCCGTGCCGCCGCGCCTCGGCGACCGCCACTTGCGCCAACGCCTCGGCTGCCGGGTGGCCCAGCGCGAGGCCAACGTCGAACACCTGGACAGCTCCGCTGCCGTGCACGAGCCTGGGTCTTCCCGACCGCGCGATCGTGCCCGCGAGTATGCGCCGCAGGTAGGTCGGCGCATGCAGGAGTCCGTGCGAGGAGTGGCCCTCGAGCTCGGCTTCGATCAGCGCAGCAGCGACCGTCGCCGCAGTCTCGGCTTCGACGCCGGCGCGCTCGAAGAGATCGCGGGCGAACGCCTCTGCGTCTTCTCGTCCGATCCGGACCCACTCTTTCGTGGCCACCGCCTCCACCGCTTTCTGGTTCAACGCGCTCCTGCCGCCCGGCAATAGAGGACGGGCGAGCCGCCGGTAAGAACCCGGCCGCCGGTGAATTCCGCCCTGCGGAATATCCGCCACGCCGGTTTGCGACGGGCCGCCTTGCCGGCAGACTTGTCCTGCTTGCGCAAGCCCGGAGAGAAGCATTGCCGATCACCTACGATGTCGTCCGCAAGGCGGCGCGCGACCTCTACGGCTGGTCGCTGAAGAAGGTACCCGACGACACGTTGCAGGCGCTTCGCCAGGCGCGCGAGCGCGAGACCAGCCCCGTCTCGCAGCGCACGCTCGACTTCATGCAGGCGGCGGCCCTTGCCGCCGAGCGCGAAGACCGCCACGCCTGTTCGGACGCCGGCTTCCCGACCTATTTCGTCAGGATCGGCACGCGGCTGGCGCTCGACGGCGACATCCGCCGTGCCTTCGTCGACGGCTTCGCCGACCTCGTGGAGACGATCGAGCCGCCGATCCTGAAGTTCGTCACCCATCCGCTGACGCTGGAGCGCAGCTACGAGGGACGGGACATGCCGATCCTCTCCTTCGATGTCATCGACGGCGCCGGCTACATGGAGATCACCTGCCAGCCCAAGGCGCTCGGCTCCGGCCGCTGGGCCGCCCTCAAGGTCTTCTCCTATCCGAAGATCGCCGAGATCGAGGAATATTTCATGCAGTGCGTGCTGGAAGCGGGCTCCCAGCACTGCCCGCCCGTCGTCATCGGCATGGGCATCGGCGGCTCCTTCGACCATGCCGCCAAGATGGCGAAGCGCGCCACGCTGCGCCGCATCGGCACCGTGCACGAGGACCCGATGATCCGCGACATGGAGGCCCACCTGCTCGAAGCCGTCAACGCGACCGGCTTCGGCCCGATGGGCACCGGCGGCGACACCACCGCGCTTGCCGTCCACATCGACTATGCCCACGGCCACGGTTTCGTGCCCGTCGCGGTCTGCTTCAACTGCTGGATCAACCGGCGCACCTCGCTGCGCATTTTCGAAGACGGCACGGTGACCCGCCTTGAGTAGCACCCCCGTCGACGGCCTGCCGCGGCTCAGCCTGCCGCTCACCCATGCCGAGGCGCGCAAGCTGCGCATGGGCGACACCGTCCTGCTCGACGGCGAGATCGTCGTCACCGCCGGCTTTTCCACCCATGAGCGCGTCATTGCCGCCCTCGACGGCGAGCGTGACCTGCCCTTCCCCCTCGAAGGCCGCGCAATGTTCCACCTTGGCAGTTCCTGCCGCGAGGAAGGCGGCCGCTGGCTGCCCAACTACGTCAACCCGACCACCTCGACCCGCTTCGACGCCTTCATGCCGCGCATCATCCGCGAGTTGCGGTTGACCTCCACTGGCGGCAAGGGCGGTATGGGCGATGCCTGCGTCGAGGCGATGCGGGAGGTCGGCTGCGTCTATTTCGCCATGCCGGGCGGCGCCTCGCCCCTGCTCAGTCGGGGTGTCGTCGAGCGCCTGGAGACCGGCTGGGACGACCTCATCGAACAGTTCCGGCTCTCGCGCTTCCGGCTCGAACGCTTCGGGCCGGTGACCGTCGCCATCGATGCCCACGGCAACTCGCTCTACCGCACACTGCAGGATCGCGCTGCCGCCCGGCTGCCGGAAATCCTCGGGCGGCTCGAGGCCACGCGCGGAAACCCCAAAGCCCACTGAACGGAACGAGGAATGCCCCGCTACCTGGAAGACTTCGAGATCGGCGAGACCTGGACCAGCAAGCCCGTCGAGATCACCGAGGACGACATCGTCACCTTTGCCCGGCAGTACGATCCGCAGCCGATGCACACCGATCCCGAGAAGGCCGCGCAAAGCCGATTCGGCGGCGTGATCGCCTCGGGCTGGCACGTCGTGGCGCTGTCGATGCGGCTGTTCATCGAGGCTGGCGGCCATCAGGGCACGCCGGCGGTCGGGCTGGGTATTGACGAACTGCGCTGGCGCAAGCCGGTGCGCCCCGGCGATTGCCTGACCGTCCATCGCGAGGTGGTCGGCATCGAGCGCTCGCAGAGCCGGCCCGAATACGGCCGCCTGCGCACCCGCGTCACCGTCGTCAACCAGGACGGCGCGACGGTGCTCACCATGATCTCGATCGGCCAGGTCCCCGCCCGCCCGGCCGCCGCTTGAGCCTCGGACCGGGGCGCACCTACAGGTGCCGCCCCTCGTCCACGGTCACGACGATTCCGGTCGCGCTGGTGAGATGCGTGATGCAGGCGACGATGGCGCGCGCCACGTCGTCGGCCGAGGTCACCTTGCGCAGCGGCATCTTCTCCGCCATCGCCTCGAGTTGCTCGCGCGTGCGCCCCGGCACGAAGCCCGTATCGACGCCCGCCGGCGACACCGAAAAGACCCGCACCTTCGGCGCCAGCACCCGGGCAAGCCCCACCGTCAGCGTGTCCAGCCCGCCCTTCGCGGCACAATAGGCGAGGCTGCTGCCCATGCCCGTCTGTGCCGCGAGCGACGAGACGTTGACGATCGCGGCGTTCTCGCCCTTCTCCAGCAGCGGCCGCAGCGCGCGGATGACGGAGAACGGTCCGCGCAGGTTGATCCGCACCACCTGGTCGAAAACCTCGTCGGTCAGCGCTTCGAGATCGTTGAGCGGCACCGGCACCGTGCTGCCGGCATTGTTGACCAGCGCATCGAGCCGGCCGAACCGTTCTCCCACCGCGCGCGCCGCCGCGCTGATGCTGTCCGCATCCTCAAGCGCGATCCGCAGCGCGACATGGCCGGAGCCGGCGAGTTCGCTCACCACATGCTCGGCCGCCTCGCGGCCCAGATTGTAGCCGACCACTACCTTCGAACCGAGCGCGGCCAGCCTGATTGCCGTCGCGCGACCGATGCCGCTGCCGGAGCCCGTCACCAGCGCGACTTGCGGAACAGGCAGGTCCTGGACGCTCATGTCTTCTTCTCCCAATAGGGCCGCTTCAGTTCCTGCTTGAGCACCTTGCCGACGGCCGAGCGCGGCAGTGAATCGCGCACTTCCACGGCCGTCAGCCGCTGCATCCGGCCGAGCCGGGCGTTGGCCCATTCGAGCAGCGCCGCGGCCTCCACCCTCGCGCCCGGTCGCGCGACCACCAGCCCGAGCGGCGTCTCGCCCCATCTGTCGCTGGGGATGGCGATCACCGCTGCCTCGGCGAGGTCAGGATGCGAGGAAAGCACGCCTTCGAGGTCGGACGCATAGATGTTGAAGCCGCCGGAAATGATCATGTCCTTCTTGCGGTCCACCAGCGTCAGGAACCCGTCTTCGTCGAACACGCCGATGTCGCCCGTGCGGTGATAGACCGTGCCGTCGCGGTCGCGCCAGATGAAGGCTTCGGTCGCCTCCGGATTGCGGAAGTAGCCTGACATCATCATCGGCGAGCGGCCGATGATCTCGCCGCGCTGGCCGACCGGTACGTCGTTCCCCTCCTCGTCGATCACGCGAATGACGTTGCCGGGCTGCGGCCGCCCCACCGTGTGCAGCTTGTCGGCATGGGCAGTCACGTCGAGCAGGCAGGAGCAGCCGCCCTCGGTCAGCCCGTAGATTTCGAGCATCTTGCCTGGCCACATCTGGGCGATCCGCCGCTTGTCCTCCGCCGAGAGCGGCGCGCCGGTGGACTGCTTGGCTTCGAAGCGTGAGAGATCGCGCCTTGCGAAGCTCTCGGCGTCGAGAATGCGGCGATACTGCACCGGCACCAGCATGGTGTGGGTTGCACCGTAGCGTTCGGCGAGATCGAGGTAGCCCTCCGCGTCGAACTTCTTCATCAGCACCACGCGCCCGCCATGCACCAGCGTGGAAATCATCGGCATCAGCGTCGTGTTGGAATAAAGCGGCGTGGCGAGCAGCATCGTGCTCTGCGGCCCGAAGCCGAACAGCGGCCGGTTCGCCTGCCGGTAGCGCATGGCGTGACTGTGCACGATGCCCTTCGGCCGGCCCGTCGTGCCGGAACTGTAGATGATGTTGAACGGCGTGTCCGGGGAAGCGACCACCGCTTCACCCAGCGGCTCGGCCTGTTCGGCAAAGCCGTCGGGATCGACGAGGCTGGCGACCTTGCCGGGGACAACGGCCTCGGCTGTCACGCGCCAGGCCTTGCCAGCAAGGACGAGTGCCGGGTCGGCGTCGCGGATCATGCCCGCCAGCGCCTCGTCGGTCAGCGATGTCTGCAGCGGCACCGCGCAGTGTCCTGCTGCGATCGCCGCGAGGTAGGCGATGGCGATCTCGCAGCCCGTGTCGCCCACCAGCGCCACGCGCTCGCCGCCGTCGCCGATCCGGGCCCGGATCGCCGCGGCGAGCTTCAGCACGCGGCTGCGCAGCGCGCCCCAGGAAAGCACCTGGCCTTCGCAGATCAGCGCATCGGCATCCGGCCGCGCCAGCCCGTGGCCCAGCAGGCGCTGCAATAGCCGTCCCTCGTCGGCCTGGCCGATGTTCACGGGCGCCGTCATCGGTCCTCGATCAAGACGATGTTGCGCGCGAGGATCGCCGGCCGCTCGGCGCCCTCGATCTCGATGGTGGCGTCGATGACGAGCCGCGTACCCTTGTCGTGTGCGCCGGCTTCGACCAGCGTCTGGCGCACGCGCACCCTCCTGCCGACCTGAACCGGCGAGATGAAGCGGACGCGATCGTAGCCGTAGTTGAAGCCCCGCCCGCGCTGGCGCACCTGGAAGATCTGCCGCTGCAGGGCCGGCACGAGCGACAGCACGAACAGCCCGTGCGCGATGGTCCTGCCGTCGGGCATGTCGGATCGCGCGCGCCCGACGTCGACATGGATCCAGTTGTCGTCGCCGGTGATCCGCGCGAAATCGTCGATGTCGCTCTGGGTGATCTCGACCCAGGCCGAGGCCCCGAGTTCCTTCCCCTCCCAGTCCTTCAGGTCGATCGCCCGTTCAACGGTCAGCATTCGTTCCTCTCCGCCGCGCCGGGCCGCGAGTGTGCAAAGTCGCCGCATCTCCACGGCAATCGTCGCCATGACGGGGCGACCATCAACACGTCCTCGTCCGTCATTCCGGCATGCGGAATGGGCGTGGCTCAAACCGTGACCACGATCTTGCCGATCTGCTCGTTGCGGTCGAGCATGGCATGCGCCTGCCGCATCTCGTCGAAGGCGAAGACCTTGTGGATGCGCGTCCTGATCGCGCCGTTTTCGAGCAGCGGCCACACCTTCTCGACCAGTTCGGCGGCGATCTGGCCCTTGTATTCGGCGCTGCGCGGCCGCAGCGTTGAGCCGGTCAGCGTCAGCCTGCGCCGCACCAGCTGGCGGGTGTTCACCTCCGAGATTTCGGCGAGATGGCTGGCGATCAGCACCAGCCTGCCGTCGAAGTCGAGCAGGTCGAGCTGCTTCTGCGTATATGGGCCGGCCTGTCCGTCGAGAATGACGTCCAATCCCTTGCCGCCTGCCGCGGCGCGGATTTGCTCCGGCCAGTCGGCATCGTGATAGTCCACCGCCGCCTTCACGCCGAGTTCGCGGCAGACCGCCCGCTTTTCCTCGGTGCCGGCGGTGGCATAGGTTTCAGCGTCGAACAGATGTCGCGCGATCTGCAGCGCCGCGATCCCGACGCCGCTGGTGCCGCCCTGCACCATCAGCCGCTCGCCCTTAGCCAGCCGCCCAAGCCAGACGACGTTGTTCCATGCCGTGAAGAAGACTTCCGGCAGCGACGCGCCTTCGACGACGGAGAGGCCCTTCGGTATCGGCATCGCTTGCACCGCCGGCACGGCACAATATTCGGCATAGCCCCCGCCATTGGCGAGCGCGCACACCTTCGCGCCGATGCGCGCGGAATCGACCCCCTCGCCCACGGCCTCTATCGTGCCGGCGATGTCGAGGCCGGGCAGGTCGGTCACGCCCGGCGGAGGCGGATAGAGCCCGCGCCGCTGCTGCACGTCGGGGCGGTTGAGCCCGATCGCCTCCACCTTGACCAGGATTTCGCCCGGCCCCGGCACGGGCTTTCCGCGCTCGACGATTTCGAGCACCTCGGGGCCGCCCGGCCGGCTGATCGCGATTGCCTTCATGGGTGCGGGCTTACGCTTCGTCCCAGCTGTGGGCAATGCCGTGCTTGAGCGTGCCGAGCCCCTGAATGGTGATGGCGATCTCGCCCTTCATCTTGTGCATGTTGATGCCGCGATGCCCGTCGGGATGCTTGCCCACGCCCTTTGCGGTGGTGCCGAAGCAGATCACGTCGCCGGGCTCGAGCGTGAACCAGTGGCTCGCATCCGAGATCACCTCCTGCACCGAGAACCGGAAGTTCGAGGTGGAATCGACTGCGAAGGGCTCGCCGTCGATGGTGCCCGAGACCTCCAGCGCGTTCGGGTCGGCCACCTCGTCCGCCGTCGTGATCCATGGTCCGATCGGCCCGAACGTGTCGGCGCCCTTCGAGCGGGTGTGGTAGACGAAGTAGATGTCGTTGTCGTCGGGCCCGTGCCGGTTGCGCCAGGCGAAATGGTGCGGCCGCGTCAGGTGCGGCGCGCGCGTGGTCGCCAGCGAATCCATGCCGAACTTGATCCCGTGCGAGGTCACATCGTCGACGATCGTGTAGCCGAACACGTAGTCCAGCGCCTTCTCGACTGGCACGTTCTTCGCACGCCGCCCGATCACCGCGGCGAGCTCCAGTTCGGGGATCGTTTCGCCATAGCTCGGCAGCACCACCACCTTCTTGCCGTGTCCCAGCAGGCATGACGGGGGTTTCAGGAAATAGCTCGGAACCGTCGGCTCCTTGTGCGCCTCCTTGCGGATGCCCTTGTTGTTCATCGCCACGCCGATGACCTTGCTCGGGTCGGTGATCGGCGGGCGCCAGTCGGCGCCCCCGAGCGCGATGCGGGCCGCCGCCTTCTGCGCGGCTGCGACCGCCTTTGCCGCTCTCTCCAGCTCCGCGGCACCGCCCGCTATCAGCGCGCGCATGCTCTGCGGTGCCGCGCCCAGTCCCGCCGCCGCATAGGCCTCGGCGAGCGCAACCGCTTCCGTGTCGGTCAGGCGGGCGATCAGGACGACCTCGCCGTCGCGCAGAATGGTACCCAGTTTCATCGTGTTACTCTCGGCTTGGGAGGATGCGGCCTATTCGGCGGCGACGGCCTTCTGGTCGGCATCGAGTCCGACCAGCCGCGCGGGATTGTCGCGCACCATCATGCGGATTTCAGCCGGCGTGTAGCCGAGCCCGAGCAGCAGCCGGATCGCCTGGCGCAGGCCCTCGACCGGGCTCGGATTGTCCACCTGCCCGAGATCGGAGCCGATCGAGGAGTTTTCCGGCCCGGCCGCGTCAATCTGCTCCTTGAGGTGCTCCGGCGGGAACACGTTGAAGCGCGAGTCCACGAACAGGCAGGCCGACTGCTCCATTACCACGCCCAGCTTGGCGAGGTCGGCGATGTCGGCGAGCTCGCTGTGCAGCCCGTAGGTCGGGTGGTTCATGATCATGCGCTTCACGCCGCGCTTCTTGGCCTCGCTGAACAGCGCCCACGCTTCGGCGACGTGCAGATGGCCCGACGACAGGATCGCGTCGTGCGCGGCGATCAGGTCGAGGATCTGCTTGACCACGTCGAGCAATTCGCCCTGTTCGTCCACCACCGTGATCATGTAGGGCTTCATCAGCTGCACGTTGCTCGCCAGCCGCGTCTTGCGGTGGTTGCTGCGGATGTGGTTGGCCGCATGCGCGGTCGGCATGAAGATCATCTTCGTGCCCGACTTCAGGTTGAAGTCGACCGCATAGGGGTTGAGCCCGCCCACGGTCGTGTTGAGCACCAGCGAGCCGTACATCTCCACTTCCGGATGCGGATTGAGCCGCCGCATCATCGGCAGCATCGGCCCGACCGAATAGTAGTGGTCCTTGAACAGAACCCCTCGCATGCCTGCCTTGGCAGCCTCTTCGACCTGTTCGAGATGGTCGAGCATGCGCGGCATGGTCGATGGCCCGGAATGCACGTGGAGATCCACCGCGCCTTTGATCAGGTCGGCGACGACGGCCTCGTCCGCTCCGGCCATCACCGCCTTGGCTTCCTCTCGCCAGTTCCTGTCTGCCATTTTCACTCCGCGGAACGTGTGGGGATTTTGCCGACATTTGTCCGGCAGTCGCCGCATGCGTTCCACGGTCAAGCGTGGCAATTCCGACAAGCGAAATGATCGCGGCGCCCGAGCGCGCCAAGCCGCCTGCTGCCTACCATTGCGCCATATGTCGATGGAGAAATGATGCGTCCCTGTCCGCCGCCGCTCGCAAACCCCAGCCGCCCCACTCTCGCCTTGCCGCAAGGCGCCTGCGACACGCACTGCCATGTGTTCGGGCCGGCGGCCCGCTTCCCCTTCGCCGGGGACCGCGCCTACACGCCCGACGACGCGCCGAAGGAGCGTCTCGCCGCCCTGCACTCCCTGCTCGGCATCTCGCGCACGGTGATCGTGCAGGCGAGCTGCCACGGCTTCGACAACGCGGCGATGCTCGACGCGATCGCCGCCGATCCGGCCAACCGCCGCGGCGTCGCCCAGATCCGCATGGACTGCCCGGAGGAGGAGATTGCCCGCCTCCACGACGGCGGCGTGCGCGGCGCGCGCTTCAATTTCATGACGCGCATCACGCCGATGCCGAAGACTGAAGATATCGACCGGTTGATGGAACGCCTGGCCCCCTTCGGCTGGCACGCCGTGCTCCACTTCGACTCCCATCTCATCTCCGAACTCGCGCCGTGGATGCGCGCGGTCCCCTATCCCTTCCTCATCGACCACATGGGGCGTCTCTTCGCCGACGAGACGGACGGCCCCTGCCACCGTGCGCTGGTCGATCTCATGGCTTCCAGCCAGAACGCCTGGATCAAGATATCCGGCGCCGAGCGAGGCTCGCGCGCCGGCCCGCCTTTCCACGACATGGTTCCGATTGCGCGCTCGCTGGTCGAGGCGGCCCCGGACCGCACGCTCTGGGGCACCGACTGGCCCCACCCGGTGCTGTCAGGTCCGATGCCGGATGACGGCCAGCTCGTCGATCTTCTCGCCGAGCTCGTGCCGGACGCGGAGCTGCGCCAGAAGGTCCTGGTCGAAAATCCCGCCCGGCTCTACGGCTTCTGACCCCCGAACCGGAGCGGTCCTAGCTCACCCGCGGCAGCTTCTCCGGCGAGTAGGTCTCGCGCAACCGCTCGGTGTCGGCGGTGATCTGCGCGCTCACCTGCTTCAGCTTGGCCGCATACTCTCGGTAGAGATCGGTCGACTTCACCGCCGAGCGGAAGAAGGTCATGCCGAGCGAGGCGCGCACCCGGCCGCCCAGCAAGATCGGCACCGCCAGCGTGTTGGAGTTGCGCGGCTCCGCCCGCGCGTCGCGCAGCGCGTAGCCTGAGCGGCGGATCGAGCGCACCAGCGTGTAGAGATAGTCGCGGTCGCCGGCGATCCTCGCCGTCATCGGGTCCGGACTGCTCTCCCCGCGCCGCGCGAAATCCTCGATCTCGTCGTCGTCGCAGAAGGCGAGATAGGCCCGCCCGAGCGCCTTGGTGAACAGGCTCAGGTGCATGTTGATGGTCGAGTGGAACGGCGAGACGGGACTGTCGGCCACCGTCGAAAGGCGCACCACCACGGTGTCGACGTCGAGGACTGCGATCGACACGGGCCAGTGCAGCTGGCGCGTGAGCTGGATGGCCCACGGGCGCCCGGCCTCGATCACCAGCGGGTCGCCGTGATAGCCGCTCGACAGCGAGCTCACCAGCGCCGTCAGCTGGTAGCCCGACTGGCGCTGGTCGTTGGTCACGTAGCCTGCCCGAACCATCGTCTTCAGAAAGCGCACGAGCGTCGGCTTGGGCAGGCCCGTATCGTTGTGCAGGTCCTGGATCGTCGAGCTCGGTCGCCTGTTCAGGCAGGCCAGTATCTGCAGCGTTCGTTCGGCGGCGCGGATGTACTCGCCCTCGTCGCCATCGTCTTTCACCGCCACGTCCTCCCAGGGATGGGTGCTGACGCGGGTAAGCATAGTGCCGACCTTCGATGCGGGTCCAGCGGCGGCCGTCAGGCCGGCCGCACCTCCGGAGCGCGGCGGCGATTGTGGAAGATGGCTCCGATCACGGTCGGGGCCATGACGACCAGCCCGATGCCGAGCAGCTCCCAGTCGTTGACGCCGGGTATTGCCTCGCCGGGCAGCGCGATCAGAATCGCGCCTATGAGCATCGGCAACCTGAGGACCCATCCGAGCCGCCCGTTCGTGAACATCGGCCCGACGCCTACCAGATAGCCCTGTATGCCGCTGGCGAACATCCACACCCCGAAGAAGGCGAGCGCCGTCGACAGCAGGATGTTGTCCCAGGTGCCGTCCAGGATCAGCGCCGGGTCGAACACGAAGAAGAACGGGATGAAGTAGATGACGCTGCCGATCTTCATCGCCTCGAAGCCGGTCTTCATCGGGGAGGTCTGCGCCACCGAGGCGGCGGCGAAGGCGCCCAGCGCCACGGGCGGCGTGATGAAGGACAGCATGCCCCAATAGAAGATATACATGTGGACGGCGAGCGGGTTGAGGCCGACCTGTATCAGCGCCGGCGCCAGCATCACCGCCAGGAAAATGTAGCAGGCCGTCGCCGTCATGCCGGTTCCCAGCACGAGGCTGGTGAGCGCGCCCATGATCAGCAGCAGGTAGGGCGAGCCGCCGGCGATGCTCAGCAGGTCGTTGACCAGCGTGCCGGCGAGGCCGGTCTGCTGCAGGCCGCCGACGATCATGCCGACGGCGCCGAGCGTTGCCGCCAGCGTCGCGAACAGGCGCGCGAGGCTGTCGATGAAGCCGTAGACTTGGTGTTTGCCCCACCGATCGGTCTTGGAGACGATCTGGTTGACGACGAGCAGCACCGCCGTCGCATAGAACGGAGCATATTGCTCCTGCTTCATGACCAGCAGCATCACCGTCAGGACGACGATGGCGAAAATGTGGTGCCAGCCTTCCTTCAGCGTGGTGGAAAGCCGCGGCAGTTCCTCATCGTTCAGCCCGCGCAGGTTTTCGCGCGCGGCCCGCGCGTCGATCTGCACAAACAGGCCGAAATAGTAGAGCAGGGCCGGAATGGCGGCCGCCAGCGCGATTGTCGCATAGGGCATGCTGAGAAAGTCGGCCATGACGAAAGCGGCCGCCCCCATCACGGGCGGCATCAGCACACCACCCGTCGAAGCGCAGGTTTCGATCGCGCCGGCCGTCGTCGGTCGCATGCCGATCCGCTTCATGGCGGGGATCGTCATCACGCCGGTTGTCAGCACGTTGCTGACCACGCTGCCGCTGAGCGAACCCATCAGCCCGCTGGACATGATCGCGACCTTCGCCGGCCCGCCTCGCACGTGCCCGAGCAGCGCGAAGGCGAGATTGATGAAGAAGCGGCCGGCACCGGTATGTTCGAGCGCGGCGCCGAACACGATGAAGCCGAAGACCAGGTTCGCAAACGCCTTGAGCGGAATGCCCAGGATGCTCTCCAGGCTCATCGCGTGGTAGGCCGCGACATAGGAGAAAGGCGATGCGAATGCCGAGATCGGTCCGGGCAGCTTGTCCGCAAACAGCGGATAGGAGGAGAAGAAGAGCACGATCGCGGCGAGCACGGCACCGCCTGCCCTGCGGCCCGCTTCGAGCATGACGACCCACAGGATCGTGCCCATCACCACCGCCATGGTTGGCGGCGACATCTCCCAGCCGTAGAGAACGATTTTGTAGGCATTGGCGATGAAATAGCCAAGCGCCAGGAAAGCGATGACGCAGAGCGTCCAGTCGAGAACACCCGGTCCCTTGCCCATACCCGCCTTGCGGCCGGGAAAGAGCAGGAAGACCAACGGGATCGAGAGTGCCAGAACCGCGTAGAGATACTGGTTCTCCAGAATCGTGACGTGAAAGTACGCGCTGATGTTGAAGGCCTGGTTGATCCCCAGCACCAGCAGTGCCAGCGTCAGCACCCGCACCAGCACGGTTGTGGACCCGTGCACTTCCCGCGACGGGGTAGACTCCCCGTCGTGATAGATGTTCTCGATCTGGGTCATCGTGTGCCTATTCGAAGTATGCCGGGAACCCGGCCGCTTCGAGGGTCTCGGCGCGCACCTTCATCCACTCCTTGGAGAAATCCTCGCCGGTCGCCGTCGAACCTTCCATCTTCTTCCAGGCTTCCTGCAGCACCTTGCCGCGTGCAACGAGCTGGTCGTTGTGCGCCTGCTTCGCGTCGTCCCAGGTGCCGACTTCCTTGTAGTAGCGGATGGCGGCATCGTCATACGGAACCACCCAGTCGTAGACTTGCGCCGGGGCGGTCCAGCCCACCGTGCCCGCCTGGGCCTTGGTGTACGCGGGTGCCTGCTCGTTGATCGCCTTGATTACGTTGTAGCTGAGTTCGGGATCGGCAGTGTAGGTCACCAGTGCTGGATAAGGCACGCCGACGCAATCGAGCGGGTTGGACTCGTCGAAGCCCACGCCCTCGGTCGCCCTGCGTGGCGAGAAGTGCGGGCTTTTCGCCTTGATCCGCTTCCAGCCCTCCTCGTCGTCGATGGGCGTCGGCAGCCACTTGAGGCCCTGCGGAGAGGCGGCTGCCTGCTGCAGCAGGCCGCTGCCGCTGGTCACCGCCGTCATGGCGTCGATCTGGCCATTGACGAACGCCTGCCACGCGCCTGCGTAGCTCGGCAGCTCGACGAGCTGGACGTCGTCCACCGTCAGGTTGGCGAAGGCCAGGAACGCGCGCACGTTGGACTGGAGCGCCGGCGAGCCGACCACCCAGCCGACCCGCTTGCCCTTCAGGTCGGCCATGGTGTTGATGTTCTGGTTCGTGGCCACACCCATGCCGAGGCAGTTCTTGGCTCCGGCGAGGTTGAGCGCCGTCAGCGGCTGCGGACCCCAGTCGGGCGAGGCGTAGCCCAGCACGCCCTCGAAGGCGTAGAACACGTCGCTGCCCGAAAGCGCGAACGGAACACGGCCATCGCGCGCCGGCGCGAGGCGGGATTGGTCGGTGCTGGTCGGCAGCACGCGCAGCGAGATTTGGTAGGCATCCTCGAGCGCCTTGCCGACGGCGATCGACTGGTTGTAGCCGAGGCTGCCCGTGTCGAAGCTCGTCCAGGTCAGCGTGGCGGGAAGTTTGACTTCGTCAGCCATCGCCCATCCCGAGAACAGGGTGGCGGTGCCGAGAGCCAGTGCGGCGAGTAACTTCATCGATTTCTCCTCCAATGCGGCTTTGCAATTTTGCGGGCGCGGCTCCTCCGGCCGTGCCCATGATGCGGGTTCACGTTCCGCGCGTTCGC
>Ga0182792_1001896_pt1 | contig 15811 bp, 12 predicted proteins | sample Passage237B_FD_130497 | JGI IMG/M metagenome (GOLD analysis project Ga0182792, IMG submission 130497) | Cellulose adapted compost microbial communities from Newby Island Compost Facility, Milpitas, CA, USA - Passage2 37B (version 2) (version 2) ...
CCTACGTGCCCCTCGCCCACTCCTACGTAGGAGTGCCCCGGCAGCTCGACCGCGATGCCGTGCTCGCCGCCCTCAAGCCGCTGCTCGAGGATCCGGCCAAGGCCAAGCTCGGCCAGCACGCCAAGTACGACATCAACGTGCTGGCCAACGCCTCGACGCCCATCGAGGTACGCGGCCTGGCCTTCGACAGCATGCTCGAGTCCTATGTGCTGGACTCCACCGCGACCCGCCACGACATGGACAGCCTAGCCCTCAAGTACCTGGGGCACAGCACCATCCACTTCGAGGATATCGCCGGCAAGGGCGCCAAGCAGCTGACCTTCGACCAGATCCCCCTGGAGCAGGCCGGCCCCTACGCCGCCGAGGACGCCGACGTCACCCTGCGCCTGCACCAGACCCTATGGGCCAGGCTGCAGGCCATCCCCAGCCTGGCCAAGGTGTTCAGCGAGATCGAAATGCCCCTGGTGCCGGTGCTGGCGCGCATCGAGCGCAACGGCGCGCTGGTCGACGCCAGACGCCTCGGCGAGCAGAGCCGCGAGCTGGGGGAGAAACTGGTGGAACTGGAGCGCCAGGCCTACGCCATCGCCGGCGAGGAGTTCAACCTCGGTTCGCCCAAGCAGCTCGGCGTGATCCTCTACGAGAAGCTCGGCCTGCCGGTGCTGGCCAAGACCGCCACCGGCCAGCCGTCCACCGCCGAATCGGTGCTCGCCGACCTCGCCGAGCAGGACTACGAACTGCCCAAGGTGCTGATGCAGTACCGCAGCCTGAGCAAGCTGAAGAGCACCTACACCGACAAGCTGCCGGAGCAGATCAACCCGCGCACCGGACGCATCCACACCAGTTACCACCAGGCGGTGGCGGCCACCGGACGGCTGTCCTCCACCGATCCCAACCTGCAGAACATCCCGGTGCGCACCGCCGAGGGCCGACGCATCCGCCAGGCGTTCATCGCCCCGCCGGGCTACAAGCTGCTGTCCGCCGACTACTCGCAGATCGAGCTGCGCATCATGGCCCACCTGGCCAAGGACGAAGGCCTGCTGGACGCCTTCCGCCACGACCGCGACGTGCACCGCGCCACCGCCGCCGAGGTGTTCGACGTGCCCCTCGATGCGGTGACCGCCGACCAGCGGCGCAGCGCCAAGGCCATCAACTTCGGCCTGATCTACGGCATGAGCGCCTTCGGCCTGGCCAAGCAGATCGGCGTCGACCGCAAGCAGGCGCAGGCCTACATCGACCGCTACTTCGCCCGCTATCCCGGGGTACTGGCCTACATGGAGCGCACCCGCACCCAGGCCGCCGAGCAGGGCTTCGTCGAGACCCTGTTCGGCCGTCGCCTGTACCTGCCGGAGATCCGCTCGAAGAACCAGGCCATGCGCAAGGCCGCCGAGCGCACCGCGATCAACGCGCCCATGCAAGGCAGCGCGGCGGACATCATGAAGATCGCCATGGTCGCCGTGGACCGCTGGCTGCAGGAGTCCCGGCTGGACGCCCGGGTAATCCTCCAGGTGCACGACGAACTGGTGGTGGAAGTACGCGAGGACCTGATCGAGGAGGTCGGCGCACGGCTACGCGAACTCATGGGCGGCGCCGCAGCGCTGGACGTGCCGCTGATCGTAGAGGTCGGCGTCGGCGACAACTGGGACGAGGCACACTGATTAGCTAATACCAATTTCCGGGAGGCGAAACGGCAAAGACTGACCTATGCTTTTTCCTGTCCCGGCCGCCGGGCGGTGGCGAAAGCCGCCTGGCAGGCGGCATGGAATGCCCGAGGGCTTTGGTTTAGAATTTTCAGCATCGAAGAACACTTTGCTTATAGCAAATTGGCTTTAAAAGCCCTGAACTTTCCACACGACCGCGGGGTCAGAACCTGCGAATGGCTGATAAAGCCCTTCGGTGCTCCTATGTTGTGTTAAGTGTTGGCAGATCTCTGAACCCCGCCCTAGCGGTTCAGACCCTTAAACCCCGAGCCTTCCCCCTCCCCATACGAAGCTCGGGGTTTTTTTTGCCTGCGATTTGGCCCCGGCCGGCACCGCCGGGGCGGAGGATCAGCCCTCGACCGATGCCTCGGCGGGCACGTCCAGCCCCAGCCAGCGCGCCAGCACGCCGTGCGCCTCCTCGATGCCCATCCGCTTGGGCGCCGAGAACAGCTGCACGCTGGCCGTCTCGCCCCAGCCCTTGCGCAGCTCCTGACGGACCTTGAGCAGGGTGTTCTTGGCCGCCCCGTAGGCCAGCTTGTCGGCCTTGGTGAGCAGGATGTGCAGCGGCATGCGCGCGGCTGCCGCCCAGTCCAGCATCATGCGGTCGAACTCGGTGAGCGGATGGCGCACGTCCATCAGCAGGATCACCCCGACGAGGCTCTCGCGGCTGCCCAGGTAGGCCTCCAGGTGGTACTGCCAGTGCTGCTTGAGGGGGATCGGCACCTTGGCGTAGCCGTAGCCGGGCAGGTCCACCAGGCGGCGCTGGTCGTCCAGACGGAAGAAGTTGATCAGCTGGGTGCGCCCCGGAGTCTTCGAGGTGCGCGCCAGGCTGGCATGGGTCAGGGTGTTCAGCGCGCTGGACTTGCCGGCGTTGGAGCGCCCGGCGAAGGCCACTTCGTAGCCGCTGTCGGCGGGGCACTGGTCGACCTTGGCGGCACTGGTCAGAAAGGCGGCCTGCTGGCACAGACCCAGGATCGGATTCTTGGCGGACATGGGGGGATTTCCACAGGTGCGACGCGGTGTCGCAGGAGGCGGTTTCGTTTCCGTTTGAGCGGCACAAGTATATAATGCCGCGGATTTTGTGTGCGCTTTAGTCCGCAGCAGGACTGGCGCTCACGGGAACGATACAGAGATTCTGCGCACCAGAACGCAGGACGTTCCTTGCCGATGAGGTCATCCGATGAAGTTGCTGTTGCTCGCCACCAGCATTGCCTTGCTGGCCTGCAGCGCGCAGGCCGCTCAGGAGCCGGAAGCGGTGTTCAACCGCAGCTGTGGCGCCTGCCATAATGGGCAGCTGCCGACGGCCCCCCGGAAAGGCGATGCAACGGCCTGGAAACCTCGCCTGGACAAGGGCATGGAGACGCTGGTGCAGAGCGTCACCAACGGTTTGAACGCCATGCCGCCACGCGGCCTGTGCACCGACTGTAGCGCTGAGGATTATCGTGCCACCATCGAATGGATGAGCCGTTAACCCCAGGTTGGACTTCTCCCTTAGCCGTAATTGGATTAGCTGATGAACAAAGTACTCGTGAGTCTGCTGTTGACCCTGGGCATCACCGGTATGGCTCATGCCGCGGGCGATGCAACCGCTGGCCAAGCCAAGGCCGCCGTGTGCGGTGCCTGCCACGGCCCCGACGGCAACAGCCCAGCCCCGAACTTCCCGAAACTGGCCGGCCAGGGCGAGCGCTACCTGCTCAAACAGATGCACGACATCAAGTCCGGCAACCGTACCGTGCTGGAAATGACCGGCATGCTGGACAACCTCAGCGAACAGGACATGGCCGACATCGCCGCCTACTTCTCCAGCCAGAAGATGAGCATTGGCGCCGCCGATCCGGCCCTGGTCGAGCGTGGCGAAGCCCTGTGGCGCGGCGGCAAGCTGGCCGAAGGCATGCCGGCCTGCACCGGCTGCCACTCGCCGAACGGTGCCGGCCTGGCCGCTGCCGCCTTCCCACGCCTGGCCGGCCAGCACGCCCAGTACGTGGCCAAGCAGCTGACCGACTTCCGCGAAGGCGACCGCACCAACGACGGCGACGCCATGATCATGCGCGCCATCGCCGCCAAGCTGAGCAACAAGGACATCGCCGCGCTGTCCAGCTTCATCCAGGGCCTCCACTGAGGAGCCGTCCCGGACGAACGCGCAAAAAAGGGTGGCCATGGCCACCCTTTTTCTTTGGCGCCCTCGTTACAATGCTCGGAACCTGCCTCGCGTGCACGGGTCGAAGCCGTGACCGCCGGTAGAGTGCTGCCCATCTGCCAAGGAGTGATCATGCGTAACCTGATTGTGTCCACCGCTCTCGCCGCCCTGAGCCTGTTCGGCCTGGTCGCCCAGGCTGCCGAACCAATCCAGGCCGGCAAGCAGTACGTCGAGCTGAGCAGCCCGGTGCCGGTGTCCAAGCCGGGCAAGATCGAGGTGGTGGAACTGTTCTGGTACGGCTGCCCGCACTGCTACCAGTTCGAGCCCTACATCAACCCCTGGGCCGAGCAGCTGCCGGAGGACGTCAACTTCGTCCGCATCCCGGCGCTGTTCGGCGGTGTCTGGAATACCCACGGGCAGATGTTCATCACTCTGGAGACCATGGGCGTCGAGCACAGAGTGCACAACGCGGTGTTCGAGGCCATCCACAAGGAAGGCCGCAAGCTCGCCAGCCCCGAGGAAATGGCCGAGTTCCTGGCCAGCCAGGGCGTGGACAAGGACGCCTTCCTGAAGACCTTCAACTCCTTCGGCGTGAAGAGCCAGATGGAGAAGGCCAAGAAGCTGGCCATGGCCTACCAGATCACCGGCGTGCCGGTGCTGGTGGTCAACGGCAAGTACCGCTTCGACATCGGCTCGGCCGGCGGCCCGACGCAGGCTCTGGAAGTCGCCGACCAGCTGATCGCCAAAGAGCGCGCGGCCGACTGAGGAGACTCGCCGTGCTGCGCCGCTGGGGTAACGAGCGCGTCGCCGGCCTGCGCGAGCCGCGGGTCAACCCCGCCTGCGAGCCGGTCGGCCTGCCGGCCGACGGTCGGCTGCGCCTGCTCAGCTTCAACATCCAGGTCGGCAACAGCACCGAACGTTTCCACCACTACCTGACCCGCGGCTGGCAGCACCTGCTGCCGCACCACGAGCGGGTCAGCAACCTCCAGCGCATCGGCGAGCTGCTCGGCGACTACGATCTGGTCGCCCTGCAGGAAACCGACAGCGGCAGCCTGCGCACCGGCTACCTCAACCAAGTGGAATACCTGGCCCAGCTGGGCAGCTTCCCCTACTGGTACCAGCAGCTCAACCGCAATCTCGGCCGCCTCGCCCAGCACGGCAACGGGGTGCTCAGCCGCCTGCAGCCGAACCTGCTGGAGGACCACCCGCTGCCCGGTCCGCCCGGCCGCGGCGCCATCCTGCTGCGTTTCGGCGAGGGCGAGGACGCCCTGGCGGTGGTGATGATGCACCTGGCCCTCGGCGCCCGGACCCGCACCCGCCAGCTGGCTTACATCCGCGAGCTGATCGGCGGCTACCGCCATCACGTGCTGATGGGCGACATGAACACCCACGCCAACGAGCTGCTGGAAAACTCGCCGCTGCGCGACCTCGGGCTGATCGCCCCGCAGACCAAGGCCACTTTCCCCAGCTGGCGGCCGCAGCGCTGCCTGGACCACATCCTGCTCAGCCCGCAGCTGAGCCTGGAGCGGGTCAGCGTGCTGCCGCTGTCGATCTCCGACCACCTGCCGGTGGCGGTGGAGATCCGCCTGCCGAACTTCCGCACTGGCACCATGCCACCTATGCTGTGCGAAGAAGCCCACTGAGCCCTCCGCATGAGCGACGAAAGCCAGCGCTGGAAAGACAAGTACTTCGCCTGTCTGGAACACCAGGAACAGCTCGAGCGCCACTGGGCAGAACGCCTCGACCTGCTGCGCCGCGGCCTGGTGCGCAGCTCGCTGGCCGCCGAGGGCAGCGACCGGGCGGTCGATGAATGCATGCGCGCGCTGCGCGAGGTCGTCCGCGGCGAACAGCCGGAGCAGGGCCTCGCCGCCCTGCTGCCGCGTCTGGAGAAGGCCGTGCTGGATTCCGAACGGCGCCGCCAGCAGCACACCCAACAGAACGTCGCCGCGCTCAGCGCCCTGGCCGAACAACTGCTCCAGCTGGAGCTGCCGCGCGAGGTACGCAAAGGCCTCAAGCAGTTCCTCCGCCGCGTCGAGGCGCGCATCACCGAGCACCGCGAGCTGCCGGCGGTGCTCGCCGAGCTGAGCGGCCTGCAATACCAGGCCCTGCAACGGTTCGAAGGCTCGCGCGAGGCTCGCCCCGGCCTGCTGCAACGCCTGTTCGGCAGCCGTGAGGGGGCGGATCTGGCCACCGCGGGCGTGGCGGAAGCGGCAGCGCCCGGCCCGTCGGCGCCGCCCGCCGGCGAAACCGCGATCGTCCCGCCCGAGGCTGCCCCCGAAGCGACGGCAGAGCGGTCGCCGGCAGGCGCCGCGACCATCACCCTGGACAGCCTGCCGCTGGACCCCGGCCTGCTGCTCGGCGAGAGCGCCGGCGACCCGGCCTATGCCCTGCCGGCCGCCGAGCCCGGCTACAGCGCCATCGCCCCGCACGTCGCCGCCAGCCTGCGCCGCCTGCTCGACGAACTGGACCTGCCGGCCTTTCACCGTCCCCAGGCCGAGGCCCTACGCCAGCGCCTGGAAGGCGGCCTGAACTGGTACGAGCTGGTTCCCGCGCTGGACGACCTGGCAGTGCTGGTGCTAGCAGTGGCCGACGGCGGGCAGCGCGAGTTCGCCGGCTACCTCCAGCAGCTCAACGAGCGCCTAGCCGACTTCCTCGGCAGCCTGAACAGCGCCCAGGAAGGCTATGCCGACTCGCAGGAGAACGTCCGCCAGCTCGACCAGGAGATCCGCGCGCAGGTCGGCGAACTGCAGCAGAGCGTGCAGGAGGCAGCCGACCTGGACGGTCTCAAGCGCAGCCTGGAGAGCCGCCTGGAGAAGCTCCTCGGGCGCATGGCCGAGTACCGCCAGCAGCGCGACCGCCATGACCAGGCGCTGCAGCAGCGCCTGAACGGCCTGGTCGAGCGGGTCGCCTGCATGGAGCAGGAGGCCGCGGTGTTCCGCGAGCGCCTCGAGCAGCAGCGCCAGAAGTCCCTGGTCGATCCGCTCACCGGGCTGCCCAACCGCGCCGCCTGGAACGAGCGCCTGGAGCTGGAGGTGGCGCGCCGCCGACGCTACGGCGGCGAGCTGCTGCTGGCGGTGCTCGACGTCGACCACTTCAAGCGGGTCAACGACAGCTTCGGCCACCAGGCCGGCGACAAGGTGCTCAAGCTGGTCGCCGCGGAACTGGCCCGGCGCCTGCGCAAGACCGACTTCATCGCCCGCTACGGTGGCGAGGAGTTCGTCCTGCTGCTGCCCGGCACCCCGCCGGAGGGCGGCCGGCAGCTGCTGGAGGCGCTGCGCCAGGCGGTGGAAGCCTGCCCCTTCCACTTCAAGGGCGAGCGGGTCACCATCACCCTCTCCGGCGGGCTGGCCGCCTTCGTCGGCGAGGCCACGGCGGAAGAGGTCTTCGAGCGGGCCGACCAGGCCCTGTACCGGGCCAAGGACGGCGGCCGCAACCGCATCGAACTGGCCTGAACGCCGCCCAACGGCCGCCCCGCCGCCGGCCCGCGGCCTTACACTATGCCGTCCTGACTGGAGCGCCCGCCATGGACATCTTCGGCATTGCCGTCCTGCTGTTCTTCGTGATGGATCCGTTCGGCAACATCGCCATCTACCTCGCCGCGCTGAAGAACGTCGCCCCCAAACGCCGGGTGCTGGTCGCCCTGCGCGAGCTGCTGTTCGCCCTCGGCCTGCTGATGCTGTTCCTCAGCTGCGGCGACAGCATCCTGAGCGGCCTCGGTCTGTCCCGCGAGGCCACCGCCATCGCCGGCGGCATCATCCTTTTCGTGATCGCCATGCGGCTGATCTTCCCGCCGCCGCAAGGGGTGCTCGGCGAGCTGCCGGACGGCGAGCCACTGCTGGTCCCGCTGGCCACCCCGGCGGTGGCCGGGCCCTCGGCGCTGGCGGTGCTGCTGACTCTGCACAGCACCTGGACGGGCCCGCTCTGGGAGCTCTACCTGGGGGTGTTCCTGGCCTGGCTGGCGGTCGCCGTGCTGCTTCTGCAGGCCTCCTTCCTGCAACGCTTCCTCGGCCCGCGTGGGCTCACCGCCGTCGAGCGCCTCACCGGCATGCTGCTGATCATGCTCAGCGTCGACATGCTGCTCGACAACCTGCAAAGCATCCTGCACCTGACCCCATGAAGAGACTTGCCCTGCTCCTCACCCTGCTCTGCCTCGGCGGCTGCGCCAGCGGCCTGCGCATCGACGAGTCGCACCCCTCGCGCAACCACGACAGCCGCATCCAGTACGTGATCCTCCACTACACCTCGGCCGACCTCGAGCGCTCGCTGCAACTGCTGACCACCGGCGAGGTGAGCAGCCACTACCTGATCGGCGCCGAACCGCCGACCGTCTATCGTCTGGTGGACGACAGCCGCCGCGCCTGGCACGCCGGCGACAGCCAGTGGCAGGGGCGCACCTGGCTGAACGCCACCTCCATCGGTATCGAGCTGGTCAATCCCGGCTATCGGGACACGCCGCAGGGACGCCTCTGGTATCCCTACCCCGAGGAGCAGATCGAGGCGCTGATCGCCCTACTCAGGGACGTAGTCAAGCGCAACCAGATTCCGCCGCAGAACGTCATCGGCCACAGCGACGTGGCGCCACTGCGCAAGCTCGACCCCGGCCCGCTGTTCCCCTGGAAGCGTCTGGCCGAGGCCGGCTTCGGCCGTTGGCCGGACGAGCAGCGGGTAGCGCGCCTGCGGCCGCACTTCGAGCGGGCACTGCCGAGCATCGGCTGGTTCCAGCAGCAGCTCGCCGAGGTGGGCTACGCGGTGCCGCGCAACGGCGAGCTGGACGTGGCCACCCGCCGAGCCCTGGCGGCCTTCCAGCTGCACTACCGGCCGCAGCGCTACGACGGCCAGCCGGACGCCGAGACCGCTGCGCTGCTGCAGGCCCTCAACCAGCGCTGAGGGCCGCCGCCCCTAGCCCCGGTAGTCGTCCACCGGCACGCAGGCGCAGAACAGGTTGCGGTCGCCGTAGACGTTGTCCACCCGGTTCACCGTCGGCCAGTACTTGTGCGCGCGGGTGTGCGCGGTGGGGGTCACCGCCTCGGCGATGGAGTACGGCCGCTCCCACACCCCGGTGACGTCGGCCAGGGTATGCGGGGCGCGCTTGAGCGGGTTGTCGTCGGCCGGCCAGTCGCCCTTCTGCACCTTGGCGATCTCCGCGCGGATGCACAGCATGGCCTCGATGAAGCGGTCCAGCTCGGCCTTGGACTCGCTCTCGGTGGGCTCGACCATCAGGGTGCCAGGCACCGGGAAGCTCATGGTCGGGGCGTGGAAGCCATAGTCCATCAAGCGTTTGGCGACGTCCTCCTCGGTGATCCCGGTCTCCGCCTTGAGCGGCCGCAGGTCGAGGATGCACTCGTGGGCGACGCGCCCGTTGCGCCCGCTGTAGAGCATCGGAAAGGCGCCGCCGAGCTGCCTGGCCAGGTAGTTGGCATTGAGGATCGCCACCTCGGTGGCCTCCACCAGCCGCGGGCCGCTCATGGCGATGTACATCCAGCTGATCGGCAGGATGCTCGCGCTGCCCCAGGGCGCCGCGCTGACCGCGCCGTTCTCCGGCTTCGGGCCCTTCAGCTCGATCACCGGATGGTTGGCGACGAAGGGCGCCAGGTGCGCCTTGACGCCGATCGGCCCCATGCCCGGGCCGCCGCCGCCATGGGGGATGCAGAAGGTCTTGTGCAGGTTCATGTGCGAGACGTCGGCGCCGATGTCCGCAGGCCGCGCCAGGCCCGCCTGGGCGTTGAGATTGGCGCCGTCCATGTACACCTGGCCGCCGTGAGCGTGGATCACCTCGCAGATCTCTCGGATGCCCTCCTCGTAGACGCCGTGGGTCGAGGGATAAGTGATCATCAGGCAGGCCAGCCGTTCGCCGGCTTCGGCTGCCTTGGCCCTGAGGTCGTCGAGGTCGACGTTGCCAGCGGCGTCGCAGTCGACGATCACCACGCGCATGCCGGCCATCTGCGCCGAGGCCGGGTTGGTGCCGTGCGCCGAAGCGGGGATCAGGCAGATGCTGCGGTGCCCCTCGCCGCGGCTCTGGTGGTAGCGGCGGATCGCCAGCAGGCCCGCGTACTCGCCCTGGGCGCCGGAGTTCGGCTGCATGCAGATGGCGTCGAAGCCAGTGATCGCCTTCAGCCAGTCCTCCAGCTCCTCGATCAGCAGGGCGTAGCCCTGGGCCTGCTCGCGCGGCACGAAGGGGTGCAGGTTGGCGAACTCCGGCCAGGTGATGGGGATCATCTCGCTGGTGGCGTTGAGCTTCATGGTGCAGGAGCCGAGCGGGATCATCGCCTGGTTGAGTGCCAGGTCTTTGTTCTCCAGCTGCTTGAGGTAGCGCAGCATCTCGGTCTCGCTGTGGTGACTGTTGAACACCGGATGGGTGAGGTACGGCGAGCGGCGCTGCAGGGCGGCAGGGATGCCGTCGGGGATGGCCTCGGCGTCCAGTCCGGCGACCGACAGGCCATGGTCGGCGCCGAGGAAGATGCGCAGCAGCAGTTCCACGGTGTCCGCGCTGCAGGTCTCGTCGAGACTGACGCCGAGCTGGCCGCGTCCGAGGATGCGCAGGTTGACCCGTGCCGCCCGGGCCGAGTCGAGGATGGCGCTCTGCGCGCCGCCCACCTCCAGGGTCAGGGTGTCGAAGAAGTGCCGGTTGAGGCGGCGGATGCCCTTGCGTTCCAAGCCGGCGGCGAGGATCGCGGTCAGCCGGTGCACCCGCTGGGCGATGCGCTTGAGGCCCTGCGGGCCGTGGTAGACGGCATAGAAGGCGGCCAGGTTGGCCAGCAGTACCTGCGCGGTGCAGATGTTGGAGTTGGCCTTCTCGCGGCGGATGTGCTGCTCGCGGGTCTGCAGGGCCATGCGCAGCGCGGTGTTGCCGCGGGCGTCCTTGGAGACGCCGATGATCCGCCCCGGCATGGCGCGCTTGAACTCGTCGCGGGTGGCGAAGAAGGCCGCGTGCGGGCCGCCGTAGCCCATGGGGACGCCGAAGCGCTGCGCCGAGCCGAGCGCCACGTCGGCGCCCAGCTCGCCGGGCGGGGTGAGCAGCAGCAGGCTGAGCAGGTCGCAGGCCACGCAGGCCAGCGCCTGGCGGGCATGCAGGCGCTCGATCAGCGGCCGCAGGTCGCGGATCTCGCCGTGGGTATCGGGGTACTGCAGCAGGGCGCCGAACACCTCGTACTGGTCCAGCCTGTCCAGGCTGTCCACCACCAGCTCGATGCCGAAGGCCTCGGCTCGGGTGTGCAGCACCGAGAGGGTCTGCGGGTGGCAGTGCTGGTCGGCGAAGAAGCGGTTGCTCTTCGCCTTGGCGACCCGCCGGGCCAGAGCCATGGCCTCGGCGGCGGCGGTGGCCTCGTCGAGCAGCGAGGCGCTGGCCAGCTCCAGGCCGGTCAGGTCGATGGTCAGCTGCTGGAAGTTGAGCAGCGCCTCCAGGCGGCCCTGGGCGATCTCCGGCTGGTAGGGGGTGTAGGCGGTGTACCAGCCGGGGTTCTCCAGCACGTTGCGGAGGATCACCGGTGGGATCACGGTGCCGTAGTAGCCCATGCCGATCAGACTGGTCCACAGCTGGTTCTGCTCGGCATAGCCACGCAGCCTGGCCAGCGCCGCCTGCTCGTCGAGCGCCGGCGGCAGCGGCAGGTCGCCGAAGAAACGGATCGCCGGAGGCACCGTCTGCTCCACCAGTTCGTCGCGGCTGGCCAGGCCGAGCACCTCGAGCATGGCTTGCTGCTCGGCGGCGTCGGGACCGATGTGGCGGCGCAGGAAGGCGTCAGGCTGCTGCAGTTGGGACAGGCTGGGACTCTGGGACATGGTCGGCCTCTCGCGGCAAAAAATGAAAAGCCCTGACGAGTCAGGGCTTTCAGCAAGGATAGCGCGGGATCAGGCGTCGGCTTCGACGGCGGCCTGGTAGCCGGCTGCGTCGAGCAGCTTGTCCAGCTCCGCGACGTCGCTCGGTTTGAGCTTGAAGAACCAGCTGCCGTAGGGGTCGCTGTTGATCAGTTCGGGGCTGTCGGCGAGCGCCTCGTTGATGGCGATCACCTCGCCGCCGATCGGCGCGTAGATGTCCGAAGCGGCCTTCACGGATTCCACCACGCCGGCCTCCTGGCCTGCGCTCAGCTGCTTGCCGATCTCCGGCAGCTCGACGAACACCACGTCACCCAGGGCTTCCTGGGCGTGGTCGGTAATGCCCACGGTGACGCTGCCGTCGGATTCGAGACGGGCCCATTCGTGGCTGGCGGCATAACGCAGATCGGCGGGGATGTTGCTCATGTCGATGTCCTCGGAGACTGGATGGCGGAATACCCGCCGGGAAAATTTAGCAGGCTGCGCACCGGACGCTCTGTCCGGCGCGCCGCCGGCGGACTTGCAGGATTGCTCAGATCAGGGCCTTGCCGTGACGCACGAAGGACGGCTTGACCACCCGCACCGGGTACCACTTGCCGCGGATCTCCACCTGCGCACGGTCACCGGTGGCGGCCGGCACCCGGGCCAGGGCGATGGATTTGCCCAGGGTCGGCGAGAAGCTGCCGCTGGTGATCTCGCCCTCGCCTATGCCCTCGACGCGCACCACCTGATGGGCACGCAGCACCCCGCGCTCCTCCAGCACCAGGCCGACCAGCTTGGGCTGATCACCGACGGCACGCAGCGCCTCCAGGGCCTGGCGGCCGACGAAGTCGCGCTCGACCGGCTCCCAAGCGATGGTCCAGGCCATGTTGGCGGACAGCGGCGAGACGTCCTCGTCCATGTCCTGACCGTAGAGGTTCATGCCCGCCTCCAGGCGCAGGGTGTCGCGGGCGCCCAGGCCGATCGGTGCGATGCCGGCGCCGACCAGGTCGTTGAAGAACTCCGCGGCCTGGGCGGCCGGCAGCATGATCTCCAGACCGTCCTCGCCGGTGTAGCCGGTGCGGGCGATGAACCAGTCGCCCTCGAAGGCACCCTCGAAGGGCTTCAGCTCGTGGATCAGCGCGGCGCGGGCGGCGCTCATCAGTTCGGCGACCCTGGCCCGTGCCTGCGGGCCCTGGATGGCCAGCATGGCCAGCTCGGCGCGCTCCTGCAGCTCGACGGCGAAGCCCTCGGCGCGGGCGCGCATCCAGGCCAGGTCCTTGGCACGGGTGGCGGCATTGACCACCAAGCGGTAGCCGGTCTCGGTGCGATAGACGATGAGGTCGTCCACCACCCCGCCACGCTCGTTGAGCATGGCGCTGTACAGCGCCTTGCCGGGCGCCTGCAGGCGCGCGACGTCGTTGGCCAGCAGCTGACGCAGGTAGTCCCGCGCCTGGCTGCCGGAGACGTCCACCACGGTCATGTGCGAAACGTCGAAGACTCCGCATTCGCGGCGCACCTGGTGATGCTCCTCGACCTGCGAACCATAGTGCAGCGGCATGTCCCAGCCGCCGAAGTCGACCATCTTGGCCCCCAGAGCCAGGTGCAGTTCATAGAGGGGCGTACGCTGTCCCATGGGTTTCTCCTTCCGGGCTTGGCGAGGATGCGGCGGGGCCGGCGGCGCAGACCGGCCCTGTTGCGGCAGGGTACGGCACGGGCAGCGCGGACCGGCGTCAGGATGAGGGGCCGCATCGAATGGCGCGCATTGTAGCCGCTCACCGGAGGACTGGACACCCGAGGGACGGGCGCCCGGCCAGGCCCTGCAAGAGGCGCTTCCCGGCCGGTCCGCGAGGCCCGCGCCAGAGCCCGGGCGGCCTAGTGGCCGATCTGCCGCGCGGAGCGGCGGATCAGCCCGATCACCGGCAGCAGGCCGACCAGCACCAGGGTCAGCGCCGGCAGTGCGGCACGCGCCCACTCGCCCTCGCTGGTCATCTCGAAAACCCGTACCGCCAGGGTGTCCCAGCCGAAGGGGCGCATCAGCAGGGTGGCCGGCATCTCCTTGAGCACGTCGACGAACACCAGCAGCGCGGCGCTCAGGGTACCCGGCAGGAGCAGCGGCAGGTACACGCTGAAGAACAGCCGCGGACCGCCCACACCGAGGCTGCGCGAGGCTTCCGGCAGCGACGGGCGGATACGCGCCAGGCTGCTTTCCAGCGGTCCGTAGGCCACCGCCAGGAAGCGCACCAGGTAGGCCAGCAGCAGGGCGAACAGGCTGCCCAGCAACAGCGGCTTGCCGGCGCCGCCCAACCCGGCGGACAGAGGGATCACCAGATGACGGTCGAGGAAGCTGAAGGCCAGCATGATGGACACCGCCAGCACCGAGCCGGGCAGCGCGTAGCCGAGGTTGGCCAGCCCCACCGCCGAGCGGATCGGCCGGGTCGGCGCCAGGCGCCGGGCGAAGGCCAGGAGCATGGCCACCGCCACGGTGATCAGCGCGGCCAGACCGCCCAGGGACAGGGTATGGAGGATCAGCGACAGGTAACGCTCGTCGAGGTCGAAGCGGCCGCGCTGCCAGAACCACACCAGCAGCTGCAGCACCGGGATGACGAAGGCACAGAGGAACACCAAGCCGCACCAGGCGCTGGCCGCCGCGGCCTTCCAGCCGTGCAGTTGGTACAGCACCCGGCCGCGCGGGCGCTCGCTGGAGGGCCGGCTGATGCCCCGCGCGCGGCGCTCGCCATAGAGCACCAGCATCACCGCGAGGAGCAGCAGGCTGGCCAGCTGGGTGGCGCTGGACAGGCTGTAGAAGCCGTACCAGGTCTTGTAGATGGCGGTGGTGAAGGTATCGAAGTTGAACACCGCCACCGCGCCGAAGTCCGCCAGGGTCTCCATCAGCGCCAGGGCCAGGCCGGCGCCGATGGCCGGGCGTGCCATCGGCAGGGCGACCCGCCAGAATGCCTGCCAGGGGGTCTGACCGAGCACCCGGGCAGCCTCCATCAGGCCCTTGCCCTGGGCCAGGAAGGCGCTGCGTGCCAGCAGGTAGACGTAGGGGTAGAAGACCAGCACCAGCACCACGATCACCCCGCCGGTGGAGCGCACGCGTGGAAAGCGCAGGCCAGTGCCGAACCACTCGCGGGCCAGGCTCTGCACCGGCCCGGCGAAGTCCAGCAGGCCGACGAACACGAAGGCCAGCACGTAGGCGGGAATCGCGAAGGGCAGCATCAGCGCCCAGTCCAGCCAGCGCCGGCCGGGAAACTCGCAGAGGCTGGTCAGCCAGGCCAGGCTGACGCCGAGCAGCACCACGCCGACGCCCACCCCGGCTACCAGGACCAGGGTGTTGCCGAGCAGGCGCGGTAGCTGGGTGTCCCACAGGTGCGCCCAGATCTCCGTGTCCACCGAGCCCCAACTGAGCAGCAGGACCGACAGGGGCAGCAGGACCAGGGCGGCGACCAGAAAGGGAAGCGGATACCAGCGACGCTGCAGGTGATGGGACACGAAAGCCTCGGGAACGACCTCAAAAGCGCTGAAGGCTGAACGAAAAAGCGCCGAACGGCAAGCGCCTCCCCGTGCGGCCCGCAGCGCCGCAGGTAACGCGGATCAGTTCCAGCCGACGCGGTCCATCAGCCGGATCGCCTCGGCCTGGCGCTTGCCGGCCACTTCCACCGGGATGCTGTCGGCCTTGAAGCTGCCCCAGGCGGCCACCTCGTCCGACGGCTTGACGCCGGGATTGGCCGGGTACTCCTGGTTGAGGTCGGCGAAGATGCGCTGGGCTTCCTCGGTGGTCATCCACTCCACCAGTTGCTTGGCCGCCTCGGGGTGGGGCGCATGTCTGGTCAGGCCGATGCCGGAGAGGTTGACGTGCACGCCGCGGTCGTTCTGATTCGGCCAGAACGGCTTGACCCGCAGCTCAGGGTTCTCCTTGTGCAGGCGGCCATAGTAGTAGGTGTTGGCCACACCCACGTCGCATTGGCCGGCGTCGATGGCCTGCAGCAGCGCGGTATCGTCGGCGAACACGTCGGTGGCCAGGTTGTCCACCCAACCCTTGACGATCTCCTCGGCCTTCTGCGCGCCATGGGTCTCGATCAGGGTGGCGGTCAGAGACTGGTTATAGACCTTCTTGCTGGTGCGCAGGCAGAGGCGGCCTTCCCACTTCGGATCGGCCAGGTCCTCGTAGGTGGACAGCTCCTCC
>Ga0182792_1001897_pt1 | contig 15797 bp, 11 predicted proteins | sample Passage237B_FD_130497 | JGI IMG/M metagenome (GOLD analysis project Ga0182792, IMG submission 130497) | Cellulose adapted compost microbial communities from Newby Island Compost Facility, Milpitas, CA, USA - Passage2 37B (version 2) (version 2) ...
CCCGGTGCTCAGAGCTACCAGGGTGTCCATATTGGCCGAACGGTGACGGGCCTGTTTCCAGCCGTTGATAAAGAAATCCCGTCCGAAATACAGCACCACCGGCGTCGACAGTACCCACATGATTTCGTTGGCATAGGGCATGTACATGAAAAACATCCCAATCACCACCACAGGTACTGACAATGCCACCGACCAGATCGTTTTGGTTTTGAGCTTTTCCAGCTTGTCGGCATGAATTTCTTCGAGCGATTCCTGCTGACGGGCTTCTTCCTCGATCAGCAGGTCGTATCCTGCCTCCTGAACAGCCTTCTGAATCCGGGAAATATCGGTTAGGGCGGGCTGAAATTCGACGGTCAGTTTTCCGGTCGCATAGTTGACAGACGCCGCCACTACGCCGGGTTCGTAACTTACGACGGTCTCGGCACTACTGGCACAGGATGCACAGCTCATGCCGAGTACGGGAAGTGTCTTTCTGATGGTGGAAACCTCTGCTGTTTCGTTACGCGTGGCCATATCCGGTTCCAATTTAATTACGATACAAAATTGCTCCTTTTTCTCCGGAACAGTTTTATGTAACTATGGAACGGATTTACAATATTTTCAGGTTCAGTTCGGCAGGTGATTTTTCGGGGAAAATATCAGCGGGTAGCCTCGAATTTGCCCATGCAGGGCTCGATGCACTGGAAGCCGATGGTCACGGAAGTGGGTGTAAGATTTTTGCAGGTCCAGATGGTTGCGGGCATATCGGGGTTTTGCAGGGAAGTAAGCCGGATCTTGTTATCGTCGAGTAATTCGTAACGGTCGTAAGTGTTTATCGAAGAGTAAACCGGTCCCTTTGTCTCGCGGAATGTACCGTCTTTCCGGAATTCCAGAATTCGTTCTGCCCCCTTGTTCACTTTACGGAAGACGCCGCTTCCGTCACCGGGATCGCCCAATTCCTCGACCAACCGCCATTTGCCTACGAGTCCGTCGTTTTCGACCCGAACTCCCAGCCTATCGCAGGAATAGTGCAGAAGTGTAATCAGCAGGATAAGTCTTAAAGATCTCATGATGAGTTGGTTTTAAGGGTTTTATTAGGAATGCATTTTCTTCGAAGACCCCTTTTCTGTTGATAAGGTTGGTATGGATACGTTAGAAGGGTACCGGTTTGGATACTTACAATATCCCGTGGCCAGGCTCATTGGTCCCACAGTGACAGGCGCCCTTTCCGCAGAGGGGCAAAACCGGTACATTCTTTCACGGGACATAGCTTATTAAAGGTAATTTAAAACAGCCATGCCACAATGCTAGGCTGCAGAGAAAATACGTTGAGGCGCCCCACATACATATTTAAAATACTCGCTACCTGAGTTTTAACCCAGGGACAGATGAAGAGACCGACAGACGGGGATAATCCGGAAAATTAAAATTTGGTCTGGTTTGGTTTGTTTTGACAAACGTGAATAAATTATTACTTTTGACAAAAACTATTGAACCGTGAACATAGACCCAGCCACCCAGGATAAAACGCGTCATAAATACCTTCAGCTAGCCGAAATAATCAGTGACCAGATCAACGAAGGCAAACTTCGCATCGGCGATCAGCTCCCCTCCGTCAATCAGCTTTCCGCTACGTACCGTATGAGTAAAAGCACGATACTGCTGGGGCTGGACCATCTGAGTGAAAAAGGTATTATTGAATCGGTTTACCGCAAGGGCTATTTCGTACGGAAAAGCAGAGCCCATCATGAATACAGGATTTTTCTGCTGATGGATAAAATTACCATCTTCAAGGAAGAACTGTATCAGGCCTTATACAACAAACTGAAAGAGCACGCCGAAATCGACGTTTTTTTTCATAACCACAATTTCAAACTTTTTGACCGCCTGATTCGGGAAAACCTGCACAATTACACCCATTTTGTTGTTATACCCATCCTAAAGGAAGATGTAACGGAAATTCTGAATCTGATTCCGGCGCACAAGAGAATCATTCTGGACTGCAACTACGAAGGCCTTTCCGGAAACTATTCGGTGGTCTACCAGGATTTCGCGGGGGACATCTATTCGGCATTAAGGGACGTGCGCAATCTCCTCGACAAATACGAACGGCTGGTCCTGGTCCTCCCCGACAACATTTACTTTGGGCACCTCATCCGGGAAGGATTTGAACAGTACTGCCGGGAATTTAAGGTCACAAACCTGACCATCCCGCGTATCACGGAAGAACACTTTCAAAAAGGGGATGTATATATCACCCTAAACCGCTACGATATCGATGACGTAAATATCATCAAATTTGCGCATAAGCGTAAATGGCGGCTGGGCAAGGAAATCGGGCTGATCTCCTACAATGACCTGTACATGAAGGAAGTACTGGAAGGCGGCATTACCGTCATAAGCGCCGATTTTACCCGCATGGGCGAGGAAGCCGCCAACCTCATACTCGAAAACCGCTTCGCCCGCATCAAAAGCCCCAGCAAACTGATTATCCGAAACTCGCTCTGATTTTTTTCAAATCTGTTCTGGTTTGTATTGGTTTGTTCTAATATCTTTTTATATTTGTATATCACTCTCAGAAATTTAAATTTTCACCCCCTAAACCCTTAATTTTCATTACCTGGTATGACTTGTATTGCTTCATATTACCTGATACATTAAGATGCGACCTTTACATTTCCTTTTAACCCTTAGCTGCTGCGCGTTTATGGCCGTCACTGCACGCGCGCAAACACCGGCCCCCTTTTATGTACCTCAGAACTCCAGTTACCAGGTACTGCTTTCCCACGAAAATCTGCCTGACAAAAGGTATTTGGCCTTTCCGGCGTCTGTTCAACTGGACAGGGAACGTATACTGATCACCTTTAAGCGGGGTTCCTCTCATGGCGGAGACCAGGAAGCCGACGCCGATGCCCTGATCCTCAACACGAAAACCAATCAGGTACTCGAACACATCAAACTGGGTCACCTGTCAGGAAAGATATTCCAGTTGACCGTCCCGGTCATGCTTTCCGATGGCAGTATCCAACTGTACACCGACCTGCAAAACCGTGGACATGACGGGCGAAATTACCGCGACGGAATTCTATTTTCGACACTGAAGCCACCGTACAAAACCACGTCTGAGTGGAAAAAACTACCCGTGATCGACGGGATCGAGTACGGTTATGCCTTCGATTTCATTGTGGAAGGAAAAACGGTTTACATGCTGGCCATGTCCTTTGGATACCGACCCGGCGGCAAATGGTCTGTCGCGGTATTACGCTCGGATGACGGGGCTAACGGCTGGAAATTCGTAAAGGATATCACCCAGGCTCTGGGCGGCGGACCTATCAACGAAAGTGCCTTTGTACGAAAAGGAAAAGATTTCTTTGTCGTCTGCAGAGGTTATCAGACACAGGCTACCCGTATCGCGCGGTTCGACCAGGATTTTAAACTGCTCGGTGCCGCGGATTTAACCGGCGAAAACCGCCCGTTAGGGTACAACATCATAGGCTGGCCCCGGATTTTCCTGAAAGACGACCAGCTTTATGTCCTGGGGAGAGTCTACCCTCACTTCCCGAAGAAAATCACAACCCCTACCGGGAAAGATATGCGCCTGGGGCTGGTACGCATCAACGCCGAATCGCTGGAAATTGAAAAGGTTTCCCTCCTCGATAATGCCTACGGGGACCTGCCGGTCAGCGACGCCTACTATGCCGCCTACTACTGGAACGAATCGGGAGGAGTCAGCTGGTTCAATACTATTACCTACCGTAAGATCGGAGACGCGGCTGCTCCCGATCTGGTGCGAATAGCTTTTCCCTGGGACGAAGTAAGATAATCCCCCTCAGACGTAAATATGCTGCGGTTTCTGATCATCCTTTTCATCGCCCCATCGGCAGCACTTTGCCAGGATATGAAATTCCAGATCGACTCGATTGACGGAAGGACCGTATTCATGGCCTGGGATGACCAATTTCCGGTATCCGTTCGTCCTGCCCTGCTGGCCCTGCATGGAAGCGGGCGGTCGGCAGAAAGTTATATCCCTGGACATGAGAAGTCAGTGCCCTTTTATGAAAAGCAAAGGGATCTGGCTGTAAAGGCAGGATATCTGTTCGTGGTTCTATCCAACGGAAAAGATACCTGGGGCACGGATGAAGGGCTAAAAGCCACGGTAAAATGCATGGAATTCGTAAAGGGCAAGTTCCCGGTCAGGGAAAAATGGTGTATCTGGGCAAGCTCAGCGGGCGGTGTACTGCTGGGCCGGCTGCTGAAAGAATACCCTTCCCTGGTCGATCGTGCAATAGGCACATTTCCGGTATATGACCTGGAGCACAGTATGCGCCATCTCCCCAGCGCCCGATCCGCCTGGGGAGATCGGGACTACCGAAAGGCGAACCCGGCCCTTTACCCGGAAGCTTTCACGCGGGTACCTTACCTGATTTTCCATGGATCGGATGACGAAGCCGTACCCGTCGACTTACACTCCGCACGAATTGCAAAGACCGCGAATGAAGCGGGAGGAAACGTACTGCTTAACATCGTAACGGGCGGACACAGCACCGGCAATTTCGCACTTTATGACGATGATCTGATCCTGAATTTCCTGCAAAGGTAATTAAAACATTCGGGCTGTTCTGGTCTGTTTTATACTGAATCATAGAACCCGGGATGATAAAACTCTAATCGTAAACACTCAAACTTAAACCCGAATAAACCATGATGAAAACATCAAGCTTTGATAGGGACGGCAGGTACCGATGGCATTTAATAGCATTGGGCCTGCTTCTGTATCTGTCTAACCTTACGCAGGGTATCGCCCAGCAGTCAAACGAACGGATGGTATCCGGCCATGTCAGATCGGCTGAGAACAATGATTTCCTGCCTGGTGTGAATGTTATCCTGAAAGGGACCAACCATGGTACTGTTACGGACGCATCGGGGAACTTTCAGATAGCCGTAACAGGAAACAATCCCGTACTGGTATTCTCCTTTATCGGGTTTCAGCAGCAGGAAACGCATGTGGGTCAACGCACGAACATAGAAATAGCCATGGCACCCGATGTACAATCCCTCGAGCAGGTCGTAGTCATCGGCTACGGGGCCCAGAAAAGCAGCCGGATTACTTCCTCCATCGCCCGTCTCAAGGCATCGGATCTGGAGCAGAGTCCGGTAGGCCGGTTAGACCAGGCGCTGATGGGCAAGCTGGCCGGTGTGCAGGTGCAGCAGACCAGTGGATCGCCGGGTAAATCGCTCGACATTAAAGTTCGGGGGACCAGCTCCATCAACTTCTCCAATTCTCCCCTGTATGTAGTAGATGGATTCCCCATCTCGGGTGACCTGAACAATATCAACACCAACGACATCGAATCGATTGAAGTGCTGAAAGACGCGGCCTCAGCTGCCATCTACGGTTCAAGAGGTGCCAATGGGGTGATACTGATCACGACCAAATCGGGAAAAAGCGGAAAACCCAGTGTACAGTTCGATGTATCACACGGACTCCAGACCCGCCTGAGCCGGTATGATGTGCTGAACCGCGACGAGTTCATCGAATATGCCATTGAAGAAAGAAATAACACGTGGGTTCTGCAGGGTGGAAAAGCCGATGATCCGAATTCGGTTCGAACCAACGCCAACTATTGGATAGATCCGGTTTGGCTGACCAATCCTCAGTCGCTGCCCGACAATGACTGGCAGGATATTGTAGACCAGACAGCTTCCGTACAGAACTACCAGCTTTCGGCTTCGGCTTCCACAGACAAGTTCAAGTACTATATCTCGGGGAATTACTTTAACCAGGATGGTATTATCAAACACTCCAACTACCGGCGGATCAATTTCCGTTCAAATGTGGAATCAAAGCTATCCAACTTCGTTTCCGTGGGAATGAACCTTTCCGCGGGGACCTCCGAGCGTAATGACCCGCGCACCGACTGGAACGGGGGCCCGGTCAGCCGTTCTCACATCATGCCGCCGGTTGTAGATATCACCCAGCAAACCGAGAAAGGCGGTTACTATCCCTATGTCCTTTCAGCCCTGATCAATCCACTGGCAATGCTGGAAGAATACACCGACGAAACCAAAATCAAGCAGTTTCTCATCAACACCTTTGCCGACTTCAATCTCGCAAAAGGCTTCAAACTGCGTTCCTCCTTTGGTACCGAACAGAGATCTTCCGAGAACCTCTATTTCATTTCCAATAATATCAACCGTAACAACGGGGCATCGGCTACGGCATCCAATTCGGTGTATGAAAACTACCTGACTGAGCAGGTGCTTACCTATCAGCTCAGGAAGAGTAACTGGGACATGGATCTGCTCGGCGGATTTTCCTATCAGGCTGCCAATAGCGGTAATACTTCCATCACGAAAAGCGGATTTGCCGACGATCAGATACGCACCCTGAATGCGGGCACGGTACTGAATTCGGGAAGTACTGACAGGACCAGATGGAATATGATGTCGTTTTACGGTAGGGCTAACTTCTCCTTCAGAGACAAATATATGCTGGCAGCGGCAGTCCGACGGGACGGTGCTTCCAATTTCGGAAAAGACAACCGATGGGGCTGGTTCCCCTCGCTTTCCGCAGGGTGGAGAATCCTGGAAGAAGATTTCGTGAAAAACCTCACCTGGCTATCTGAACTGAAACTCCGCGGGAGTTATGGTGCCGCCGGAAATAACAACATTGGAAATTTCGCCCATATCGGCACGCTGGGTGCCGCCAATTATGTCATAGGCACCGGTCAAACCAAAATTCCGGGATACAGCCCCGCTTCCTTCAGTAACACCATGTTGGGCTGGGAGAAAACGACCACTACCGATCTCGGATTCGATCTCGGGCTGTTCCAGAACCGTATTCAGATTGGCTTCGACTATTACATTGCGGATACCAAAGACCTGCTGCTGAGTGTTCAGATTCCGGAAGTGACCGGCTATACGAATTCGCTCCAAAACATAGGTAAGGTACGGAATAAGGGTATCGAACTTGAACTCAATACCGTCAATATCGACCGGGCCTTCAAATGGACTACCGGATTCAACATTTCGGCCAACAGAAACAAGGTACTGGAGCTGGGACCCGACGGCAGTCCGATTTACGGCACCAATGAAGGATACCGGGTTACGATTACCGAGATTGGGAGCCCCATCGGCAGTTACTATATGTTAGCCCAGGAAGGCGTCTTCATGAATCAGGAAGATTTCGATTCGCACCCGAAATACCTGAGACAAAATGTAGGCGACATCAAATACAAGGATTACAATAAAGACGGAGTCATAAATCAGGAAGATATCCACATTGTTGGGAATGCGATGCCCGACTTTTACTGGGGTTTAAAAAACACCTTCTCCTACAAAAATCTCAGCCTCTCCATTTTCATGGATGGCCAGCAGGGCGTAGATATCCTCAATATCGGCAGCCGCTCCAACATGCAGTCCCGTCAGAACGTCTGGGGCATGTGGAGAGACCGGTGGAGATCCCCGGAAAATCCGGGCAACGGCTGGGTTCCCCGGGCAGCCGTCACCGACAACATGACGACCGCCTCAACCTTCTGGCTTTTCGATGGTTCGTACTGGGCTATCCGGAATGTCACCCTGGGCTACACGGTCCCCGCCAATATTCTGAACAAAAGCAAATGGTTAAGTGGATTACGTCTGTACACCAGTATCGACAACCTGTTCATGCATGACCATTACCATGGTAATCCACAAACCGCAAACCATGCCAACAGCGCCCTTACCCCCAACATAGACAGTGGCACAAGCTATCCGCTCGCGACCACCTATACCCTGGGAATCAGTCTTAATTTCTAATCCGTTTGAAACATGAAAAAATTCCTATATACCTTAATTCTCTTTCAACTGGTCGGATGTGATTCGCTGGATCTGGTCCCCATTTCACAGAGAAGTGTCGAAGGTTTCTACCAAAACGAAACGCAAATCAATCAGGCAGTCATAGGCTGTTATAACGGTCTTCGAAATGCCCTGGTATCACAGCAGTACTCCTACATGCTGACCGAATCGAGAAGCGACAATACCTTTCAGAGCCTGGATTACAACGATGGCAATATCAGCCGCTTTTCCGAGACGTCGCTTCTTCCGATTCTATATACTGCCTGGAGTAATTCCTACAACAAAATACAGCGCTGCAATAAGGTATTGGAAGAGCTTCCCAAAGTGGAAATGAACGAAAATCTCGCCCGGCAATATGAAGGTGAAGCTAAGTTCATCCGCGCACTCTTGTATTTTGATCTCGTGCGGTTTTTCGGCGGGGTTCCCGTGGTTACCAAATCCCTGACGATCTCCGAGGGCTATGAAGTCACCCGAAACTCAGTTGAGGAAGTTTATCAGCAGATTGAAAAGGACTTGCAGGATGCATCCCAGCTGTTACCGGCAAGCTATGACGCGGCCAATTTGGGGCGCGCTACAAGCTGGGCGGCCAAAGGCTACCTCGGCAAAGTCCTGGTTTATGAAAGCGGATACCCTATGAATAAAAACCGATGGAGCGAGGCTTCGACGATCCTGAAAGGCGTGATTGATTCCGGACAATTCGAATTTTTTGAGGATTACGCCGAAATTTTCAGGCATGCCAACGAAAACGGGAAACAGTCGGTCTTCTCCCTGGTTTTCAAATCGGGAGCTGAAGGCGAGGGGAACCCCTTCCCTTCCCGAAACGCCCCGAACTTTGTATCCCGAAATGAAGTACCCTTCGGAGGCAGCCCATACCAACTTTTCCTGTCGAACGACCTGCTGCAAAGCTTCGAGGAGAATGATCTGAGAAAAGACGCAGCCATTGCCATGAGATGGACGCATACTTCGGGAGAAGTTATTGAATCCATGCCTTATAGCAAAAAATATCTGGACGGTCCGGTAGCCGCCGCAAGTGACTGGGATATCAACTGGATAGCGTTACGCTATGATGACGTCCTGATGCTTTATGCCGAAAGTCTCAATGAAATAGCTTTTGACCCGGCAGGTGAGGCGGTTGCCATCCTAAACCGCATCCGGAGAAGAGCGGGGCTCGAACCTAAGTCGGTCAGCAGCCAGCAGGAATTTCGTTTATGGATGGAAAAGGAAAGACGTCACGAATTCTGCTTTGAGAATCAGCGCTGGTTCGATCTGGTCAGAACAGACCGTGCCATGGACGTGATGAAAGCGTTTTTGGCTCAGTATAACCTCGAAAATGCCATTCCGTCGAAAGACCGCTATATCTATCCGATTCCCCAGCCAGCCATTGACATCAATAACAATCTGGCTCAAAATCCGGGATATAACTAGAAGTCCGGGATTCCTTACAAGCGCGGAACCGTAACGGCTGTTCCGCACTTGCACGCAATGCCACGTTGAAGAACCCGAACTATTTCCCGATTTGGAGTTGAAAAACTTCACTAAATCATTTTCCCCCTTTTTGAAAATCTAATACTATGATATTGATCGAAGCAGAAAGTTTTGAACACCCTGGCGGGTGGGTTGTAGATCAGCAGTTTATGGATCAGATGGGCTCGCCCTTCCTCATGGCTCACGGACTGGGAACACCCGTGGAAGATGCTTCAACCCGCGTTGAATTTGATCAACCAGGCAGTTACCACGTATGGGTTAGGACCCGGGACTGGGCAGCTCCGTGGAAAAGTGCGGAGGAACTGGCTCAACCTAAATTGGAGCATTGTCCGGGTCGATTTCAACTGCTGGTCAATCAGATTCCGGCACCTGCCATCTTCGGTACGGAAAGAGCCGACTGGCACTGGCAGTACGGAGGGCAGGTTATGGTTCAAAAGGGCTTAAATACACTGACCCTGAGAGATCTGACCGGTTTCAATGGCCGTTGTGACGCCATCATCTTCAGCCAGGAATCGGATACAAAACTTCCCGACAGCAGCGAAGAACTTCTGCAGTTACGCCGAAAACTTTCGGGTAATGACGGCCCACCCCAATTCGCAGGGAAGTTCGACCTGGTCGTCGCCGGGGGTGGCATTGCCGGTATCTGCACCGCCGTTTCTGCAGCCCGGCTGGGACTAAAGGTAGCCCTGATACACAACCGCCCGGTGGTCGGCGGAAACAACAGTTCCGAAGTACGTGTACAGCTGGGGGGAAAGGTTAACCTCCCTCCCTACCCGCAGATTGGCAATATCGTCAATGAGCTGGATGCCCGGCAGGGGCAGAATGCCCGGCCTGCCGCAGAATATAAAGACTATCTGAAAATGGGTATTGTGGAAAATGAACCCAATGTCAGTCTGTTCCTGAATACCCAGGTTACTTCCTGCCAAGTAGACAACGGCACGATAAAACTTGTCGAAACGATGCATATCCTAACCGGCCACAGGCATGTACTTGAAGGAACCCTGTTTGCCGATTGTACGGGAGATGCCAATCTGGGTTATCTGGCTGGAGCAGAATTTCGTGTCGGACGAGAATCCAGATCCGAGACCGGAGAGTCGATAGCACCCGAGGACGCCGATATGATGACCATGGGTAGTTCGGTCATGTGGTACTCGGTGGAAGAGGAAAATGCCGAATTCGCCTTTCCGGAAACTCCCTGGGCCGTTCAGTTTAACGATCTCACCTGTCAGAAAGCGAGAAAAGGTGACTGGGACTGGGAAACCGGGCTTGGAAGGGATCAGATACAGGAATTTGAATTTATCCGTGACTATGCACTCAGGGCGATTTTTGGAAACTGGTCCTACCTCAAGAACAAAAGTTACCTGAAAGAGGACTTCAAAAACCGACGTCTGGAATGGGTAGCCTATATTGCAGGCAAAAGGGAGTCGAGAAGACTGATAGGCGATGTAATTCTGCAACAACAACACATTGACGACAAAGCCGAATTCCCCGATGCTTCAGTGACCACAACCTGGTCGATTGATTTGCATCACCCCAAGATCATACCCGACTTCCCGGAAGAACCTTTCAGGGCGCGGTGTGTAAAGACAAAAATTGAACCCTATGCGATCCCCTACCGGTGCCTTTATTCGCGCAATATCTCCAATCTGTTCATGGCTGGAAGAAATATCAGCGTTACGCATGTCGCACTGGGGACCGTAAGGGTGATGAAGACCACCGGTATGATGGGAGAAGTCGTAGGCATGGCTGCCTCTGTCTGCATCAGGAACAACGCATTGCCCCGGGACGTATATGAGCGTTTCCTCGATGAACTAACCGACCAGTTTAAATCGGGCGTGCCGTCCGTCTATTCCGATTCGCTGAAAATCTAAGGCATTATGAGACTATCCCGGCTACTCTCCCTAATCATTTTAATTTTTACCCATTTTTCCTGTAACCAATCGAACTCCAATCCAGGTGCCCCGGTTTCGGTAGATACCAGCGAAGAGGCATTGCGCATCCTTCGGAAAACGCTCCGGGATACACTCCGATGGGAGAAGGTACATGCAGCGGAAGCCCTGATACAGCTGAATTATTATGACGAAATAGAAGCGGTATTTCTAGCAGAAGAAAAGTTTAGAGGAGAAGAAGCACCTTACCGAATCGGGATCTGGCGCGTTCTGGCTCAATTACCTGCCAATGCAAAAGAAGCAAACCCCTGGATTCGTAAGATAGTGGAGGTTTATCAAAACCCGGACGCACCCGATCGGGTTCATGCATCAGAGTCACTGGCGAAACTCAGGTACCCGGTAGATACGGTACCGGATAACCTCGCACCCATATTAAAGCTTTTCTCCCAATGGTCAAATGCCTACAAATCCAGTGAGAGCTTTCAATCGGCCAAATCCTTTCTCTCGGAGAAGATTGGTTCCGCATCGGCAAGTCCCCGGGAAAAAAGACTGGCAGCCTATGCGTTGCGTCACCTGGGCCAGTTAAACGGGGATGAATTGCAAATGCTGTCAAAAGCAGCCCTGGATGAACCCGACAGTTCATCCAGCAAGGTTTTTCTGTTAAGTGCCGCGCTGGTAAATGTACCTGTAGACAGTACGAAGCTGGAAAATGCCCTTCGTTCCGAACTTTTGCAGGAACAGCTTTACACAAACAAGTCGGACCTGTTTGAATTTACCCAGGCACTCGCGATTAAAGGAAAATCTGAGGACGTTCCTTTGCTAACCGAGTTGCTACAGGGCGAGATCCCGTTTGAATTATCGGAAAATGACAAAAACGACATTCAGGTGGGAGCGGCCTATGCGCTTTCGAGAATTGACCGACGCAATGAACCCTCCCTTGTCCTCGCAGACTGGATTGTCATAGTAATGTATGGTGCCTTGATGCTTGGAATAGGCTGGTACTATTCGCGAAAAAACAAATCCCGGGAAGACTATCTGCTGGGGGGCCGTAAAATGAATCCGATCGCCGTAGGCATATCCCTGTTTGCAACACTCCTCAGCACACTCAGCTATTTGTCGTATCCCGGAGAGATGATTAAGAACGGTCCCGTGATTTTTGCGGGTCTGCTCGCACTTCCGTTGGTATACTATGTAGCCGGCTGGTGGCTGGTCCCCCGGATCATGAAATTGCAGGTAACAAGTGCCTATGAACTGCTCGAAAAGAGATTTGGGCTGTCGGTGAGAATGCTCGCCACCTTCATGTTTCTTTTCCTGCGATTCCTGTGGATGGCCACCATCATCTATGTAACAATTGAAATCGCACTTTTTTCAGTCATCCCCTTTGACAGATCCCTCGCGCTTCCGATCGGAATAGTTCTCATGATAGTGACTATCATTTATACGGCAATGGGCGGTCTAAAGGCGGTAGTTGTCACCGATGTGCTCCAATCCATCATCTTCCTGGGCGGGGCATTTTTAAGTATCATCGTGGTCTGTATTCATTTTAACTCCCTGACATCCTGGATCCCGACGGAATGGCCTGTCACCTGGGACCCACCCCGACTGGGCTTTGATCCGAAAGAGCGAACCACGGTCGCGAATGCCATCATGATGATCTTTCTCTGGTATATCTGTACGAGTGGCTCCGACCAGATGGCCATTCAAAGATATCTGTCCACCAAGGACGTCAAAGCAGCCCGTAAAACGCTCGGCGTTTCGCTGTATACCAATGTCCTTGCCAAGGTCTTACTGGGCCTGGTAGGACTGGCTGTATTTGCTTATTTTAATCAGAACCCCCACTTACTCGCCGATGGCCAGACGCTTCGGGAACAGGCAGATACCCTTTTCCCCCGCTTCATTTTGGTAGGACTGCCCGCTGGTATATCAGGCCTGGTCATTGCAGGATTACTGGCGGCAGCGATGTCCAGTATTTCTTCAGGGGTCAACTCGGTTTCCTCCGTCATTTCCGAAGATCTGATTCAGCGATTCCGCAGGTCAAGTGCTGACCAGGAAGGACTACTTCGGCAGGTACAATTCCTGTCCTACTTCATCGGCGCTGTCGTCATGCTTTTGAGCATCTATATCGGGAACGTGGAGGGGAACCTGCTGGATGTTGTAAATAAAGTAGTGAACCTGCTGGTAGCACCCTTATTTGTTTTATTCTTTCTCGCCTTATTCGTACCCTTTGCCTCTACCAGCGGCGCACTGGCAGGGGGAATTCTGTCTACCCTGGCAGCCTGTGCCATTTCCTTTTACAATGTTTTCGGCATCACGGTCCTGTGGATTATCCCTATTTCCCTATTGGTCGGAATTCTCAGTGGATGTGCTGTAAGTTTATTTGACAAAATGATTAATCGTTCTCAACCCTATGCGCAAAAGTAAAGCCCTTGCCAAATGGAGAATGGGCCAAGCCGTTCTCGGTACTACCTTACATTTTCATGATCCTGCCGTTTTTGAAATGGCCAGCCTGATGGGTTTCGAACTCATCTGGATCGATCTGGAACACCACGCACATAGCCTAGAAACCGCCGGCAATCTGATGCGGGCTGCCAGAGTAGGCGGAGCCGATATTCTGGCCCGGCCGGCCAGGGGTGAGTTCCTCCGTGCTGCCCGAATGCTGGAAGCAGGCGCCAATGGCATCATTTACCCCCGTTGTGCAACAGCGGAAGAAGCCCGCGAACTGGTAGAGAATCTAAAATTCCCGCCTGCCGGAATCAGGGGACTTGACGGAGCCGGTCCCGACCGGTTCTATGGCATGGGCAATCTGAATGACTATCTTGAGCATGCCAACCGCGAAACTTTTATCCTGATCCAGATTGAAGACCCTGTGGCACTTCAGAATGCGGAAGAAATCGCTAAGGTGGATGGCGTGGATATGCTCTTCTTCGGACCCGGTGACTATAGCGTACAGGCAGGATTTCCGGGTGATTTTGAAAATCCAAAATATTTCGATGCATTAAAGCACGTAGCAGATGCCGCATCGAAGGCCGGAAAATGGTGGGGCACACCCGCTTTTTCCAACGAGCATTCGAAAATGCTTCTGGATAACGGGGCAAAACTAATCACGCGTTCGAGCGACCTTACCATCGTCCGAACAGCTTTAACCCAGTTAAAAAACGATGGTAAAAATCTGGGGCTCTCCTTTAATAACTGATTTGCAATCTCATGCGGGGTGCTGTTTCATCCATTCATCCATGGAGAAACGCCCCGAACCGATGATATAAAAAACGATGACCAGTATGAGGGAAATCAACGACAGCCATAATTCGGAATTGAGATAGGAGAATCCCTGGCGGAGGTTGACAAAGAATACAGCCACGAGCAGGATCGGCATCTGAAGCAGGCACGACAGCCGTGTCAGCACACCCAATGCGATCAGAAACCCACCGAAAATATGAACAAAGGCCACGTAATGCACCGCTACGACCGGCCAGAAATCGATATGCAGACCGTTCACAATCTCCGACAGCCGAGAGGTATCGGCGATAAACCCGATTCCCTTGATAAAGAGAAACACACCCAAACCAATCCGGACGATATCCAGCCAGGCGGGATGATGCCTGTCGCCCCAGTACTCAATTCGCTCAAAGACATTCATAATTTTCAGGTTTAGATTTTCCTGAAAATTTACAATCTCATATTTTAAAATGTCAAATATTGAGCCAATTAATTACCCTGATTGTCAGGACTTTTTACCTGACAGCCGCTTATAGGAAAGACCGCTTGGGCCTGGCCGCTATTCTGCCATTCCGGCGAAAGCCTTCAGGTATTTTTCGATGTAAAATGCTTTCTCTTTTGATTTGTACTGCTGAATGAACCGGGGATGTTCCAGCATCGTAATCTTTTCAAAAAGCCTGGCTTCGTCGTTGAGTTTCCGAATAAACACCGCATTTTTCGCTCCCAGAACAAATACTTCCCGACAATCGAGTCCCAGGCTTACATGTTTTTGCAGGGAGTCGATCATGAAGCTGCGCGTCATTTCAAAAAGTTGCCGGTCGTCATAATAATTGGCATTCAGAACCTTGCCGTCGCTGGTCACCCGGACAATCGCCAGCGGAAAGGGGGAATTGATATAAAAGTCCTTGTAGAACAGCCCCGCCCCCCCATACGCTTCAATCATGTCATATATAAATACCGAAGAAATCTCATGTGTACGGACTGAACGCATGGGAATACCACAGACCGATTCGAGGCGCTTGGTATCGGTAAACGGCACCCCGGTCACCCCAGCCCCGTTCCGACTGGGATTGATGCCTATCAGGAAACGCCGCGGCTGCCGGTCATGGTAGTATTTGTGATAAAACCGGCCCATGACCTCCATGGTTTCCGGATTATCGAGATAGGGATTCAGCACCTGGAACCCTTTAGGCAAACGGCCCCGGAAGGTCAGATTCCGGTTGAATTCAATGACTTTATCTGCAAAGGTTTCCATGATCAGTAACCGACACTGGTGTCATCTCCCCGGGGATCGGAACCACCCTCCAGCCTCCCGTCAGGCCATATCAGAATACAGTCCATCCGCCCGATGGTCCCGCGTTGCTGCTCCAGCAGGTAATTTTTCGACTGGAG
>Ga0182792_1001898_pt1 | contig 15793 bp, 7 predicted proteins | sample Passage237B_FD_130497 | JGI IMG/M metagenome (GOLD analysis project Ga0182792, IMG submission 130497) | Cellulose adapted compost microbial communities from Newby Island Compost Facility, Milpitas, CA, USA - Passage2 37B (version 2) (version 2) ...
CACGCGCGATGCCGCGCTGCTGGCGCTGGGTTGCGGAACTGGTTTCCGAATCCAAGAGCTACTAGCCGTGACGGTGGGCCACGTTTGGCAGCGTGAAAACGTCGCCCAAGAAATCACCCTCGCCCGCCGTGACCTCAAAGGTGGCCAAGGGGCCTACCGCAAAACGGTCCGAAGCCGCCGCGTCCCTTTGGGCGATAGCGTTCGCAATGCGCTAGCCGCCCATTTGACCACAATCGGAACTGATGACCCCACTCGTTCGCTTTTTGCTACTTCGCGAAGTGGTAAAGCAGGAATGGATCGTTCCCAAGCATTTCGCACTATAGTTGCCGCATGCGTGGCCTGCGGAATCGATGCGAGCCGTATTTCCACGCACTCGATGCGCAAAACTTTCGCTCGTCGTGTCTATGATGCCTCAAAGCACGATCTTATCCGCACGCAACGTGCAATTGGACACTCATCTCCTCTTACGACTTCACGCTATCTCGAAACCGATTCTGACGAACTCGACCGCCTCATCCTCAACGTCGCAGCCTAATCCATCCGCCAGCAAAAAGCACTTTCTGCCCTCTCCCGAACCCATCGCGAACCACGATGCACCGTTTCCGGAATTTTGGTGCGTCATACAATCGGGAAACCCAGTGAATAACGCGGAAGTTGACGGTCCGGCCGTTGTGGGCGGTGGTATAGCAAAGGATCAAATCAATCGCTCAAAACAACCTTGCCCGAGAACCGGAGGCAATGGCAAACCGGTCCTGACATAGCTTGGGCGGGTCGCATCCCTACTTCAGTTCGGGTCGGGCGCATCGTTGATGAAAGCCTGTCCTCCGTAGGCTTGGCGAAGGAGGAAGGCAACGGGCATTCCTCCGGTTGACCAAGGACAAGCGCCATGTGGAGGGCTGGGCGTTGGGGTGTTCAGTCAGATGTAGGCGAGTTTATCTCTTGCAAAAATAGAGGGTTCGTAGCCGACGGAGTGCGCGAGCACGGAGATGGTCGAGCCGCAGGATCGGCCCCGGAGGGGTGAATGAGCGGGTGCCCTTTGGGCGGCGCAATGAACAAACGCTGGCCCAAGCATTTTTATTCACCTTTGGCACGCTGGTCTTCACCGTGCTTTGGTTGGCCTGTGGGTTGATCCTCTCATCGTGCTTTGGTTGGCCTGTGGGTTGATTCTCCTTGATCCCGTGCCTTGGCTGGCTTGCGCGCTTTATCTATAAGTTGCTCGCATAAATCCACAATATTTTGCTCATCACACATTTTGGCCACAACGCGATGAGGTATCTCAATTATTGTCGGGTTACTATCAATGCTCTCGAAGAAAAAAAGCATCGGTTTAGATGAACCATGTTTAACTGATAAACCCTCTAAATGAAACGACTTATCGGAAGGATTAAAGCGAACAAACCACCCCTTCGACTCCTTATGCTCTGGATATACATATATAGAAGATATAAAAACACGATCAATACCATTAACCTTAATATACTTAACCCTATACGACTTATCATTATCATTCCATAAGCCAGAAAATGAAAAGGTCTTGGAGTGCAAGGATACCGTAAAAAAACTTGCAATTATAATTATATAAATATTTTTAATCATATTAAAACTCTGGCGCTAAGGTTATAACTGGATTCCGACGGGGCGGATCTATATAAATTGCACCACTTTTAGCGGTCTCCACATGACTTTTCATCTGGGGCGTTTTCAATTTCAATTTCCAAGCACCAATACTTCCATAGGCGTAAAAATATTTGTCAACTTTGTAATCAATTACCGCCCTGCCAGTTTCAAGTGATGAAACTATTATATTAACCGTCAATTCATGCCTATAGCCAATGCGTATTTTGGCTGTGTATTTGGACGGACTAGCATTAACTTCTTCAAGCAACCCCTTACCATCCATCCAATTGTAGCCCAATTGGACATCCCTGACCGCAACGACATCAACGCCATTAATACGCTCAATATCATAACCTACCAAAATAGTCGCATGATTGGTTATCCATGATTCCTCCGCAAACTGTTCATACCATTCAACTGTCTCTTCATGAACATACTGACCATTAACTTTCTTGTTCGATCCAGATTCCTGATTAAACAGATGCTGAAACGCACTGGTCACCGCCCCGTTGGCAAACTTGCCACCGGCCAGCACTGAAGCTGTTCCTCCAATAGTTGCCGCCACGGTGGTTCGCGCGGCAATCCATGCTCCGCCAGCGTCCCCTCCCATGAATTTTGCAACCCCCGGGATGTGCATGACACCAGCCGAGGCAAAGGAGGAATAGAACCCATGCCTGAACTCTCCACCCTGAGCTTCGGAGGCCAAGCCTCCGACCAGAGCATGAGACACGGTGCGGCCTCCCCAAGTGCCAAATGAGACACTACCGCCTCCTTCAAGAACATCGAAGAATCCTCCAATTTGGCCCGCAGCCCATGCAGTGAATGCGCCTGTGGCCGCTCCGACTGCACCAGTCTTGAAAGCATCGCCTATGCTGCCTCCATTTAATAAACTACCGGAGAATCCTGATGAGAAACCACCTGAAGCTCCACCCCATACGGCCGCGCCGCTGGCAAGACCGGCTTTCAGTCCTCCCCAGAATGCGCTCCAAGATTTGAATATAGCCATCCCTCCCTGTGGGCCAAGGAACGCTGTAACAATGCCTCCAACCACAACACCCACAATCGCCGGTAATACTTCTTTGAACTTTACGAACCCCGTCGGGTCCGTGGCTCCCAAGGGATTATTACCGACATACGAGTAGCGATTGTAACCTTGGCTATCGGTTACGCCGTCCACAAACGGATCGGCGCTCAGGAAACGCCCGACGACCGGATCATAGACGCGGCCGTTCATGTGCACGAGCCCGAAGTCCGACAGCTCCTCGTGGTCGGTGAAGCCGCGCGTGGTCGGCGCCTGGTTCGTGAGGCCGGAGGTCGTGTTGGTGTAGAGCGTGCCCTGCTTGCCCCACGCGTCGTAGGTGTAGCGTTTCAGCACGCGGCCCGCCTCGTCACTGATCACCGTGATCGAGCCCAGCCCGTCGGTGTGGAAAAACCGCAGGTCCTTCGTAAAGTCAGGAGGGAAACGAAAGGGGTCATACATTGACTTTTGACAGATTGATATCCCTGGATTCGAGGTTTTAATTCTTGTCAAGAGTCAAGACATGACCCCTTTTGCCTCCTCGGAGGCAATGGCAAACCGGTCCTGACATAGCTTGGGTGGGTCGCATCCCTACCGGAGTTGGACCGGAGCACCATCGATTAAAGCGGCGGTGGGCTTTCAGATGGTTAACAGGGTTAACAGGAACAAGTGGCACGAGGCGGGCTGGCCATTGGGGTGTTCAGTCAGACGTAGGCAAAGTTATCTCTTGAAAACACAGAGGGTTGATAGCCGAGAAGCCAGACCAAGCATTTTTATTCACCTTTGGCACGCTGGTCTTCACCGTGCTTTGGTTGGCCTGTGGGTTGATTCTTGACAGATTGATATCCCTGAATTCGAGGTTTTAATTCTTGTCAAGAGTCAAGACATGACCCCTTTTCCCCTTCCCGGCGTTTTCGTTGAACCGTTCGGATGGTAAGCGGCACGGGCATCGCGCTCCCTCTGCCACGAGAAGCTTGATCGAATTTCTCTGCCGATAGCTCCTAGCCAAAATCTTGGCACATCCGTTGCTATTGGTTGCCGCTTTTACTCCTCTTTGGCACGCTGGGCTTCATCGTGCCTTGGTTGGCCTGTGGGTTGATTCTCCTTTGAGAATGCGTAAGACACCTCCACATCTATTAACATATCATTATCATCATATATAAAATATAATAAAATACTATGATTATATTTTTCAGATGAGATACCAACTACATCAAAACGCTCATGCTCACCCTCTTTAGCTTGATACTTTTCACCAAAAACTAATTTTACTTTTTTTCTCACCTCCACCCTCGAGCGCTCAGACGGAATAAATTTGCGCAAAAGGCACTCCCTCAAAACCAGTCTATCCTCTATCATACCTTCGCCAACAAATAACTTATCTACAGAACCATGCACGCAAGCATAGGTATTCAAATATGACAGCAAGGAAATGATTAATAATAATACAATTTTCATTCTTTAACACGCTCCAATCTCCACATCCCTTTTCCTATATCCTTCCATCTATACTGAGAGCCAAAATACCCACGGACAACATTGGACGTAAGTGCATAATTGGATTTCCCAAGATTACCCGGAGAACAGAACTCCGGAGTGTATTTGGTAAGATTCCACTTCGATTCCTCCACAATTTTATCAACAGTCAATCGTTCAACATGAACACCCCCAATCTTCATACCAAAATCCAAATCAGGGAATCTCATGCTGCCGTGACTGGTGACAAACAGAAGTTGATCTTTATAATTGTCATACACATTATTAATTAAATATTCTAATCTATCCACACTGTCATATGTATCAACAATTATCTTCCCAAGGCGTTGTAGCCTTGTAGCCTCCTTATTCCAAAAATCAAGCTCTCCTTGATCTGCTAATTCCTTCTCTACAAGAACTACAGCAACCTTTTGCTTTGGCTTTGTTGACTCTTGGTTAAACAAATGCTGAAACGCACTGGTCACGGCACCGTTGGCAAACTTGCCGCCAGCCAGCACTGAAGCCGTGCCGCCAATAGTTGCCGCCACGGTGGTTCGCGCGGCGATCCACGCCCCGCCCGTGCTCCCACCCATCAAACTTTGCACTCCGGGAATGTGCATGGCACCAGTCGAGGCAAAGGAAGAGTAGAACCCGTGCCTGAACTGCCCGCCTTGCGCCTCGGAAGCCAAACCTCCGACCAAGGCATGAGACACCGTGCGGCCGCTCCAATTCGAGAGCCCTCCACCAAAGGCACCGCTACCACCAAGTGCTTCATTAAAATAATTCCCGATGCCATGGGCAATTCCTCCCACGGCTGCGCCTGTCACTGCACCGGCCGCACCAGCCTTGAAGGCATCGCCTATACTACCTCCGTTCAGCAACGAACCCGAGAAACCAGACGCAAAACCTCCGGCACCTCCCGCCAATGCTCCCAATCCCCACGTTCCATGGGATAAACCATACCCCAATTTGGCAAAGAACCCTGCATTTGAAGCTAACCCTGATAAACCTCCTAACGCGGTGCCAGCACTCGTCACAACGGCCACAACAACCACCGCAGCCACGACGACTCCGACGATGGCACCCGCAATCTCTTTGAACTTTACGAACCCCGTCGGGTCCGTGGCCCCCAAGGGATTGTTACCTACATACGAGTAGCGGTTATAACCTTGGCTATCGGTCGCACCGTCCACAAACGGATCGGCGCTCAGGAACCTACCCAGCACCGGATCGTAAATCCGGCCGTTCATGTGCACCAAGCCGAAGTCCGACAGCTCTTCGTGGTCGGTGAAGCCGCGCGTGGTCGGCGCCTGGTTCGTGATACCGGAGGTCGTGTTCGTGTAGAGCGTGCTCTGCTTGCCCCACGCATCGTAGGTGTAGCGCTTCAGCACGCGGCCTGCCTCGTCGCTGATCACCGTGATCGAGCCGAGCCCGTCGGTATGGAAGAAGCGCAGGTCTTTCGTAAAATCGCTGCGGTCGGTGAACACCGCGATGCGGCCCGTCGGCGACATGATGTAGTGCTTGTGCGTCACCAAGCTGCCCGCCGTCACTTTTTCGTAGAGGCTGCCCACATAGATGGTCGTGTCCGTCACCGTGGAGCCGGTCTTGCGCACTTGCTTCACCCGCTCGTGGTTCGCCCCGAAGAAGAACTCCGTGCTCTTGGTCGACAGCGCGTTTGTGATCAACTTCACTTGGTTGAACGACGTCCACGTGTAGCTCTGGTTGCCCGAGTTGCCGCCGGTCAGCATGTTGCCGTTGGCGTCGTAGGTGTAGCTGTTCGTTCCGGCGGACACCACCGCGTGCACCTTCGTGCCATGGTAGCTGTAGCTGCCCAAATCCGACTTATACGTGAGGTTGCCCTTCGCATCGTAGGTCACCGTCACCGTGCTGCCACCGCTCACCGCGTGACTGGTCAACCGGTCCAATGGATCGTAGGCAAAATTCTCCGTGCGCTCGTAGCCATCCGCCTGCTCGTCGCGCACCGTGACATTGCCCATCTGGTCGTAGCTATAACCGAGGTTTTGAACAAAGAAGTCCGTCCCGGTGTAAGAACCACGATCAATAGTCGCTTGCAGCAGCCGCCCGGTCGCCGCCGAGTAAATCCGGTCATTGGCCAGACCGTTGCCATAGATCTCGCCGTCGATCCGGCCGGAGGCGTCGTAGTGGTCCGCCTGCCAATACACCTTGCCCTCCAATTCGTCGTTCGCCTTGGCGGTATCCGTGTCCAGCCAGTGCCGGACTTCCTTCAAAAACCCGAAGGCGTTATACACCTGCCGCACCTTGAACGGCGATCCGCTCAAACCGGTGGCGGGATACACCAACTGATTCGGACGGCCCGCGCTGTCGTAGCCGGTTGAGGTCACGTAGCTGGTGCTGTCGATCACCTTGGTCGTCGTGGTCGGACGGCCGAGGCTGTCGTAATTGTAGGTCTCGCTGTAGCTGCCGGGCGCAGAGACGGAGTAGAGCTTGCCCTTCCACGCGCCGCCGGCCGAGGCCGAATCGTAGGTCCACGTGGTCGTGCCTTCAGTCTCCACGCGGCTGGTGAGCCGGCCGAGGCCATCGTAAGCCAACTCGGTGATCTGCCCTTTGGCATCCTTCTGCCAGATGAGTTCGCCGAAGATGTTGTAGCGATATTGCCACGTGCCCATGTTCGGGTCTGTCATTGAAGTCTTGCGACCGCGCAGATCGTAAGTGAGTGTGGTCGTCACACCGGAAGCCACCGTACTGGTCAGATTACCAATGGCGTCGTAATCATAGGTTACAGTGCCCACCTCGTTCGATGAGCCGCCATAATTGCGAACAACTTCTGTGGTCCAGCCCTGCGAGTTGACAGTAGTACGCGTGACTCGCCCCTTCGGGTCTGTGCCAGAATTGACCGTGCCGTTGTAGCTGTAAGTAGTCGTCACGTAGCCCGGCGAGCTGTCGTGCGGAGTCTGCACGGCAAGCGGCCGGTTGAGCAGGTCGTAGCTCGTGGTCTGCGTCCAGTAAATGGTGTCGCCCGTGCGGTAGGGATTGGTCTTGGCGTAAGCCCGGCCGTAGGAATCGTAGGCGGTCTGCTGCCAGACGATGGTGCCGTCGCCATTGATCGCCAGGGCCCAGATCGGGCGGCCAAAATTGTCGTTGAAGGTCAGCGACGGGGCCGAGCCGGTGCTTTCCACCTCGACCGAGGTATGCGCGCCGGCGGGCGAACCGCTGCCCGCCCAGCGCAGGGTCCACGCGGTGACCGTGCCATCGGCCCGCTCCTCGCCAGTCTTCACTCCAAAGGAATTGTAGGTCCATTCGGTAGTCAGCCCGTTGGGGCCAGTGAGGCTTTCTAGCACACCAAGTTGCTGATTAAAAGTATAGCTCTCTTGATGGTAATTGCTACCGTCCTTGTAAGCACGCTTCCAACTTAGGAAACGACCTTTGGAATCATATTGATACGTGGTCTGGCGAGAAACCGTCCCACTGGTAGAAACGTTTCCGCTACTATCAACCGTAATGCCTGCGCCCGAGAGAGTGACCGAGGTCTTGTTACCAAAGGCGTCGTAGCCGTAGGTCGTGGTGAGCTTGAGGGTGTTGTCGCCGGGCTCGACGGTCTCGGTCTCCAACAAGCCAGTAGTCGCATGGTAGGTAAATGACGAGGTGCGCGTGATCGTGCTCTTGCCGGTCGCCGCGGAGGCCACGGTGGATCCAGTCAAACGGCCCAGCCGCTTCGCGCCGTCAGCATCGGTTTGGAAAGTATTCGTCGTCGTCTTGGTAAAACCGCCGCTGCTGACGGTCACGTTGGTGGCGTTGCCCCATTCGTCGATCGTCGTGGTCGTCGTGCTCGACGTAATGGAAGCGCCGTTCAAGTCGTTGGAAACCTGCGCGACAGTGGCGGCATAGGGCAGTCTCACATCGCCGGTGCTGTGCCGATCGGCATAGGTGATTGTCGAAGAGCTCAGGACGGTGCTGCCAGATTTCGTCTCCGTCGAGGCCACCATGCCGATGTAGGGATACTCCTGTTTATAAGTGGTCTTCGATACGATGCCCGTGCGACTGTCGGTCGCCTGCGTCCACTCGAACCCGAGGCTGCCGCGGGTCAGGTGTGAACGCAGGCCGCCGTAGCGGTAATTGACGGCGTATTGGCCGCCCGCCCCGTCGTCGTTCGACACGGTTTTGACCACATACATCGGGCCGATGGCGTTGACCGTGTCGGCCGGCCCGCCGGTGCCTTTGTCGTAAACCGTAAAGTTCCCGCTGCCATCGCGCTCGGTCAGCGGCGCGTAGGTGATCTGCGCGGCCACGCCGAAGCCGTTGGTCACTTTCTTCAGCCGGTCCGCGGGCTTCGCGTTGTTGAAGGCCACGCCCTTGGCATCCGGACCGCTGGTGTGCTTCCACCACCAGATCTGGTCGATGGCCCCGTCGGCATTGAGGTCCACAAAGTCCGTGCCGTTGTAGCCGATGCCTGACTGATACATCTGGCGCACGAGGTGGTAGGCCGACACGTCGGAACTCCACCCGTTGCCCGTGCCGAAGCGCACCGCGCGCGTGTAGGCATCCAGCCCCTGCACAATGTCCACCAACCCGTCGGAGTTGATGTCGAGCAAGGCCACGCCCTGCGGGGTGTTGTTGTCGCTCAGCTGAATGGGGGAAAGATAGGCTGAGGCCGACACCCAGCCCGTGCCCGTGCCAAGGTAGGCGACGTTGGCCGACACCCCGTTGTATTGCAGCAGATCCACGAGCCCGTCGCCGTTGATATCGGCCGCTTCGGTGCCAAACGGCGCATTTTCATTCCCGAGCGTGCCGGTGTTGAGATAAACCGGCGGAATGAGGGTGTGGCTCGCGCCCATGTTGGTCCACCCCGCGCCGTTGCCCAGATAGAGCTGCGACTCGGGCGACCCGTTGCCATACCAGTTCTGCACGCTGTCCAAGTGCCCGTCGGCGTTGACGTCCATGAACCGCGTGCCCTTGGCCCGGTCCGTCACCCCGCCGTAGCCGCTCTGCCGCTCCCAGCCCGAGCCCGTGTTGCGCCAGCCGTCTCCCTCCGCCACCATAACAGGCGACACCGTCATATTTCCGCCGCCAGTGCCATGCACTTCGTAATAGCCGAAGCTGCCCACAAAATCGGGCCGGCCATCGTGATCAATGTCAATGAAGCTGCCCAAACTGCGGACATAATTCACGCTCGTGATCACAGGTTCTTCATACGGATCCTCCATCAGCAGGGCGTCGCGCAGGTAATCCTTGGCGGTGGCTTCCAACCCCGGCGACATCGTCGGGGTCGGAAACGACCACGTCGAATTGGCCGCCGTTTCAAAGCCCGTGCCGGTATTCAGGTAAGCCGAGCCGGTGTTCAGGTTCACGAAGTCCGCCAATCCGTCGCTGTTCAGGTCCACGAAGCGCGCGCCGCTGTCGGCCACGCCATCATGCGCCAAGGCGGAGGGCGGGATATAATTCGAGTTCGACACCCAGCCTGTGCCCGGCGTGTTGATCCATGCGCCGCTGGCCAATACCGTGCCGGGGTAACCACTGGAGCGGTGATACTGCACGAAGTCGGGCCGGCCGTCGCCATTGAGATCCACAAAACCCGTGCCTTTCGGCTCCTCGCCTTGCTCACCCATGATCGCCGGCGGCGCCCAAGTGCCCGATTGAGTTTGGTCCCAGATACTGCTCGATGGCGCTTCGTCGTATTCGAAGGTCATCGGCGGATACTCCGCCCCGCTGCCGTCCTTTTCATGCAACGTCGTCAAAATGCTGCGACCAGTGTAAGATCGTTCGACGTAGTCCATCACGTAATCACGAACCTTCGTCTCGCCGTAATACATGCCGATGCTCTTGATCCGCTGCGTGCGCGACACCTTGCTGCCGGATACATAACCGCTGAAGGTGTCCGTGCGGTTTTCGTAGTTGAAACGTACTGAAGCGTAAGGGGAAAGCGATCCAGCCGCATTCCCCGTGTAATTGATCCGATCAATCCGATGCTCGCCGGTGCTCGTGTTCTCGGAGTAGACAAACTCGATGTAATTACCGCTCGTATCGGAGATTTTGTTCACTGCCCAAGACAGTTTGGCACCATCGCCTCTCCCTTGTGCATCAACGGCCGAATCTGTCGTATTGCCCAATTCGATAATCAAACCTGACTTCGTCCACACTTGGAACCATAGCGGGCCGCTGCCTGCTGATCCCTTCGATACAATCTTTGAAATCGAGTCGATTTCAGTGCGGTATTCCGCGTTATCAGTTCCGTAGCCGGTGCCACCACCGACGTAGACCAAGCGTTGCCCATCCAAGTAGAAGCGGTCGCTAGACGTGAAATTCACTCCTGTGACATTGTTGTCCAATGCCTTCGTTTGAGGGCCACGGGTAATCGATGACAAGCCCGATAATGACCAACCATGCCCAAGCCATCCGGCACCAGCTTGGCTGGAATAGTTGAGCGCCAATTTCGGCTCCATTCCCGCCGTTCCCGGCACCACCCACAACGGAATGCTGTAGGTCGCAGCACCGTTCTTGTCGACCTCCAGTGATCCAGCTGTCATTCCTACTACGTAGGAAGATCCGCTCGCCGCATTCGGCCATCCAGCCGGGATCGTTCCGCCCAGTGTGCTTGTGCCTTCGTCGTAAACCTGCGGATTAGTACCGAGATTATATTCGGCAGCGTTCGTGAGGCCGTCACCATCCGGGTCGAGTAACCCATCATTAGCGTTGCCCGGATTCAGCCCGTTGGCCGATTCCCAGCCGTTGGGGATACCGTCTCCATCATCGTCGGCATTGGGGTCATTGTCCGTCGTCACGTTGATACTATTACTGGCTGCGGAATAATTGCTCGCCGCATCGTAAGCCTTCACCGTGTAGCTATAGGTAGTGCTGTGGGTAAGACTGGTGTCAGTAAAGGTCGTATTGGTAGTCGTGCCCACCGGTGTGCCGCCTCCATTGCGATAGATCGCGTAAGTGACCGCACCGGAGTTATCCGTTGAAGCACTCCACGAGAGCGAAACGGTCGATGTTGTCTTGCCCGTAGATTGCAGGCTACCCGGAGTCGTCGGAGCGATTGTATCCACTACGGTTATAGTCACTGCTGTCCCAGTATCACCGAACCATTGCACGCCCTCTTCCTTCATTCGCCACTGGAAGGTGTAAGTGCCCGGTGCGGTCGGAGCGGTCGCCGTCCAAGAGAATGTAGTATTGGTGCCACTTTGCGCATAAGGGTAAACGGTGGTCGCAGGTAGCGCGATGTAGGCTGATCCCCAAGTGGACAATCCGTTCACTGCACTGAGTCGATGAGGGCTTGCGTCGGTAGTCCATGGTTTATCACCCGTATTGCGCACCGTGACTGAGACGTTGAAGCTTTGTCCGGTGTTGACGCTCAAAGTGGTCGGATTGGTAACACTATTGAGGGTTTGGCTAATAAATTGGGCATCATTGGTCGGTCCATAAGCCCAGACCGTAATAGAGGCACCAGTGCTTCCCCAAGTGGTCTTACTATCCTGCCCATTGGTGTGGAAGTCGTAACGGCCAGGCACCGTAGGAACATACGTAACGGTTTTGCTGCTAGTACTTCCAGAAGTTGGAGTGGTGTTAGGCTGACCTCCGGAGCCATTATTGAGCAGCACCATGGTGCTGTCGGAAGGCGGGGCCAGAATACGCCAGATGCTGTGATTAACGAGATTGCCCTCAGCATCATCCACCGATGCATCAATGGTAATAGTTCCATCCACATCCATCTGGTAATGACTATAGGTGGAATTATAGGTGACCCCGCTCTGCTGGCGTGCGGAGATCTGCGCATTACTCGGCGCCGTGTTTGCCGGCAATACCGTATAGGTTCCGGAAGTAAGCCACGCGGAAGATTTGCTCCGAGTATCATATGCCTGGCTGCGGAACTGATAGGTTGTGCCTGTAGTACCGGCCGTCACGCCGTTCGCGTTGCTCGTGGTCTGGGAACCATTGCCGCCATTTGATCCAGCTGGGTCGTAAGCCAGCACCTGCCATGAGCCGCCGTTCACCCTATACTCCACCGTGATGATTGAGAGATTCCCATTGGTATCACTTCCTGTAGCTCGCACAGGGAACCAATCACCAGGGAAAATGAACGTGGGCGGCAAGGTATGCCAAGCAACGGTCGGCGGAGAATTATCCACCGAGATCGTACGATCCACATTCGAGGCCGCGTTATAATTCGTGTTACCGCTTTGCGAAGCCCGCACCACCACATTGCCTTGTCCGGTAAAGGTCAGCGTATTGCCCGACAAACTTGCTGGTCCGGAAACCAGAGAAAAGCTCACCGCTAGGCCTGAAGATGACGAGGCGCTAAGTGCTAACTGATCACCGACTGATTGGGCCGAAGGTTGGTTAAATGTGATCGTCTGATTCGCCTTGTTGACGGTGATTGTGCGATCAACATTTGAAGCGGCATTGTAATTGGCATTACCACTTTGCGAGGCGCGCACCACTACGCTGCCCACTCCGGTAAAAGTCAGGGTGTTGCCAGACAAGCTCGCGGGGCCAGAGACCACTGAGAAACCGACCGTCAACCCCGAGGACGACGAAGCGCTGAGATTCAATTGTCCGCCGTAGGTTTGCGCCGAAGGCTGGTTAAATGTGATCGTCTGATTCGCCTTGTTGACGGTGATTGTGCGATCAACATTTGAAGCAGCATTGTAGGTGCCGTTCCCTCCCTGAGACGCACGGACCACCACACTACCCGTGCCTGTAAAGGTCAGCGTATTGCCCGACAAACTCGCCGGCCCCGAAACGACGGAAAAACTTACTCCAAGCCCTGAAGAAGCTGAAGCGCTAAGACTCAGCTGCCCTCCATATGTTTGTGCCGCGGGCTGGTTAAAAGTAATCGTCTGATTCAGCTTCGTGACCGTGACTGTATGAGTAATAGTCAAGGATGTCGCGTTGTTGCTGTCCTTTGCCTGCGCTGTGAATGTGATGGTTCCCGCTGTACTCTGCGAATGTAAGTTGCCGTCCGAAGTATTTTCGTAACCGTTGCCACCGCCGTTGAATGCAAATGGAGAACCGTCTCTCCAGACGTAGACGTTCGTCAGATTACCGTCTGAGTCTACACCCTTGGCCTGAACAGTGAAATTCTGGTTAACCGAAACCGTCGATGGATTGGTGACCCAAGAAATTGTCGGCGGGTTGTTCGGCGGTGGCGGCGCGGCCACAGTCACGTAGTGGTAAATCGTGTCGGTCTCCCAATAGTCGTTCACTGCCTCGATGCGATAGGTCACCGTTTTGGGGCCAGTGTCGCTGGTGCTACCACCGACTGAAACGGGGCTGCTTCCGTAAGTAGAAGCGAAATAGACGTTGTCCTTATAAATTGTAACCGTCACTCCACCCCAGCTGTCCCAGCATTGAGCCGAAATCGTATAGCTTTGTCCGCTGGCGACATTTGTCGGCGCCGAAGTCATGCTCAAAGACGGAGCCGCCCAAGCTCCCACGACAGAGAAGCACCAGAAAAGAAAAATGCGTTTCATGGTATGATGCTCCTTTAGAGGGTTTGCCATGCGATCGGATCATCCTGTCCTCGCACCGAAATGATCACACCGGTGCGATCGACCAGATAAATCCAACCCGCGTCATTTAGTCTGAGCGCCTGCGCCAAAGCGCCTGCTTGTGCCCGCGCATCGTATATTTGTCGGCCGGGCAACCCTCTCGCTTCAGCCAAGTCTCGAGCTGGGATCAAATCCGCATCGAGACACAATCCTAACATCTGCACTTCACTTGCTAGTTTACCTAGTTGCTCAGCCAAAATCACGCTGCTATCATTCCAAGTAGCCCATGCGTAAATGATCAGACCACGTCCCTCCTCGACCATGTTGGCGTATCCGGTCTCTTTCAGGATTGGGCCAATTTGTTGCCCTACCAGCGCAAATCTTTCCGCCAGCAATCGAGCCTGTCGCTTTATTGCGTTCGGTGCCGGAAGTGCAGCAACCTCCTCCGCCAATGAACGGGCTTCCGCCATATCCCGACTGTTGCGCGCCAATGCCAACAAGCTCTCATACCCGCCGGGCTCGGACGGAAACTCTGCAATCAAACCGCGAGACACCTTGATCATGGCATTTTGGCGTCCTAACGACGACAGCGATGGATCACGCGTGACGGCATAAAAATCCGCCTGGGCCGCCACTGCGAATCGTTCCTCGGCCCGTAGAGCAGTATCTTTTCTCACATCAGCGGCCAAGATCAGCCAACGCTCGTCTTGCGACCGATCCCCCGCCTGTGCGGCCCATAGTAAATTTTGCACTTCCCAAAGCTTTGCCTCGCTTGCCTGCAATGCATCAGGGAAGTCCGTGTAAAATTGTTTTAATGAGTCTGCTCGATCACGGAAATTTTTGGTTTCCTCAAGCATCAGCGCTTTTCGTTCCTCTCCACTAAGGCCGGCATAATGATTGATCCCAGGCGCAAGCCGTCGCGAATCTTGTAATTCTGTCCATCGCTGTTCGGTCTGATTTTTAGTCTCTGCCTCCTTTTCCGACTGTCCCCACCCTGGGGTTAGCGAAGCCACACAACCCAAAACCGCTAGGCCGACATGATAATATTTCATGGGGATTGAATCTGTTTAACGTTGATTAAGACGCTCGACCAAGACCGATGGGGCCACTTTCTCTCCAGCCACATCTATAAAAATACCTTCTGCGTTGATAATATATATTGGAGAAGATTTCCCTACCTGAAGCACGCGAGCGAGCTGCCCCGCCTTACGCGGTGGCTCAGTAAGCTGAGCACCAGGAGCAGGATGCTCTTCAAGTAACGCCAACGCTGCCGGTGTCTCGGCATCTAGCCCAAGTCCAAATAGTGTCGCTTCAGACGGCAGGACCTTGGCCAAGTCTCGCGCCTGCTCTAAACTACCGGGACTCCAGGATGCCCAAGTGTAGATTACTACAGGCCGTCCTCCTGCTTCGGCGAATATACCCGTCTCTCCCCACGCCTCGTTGACTACCTCTTGCAGGGGTCGTCCAACCAACAATGCTCTATCATGGAGCAATTGAGCCGCTTGCTTGATCGCTGAAGGTGCTTTCTCCATTGCCAATAGCTCTTGAGCCAATCCCTTGGCGTGTTCGATATCCGGGTTGTTATCCGCTTCTCGCAACAGCGCCTCATAACCTCCCGGTTCATCGGGAAATGCTGTCAGTAAACGGCGCGCCGATACTTCCCTTTCCTCCCGCAGTTGATTGATATCCGCTGCGTATGCTTGCTGCCGCACTAATTCGGCCAAGGCAGCCAATTGAAACCGTTGGGCCGCAGGCTTCGTTTTGTCCCCTACCACGGCATCCGCTCTTTGTATCGCCGCTACTCTCGCACCTTGGTTTCCCACCAGTGCCGCTCGAAGTTCATTCTGGGTCTGCTCAATTTGAGCATCTTTTGCCGTAAAGCTTCTATCTAAAGTTTCCTGCGCCCAGAGCGTAGAGCCGCTCGCACCGAACAGTATCAATACAATAGTGATGGAGCGGCAGCGCTCCCACCCAGTTGGGGGTATCTTCATGTGGGGTAGAAATGCGGGATTGCTAGAGGTAACTAAAACTGAAGACCCGCACCATGATTTATCAATTCATCCAATCAATACATTTTTCACTCAATGGAGATATATCCCTATATGTATTTATATGAGTAGGTATTAAATGCGCAGCGCATAGGGGAAATAACCCCCTAAATCTCCGATTCCCCACAATCGCCATCTCCCTTTCAGACTTTTCGCGCCCTAGGACG
>Ga0182792_1001900_pt1 | contig 15770 bp, 12 predicted proteins | sample Passage237B_FD_130497 | JGI IMG/M metagenome (GOLD analysis project Ga0182792, IMG submission 130497) | Cellulose adapted compost microbial communities from Newby Island Compost Facility, Milpitas, CA, USA - Passage2 37B (version 2) (version 2) ...
CCCCGGGGGGGGGGGGGCCCGGCGGCGATCGCGCCGGGGCCGTCGGCGGGGGCCAGCTCCAGGCGCCCGCCGCTGGCCGGCGCGTCCGGGTCGGGCGACCACGGGTTGAGCGTGCGCAGCCACAGCACGTCGGCGTTCTTCTCGAACGAATGGATGCGCGCCGCGCCCGCCTCCAGGCAGCAGGCGGCGAAGTAGCCCAGCCCGCCGCAGGTGTCCAGCACCGACCTGCCGCGCGGCTCCACCAGCGCCACCTTGCGCCGCGCGTCCTCGTAGGGCGACGCCTTCGCCGTGGGCAGCATCTTGATGCCGTCGATCTCGAAGGTCGGCGGGCCCCATTCGGTGGGCACCAGCTTGATCAGCGCGCCGGAATAGCGCGACGCCGGCGTCCACTCCGCGCCATCGGACCAGTACACCGTGCGCTCCTTGAGCGTGCCGGGCCACGGATGCCGCTGGCCGCGCCACTGCCAGTGGTCGGCGGCGAGCGCGGCGGTGTCCACGCTGCGGCCCAGGTCCAGCGAGCCGGTCCAGGCCTGCGCGCCGGCGGCGCGCGCTTCCAGCAGCGCCTGCGCGGTCTGGCGGGTGAGCAGCGGTCCGGTGTAGTGGGGCAAGGCGGTCGGCGCGGGCAGCGGGCCGGGCATCGTAACCGAGGGCGCAGGGCAGGGCGCGCAGATGGCCGCCGTATGAACCGGGCGGCGCGGCGCCGCCCGCGGTCAGGCGCGCTTCCGCGGGCGCTGGCTAGGATGGCCCCATGTCCGCGCACGCGCATGCCAATCCGCTCGTCCGGCAGGTCCGCAGCTGGGTCCTGCATGCGTTCCCGCGCGGGCAGAGCGGCATCGACTACGACGAGCCGTTGGGCGACCCCGGGCTGTTCGGGCCCGGCACGGTCACCTGGCGCGTGCACGCCGACTTCCCCGGGATGCTGTGCGGCGGGCTGTGCGCGCTGATGCTGCAGCTGCTGCACCCGCGCGCGCTGGCCGGCGTGTACGAGCACTCCAACTTCCGCCAGGACCTGGTGGGGCGGCTGCGCCGCACCACCGCCTTCGTCGCCGGCACCACCTACGCGGGCACCGCGCAGGCCCGGGCGCTGATCGGCCGCGTGCGTCGCATCCATGCGCAGGTGGCCGGCACGCTGCCCGACGGCCGGCCCTACGCGGCCAGCGAACCGGACCTGCTGGCCTGGGTCCACGTCACCGAGGCCTACGGCTTCCTGCAGGGCTATCGCCGCTACTGCCGGGCGGTGCCGCCGGCGCTCGCCGACCGCTACTACGACGAGACCCGCCGCGTGGCCGAGGCCCTGGGCGCGCGCGACGTGCCGGCCTCGGAGGCGGCGGTGGCCGCCTACCTGGACGCGATGCGCCCGCAGCTGCGCCTGGACGCGCGCTCGCGCGAAGTGCTGGCGGTGCTGTGCGCCATGCGCCTGCCGGTGCCGCTGCCCGGGCTTTCGCGCGAGCTGTTCCTCGGTGCGGGCGCGGCGCTGCTGCCGGACTGGGCCGCGTCGATGCTGGGGCGCGGCGGGTTGCGCGATCGCGCCGCGGCCGCGGCCATGCGGCGCGTGGCCCCGCTGTTCCGCCTGGCGCTGGACGACGGGCCGGCGGTACGTGCCTGCCGCCGCCTCGGCGTGACCCGCGCGGCGCTGGGGCGGTGGCCGCGCCCGGGCGCGTGAGGCGCCGTCCCCGCGCGTGACGGCGACCGCGGCGGCGCCGGCCGTATGATCGGCCGGGCCGTCCACGACGGGCGGCCGGCCGTTGGCGGTCAAGAATTCCCGTCGCGGACCGATAGCAGTCGGGTGTGCGGGCGGCTGCGGCGGGCAGGCGCATGCCGTCCGGGCGGCGTCCGGCGCGCCCGATCCGTGGCAAGGCCGGGAAGCCAAGCATGCAGGAAACACCCTTGGAGGAACCGAGCGACACCGCGCTGCAGGCGCCGTCCCTGCCGCCGGCGGTGTGGGCCCTGCTGCTGCTCGCCGCCGGCCTGCTGTCGACCGCCGCCCTGGCGCGGCGCGAGTGGCAGGGTGCGCAGGAAAGCGCGCAGGCGCTGCACCGCTCGCTGGCCGACGCGGCGCAGGCGCGCCTGCGCGAGCCGCTGGAAGGATCGGCGCTGCTGCTGCGCGCGATGCAGACCGTGTTCCTCTCCAACGACCGCATGGACCAGGCCGGGTTCGCCGAGTACCAGCGCAATCTGCGCTCGGGCGAACTGGTGCCGGGCTACGTGGTCACCGCCTTCGCCTACCGCCGCCCGGACCCCGCCACGCCCGGGCGTGCGGCGTACCGCTACGCCTTCGTCACCCCGCTGTCCGGCAACGAGGCGCTGCTGGACTTCGACATCGCCTCGCAGCCGGCCAACCTGGCCGCGCTCGAGCGCGCGCGCGACGCCGACGTGCCGTTCGCCTCGGCGCCGTTCCCGCTGGTGCAGTTCCGCGGCGCGGGCGAGCGCGCCGCGCTCGGCGTCACTGTGCGCCTGCCGGTGTACTCGCGCGGGCCGGCCCCGGTCACCGTGGCCGAGCGGCGCGCGCGCGAGCTGGGCGCGCTGGCGGTGAGCCTGCGGCTGGACCCGATGGTGCGGGAGGCGCTGCAGGGCCGGATCCTGGAATACATGCACGTCGAGGTCCGCGATCTGGACGCGCCGGCGGCCCGCGCCGCGGTGTTCAGTTCGGGCCCGCTGCCGCCGGAGGCGGCGCAGGCGCAGGAGTACGTGCGCCAGGTCGGTTTCGGAGGCCGCCGCTGGGAGCTGCGCATGCGCCCCCGCGTGCAGCAGGTCGACGGCGGGCGCGCCGGCCTCATCGCCGTGGCCGGCGCCGCGATCAGCGCGCTGCTGGCGCTGCTGCTGTGGTCGCGCGCCACCACCCACCGCCGCGCCGTCGAGCTGGGCCGGAGGATGAGCGCGCGCTTCGGCGAGAGCGAGGCGCGCTTCCGCGCGCTGAACGAACTGCTGCCGGCGCTGGTGCTGCTGGCCGACGGCCGCGGCGGCCGCATCACCTACGCCAACCAGGCGGCGCGCCAGCGCCTGGGCGACGTGGCCGGCACGCCGCTGGCCGCCCTGTTCGACGACCCGGCGCTCGGGCGCCGCGCCATCGCCGCCGGCCGCGCCGGCAGCTGGGACGGGAAGGAGGCGGCCATCGCCCTGCGCGGCGGCGACGCCTTCTGGGCCAAGGTGTCGCTGGCGCGGGTCGAGGTGGACGGGGCCCCGCACCTGCTGATGGTGGCCACCGACATCAGCGAGCAGCGCGCGCTGACCGAGCGCCTGCGCCACCAGGCCGCGCACGACGAGCTGACCGGGCTGTGCAACCGGCGCGAGTTCGAGCGGCGCGTGCAGCACGCCCTGGCCGAGCGCGTGGCCGACGCCGCGGCGCCGCCGTTCGCGCTGCTGTACATCGACCTGGACCAGTTCAAGCTGATCAACGACCTCTCCGGGCACATGGCCGGCGACCAGCTGCTGGTGGAGCTGGTCTGGGCCATGCGCAGGCACCTGCGCCGCGGCGATGTGCTGGCGCGGCTGGGCGGCGACGAGTTCGGCCTGGTGGCCTTCGACGTGGACGAGGACCGCGCCCGCGCGCTGGCCGAGCAGCTGCGGCGCTGCATCGAGGGCGTGATGTTCGCCTGGCAGGGGCGCACCTACGCGGTGAGCGCCAGCATCGGCATCGTGGTGGTCGACCGCCCGGGCGTCACCCTGAAGGACCTGCTGGCCTGGGCCGACAGCGCCTGCTACCAGGCCAAGGAGAACGGCCGCAACCGCGTGTACGTCTACCACGACGACGCCGACGCCAGCCGCCGCCAGGGCGAAATGGAATGGGCCAACCGCCTGCGCGGGGCGCTGGAGCAGGAGCGCCTGCTGCTGGACTACCAGGAAGTGGTGCCGCTGCACGGCGGCGACGGCCCGGCGATCGAGCTGCTGCTGCGCCTGCGCGACGAGGAGGGCAACGTGGTGCCGCCGGGCGCGTTCCTGCCGGCAGCCGAGCGCTACGGGCTGATGCCGCAGGTCGACCGCTGGGTGATCCGCGCCGCGCTTGCCAACTTCGACCGCCTGCACCCGGCCGGGCCGCGCCTGCACACCTGCGCCATCAACCTGTCCGGCGCCAGCATCGAGGACGAGGGCCTGGCCGATTTCATCCTGGACAGCATCGCCGAGTTCGGCGTGCCGGCGCAGCGGCTGTGCCTGGAGATCACCGAGACGGTGGCGGTGCGCAACCTGCTGCGCGTGGTGCGCGTGATCGAGCGCCTGCGCGGGGCCGGGTGCCGCATCGCGCTGGACGACTTCGGCGCCGGCATGTCCTCCTTCGGCTACCTGAAGAACCTGCCGGCCGACAGCATCAAGATCGACGGCAGCTTCGTGCGCGACCTGGGCACCGACCCGATGAGCCGCACCATCGTCGGCGCCATCATCCAGATCGGCCACCAGCGCGGGCTGGACGTGGTGGCCGAGTGGGTGGAGGACGCGCAGACGCTGGCGGTGCTGCGCGCCCTCGGGGTGGACCGCGCCCAGGGCTTCTTCCTGCACCGCCCCGAGCGCGTCCTCTACCAGCGCTAGCGGCCGGCCGCCCCGGCGGGCGCGGCCGGCGCCGCGCCCAGCAGTTCCTGCGCCGCGTGGACCAGGAACACATAGTCCGCGCCCAGGTCGATCACGTACTCGTTCTGGCCCCACAGGAACGGCCAGTCCTCCTTGTTCTCCGGGAAGTCCGGCTTGAGCACCAGCACCCCGGGCACCACGCCGCCGGCGATGAAGGAGAAGTCGGCGCGGTTGCTGCCGTAGGCCACGGCCTTGGAATGGGCGCCCACGCCGGAGACGAAGGAGATGTTCGAGTCCGGGTGCGTGCCGTACAGGTAGTTCAGGCCCTGCAGCGTCGGTTCGATGTCGAACAGGTCGGGGAAGGCGCGGTGCAGGAAGTAGTTGGTGACCGCGTGGCCGACCACCGCGCCGTTGCCCGCCCAGCCGCCGCGGGTGATGGGCACGCCGAACGGGTTCTCGGCCAGCGCCTGCTCGCGCTCCTGGCGGAACCGCGCCGCGCGGGCGCGCAGGCGCTCGGCGAAGGCGGCGTCCATGTGCGGCAGCGCCAGCACCGCGTACTGCGCGTTGAACATGAAGCGCGCGTCGATCGCCGGCCACAGCTCGGCCACCCGGCGTGCATAGCGCGCGTCGCCGGTGGCCAGCAGCAGCTGCACGGCCGCGCGCAGCTCCTCGTCCTGCGGGTCGCCGCCGGTGGTGTTGCCGACGCGGAACAGGTTGGGCTCGCGGCCCTGCTCGAACTCCCACACCTTCTTCGCCGTGGCCAGGCATTCCTCGGCCAGGGCGTCGTTGTAGCCGCGCAGCGCGCGGCTGGCCGCGGCCAGGCCCGCCGCGGAGCCGTAGTTGAGCGCGGTGGTGGCGGTGGTGAAGGCCAGGCGGTCGTCGTGCGGGGAATCCGGGTCGGCCGGGTCGTCGACCTTGCCGTCGGTCTTGGTCACCGCGTCGCCCAGGTGCGTGTACTGGCCCAGGTCGGGCTCGACGATGCCGGGGATGGCGTGGCCGAACACGCGGTGCTGGGCGATCAGCATCAGCGTGCCGTGCTCGATCTGCTGCAGCAGGTCGGGCACGCCGTCGGGGCGGTGGATCTCCACGTGCTTCCGGCGCTGGTCGATGGTGGTCTCGTCGCGGTCGGGGCGGAAGCGCTCCCAGGTGTCGACCAGTGCCATCACCGTGGCGTAGTGGGTCTGCGTGCGCAGGTCGAAGTCGCCGGCGTCGAACCAGCCGCCCACTGCCAGGCCGGGGATGTGCTCACCGGGCTTGAACGGCGAGTCCAGGTCCGGGCCCTGGCCGTACAGGTCGAAGTGCGCCTTGCCCGGCGCCACCTGGCGCGCGTCGTCCATGTGCGAGCGGCCGTGCCAGACGCGGTAGGCCTCGTTGACGAACATGTGGTCCATCTGCACCGGGAAGAACACGTCCATCGTCGGGTGCCAGGCCCTGGCCAGCACGTCCGGCGCGATGCGGAAGGCGCGGGTGCGCTGGCCGGCGGCCTCGATCCGGTACAGGCCGGGTTCGCGCACGCCGGAGAAGTCGAAGGTGTAGTACTCGTAGCGCAGGTACCGGCCCCAGCGGGCCGTCGGCGCGGCCAGCACCTCGCGGGTGCTGCCGTCGGGCTCCACGCGCAGCAGGCGCGCGGTGCCGGGCGCGGGCGCGTTGCGGTCCTGCTCCAGCACGGCGACCTTGCGCTGCGCCGGGTGGTAGCCCACCTGCGAATGGCCGATCACGGTCGGGCGCACCCAGCCGGGCACCACGCTGCCGCGCACGGTCCAGTCCAGCACGGTGCCGCGGCGGCCGGCCGGCAGCAGGCCGCGCACCACGTCCCAGCCGTTCTGCGCCTGGTTGCGGCCGTCGTACAGGCCCAGTTCGCCGCCGTGCGATTCGATGGTGACGCGGCGCTCCGGGTCCTCGGGCGCCAGGGTCAGGCGCGTGCCGGTGGCCATGGGCAGCCGCAGGGTGCCGCCGTCGGCGGCGCGCCCGCTGGGGCCGCTGGGATACAGCGGCAGCGTGCCGCCGCCGGCGTCGGCCAGGTAGGCCTTGCCCCAGTAGGCCGAGGGCAGGAACTCGAGGTTGAAGCCGGCATGGCCCTCCAGCGAGGCGGGCAGCGGCCGGTCGAGCTGCACCTGCACGCGCACGCCATCGCCTTCCGGCGTCACGCGGATGGCGTACTCGAACCGCGGGTCGGCGTAACCCAGGCGCGCGGTGATGGCGCCGGTGGCCCGGTCGACCTTGCGGTCCAGCAGCTTCGGCACCGGGTCCCACTGCTCGGGCGTGGGGCTCAGGCGCACGTCGCCGTTGGTGGCGGTGCGCACGCCGTGATGGATCAGTTCCACGCCGGCGATCTTGGAGTCGCTGAAGTTGCCGTCGTAGTAGTTGCTGAAGACCAGCACGTCCAGGCCGGGCGTGCTGAGGTACTCCTGGTCGTTGAGCTTGAGCGCCGGCGCGGCGGCAGCGGGCAGGGCGCACAGCAGCAGGGCGGCCAGCGCGGGGCGGAGCCTGCGGAAGGAAGGCCTGGCAACAGCTTGGGTCATGGACGACGTCTCCCCGGGTTAGTCGTTGTGAACGCTAACATCCGGCGCCGCCGGGTTCCCGCTGCGGCGCGTCATGGCGCCGGGACGGCCTCCGCCTCGCGGCCCGCGGGCGCGGCCGGAGCCGGTCCCGGCTCCGCCGCCAGCAGGGCGAGCACCACCCCGTTGGTCCAGCCGAAGCCGTCCTGCAGCGGGTACTCCCCGCCGCCGCCGCCCTGCAGCGCGCCGTCGGCGTCGTACTTCTCCACCAGCTTGCCGTCGCGCGCGTGGATGGCGCGCACGTTGCGCAGGAAGCGGCCGGCGATCTCCGCCGCCAGCGCCTGCTCGCCGTAGCGGCGCAGGCCCTGCACCGCCACCCATTGCAGCGGCGCCCAGACGTTGGGGGCGTCCCATTGCTGGCCGCTTTCCACCGGGGTGGTGACCAGCCCGCCCGGGCGCAGTAGCTGCGCGCGCACGGCCGCCGCGGTGGCGCGCGCGCGCGCGGGGCTGGCGATGCCCGCGTACAGCGGGAACAGCGCCGCGGCGGTGAGGCCGTCGCGCGGCGCGCGCCGTGCGGCGTCGTAGTCGGCGTAGTAGCCGCGCGGGTGCCACAGGTGCGCCTCGATCGCCCGCTGGCGCGCGGCGGCCAGCGCCTCGTACCCGCGCGCGCAGGCGGCATCGCCCGCGCGCGCGCAGGCCGCGGCGATGGTGCGCTCCAGGTGGTGCATCAGGCTGTTGAGGTCCACCGGCACGATGTCGGTGGTGCGGATGGTCTCCAGCCGCATCGGGTCGTCGAGCCAGCGGCTGGAGTAGTCCCAGCCGCTCTCGGCGCCGGCGCGCAGGTCGCGGTACACCTGCGCGGCCGGGCGCGCGGCGGCCGCGGCGGTGTCGCGGTCCTGGGCGAAGGATTCCGGCCGCGGCGTGTCGCGGTCGTCCCAGTACCGGTTGAGCAGGCTGCCGTCCGCCAGCCGCACCACGCGCCGCGCGGCCTGGCCCGGGCGCAGGTCCGCCGCGCCGTCCATCCACCAGGCGTGCTCGCGGCGCAGCTGCGCCAGGTAGCGCACCGGCAGGCCGGGGTCGCGGCGCGCCTCCAGCTCGACCATGTGCGAGAAGAACGGCGGCTGCGAGCGGCTGAGGTAGTAGCTGCGGTTGCCGTTGGGAACATGGCCCCACGCGTCGATGAGGTGGGCGAAGTTGTCCAGCATGTGCCGCGAGAGCGCGTCCTGCCCGCTCTCCACCAGGCCGAGCATGGTGAAGTACGAATCCCAGTAGTAGATCTCGCGGAAGCGCCCGCCGGGCACCACGTAGGGGTAGGGCAGCGGCAGCAGGCTGTCGTGCGGCGCCGGCCCGGGGCTGCGCCGGGTGAGCAGCGGCCACAACGCATCGATGTGGGCGCGCAGGTCGGGCTGGCGGCGCACGCGGGTGGCTTCCACCGGCGCGGGCAGCACGAAGTGGGCCTCGACGAAGGCGCGCAGGTCGAAGCCGGGGCGGTGGCGCGCCTGCGCGAACGCGGCCTCGACCAGGCGCGGGTCGCGCCGCGGCACCGCGTCGGCGAACACCTTCTGGTCCTCGAACAGGCGCGCGCCCTGCACCGCGGCGAACACCTGCGGCCAGGCCTGGTCGGGCGTGGCCGGCACGGTGGCCGCGGCCGCCGGGGGCGGCGGCGCCGGCGCGGCGGGGCGGCTGGCGGGCGCGCACGCGGTGCCGAGCAGCAGGATCAGGGGCAGCAGGCGGGCGGCGGCGTGCCGGGCGCGTTGCGGTCGCATGGGGCCTCCGGGTCGCGGTGTCGCGGCGACCTTAGCAATCCCCTCGCGGCCGCGGCGCCAAGGCGCCGTCATCGCCTCGCCGCAGGTCCAGCCGCGGGCGCTCGGCGGCGGCGAAGGCGACCAGCTGCGGGAAGAACGCCTGGAAGCCCGCGGCGATGTCCCCCTCGTGCGCGCGCAGGTCGTCCAGGCATTGCACCAGGCGCTCGCCGTTGCGCGACAGGCGCGTGGCGATGCGGGTCACCGCCAGGTCCACGCTGGCGCGCTCGCGGTACGAGCCCAGCCAGTCGTGCGCGGCGATGCGCGGCGCGATCGCGCGCAGCCGCGGCGGCAGCGCATCCAGGCGCTGCAGCAGGTAGCGATAGAACGCCGCGGCGAAGTCGTGCAGCGGCACTTCGCAGTGGCGCGCCCAGTCGCGCGCCAGCAGGTGGTCGTAATACACGTCCAGGGCGATGCCGGCGTAGCGCCGGCGGCCCTCGCCGAACATCGCCCGCGCGGCGGCCACCTGCGGGTGCGTGTCGGTGTAGCGGTCGATGCGCCGGTGCAGCAGGATCTCGCGCCGCACCTCCGGCTCCCACGCGTCCAGCGCCGCCAGGCCGAAGACGAAGTCGCCCAGCAGCGCGCCGAGCATCGCCGCCGGGCTCTGCCGCGCCAGGTAGAGGTGGGCCAGGTAGTTCACCGCGCGCCTCCCGCACGCCGCGCGGCGCGGTTGACGGCGCGCTCACCGCCGCGGCCGATACTGCGGCGGTGCCGGAAGGACCGTCCATCGTCATTCTGCGGGAGGAAGCGGCCCGTTTCGCCGGGCGGCGCATCGCGCGCGTGGGCGGCAACAGCCGCGAGCCGATCCAGCGCCTGGCCGGGCAGCGCCTGCGCGCGCTGCGCAGCTGGGGCAAGCACTTCCTCATGGAGTTCGACGGCTTCAGCCTGCGCATCCACTTCATGCTGTTCGGCAGCTGGCGCGTGGACGAGCGGCGCGAGGCGGCACCGCGGCTGGCGCTGGAGTTCGAGGGCGGCGGCGAGCTGAACTTCTACGCCTGCTCGGTGCGCTTCATCGAAGGCCCGCTGGATGCCGTGTACGACTGGAGCGCGGACGTGATGAGCGACGCCTGGGACCCGGCCGCCGCCCGGCGCAAGCTGCGCGCGCGGCCGGAGGCGCTGGCGGCCGACGTGCTGCTGGACCAGGACGTGTTCGCCGGCGTGGGCAACATCATCAAGAACGAGGTGCTGCACCGCATCCGCGTGCATCCCGAAAGCCGGGTGGGCGCGCTGCCGGCGCGCAAGCTCGGCGAACTGGTGAAGCAGGCACGCGAGTACAGCTTCGACTTCCTGCGCTGGAAGAAGGCCTACGTGCTGCGCCAGCACTGGCAGGTGCACGCGCGCACCGTGTGCCCGCGCGACGGACAGCGGCTGGCGTTCCGCGCCCGGCTCGGGCGCGCGCAGCGGCGCGCGTTTTTCTGCGAGCGCTGCCAGAAGCTGTACCTGCACGCGGAGGCCGCAGGGCCGGCTCGCGGCGCCGCGACCGGAAAGCCGCCGCGGGCGCGGGCGGGCACGACCGCGGCGAAGGCCGCGCGCCGCGCGAAGGCCGCCGCGGTGGTGGGAAAGGCCGCGCGGCGCGGTGCGGTGCGGAGAGGCGGGACATAGGCCGGTGCGGGACGGCGCGCGCGCGCCGGCAGGCAGGTGTGGGCCTCCGGCCGGGGTACCCGCGGACGGGGGGCGGGGCATTGGCCGGGGCTCGTGGAGGATGGCGGGGGAATGCATGGGCGGCAGGGCTGCGCGGTGGGCCGGGCGCGGTCGCCGCACCGGCGCGCCCGTCGTGATGCGGCAGGTCGCCGGCGACGGCCAGGCAGCGTAGCAGGCGCCGGAATCGGCCGGCGTGGAGCACGGCGCGGAACGCGGCGTGCCGCGGCCGTGGCTTCCGCTTCGTGCTGCAATGCAGCAAAATGGCGGCATGTCGATGCCTTCCCTTTCCGGCGCGCCCGCCGCCGCCCTTCCCCCGCCGCGCCGCTACGCCCTGGCGATGGCCGCCCTGACGCTGGGCGGTTTCGCCATCGGCACCAGCGAGTTCGCCAGCATGGGGCTGATGCCCAACATGGTCGCCTCGCTGGGCGTCACCGAGCCGCAGGTCGGCCACGTGATCAGCGCCTACGCGCTGGGCGTGGTGGTGGGCGCGCCGCTGCTGGCGGTGCTGGGCGGCGCGCTGCGGCGCAAGACCCTGCTGCTGGCGCTGATGGCGTTCTACGCCGCCGGCAACCTGGCCAGCGCGCTGGCGCCGGACTACGCCAGCCTGCTGCTGTTCCGCTTCATCGCCGGCCTGCCGCATGGCGCCTACTTCGGCGTGGCGGCGCTGTCGGCGGTGGCCATCAGCCGGCCGGAGGCGCGCGGGCGGGCGGTGAGCCTGGTGATGTTCGGCCTGACCCTGGCGATCCTGGCAGGCGTGCCGCTGGCGACCTGGGCCGGGCAGCTGGTGAGCTGGCGCTGGGTGTTCGCGGTGGTGGCGGTGCTGTCGCTGCTGACCGTGGCGCTGGTGGCCCTGTACCTGCCGGCCGCGTCCGACGGCCCGCGCGGGCGCCCGCTGGTGGAGCTGCGCGCGTTCAACCGCACCCCGGTGTGGCAGGCGCTGGCCATCGGCGCGATCGGCTTCTCGGGCATGTTCTGCGTCTTCAGCTACATCGCCCCGACCATGATCCAGGTCACCGGCGTGGCCCCGGCGCTGGTGCCGCTGGCGGTGGCCGGTTTCGGCCTGGGCGGGGTGATCGGCAACATCGCCGGCGGCTGGCTGTTCGACCGCCTGCAGTTCCGCTCGGTGGCGGCGGTGCTGGGCTGGGCGGTGCTGGTGCTGCTGCTGTTCCCGCTGGCCGCGCGCTGGCCGTGGAGCCTGCTGCTGGCGACGGTGGCCATCGGCATGATGGGCGCGCTGGGTCCGATCCTGCAGTCGCACCTGATGGACGTGGCCGGCGAGGCGCAGACCCTGGCCGCGGCCTCGCACCACGCCGCGTTCAACACCGCCAACGCGCTCGGCCCCTGGCTGGGCGGCCTGGCCATCGGCGCCGGGCTGGGCTGGACCTCCACCGGCCCGGTGGGCGCGGCCACCGCCATGGCCGGCCTGCTGGTCTACGCCTGGGCCTTCCGCACCCACCAGCGCCGCCAGGCCTGCCCGGCGCTGTAGCGCCGCGTCCATACGCAGCGGAAGGGGCCGTTTCCGGGGGAACGATTAGACTACGGCGCTTGGCCGGCGCGCGCCGCGCGCCGCGCTTCCCTCCGCAAACGAGAGAGTCCGCGTGGTCATCCATCCCAAAGTCCGAGGCTTCATCTGCACCACCGCCCACCCCGTGGGCTGCGAGAAGAACGTGCTGGACCAGATCCGGTACGTGCAATCGCACGGCGTGCGCGACGACGGCCCCAAGCGGGTGCTGGTGATCGGCGCGTCCACCGGCTACGGCCTGGCCGCGCGGATCACCGCCGCCTTCGGCTTCGGCGCGGCGACGCTGGGCGTGTTCTTCGAGAAGCCCGGCACCGACAGGAAGCCCGGCAACCCGGGCTGGTACAACGCCGCCGCCTTCGACCGCCATGCCAAGCAGGCGGGCCTGTGGAGCCGCTCGATCAACGGCGACGCGTTCTCCGACGAGGTGCGCGCCAAGGCCATCGAGCTGATCGGCGAGATGGGCGGCCCGGTGGACCTGGTGGTCTACTCGCTGGCCTCGCCGGTGCGCCGCCTGCCGGACACCGGCGAGCTCAAGCGCTCCTCGCTCAAGCCCATCGGCCAGCCGTACAGGGCCACCGCGGTGGACACCAACCGCGACCAGATCATCGAGGCCACGGTCGAGCCGGCCACCGAGCAGGAAGTGGCCGACACGGTGAAAGTGATGGGCGGCGAGGACTGGGAGCTGTGGATCGACGCCCTGGCCAGGGCCGGCGTGCTGGCGCCCGACGCCAGGACGGTGGCCTTCAGCTACATCGGCACCGAGATCACCTGGCCGATCTACTGGCACGGCGCCCTGGGCAAGGCCAAGGAGGACCTGGACCGCGCCGCGCACGCCATCGACGCCCGGCTGCGGCCCACCGGCGGCTCGGCCAACGTGGCCGTGCTCAAGTCGGTGGTCACCCAGGCCAGCGCCGCCATCCCGGTGATGCCGCTGTACATCGCCATCGTCTACCGGATCATGAAGGACAAGGGCCTGCACGAGGGGCCCATCGAGCAGCTGGACCGCACCTTCCGCGAGCACCTGTACGCCGCCGACCCGCCGCCCACGGACGCGTCCAACCGCCTGCGCCTGGACGACCGCGAGCTGCGCGACGACGTGCAGCAGGCATGCCGCGCACTGTGGCCGCAGGTGACCACCGAAAACCTGTTCCAGGTCACCGACTACGCCAGCTACAAGCGGGACTTCCTCAAGCTGTTCGGCTTCGAGCGCGAGGACGTGGACTACGACGCCGAGGTCGATCCGGTGGCCACGTTCGACGTGGTCGACATGACCGCCGCCGACTGACGCGCCCGCTCCCGGCGCGCGGCGCCGGGAACCCGGGCCGCGTCGCCGCGGTCAGCGTGGAGTCGGGAGCGGCCGTGCAGGCTGCTCCCGGCCGCACCCCACGCCCACGGCCGCCTTGAACCCCACCGCCCGCGACGACCTCCTGCCGCGCATCGCCGCCGCCGCCGCCACCGCGGTGCTGCTGGCGCTGTCCGCGCGCCTGCTGCTGGACGCGCCGCGCGGGTCCGCGCCCGCGCCGGCGGAGCAGCCCGCACGGCTGCGCCTGGCGTTCGTCCCGCGCGATCCCGGCCCGGCCGCGGCCACCGTCGCGCCTGCCACGCCGGCGCCCGCGCCCGCGGCGGCGGCCGACGCCCGGAGCGGCCCCGCGTCCCGGATCCCGGCGCCGGCATCCGCGCCGGCACCGGCGCCGCGCCGAGGGCCGTCCGCGCGCGCCCTGGTGTACGACGCCGAGGGCCGGGTGCGCCTGCCCGAGGACGACGAGTGGGAGACGGCGCAGGCGCCGGCGCGGGCGCCCGGCGTGGGGGCACCACCCGAGCCCGCGCGCGACCCCCTGCAGCGCGAGAACCCGGTCGACTACCGCGGCACCCGCTTCGAGGGCGCCTGGACCACCGACGGCGACCTGGCGGACGTGACCGCGCAGCAGATCGCCCGCGCGCAGAAGAAGCTCGCCGAGCTCATGCTGGGCAAGGACATCCAGCACGCGCAGGCGCGTCCGTCGCCGGAGGTGCGCTACAACCCGGCGCGGCACGGGCGGCCCTCGGATCTGGGCAGCGAGGCCACCGGCGACGCATGGCGCGCCGCGCCGATCGACTACCAGCCCGCACCCGGGCTGGACGGCGAGGCCAGCCGCCGCATCCGCGCGCAGGTCGCCGAGCTCGAGCGCGGCCTGGGCGGATGCGACCCGGCACGCGTGCGCCGGCTGATGGCGCCCGTGCTGCAGGGACTGGAGGATTTGCAGCGCGCCGAACGCGCCTACGCCAGGGGCGCCGACCCCATCCGCCGCGAACACCAGCTGCCCAACGCCGCCAACAGCGCCTGGGACCAGGCGCGGCGCGCGCTGTGGTACGCCGGGGAACAGCTGGCCGGCTGCCGCCGCTGAGCGCGGCGGCCGCGCGCCTCAGGCCTGGTCGAGGAAGTAGGGCTCGACCCTGCCGCGGACCTTGATGGTCATCGGGTTGCCGCGGCGGTCGCGCGAGCGGCCCACCTGCACCCGGATCCAGCCCTCGCTCACCGAGTATTCCTCGACGTTGTCGCGCTCCTCGCCGTTGAAGCGCACGCCCACGCCGCGGTCGAGCACCGCCTGGTCGTGGAACGGGCTGCGGGGATCCAGGGCGAGGCGGTCGGGCGGGGTGTCGGTCATCGGAGTCGTGCGTTGCGTGCCGGAACCGCCGGCGCGGTGGCGCAAGGATACGGATTGCCGCGCGCCGGTGCAGCCGCGCGCGCCGCCGATGCCGCCCGCGCGACCGGCCGGCGGCGGCGCGCAGCCGGTGCCGGATTCTTCACCGCCGCTTCGCGCCCGCGGCCGGAGGATCGCCGCCGCCGGAGGGACCGCGGGCCGATGCCCGGGACCGCCCGGCGCGAGAGCGCTGCCATGAAACATGCCGAGGTTGCCGCCATGCCCGCGGGGTTCGGCCCGCTGGCCTTCCTGTCCATCCAGCACACGCCGCCGGGCGCGCAGCCGGAGGCGTTCACCAACGAGGAGCGCATCCAGGCCTTCCGCCAGGCGCTGCCCATGCCCGCGGCGAGCGTGCGGCCGTGGCGCTGGCGCCGCGATGCCGCCGCTTCCAACGAAGGCTAGTCGCCGGCGCTCACGCCGGGTTCGCCCGCGCCTCACGGCGGCTTGATGCGCACCTGCGCAGCCTTGTGCGCGCGACGCGGCATTCCCCCTACGACGTCGCGGACGGCGGCCGCGCCGCGTTGCCGGGCCGCCCCGCCTAGGAGCCTCGATGGACACGCAGAGCAAGACCGTGCACGGCCTCAACGACCTGATCGCCATTTCGCGCGATGGCCAGACCTTCTACCAGGAAGCCGCGCAGAAGGTGGAAGACGCCGAGCTGGCGGCCCTGTTCCTGCGCATGGCCGGGGTCAAGGCCGCGATCGTCGCGCGGCTGGGCGAGGTGGTGCACGCCACCGGTGGTGCCCCCGACACCGACGGCACGCTGACCGGCCACCTGCGCCAGACCTACGCCAACGTGCGCGCCGCGCTCGGCGACCGTCGCTACGCCTACGTGGCCGAGCTGGAGGAGTCGGAAGACCGCCTGCTCAAGGCCTTCGACGAACTGCTGGCCGACCCGGACACGCCGCCGGCCGCGCGCGACGCGGCCATGGCGCTGCTGCCGGACGTGCGCGCGTGCCACGACGTGATGCGCAGCCGCAAGCACGCGCTGGAACGCGCGGCCTGAGGCCGCGCCGCGGCAGGCGTGCGCCGGCCGCGGCGGGGCGGCGCACCGCCGGGCGCGGATCATGCGCCCCCCCCCCCGCCCCGTGGGGCCGCGCGGCCGCCCGCCCCCCCCGCCCACCCC
>Ga0182792_1001910_pt1 | contig 15714 bp, 9 predicted proteins | sample Passage237B_FD_130497 | JGI IMG/M metagenome (GOLD analysis project Ga0182792, IMG submission 130497) | Cellulose adapted compost microbial communities from Newby Island Compost Facility, Milpitas, CA, USA - Passage2 37B (version 2) (version 2) ...
GTTCAGGAACACCGAGCAGTCTGCGAGACCTGCGAACACGCCAAAGGTTTCACCCAAGTGACCGTGAAGTGCCAAGGCTGCGGCTGTGCGGGGGTGAGCCTGCTCAATGGCAGGTGTCCGAAAGACAAATGGCTTGAACGCCGTGGCTCAAGACCGTAGGATGACAGTATTCAACTTGCCCCCGGAAGCGCCCGTGCTGACTTCGTGTCTGCCGGGCGTATTTTGTTGCACTGACAGCCCTATGTCAGCGGGAGGTTCGCGCTGAGTTGACATCAACGGTTAATCATTGTGGAATAGACAGTTCACGTGCGGCCGACGGGGCGGCTTGGTCCCTTCTCCAGCGCGGAACGGAAACCCATGGCTAAGCAAACGCCCGATCCAGTAATGACCATCGATGACCTGGCCAAGTACCTGAAGCTCTCGACCTCGACGCTCTACAAGCTGTGCGCCGAGGGCAAGATTCCCGGTCAGAAGGTCGGCCGTCACTGGCGGTTCAGGCGTGACACCATTGACCGCTGGCTCGACCAACAGAGGGACAGCGGATGATCAGCACGACAGATTACCACGCGTCCTTCTTATCGTATGAGCTTCAGCGTCGATGCGCCGCGGACAGCTTGGAGAAACTCGCGGGCGCACTCGTTGATGCCCAAGTCGACTTGAACCCCCACCAGGTCGAAGCTGCCCTCTTTGCATTCCGATCGCCTCTCTCACGCGGAGCCCTACTTGCAGACGAGGTCGGCCTTGGCAAGACGATCGAAGCAGGGCTTGTGATCTCTCAACGCTGGGCAGAGCACCGGCGGCGTATCCTCATCATCACGCCCGCCAACCTGCGGAAGCAGTGGCATCAGGAACTCCAGGAGAAGTTCTTTCTTCCTTGTCGCATTCTCGAAGGCAAGTCGTACAACGCCGCCCTGAAGTCCGGCGCGATGAATCCGTTCGACTCAGATGGCGAAATCGTCATCTGCTCGTACCAGTTCGCTCGTGGCAAGGCTGATGGCGTCCAGCGCATACCCTGGGACCTCGTCGTCATCGACGAAGCCCACCGCCTTCGGAACGTCTACAAGCCCAGCAACGTCATCGCAAACACGCTCAAGGTCGCCCTCTCACCATTCCAGAAGATACTTCTGACAGCGACACCACTTCAGAATTCGCTGCTGGAACTCTACGGCCTGGTCAGCTTCATCGATGAGCACACGTTCGGCGACCTGCGAAGCTTTCGCGAGCAGTTCGCGTACCTCTCGGACAACGGCACGTTCGACAAGCTCAAGACGCGGTTGCAGCCGATCTGCCACCGGACCCTTCGCCGACAAGTGACTGCATATGTGCCATACACCAACCGCCATGCGTTGGTGGAGGAGTTCACGCCCGCCGAGAGTGAAGACCGGCTCTACAACCTCGTCTCGGAGTACCTCCGCCGTCCCAATCTGCAGGCGTTACCAAGCGCCCAGCGGTCGCTCATGACGCTCGTTCTGCGCAAACTCCTCGCCTCGTCCACCTTCGCGATCGCCGGCGCTTTGGAAACACTCATTGGTCGTCTCAAGGCAAAGCTGGATAGCCAGGAACCGCCAGAGCCCCTCGAGGAGGTTCTCGATCAAGAGTACGAGGGACTCGATGAGACCGCAGAAGAATGGCCGGACGATCCATCTGATGAGCAACTGACAGCGGAAGAGATCGAGGCGCTGCGGCAGGAAATCACCGACCTTGAGTCATTCCGCGATCTCGCCACTTCAATTACGCACAATGCCAAGGGTGAAGCGCTGCTTGTAGCGCTGACAAAGGCCTTTGCAGAAGCCCGTCAACTCGGTGCCGCCGAGAAGGCGATCATTTTCACCGAGTCGCGCAAAACACAGGACTATCTGCAACGATTGCTCGCAGACAGTGACTTCGCGGACGGGATCGTGCTTTTCAACGGCTCAAACAACGACCCTCGCTCGCGCGAGATTTATACTGAGTGGGTCCAACGCCACACGGGTACAGACCGTGTCACCGGCTCACGAGCAGCCGACATGCGATCAGCGATCGTCGACTACTTCCGTCAGACCGGCCGGATCATGATCGCCACCGAGGCCGGCGCAGAGGGCATCAACCTTCAGTTTTGCTCGCTCGTAGTCAACTACGACCTGCCCTGGAATCCTCAACGCATCGAACAGCGCATCGGACGATGTCACCGCTACGGCCAGAAACACGATGTCGTCGTTGTCAACTTCCTCAACCGCAAGAACGAGGCCGATCAGCGCGTCTACCAACTCCTCGAAGAGAAGTTCTCGCTCTTCAGCGGCGTCTTCGGCTCCAGTGATGAGGTACTCGGCGCTATCGAATCAGGTGTCGACTTCGAGAAGCGCATCGCGACTATCTATCAGGCGTGTCGGTCCTCAGATGAGATCAAGGCCTCATTTGATCAACTCCAGCGCGAACTGAGCGCGCAGATTAACGAAGCAATGACCCGAACCCGACAGCAACTGCTTGAGAACTTCGATGCCGAAGTGCACGAGAAGCTTCGCATCAACCTGGACAAGAGCCGGATGTATCTCAACCAGTACGAACTTCTGCTCATGAAGCTCACGCGCCACGAACTGGGCGCACATGCGGAGTTCGCGGACGACTTCGGCAGCTTTGACCTCAAGGCACGGCCGTTTGATGACGTCGGCGAACTGCCGCTCGGCCGATACGAGTTGCCGCGTCGAAGCGGTGATGCCCACCTGTACCGCCTCGGCCATCCGCTCGCGCAGCGGCTTCTTGAGCGAGCCGGCTCACGGAAACTGCCATACGCGGAAATCGCGTTCGACCTCACCAACACCATTCCGACCGTCACAGCATTGAAGCGGTTCATCGGCTCCTCCGGCGAGCTCCTCGTTACCCTCTTCACTATCGAATCACCGAGCCAGACCGAGGATCACGTGATCGTCACCGCAATCACCGACTCTGGTGAAGTGCTATCCGAGGAGGTCGCCCGGCGATTCTTCTGGGTTCGGGCAACCGACGTGCAGGAGCAGCCACAACCGGCGCAGACCCATGCCGTTCTTGAGCAGGAAACCGCGCGCATTCAGCAAGCCATCCAGCGCGACATCTCCGAGCGGAACGCGAAAATCTTCGAGCAGGAGGCGGACAAACTCGATGGTTGGGCTGATGACCTGAAGGTCGCGCTTGAGCGCGACATCAAGGATCTTGACCGTCAGATCAAGGAAGCCAAACGGGCCGCCACCGCCGCACTGACGCTCGAAGAGAAGCTCGCCGGCCAGAAGCAGATCAAGGTCCTCGAAGCTCAGCGGAACACCAAGCGGAAGTCGCTGTTTGATGCGCAGGATGAGATTGATCGCCGCCGCGAGGAACTAATCGAAGCGATTGAGTCCAAGCTGGCGAGCACCACATCATCGAAGCAGATCATGTCGTTCCGATGGAGATTAATCTGAGCCATGCCGCTTTCAAGGGAAGAACAAGTCGCTCAGATCGAAGCCGCGCTGCGGTCACGATTTCTCCCACTCGTGCCATCGCTCGGCGTTGCTGGATGGACTCAGGATCAGGATGACGCGAACAGACTCTCTCGCGCGCTTGCCGCATACGCACTTGTTGGCATCTGTGACCTCGACGATGCAGGCGCGGCCGCCTGCATCACCGACGGGGGTGATGATGGCGGCATTGACGCCGCACACTATGACCGGGCAAACAGCCAATTGGTGCTCGTGCAGGCAAAGTTCAAACGCAACGGCGCTTCCCCTAGCCAGGCAGAATGTCTAGCCACAGTTAACGGGGTTAAGGCGCTGCGCGAAAAGCGATTCAATCAATTCAACACACACTTTCAGAATCGGCTCGACGAGATCGAAGAAGCCCTCGACACGCCGGGTGTCAGCATAAACATCGTGTTTGCCTACCTCGGCAACGCGCTTGGTCCGCACGCTACGACTGATCTCAACAACTACCGGACGGAAGCCAATGGCATAACCGAAATTGTCCAGTGGAGCGACTGTGGCTGTGCGACTGTTCATGGTTGGATCGTCGCGGAGCAGGCACCCAGCAACGTCACAGTCAATGTGACACTCGAACACTGGAAGTGCGTTACCGCGCCTCGCAAGGCGGTGTACGGACAGGTCAGTGCGGCTTCCCTCGCGGCACTGACGGATCAGCACGGTAAAGCGTTGTTTCAGCGGAACATCCGCCACTATCTTGGCACCTTTGGAGTGAACGCCGCGATCATGCATACCGTGCGGACCACGCCCGAAGAGCTATTCTATCTGAACAACGGCGTCACGATCGTCGCAGAGACAGTGCGGCAGGCGGCGGGCACCGAAGCCAGTTGTGCGTTCGACTTCGTGAATGCCTCGATCGTCAATGGAGCGCAGACCGCAGGCGCGATGCTCACCGCTTCAAAGGACGGCACCATCTCGCCCGACGCTCGATTGCTCGTCACCGTCATCGAGATCGGACAAGGAGCCGAAGAGCTTGGCGTTCGGATCACTCGCGCTCGGAATCACCAGAACATCGTTCGCGGCATCGACTTCGCAGCGCTCGATCCGACACAGGAACGCTTGCGTCGCGAACTCGCCGCAGCCGGATACCGCTACTTCTACAGGCCATCCGAAGAAGCCCGGATTGGTGGGCCGAGGTCATTCACCGTCGAGGATGCGGCGTTGGCCACTGCGTGCCTCGGTTTCAAGCCACTGTCCCGCGCAGAGGTCAACCAGCGACGATCGCGAGGTCAATCCGTTCAGAATGCAATTGATCTCATCGTCGCGGCGAAGAAGGAAGTGTCCCGCTTGTGGGACCAGAGCGGCCCGCTCTACCCGCAGCTGTTCACCGAGAGGACGACCGGCGTTCGCATTTGCCGCCTGGTTCGGATTTTCCAATTCCTAAATGACATTCTCGCGGCGTCCGAGCGAGCGGAGACCGCATACTTCCGCCGAATGTTCTTTAAACACGGCCGCTACTTCATCATGGCGTTTGTCGCGCTGCGCTGTCCGCAGACCATCTCGCGCGCGGCGCATGATCTAAATTCAGACGAACAGACGGAACTCTCGCGGCAGGCGAACGAACTTTCCGAATTGATCTATGCAGCATCTGAGGACCTCCAGGGGGAGAAGGGCTATCTCGCGATCTTCCGCAACCTCACCGATGCCCAGCCGCTCGCTGACAAGGTACTGAAACGGCTTGCCGCATCCGCCTCGGCCAGGCCGCCCGCGCCAGATCCCGCGACGGCGGGTATTGTGGCGGCTCCAGGGAGTGGCGAAGCGGTGGTTGCACCGCCGACGGATGGGTCGAACCCTGCGCCCGAAGCGCAGCAAGCAGTTGATGATCAAGGAAATGTGTCTTGAGTAGGCAGAACAAACAGAAACTCGAACTGACGTGGATCGGCAAGGAGGACCGGCCGAAGCTGGAGCCGCGCATTCTGCTGGAGGACCCCAGCAAGTCGTACCACGCGGCGCGGCGGGTAAAGCCGGACGCCCAGCTGGGTGAGCCGGGCTATCCGGGCGATCTCTTCGACAACCGCCTGATCTTCGGCGACAACCTGCTCGCGCTCAAGGCACTCGAAGCCGAGTTCACCGGCAAGATCAAGTGCATCTACATCGACCCGCCTTTCAATACCGGCGAGATGTTCGAGCACTATGACGACGGCATCGAGCACTCGCTTTGGCTTACCCAAATGCGAGATCGGCTTGAGATCCTTCGGAATCTTCTCTCGCCAGAAGGCACGCTCTTCGTTCACATTGATGATAATGAACTCGGATATCTGACAGTTCTACTCGACGAGATCTTTGGCCGCCCGAATCGCATCTATACGGTGACGTTTAAGCAGGGTTCCGCCACGGGCCACAAGGCGATCAATCCCGGCTGCGTCAACACGACTAATTTCGTTTTGATTTATGCGCGAAGCAAGTCGCAGTGGACTCCCAACCGGGTGTTCACTGCCCGTGAGCGCGACAAGCGATATGGACAGTTCATCGTGAACATCGACGATGACTATCGTGATTGGAACATCATCACACTTATGCAGGCATTTGCGAAGGCTGCCGGCCTCGGTTTGAAAGATGCACGTAAGGCGGCGAAAGACGACCCTGAGCAGATTGAGTCATTCGTACTGAACAACGCGCGCAGCGTTATCCGTACGGCTCGCCCCAGCTACTCAGGTGTGAGCCAGGCCGCAAGAGACTTGATCGACGAGTCGAAGCGCAGGCCAGATTCTACATTCAAGCTGGAGCGGAATGACCACTCAGACATGTATTTCAAGAATGGTGAACGAATCTTGTTCTATGCTGACAAGCTGAAGATGATCGATGGGCAGTACGTGGCGGGCGAACCTCTCACGACCCTTTGGGATGATGTGCTGTCGAACAATCTACACAACGAAGGTGGCGTAGCATTTCCGAAAGGCAAGAAGCCGGAGGCATTGGTAAAGCGTGTTCTCGACTTGGCCACAAGTCCTGGCGATTGGGTGCTTGACTCGTTCGCTGGCTCCGGGACAACCGGTGCAGTCGCGCACAAGATGGGGCGGCGCTGGATCATGGTCGAACTCGGTGAGCATTGCGACACGCACATCATTCCGCGCCTGAAAAGGGTGATTGACGGTGGCGACAAGAGTGGCGTTACTGCAGCAACTGATTGGACGGGCGGTGGCGGCTTCCGCTACTACCGGCTTGCCCCGTCGCTGCTGGAGAAGGACCGCTGGGGGAACTGGATCATCAGCAAGGAGTACAACGCCGAGATGCTCGCGGAGGCGTTGTGCAAGCTGGAGGGCTTCATCTACGCTCCGAGCGACACGACGTACTGGCAGCACGGCCACTCGACGGAGCGCGACTTCATCTATGTGACCACCCAGCCGCTGACGCGCGACATGCTGGCGAAGCTTAGCGATGAGGTGGGCGATGACTGCACGCTGCTGGTCATGTGCAAGTCGTTCAAGGGCAAGGCGAACTTCCCGAACCTGACGGTGAAGAAGATTCCCAAGGCGGTCATGGCCAAGTGCGAATGGGGTCGTGACGATTACAGTCTGGCGATTCGCAATCTGCCCGAACCAGAACCACTGCCCGGAAGTGATGATGAGCAGGCCGAGGCGAAGCCCAAGAAGTCGAAAGTGCTGCGCGGCAAGCGCAAGCCAAAGCCGAAAGAGGAGCCGAATCTGTTCGCTACTGAAGATGGCTCGGGCTCGGTCAAAGACACGGCGAAGCCCAACACCTCGGGCGCGAAGGGAGCGCGGCGATGAACATCCAGCTCCCGGACCATCTGTATGCTCATGTCAATCCGATCGCCAGCCGGCTCAGTCTGCGCAAGCCGCAGCGAGACTCACTGGAGATTCTCGCGCGCATGTGCGAGATCATCGCTCTGGAGAAGGGTTCCGACCCGGCCGAGGCCCTCGCGGCGATCAAGAGCGAGTTCGAATGGGTGACGGACTTCGAACGCGAGTTCCCATCGGTCTGCTTTGCGCTGGCGACAGGCGTGGGCAAGACGCGCCTGATGGGTGCGTTCATCTCGTACCTGTATCGCGCAGAGCAGGTGCGGAACTTCTTCGTGCTCGCGCCGAACCTGATGATCTACAACAAGCTGATCACCGACTTCAGGCCGAACACGCCGAAGTATGTGTTCAAGGGGATTGCGGAGTTCGCGGTGGAGCCGCCGGTGATCATCACGGGTGAGACCTACGAGCAGCAGGCGACGACGCTCTTCGATCAGCGCGACCACTGCAAAATCAACATCTTCAACATCTCGAAGATCAACTCCGAAGTGCGCGGCGGCAGAGCACCCCGCATCAAACGCATGGCGGAGTACCTGGGGCAGCCCTACTTCGACTATCTCGCCGGGCTGGATGACCTTGTCCTGCTCATGGATGAGTCACACCGTTACCGTGCGTCAGCGGGTGTGCGCGCAATCAATGAACTCAAGCCGATCCTTGGGCTCGAGCTGACGGCGACGCCGTTCGTGGAGACGAGCAAGGGGCCGATTCCTTTCAAGAACGTGATCTATGACTATCCACTCGGCCGTGCGATGGCGGATGGATTCGTGAAGGAGCCAGCGGTCGTCACGCGGAAGGACTTCAATCCGAGCGGGATGTCGGCAGAAGAGATCGAGCGGATGAAGCTCGAGGACGGCATCCGTCTGCACGAGACGGTGAAGGTGGAACTGGAGACCTATGCGAGGCAGACGGACAACAAGATCATCAAGCCGTTCGTGCTCGTGATCGCACGCGATACGACCCATGCGGCGGAGTTGTTGTCATTGATCCAGTCGGACACCTTCTTTGAAGCCCGGTACAAGAGCCGTGTAATCCAGGTTGATTCGAGCATGACAGGCGCGAAGGAGGACGAGATGGTCCAGCGCCTGCTTGACGTGGAGAATCCCGATGAACCGACGGAGATCGTGATCCACGTCAACATGCTGAAGGAGGGATGGGACGTCACGAACCTCTACACGATCGTGCCGCTTCGTGCAGCGAACGCGCGCATCCTGATCGAACAGTCGATCGGGCGAGGTCTGCGCCTGCCGTATGGCAAGCGGACCGGCATGTCGGCTGTGGACCGCCTGAACATCGTGGCGCATGACAAATTTCAGGAGATCATCGACGAGGCGAACAAGCCCGGCTCGGCGATCCGTTTGCAGCAGGTGGTGCTGAGTGAAGACCAGTTGAGGCAGCGGACGGTAACGGTCGTTGCACAGTCGCAATTGGCGTCATCACTGGGTGTGCAGCCAGCGCAGCAGACATCGAGCACGCTGGTGCCACCGGCGAGTTCCAAGCCGGCCTTCGAGAATGAGAATGAGCAGCAGGCGGCGAAGTTCGCGTATGAGGCGATTCGGAAGCTCGAGAGCCGACCGGATGTTGTGCCGAGCGTGAGCCGCTTGCAGGACAGCCAAGTACAGGCCGAGATTGTAAAGCAGGTGACAGAACAGTTCCGGCCGTTTCAACCTGAACTGCCTGGGATCAAGCCGGAGGTGGACATCGCAGCGATCGTGGCGAAGACGGCGGCAATGGTCGTTGACCAGACGATCGACATCCCTCGCATTCTGGTTGTGCCGACTGGCGAGGTGCGGTGCGGCTACAAACCTTTCACGTTGAAGTTGAACTCGTTGCGGTATCAGCCACCCTCGGATGAATTGTGGGTGCAGCACTTGCGGACAAATGCTCGCGAGGTCATCGCACTTGGCAAAGGCAACGATGTTGAGACGCGGCCGGAGGACTATGTGGTCGCGGGCCTGATCGACTTCGATGATGTGTCATACGACGATCACGCTGACTTTCTATACGATCTTGCCGGCCAGGTCGTCGAGCACCTCCGCACCTACCTGTCGGATGAAGACTCGCGGAAGGTGCTGCGCTGCTTCCAGAAGCCGATTGCACAGTTTGTTCATGCCCAGATGCAGGATCACTACTGGGAAGAGGCGACGGGCTACGAGGTGAAGGTGAGCCGCGGCTTCGGTGAACTCAAGCCGAGTGCCTACACCGCGTCGGCGAATGATCCGGTTCGAGACTTCTTGGAGCCCGTGTCCGACAAGAGCAACATCGCGAAGTACGTGTTCGGAGGATTCAAGCGCTGCCTGTACCCCGTTCAGAAGTTTCAGTCAGACACTGAACGAAAGCTGGCGGTCATCGTGGATCGCGACTCTCTGAAGTGGTTCCGACCCGCGAAGGGACAGTTTCAGATCTTCTACCTCATCGGCGGGAATCACCAGGAGTACCAGCCCGACTTCGTCGCGGAGGATGCGAAGGCGATCTACATGATCGAGCCAAAGGCAGCCAACGCGATGGATGACCCGGAGGTGATCGCCAAACGAGACGCAGCCGTCGAGTGGTGTGCGCATGCCACGAGATATGCGGAGAACAGCGGGGGGAAGCCGTGGAAGTACCTGCTGGTCCCGCACGATGCGGTTACCACGAATATGACATTGGAAGGTTTGGCGAGTGCATACGAAGTGCGGCTGGAGCGAGAAGTGGAGCCTCTGCGCCCACGTGAGTAGATGCAATGTTGTGATGTGATGCGCGAACTGATGGGGACGTTTCGGCTGCAGTAACTCGATGAGACGTCATCATTTGCATAAAGGCTCATGCATGTTATGTATTAACGGGCACACAATTTTTGGAGAACGGGCGTGACGAAGGTCGAGACAGGTGGCAAGCGAAGGGGGCAGGTTTCGATCTTTTCCTTGGAAGCACGGATCAAGCGATCTCTGAGGGACCACCTGTGGCGGATCGGATTCACGCGAAACGGTGACGGCGAATTAGTGCCGCCCCAGTGCACCAAGGAGGCGATCCGACAACTTCACGCTGCGCAGCGTCGGGCGAAGCTCCGCGAGAACGGCGCTTTCATAAGGGCGCAATGGCCGAAGTTGAAGAAGTACTTTGCGGATGGCCAGGATGTTTCGCCGCAAGACCTCACGCCAGAGTTGGAGCTTATCGCGGGAGGAACCTGGCAGTCAGACCTTTTCCGGTTGGCTTCGCTCACATGGTCGGTGCCTGTATCGCAAGGGTATGGCCGAAGGCTCCGCTTCCTCGTCTGGGACCGACACAACGACCGCCTGATTGGGCTGATTGCGCTTGGCGATCCTGTTTTCAATCTGAAGGTCCGTGATGAGTGGGTCGGGTGGACGGTAGAGGACAGACGCGAACGTCTCGTAGGCGCGCTGGATGCTTACGTTCTCGGCGCAATCCCACCTTACAACCAGTTGCTCGGTGGCAAGCTGCTGGCCTGCCTGATCAGAACGCAGGAGGTGCGAGCCGCCTTCGGAGCCAAGTACCGCCAATCGACAGGTATCATATCCAAGAAGAAAAAATCTGCCGAGTTATGCATCGTCACTACATCCTCGGCACTGGGCCGTTCCTCTGTCTACAACCGCTTGGCGTTGGGCGGACGACAGTACTTCGAGTCGCTCGGATTCACAGCAGGCTGGGGCCATTTCCACATCCCAGACTCCTTGTTCGCCCAGATGCGTCAGTATCTTGCTGAGGCCGACGATGAGTACGCGGGCAATCACCAGTACGGCGACGGCCCAAACTGGCGTTTGCGGGCAATACGGAAGGTCCTGTCTCGCATGAATCTCAATCCAGACCTTATGAGGCATGGCATAACCCGCGAGGTTCTGGCGTGCCAGCTGGCGGACAACGCGGCGAAGGCGCTCAAGGATGGCAATAAGGCGACGTTCCGCAACCTTCTCTCGCTTGAGGATGTCTCGGAACTGGCGCGGGAACGGTGGATTGTGCCGCGAGCCGAGCGGATGCCCGGCTATCGAGCGTGGAGCAGAGACGGCATACGGGACCTTCTCCGTCATCGCGCGATGGCGTCCGGGCGACAGGCAGCAAATGGCTGAGGAATGGCAATGGCTCTGGCAGACTTCGACATCAACGCATTACGGCAGAAGATTCGGGACGCCTACAACACCGACGACCCGATTCTGAAGCAGTTCCGGGAATACGCGCGTCGCCTGCAGGGCAACATCAAGCCGTTGCGCACCTACCAGGTTAATGCCGTGTCGTTTGTGTCCGCGGATGGTGGCGATAACCGCCTCGCCTTCAATCCGGCGATTGTTGAGCTTGTGCGGGTTGTTGATTCGCGGGGAAACCAGTGTGCACTGGATGCAGTTGCCGGAACCGCGAGCCTGAAAGACCTCGACGACCGAGTCGTGGCAGGCAGTCCCAACCTCGTGGAGCCACTTCAACGGCTCTGCCAAGACTTGGATGTGGACTTGGGAGGCCTATCATACCTGCTTGGTGGCCTGGGGCAGCCGGGTAAGAGCACGGGTGCAATGCGGTGTTACCGCGATATCGTGGAATGGGCGGTGCTGTACGATCTGGTGACGAATCCAGGAATACAGTGGGGCTGTGACACCATACTCGTCCGCGATGGGCTTTTGCGAACCAAGTCATTCAAGCGGCAGGTGTTTCCCCGCATTGATGAAACGCTTCGCAGGGGCGTCGAGCGACACCAGTCGCGCAATGTTCGATTGTCGTTGGTCGGCGTGGCCAAACAAAGCGCTGTTCTCAGCAAACTGGCTGTGGCGCTTGAGTTGGAAGCTGTGTTTCACAAGCCGTTTCCATGCTACGTCAAAGTCGACGACGACATCGAGGCTGCGTGCTACAACTTTGACCGCACGTGGCTCGACACCTTTGAAACGTCAGTGGCCAATGACAACGGCCAGAAGCTTTATCAGTCCATGGGGAGTATGTATCTCGTCAAATTCGGAGACCAGAGCTTCGACCCGGTGTGGCCCGTGGACATCGCCGTGTGGCAACAGCGTGATGCTGACAAGATACTTGGTCAACTGACGGTTGACGCGCAGCAGGGCTTTCCAATCCCGGATTATCCAGCCTGTATTCAACGTGCGCATGACCATGCAAAGCTGTCCGGCTTGGAGGTGGAGGTGCTTCAGGACCTCCTGCTACAAGGCATGTGTGAAGGCCTTTCGAAGGAGCAGTCTGAACGGCTGCTGCGAATGAAACACCTGGGTCGGACACTGGCTGCCTTGCGATACAAGGAGGCATGAACGTGTTATTTGCTGAATCTCAAACTATGGGCACCTTCAAGGGATTCCAGGAGCGCGGCTTGGAATTCGCGGCTGAGATTGTCGCGCCGTACGACGCATCCATGCAAGAGCGCCCCCAGTTGGGCCAGTTCGTGCTGATAGAGCTTGGCTCTCCGGAAGAAGCCGCTCTTGGACGGATTACGCGATTCGTACCTTCCGGACTATTGGCCACGGCCGAGGGTGAAGACTACGTCAACACAATGCAGCGGCGGAAGCAAGACGTCCCAGAGGACCTGAAGCAGCAGCGGTTGAAGTACCGTGTTCAGTTGAAGTTGCTCGGTGCCGTGAGAGTGGTCAACGGGGATGTCGTTTACGTGCCGTCACAACGACGCCTACCACATCTTGGGGCGAGGGTAGCCTTGCCCAGTACCGATGTCTTGGGTCAGTTGTGCCGTCTTAGTGGGGGCGCTACAGACTTGGGGGACTACGTCCTAGGCGAGTTCGTCTTCTGCGGCGCATCGACCTCTCAATCGTTCCCGCATTTCCGTTCGATGGACCCGTCACTCGCCATCACATTTGACATTCACAACCTGGTCTCACGACGTACGGTCGTATTTGCGCGGGCGGGATACGGCAAGTCAAACCTTATCAAGTACCTACTCGCGGAGCTGTATAAGGATAGCCCGAAAACGGATGGCGGACTGCCGGTTGGTACGCTGGTATTTGATGCGGACGGAGAGTACTTTTGGCCAGACACGGTGAAGGCCCCTCCTCGGCCAGGGTTGTGTGACGTCCCCCACCTTCGCGACAAGATCGCGGTGTTCACCAATCGGAAGCCGAAGTACCCGTACTACGGCAGTTGGAAGATTGGCGAGGTCAGGCTCGATATTCGTGAGCTGCCGCCACGTGACGTCATCGGCATTGCCGTATCGCCTGATCGACAAAGTCAGCAGAACGTTCTGAAGCTCAAGTCGCTGTCGGACACCAACTGGCGTGACTTGGTGGACCTGATCTACAGCCAGCGTTTACAGGCGTCAGATGCCGATGTCGGCCGGCTGATGGGGTACCAAAACCAATCACAAATTCAACAGGCCTCTGCGGAAATTGCAGCGGCACGAAGCAATATGAATGCTGTGGTCGGCACACTGCACGATCCGAACAGCCGTCTCCTGTCGGGTACTATCGAGGGGTTACGCAAGGGCGGCATTGTGGTCGTGGATATCAGTCTTCTAAGCTCAACCGGTGGAGAAATCCTTGCCGGACTCATCTTGCGGAAGCTCTTCTCGTACAACCAGGAGAACTTCACGGGGGGCGAAGCCATCATTCCAACAATCGCGGTGCTTGAGGAGGCTCAGAGTGTTCTTGGAAAGCGACTTGAGGACACGAGTCCGTTCGTCGAGTGGGCCAAGGAAGGCCGCAAGTACGAGTTGGGAGCGATCCTGATTACTCAGCAGCCTGGCGCGCTGGCCGGGGAACTGTTGAGCCAGTCGGATAATTGGTTCTCATTCCACCTCTTGTCCGAGGGCGACGCTGGCGTCCTTGGGAAGTACAACTCACACTTTTCTGACGACATCTTGGCCCACCTGATCGGGGAGCCAATCCCGGGGAACTGCTTCATGTGGAGCGCTCCCAAGCAACCGTTTGTTCTACCGGTTAGGATTCGGAGCTTCGAGGAGCTATACGCGAAGAATGTGCAGACTGATCCCGATAGCCCCCCCGTTGCTGCGATGTTGTCAACGTCGGTGAAGCAGGCCACCGAGGGGGCAATTGATCGCCTTGCGGCGGAGTTGGCCGCGAAGTTGCGCGGATCGAATGTGCGACACGTCAAGATTCAAAACTGCATGCCAGGCGGGCAGGCTGGGTATGGCGTCAAGAGTGGTCAGTTGTATTACTTGATTAGGGACATCAAAACGCCAGCGGATACTACGCCTGAGAACCACCTGAAGATGCAACTGCTTGAGGAACTCCTTGGAGCGGGAGCTGTCCAGGTAGTGCAACATGATGGAAACGAATACTACTGCGCTACGGAGCAGGCGTGGTCACAAGCTGGGATCGACCTGACATAAACATCGACGTTCGTCTTTCGATAGCATCTGCCGCTCTTGGTCGGCCGTAAAACACAAACGGCCGAAAATGCAATAGGTTGCGTGTCGCTCACGGTGTGAAGCCGTTCGACTCGGGGAGGAGCAGGTCAGCCACATTCGATTCGGCAACCTTGAGAGTCGTCACGAAAAGGGTTACACTCGGGGAGCTTGATCTATCCAGCCGAACCAATTCGGCTGATCCAGTTAACGTGAACGCCCGACCATGAGAATGGCCGGGCGTTTTCGTATCTCTATGCCCGCAAAGGGTTACGGTGTTCCCACTCCTAAGGACCGCGCTCTCTGTTTCAAACGGTCTCTACCACGTCGCGGCAGTGAACGTACACGTTCTCGCCCGGCCGCCGAGAGCAACGGGCCGAACTCTCGGACTCTCTCGTAAACAGCGGTCGTCTGGTTAACAGGCCCGTTCGTCTCGGACCCTACCGCCATTTCGAACTCGCGCCGGGTAAGTAAGAGAAGGACGAAAAGCACCAACCCAGCCAGACAGCGAGCCGGTCGCCAGGCGAAGGCCGTTGTGGGCACATCCGCAAGGAGCCCGCAATGGATGAACCCTTCGCTGACCCGGCCGCGATGACCCCGCAAGAGCGCCGTCGTGAGATCGCCGCCATTCTTGCCCGGGGCGTGCTTCGCCTCCGCCAGGCAGGCCAAACATGCCCCGGTTCGCGTTCCTCTCGCACCCCCGAAAATCCCGCGAAACAGAGGCAAAACGGCCTTGATGTGGGGCGAAGAACGAGCCCTCATGTGCCCGCTCGATAGTCACGAGTGATGCATGAAAGGAGCTCGAAAAGCATGAGTGTGAACATGGCCAAGGAGCTCGCAGCGCTTGGCCGGATGATGGCGACCTTCCCGTTGGGGCCGTCGTAGTCCACCCGATCAATCAACAGACGCAGGATGCGGGCCTGTTCGCGGGCGCTGAGCGTCTCCCACACCGGGTCGAATAGCGCACATGCCTCACCCACCTCGCGGGCGTCCACCAGTTCGCGGGACAAGGCGATGATCTGCTCGCGCACCTGGGTGGCGCGCTGCTCGGCGGTACGGATGTCCATCGACGGCCCGCGCGGGGTGTTCGGGTCGTAGTTCCAGTGCATGATGCCCACTCGTCCACCGGGCGAGAGGATGCGGTACGCCTCATGCAGTAACACCTCCGGCTGCTCGCAGTGAAGGATGTTGAAGAGCA